>Ga0180223_1000096_pt1 | contig 189148 bp, 174 predicted proteins | sample eDN5th30CKraftOP_FD_151337 | JGI IMG/M metagenome (GOLD analysis project Ga0180223, IMG submission 151337) | Enriched Organic Plus compost microbial communities from Emeryville, California, USA - eDNA 5th pass 30_C Kraft OP (version 2) (version 2) ...
TAGAATCGAAACGAAAACACCTAGAAATAATATTTAATTCAATAAGTCATGGAGACATCACAACGACAGACTTCACTATTTACAAGCACCGAATCGACGTGCTTACAGGGGGCTTCCCATGCCAAGACGCCAGTATTGCCAAGCAAGACGGCAAAGGTCAACAGGGGCTGCGAGCGGGCCGCACAGGACTATTCTACGAAATGCTTCGAGCTATTTCCGAAATACAACCAAAATACGTGGTGGCCGAAAACGTTGCAAACATTCTTAAAACTAACGAAGGGGCAGACTTTAGCGAAATACTCACCGAATTATCCAGAATGGGGTACAATGCAGAATGGAGAGTTTGCCGCGCGTCAGATGTCGGTGCGCCCCATCACCGCGCCAGGTTGTATTTGGTTGCTTACCCCAACAGCATCAGATTGCAACAGGGACAGACTTTCTTTTCAAATGTACACGAAGAGGCATCACCGGTCACCTGGGAGTTTGCCGGAGCATCTGTACAGATTATGGGGGGGGGTGCCTGGCAGGATCAACCCCCAGTTTTATGCGTGGATGATGGGCTACCCTCTGACTTGGTTAGACAATCGTTGCATGGATTCGGAAACGCAATTGTGCCGCAAATAGCATTAGGTATTTTTAAAGCCATAGAACGCCTTAAAAATAACGAACAATGACAGAGAAAGATTAATAGAAATAGTCAATCAGCATGGCGGTTATGAATCTCAAACTTGGGCATTAGAAGCCATGAAACAAGCAGTCAACGAAGCTATACAGGAATGCGTTGATAAAGCTGAAGTAAAGTTTAAGATAAAAGATTCCGTTGTGTGCATAATAGATGCGAGAGTACATCATGCTGATTGGGAGGCTTTTGTTCACGAACCGAGCTTACTTAAACTTATGGTTAAGTAATTTAAGTAATCGATAGACAAATTGATATGACCCCCAAACAATCAGCTATACGCAAGGCGTGGATAGAGTCGATCAAAGGAACCGATCACAATATCGATATTATTATGGAGTGCGCAGACAAGAATGGATGGGTGCATCCAGTAGGCAAGATGCATGGTTTTAACGCCAGCCAGATGAATCTAGAAGTAAAACGAATGGTTGTAGGTATCAATGGCGTTAGGCCTATCGCGCTTCAAGGCATCGAAAATAACCGAGGCTGGACGCGGATAGACGGGCCGGGTGATTTGCCGAAGCGTGTAGGTAAGTACCTATTCAAGAGACGAGATAATAAAAGGAATGAGAAGTCTCACTACCATGGCGGATTTGATTCGGATAAGTGGCATGCTGTGTTTTACTCACACTGGCGACCTGTAGAGGAAATACCGGAGCCGGTTTATTAAAGTTCGGATAATTCAACGCCAAGATCATGAAGCACTTTGATAGCCAACTGTTCATCCTTATCCGTCCACGGGCGTTCACCGTTGAGTTTCCGGCTCATGTAGGATTTGGCTGTCTTGTTGGTCGGCCACATCTTTTCGGCTATCACGCTTGCGTTAATGGCCCGGCTGTTTTTAAGGTATTCCATTGCCTTCATGCAGGCAAAGGTATGATAAAAAATTGTACAAAAAAAGTTTTACAAATATTTGTGATTGTAAAACAATAGTTGTACATTTGTAGGGAACAATTAAGGAAATGGAAATGAAATACTACAGAATCACATTCAGAAACTCGGAGCAACGCCTATCAGCTATTAGTGCGATAAACAAGGCGTTTGTTCAAAACATCATCCATGGATTTGACGGATACTCCATAATCGTGGACGATGCTATTAATTCAGTTGACATAATTGATATGTTTAATTTCAACAGTAAGTTTGAAATTCAGCCGGGGTCAACAGCGGCTAAAGAATATGGTCTTTATAGGATTGCAGTCTAACGGAGGCCTCACCCCTCCGTTTTTTAACCCAAGGCTAAACAGCCTTAAAATAAAGAGGAAGATGAAAAGACAGGACTACATAAAAAACCAAGCCGTTAGGTTGAAGCAGTTGATCGATAAGCGAGACAAGCTATCCGACCGTTACACGTCAGGCGATCTGACGCATAAGCAGACACAGCGTTTGAGTGCTGAAATGAATTTTTTAGGCATGGAGATAGCCCAAACGGAGGAGCGGTTAGCCTTTGCTCTTGGTTACTTGTTACCGGAAAACGCGCAGGAAGAATACAGGCCAAGCGGATTCCACGTATACAAGGGTATTCGGGCTGAACTTGAAAGGACAAAGTTTGAATAATCACTTAGAAAGGAGATAGAAAAGATGGCAAGATACAATCACTTTGCTGTTAACAACCGAAAACAAATAAGTTTTGATGAGCTGAAAGTTGGAGACAGCTTTTTTATTGGAAAACACATTAATGGCAGGTCAAAAAAAGTGAAATCAGTGAAAACAGGCAACTTGTCGTATCGTGAGATTGCCAGCAAATCAGAACAGTCGTTACATCATTCTCATAACTTCATTGTTTACATATGAAACTCCACGAGTTACAAGTAGGCCAGCGCTTCACCTTCACCGACAAGCATCGGGGGAAGGTGTTTGAGGTGACCGGACGCCTCATGACCATTATTGAATACAAAGATGTTGCCACCGGAGAAATACGAAGAACCAACGTCGATCGCAAAACCTTCCGCATGGAGGTTGATCTGGTGACGGATAACAGGGTGGTTGAGCTTACCCCCTCCGACATCGAGATACTCAAATCATCCCTTGTAGAAGCTTATCTAAGAGCTTGTGAGGTTGGTAGGCAGTCTACCGATGGGGAGGCGATTGACAAAGTGCTGATTAAAATAACCGGATCCGCTGGTAGGCGGGTTGTATTGCCAAATAACGAGGAGATATGAAAGAACAAAAAACAGCACAGCAGATCTTAGCTACCTATCACCCTATTGGCTGTGATCACGAATTAAAAACAGATCTATGGCCAGACAGCACAGTGATTGATGCCATGCAGGAATACTCCGACCAACAGAACGCGGAGTTAAGGAACCAAATAGCCGACATCGAACGGGAGAACAGTGAATACAGTGCTGTTTACGATAGCGTAGTAAAGAACAGGGATGAATTACGTGAAAGAGTGAAGGAGTTGGAGGAAATCTGTGAATACGCATTAAAAGCCATTAAGGCGGTAAACAGTCCGTTTGGAGCGACAAAACCTATTATTAAACGGATAGAAAAAGCACTAAAGAAATGAATCAGGAAATAAAACAAAAGCTGGAACAGGCGGCCATCAAAAGCGCTGACCGTGACCAGGTGATGTACTACCCAGCTAGGGCAAGCTATTTCGATGGGTTCACCGCTGCTGCCCAAACCATCCTCGAAAATCCTGGGGAGTGGGGGTTGGTGCCAAAAGCACAACATGACCATTACATGGCTAAGTATACTTCTTTGGTAGAGTGGTATGATAAGCTTATGGGTACGCCATGCGAACAAGTTAGACATCGACAAGAAATCGAATCGATGCAATCCCAACTTACCAAATACAGGGAAGCTTTGGAGAGGATAGCCAATACATATTCAGGAAGCCCCGATACGGATGGATTAATTGAAATAGCTGATGAAGCACTTAAACAGGAGGTAAACAATGACTAAGCAAGACTTCGCCAAAATAGAGCCATCGGTTGGAGGTTATGTAAAATTAACCTACAGACACAACGGAAAGGAGTTTGCCGACAACTTATTTTATAGGGGCAGACGGGGTACTGATAAAGTTCTTTTCGAAGAGGGAAATTGGGCGAATGATTTCTTACTGATAAACATCAAGCATATCATCAAAATAGAATCAGCATGAAACAAATACCACTACTACAAGGCAAGGCTCTGTTGGTTGAATTGCCGGAGGGGGCTAAATTCCCTCGAATCGAAACTAATCAATCTGTTATACCCTACGGTCAGGATTTGACTTGGGATATAAATGGCGGAGAAAAATCCTACGGTATGGACGAAACGGAATGGGTGCCACTCCCTCCCGGCAACTGGCGAATAATAGGGATGCTTAGTGAGGTGACCTCCGACGACGTTGCCGCCATAACAGGACAATATTACAACAAGTATAACGAACGGTATGTGCATTACCCATCTGCATCTACCCGAGTGACACCGATCGACGATATTGAAAGCGCTATTGTGGCCGAGGGGTATACATTCCAGTCAACCCCTAAGCCAGAAAACAAAGACTTCTATTGGGGTTACTTGGATGATTTAGCTAAGTGGGAGGCCGCCCAATCCCGCGTACTATGCCGTGAACGCTGTCTGTTATTGGGGAGGGAGGGATGAATTGGAAAGAAGAAAAAAGGCGTTGGGATAAGCATGTACAGAAAATGTGCGGCTATACCAAACATGAATGGGTTGACCACGACCCCGACCAAGATCAAATAAGCAAATACAAACGCTGCAAGCATTGCGGTAAAATCGAAAGGAAATAATTATGGACAACCCCCGCTACCCGCTATTCTCCTACATGAGCAGCGAACACGGATTAACCCTACTGGATAGCGAACTTGACGAGATAGCCCGCCACGCGGCACATATGACAGGTGTGGAGTACTGGAAGCGCAGGTGTGCAGCAGCTGAGAAGCTAATAGGAATGGAGCCGTCAGATCCTAAGACATACGGTGAATATTGCCTTCGTATGAGGGCATGGGAACAGATTATCGAAGAAGGGAGGACTTATGGCAATTGAAGCAATAGACCTTAGATTAGGCAACATCGTGCTCGTAAACAGCAAGACGCCCGGAAAAGTCACCCGCATCTACGAAGATCGCGCACAGGTTGAGTACACAGCAATCAGCGAGACCACCGGGCAACCGTATGTCAAACGCAGTTACATTGACAGCCGGTGGCTGGAAGGGATACCCCTGACCCCCGAATGTATGGAAAGAATGGGATTTGTCGCGGATGGAGTAGAAGGAATCTACATGGCCTATGAGCAGGATGGCGTGAAGATTTGGCACGATGTTAATAGGAACTTATTCCTTGTAGACAACATCAAGACGCTTAAGGTATCGCCGAATTACGTCCATGAATTGCAGAATGTGGTGTTTGCTTTGAGTGGACGGGAATTGGAAGTGAAGCCACTAATTGAACAGATATGAAAACAATAACAGTAGAAGCAAACGGACAACCCATGGAGGTGACGCGCGATCAGATCAACGTGAACATCTATTTCACGCAGCGCAGGTTGGCCGTCCTGAACAGTGAGAAAGCCAATTTGGTTAGGCAATTGAGAAAATATCAGGCTGATTTAAAAAGGTTTGACGCATCGGATTGATTTTAGTATCTTAGCATCGGTTTAGGTTGATAGCCCCTTAACCCCATTAGGGGCGACCCCTTGCTTAGGCAGGGGGTTATTTGTTTGCAAATATCTCCTCGAATTTCTCATACAGCATTTCCTTCATGTCCTCCGGTATCAGCCCCGTAAGTCCTCCACATGGCTCCCATTTGCCCCACAGCAACCTGAAATGGTACGAATGCCCGTTTTTGTCGTCGATAACGAATTCAGGATCACCGCTGCTTACGAAATAACTGTACGGTATCTTCCGAAGTTTACCTCGGTAGAATATGCTAAGTGTTCCCTTGTAACGTTCCATGCTAACAAAGTTAGCGACAAGACGGGATAAATCAAAACGAAACCAACTTCCACCCACCCCTGAATGCCGGATACCATTTATTGTCGGACGGGTCATACAGGTAATTGCCCTGCAACCGGAATCGGCCAATATCCATGCTGATCCCCCCGCCTAACAGTGCCGTATTACGGTAGTATTCGCCTACCGCAAGTACGTCCAGTCCGAAGGTCTTGACGGGTGGTTCGATCCTGATGTGCTTAACTCCGAGTATCCTTGCGTTAGGGTCATTCAGGCTGAATCTTCCGTAAGTCCTAAAAGGGGAGAAGATGTTCTTCCGTTCCCTGTACCATATCCAACTCAATTCAGCGTTGTAGGTACTGTTGAGCAGTGCGGGTTTACCCCCAACGGGCTTGGTAACGTCCACCGTGAGCCATTTGTCGCTGTAGGTGAAGGATGTGTCGGTCTCTTCCATTTCGGCCTGTAATCGCCTTATTTCGGCACGTGCGGCGGTGTAGCTGATTAAGCGGTTATTGGCGAGTTTTTGGAGGGAATCGATGATGCGGGCGCTATCGGTCACCTGCTTCAACCCTGCCTGCGTAAGCACGTGTTCGGTTTCCTCCATAATCACCGCCTCGATACCTTTCTCGTCCACCTTCCGGCTGATTATTTCGGCCTCTACACGGACGTTTTCCTTAGCCTGTTTTTCGATAGGGGAATCGGTTTTCGGCGGATGGGTGAATATCCACCATACCAGCGCGGCCACTATGACCAGTAATATGAAAATTAGTACGTTCTTCATTTTAACCTCCTTTCGTGGCCAGACTATCGGCCAGTTTCTTTATCTGTCCGTCTTTGGCCATTATTGCGGTAGTGTATTGGTCTACCTGCCTTTCAAGTTTGGATACCCGTTCACGCAGGTACATGACCTGCTCCATGCATTCAGCACTGCGGTCGTCGGTGGTATCGAACAGCTTGTTGACAAATGTTGTCAACAGTGCCGTTACAATCATCACCGTTATTGCCAGCGGCCATTTGCTTATTGTCTTTGCTGTCTTTTCGTCGAATGCAGGATTGTCCATTTGGTAGTATGTTTTATTTAAATGCTTCAAGTCTGTTCATCCATCCCTTCAGGAACTTCTTCTGCGACGGTGTGCGCTTGACAATTCCCTCTAAGAACTCCTTACGGGCATGCCATAGCTTAGCGTGCAGCTCATTGGCGCAACGGGCATTGACCGCCTTTAACGTAACTGGACCAACAACCCCGTCGTCTTTCACGCCCAATGCCTGCTGCGGGATACGGATACCCCACGTGCCGCTATGGTACACCCAATCCACCAAGATATCCGCTACCTTTTGGCTGTCTATTTCGTCTGCTTTCCACCTATCCCAATACTTACGAAGCACCAACGCGTACTGGTCATATGTCATTCTTTTGAGGTCAGCACATGTGCCGTTTGGATTTACGTAAAGTCGATAGGTTCCGATGGTCACGCCCATATTGGTGCAGCCGCCACGGTCTACTGGATCGTCTACATATCCGCCCTCTAATCGGGCTATTTTGGGTGCTAAAGCAAGGATATTAGCCATCTTACCAGTGTTATGCCAAGCCACCAAACGGCAATGCTAAGTGCAAGTGCCGCGTAGATGGCTGATTTCGGATTAATTCTCATTTCCTTGACAATTCATTATCCGTAGTAGTAGCCTTAGCCAATAGGGTAGCCACAAATCCGGCCGTAGCTGCGTATCCTGCCGCGCTTTGCAGCCAATCAGGTATATGGACGGTTTCGGGTGCCACGAGCAGCCCCGCGCTGATGGCTGTAAGTGCCGCCCCGATCTTTGCAAGGCGGTTCCAAAATTTCGGTGTCTCGCTAAGGAGACGTTGGAGTAGTGTTTTCATGATTACCAAGTTGTAAGTGCCGCACGTACCCACGTGTTGGTGGCCGTGCAGACATAAATATATCCGCTTGAAATACGCACATCCCCGACAGTTCCGGTATCCGTTGCGGATGTTGGTGCAATGTTAAGAGATTCAACTTTCAGCTGACTGGAGGATGGGAATTTAATGTCAGAAACTCCGCTGTAAAAAGGTTGCAGGTTGTTGAAATAATTCTCTCCAGACACCACGCTTGTGACCGTCTCGTGCCTGATACTATTTGTTGCATATCCTGTATTTAATACCAAATTTCCGTTGGTTACCAAAAAACCGCACTGCCTTATTAATGCGAAGCATTTATTGCTGTTTGAAGTTGGATTCTCCACACAGATATTATTGGCAGTGTTGCCGGATATTACCACTATGTCAGTATTTTGTGCTGTAACGGCGTTCCATGGGTTATCTTCCATCGAGTTGCCGGCAACATATACTTTATTTAAGTAATCAATGGAGAGGAGGACGCCTGACATATTGTTATTTTTTAAGTAAGCCGCGCCAGCCTTGTATCCGCTGTTTCCGAATATCCGAAAGACTTGCGGAACCCTGTTTCGACATATAATGTCATTATCAGATATGTCGAACGTCACACCTAAATCTTTAATTAACGGACGCTGATAAGTCATGTTGAACGCCACATTACTGGCAGTTGAAGAATCTTGTCCTATCCTTATTAGTATGTTTTCTGAAAATTTAAAAACGCCTCCGGTATCTGGCTGATACTGCCCGCTGCCGTTGGAAACAGACACATTAACCGGTTGAACCTCCATGAAAACATCCCTAGAGTATATTTTATTATTTGTTATTGTAAAATCAATTTGCTTTATTTCGCTAGACTTTAACGCCATTTCAGGTAATAATGATGGAGGTGTGTAGATTGTGCTGTTTATGACCTTGTGAGACCTACCCCTGACCAAACAACCCGTCATAATGTCGTTGTCGAATGTTACATCAGACGAGGCGCCGTGAAGATCGGCTCCATGTTGCACCTTGCTGAACATCCTTGTATTATATATAGTCCCGTGCCTTAGAATTACATCGTTACGCCATATTATGTTAGCGCCAGTGAAAGCATGCCTATAAGCATATAACTCACTGTTTGACACTATAAAATTCTGGGCCCCACTTAACTGCAACGCGTATTGAGTCTCCGCAATGCCTACCGGCGTTGGAAAGGTCTGCCTGGAGTATATCCTATCAATCTTTACGTTGTAAGCACCGCTTATTCTTATATTGTAATGCCTGGAGCCGGTTATATCCAGGTTATAGAATTCCGTGAACCCCACATCTTCAAATATTACTCTCTGAACGCCCGGGCTTGCTGACGACGTGCCTATTCGTAAATCAGATAATCCGGATCTTGACAAATCGCTTTTATAAATTACGGTAGACAGTATATTTGTGTAGTCGTCGCTGACGGGATGATCAAGGAATAGTGTGTCATTAGATTTGCTTACTACCGTGAAGTATTCTCCTAATTTGTACTCGGCTCTATAACCCGAGAAGCTGAAATCGGCGGTGTCTACTAATTTTAAAACATCACCTGTCATGAACACCGAGGATGCCCCCGAATCCTTTATGTAATTCTGCCCCTTAGCGATAGTGTTAGATATTCCGCCTATCAAATTATCGATTCCAGCGTTATATAGAAATACTGCTGACCCCTGAATATCTGATATGTAATTAATTGAATCGCCCACGGGGATTAGGCAGCTACCGTACCCCTCACCAAACATAGAGAGGTCTTTCGGCAACACAACAACAGAATCTATAAGATATACGCCTTCCGGTATGTATATGTTGCTGAATCCATTGGCCACTGCGTAGTCGAAAGCATCGTAGAACGCCTGTGTATTGATGGTGGAGCTATCCCCTACGGCACCGAAATCGGTCACATCCAAAGCGAATGCTTTCTGACGGGTCTTGTTAAGGCTGTCCGTCTTGAACCAACTTCCAATGTTCGTGTAATTCCCGCCCTTCCCCGTCCAAAGAGTTGAATCCGGTGATATCCAAAGTGTCTGACTGTACCTTTCCGCCCCGCTGGGCAAATTAGGCTGTGCCGTCTGTGCCTGTACCCCAAGGCTTCCAAGGAGTACGGCTAAAGTGTATATTAGTCGTTTCATCATGTTCCTGATTGCTGTATCTGCCAAATACCAGTAGCTATTTTAGTTGCTACGTATATGTCTGTTCCGTCTACGTTGTAAAATATATCTCCAATAGCTGCTGTAGGATGGGATGATTCCATGTCTGCAGAAGTAGTAGCGAAGTTTAAAGAAGGATCGGGGGTGCGGGTGGGGGAAGGGGATCCACCAACAGACGACCAAGTGCCATCACCGTTGTAGATAGCCAATTTGCATTCATCACCATCCATGTATCCGGCGATGGCTCCGGGTTTGTCGGGGTCCCCGTCGCCTATTCCCAAGTCACCGAATGAATCGAAAACAGGCACATAAAACAGGTCTGTTATCTCCACATTGATGTCCTTAACCAACTGGTTAAAATCCGTAACCCTCCTGTATTCTAATAGTGCCATATCTTATACCCCCACATATTTAATCCAACACCCTACGCGATATGGATTCATTAAAGAAAATGCCTGTGCAGACCCCCCACTGCCTCCGGCTGAACCGGTTTGCGTTATGTAGTCAAACTGTCCGTTGGGCAATGACCTCCTGCTTGTGTCACCGCCGCCCGATGGGGTGGTGCCGCCCGAAAGCCTGATAACATTGCCCCCAAGTCCATGTGAGTGCGGCGGCATGTGTTGGGCTTGCATGGTATGTGATTTACCACCACCTGTTTTACCTATGGTGTTGAAATCGCTATCATTCTGATCAAGGGCAACCGGGACCACCCCTTCCCAATCCTCATCAATTATCCATCCTACCGGGATATCATCAGTTGATCCTGTCCACCATACACGCCCACCATTTTCACCGCTGCCTGTAGGAGTGAAAGGAGCCATCATGGCTTCAAGAGCGGCGATACGATCCAATATTGGTTGTAGTGATCCGCCTCCGCCTCCGCTTCCTGCTACACCGTCAGGATACAATACCAGTACCTCGCCCGCCTGTAATTCAAAATCAAGGATTGTCACGGTTCCGTTCACATCGTCGTAGGTAAGCTCAGTATCCCTGAATACCGAATTGTTCAGTTGAGAGCTACTGACGGGGTAGTCTGTCTTGCCTGCTAGCCTAGCGTCACTCACTGTTGTGTTGCCCCCGGAAATGGTTACTTGTGCGTCCCCGACACGAACCTTGAAAGGGCTGCCCAATAACGGCTGTCCTCCACCGCCGCCTTGACCGAACGGAAGCTGGCCTACGGTTGCATGCTTCAACACACCTGTGGCGTCCTCCCACACATATACCATATCCTCGTTCTTCACCGTACCGGAATACAGCGGAAGCTGCGGGAGCTTAACCTTTATGTGATCGTCTGCCATTATTGTATAGTTGTTAAAAGTTTGACCAATGGGTTAGACTTCGCTTTCCTTGCCAGTTCAATGGTGTATACGCTCGGCTGTCTTAGATTCCGGGTGAATTTCACCACCCGCAACTGCTCATTAATACCCATGGCTGTATCTATCAACGTGACCGAATCGCCTAATTTTGGATTGATACCGTGGGATTTGAAATAAAGGGGGTTGCATACGACCGAATACTGCAATTGGGCCAACACCTGTTCGTCTATCCAATCGTTAGCGCGTTGCTGCAATTCGGCTTCCGCCGCCTGTACGAACTGGTTGGGCATGCGTATATCCACTACAATGTATTTATCGCCAACAGCCGGACGTATTTCGTCGCCCGGTATGTCAAGAGCGGTCTCCTTTGAATTCTTCTTTACCGTGAATGTTTTGGTAGAATTGTCAAATGACGTCAATTCCAGTTCGTATCCCGCAAGCTGTCCGGTCTCGAACACCACCTTGGCGGACAGTCCGTCAACCAATATACCTGGCGCGTTAATATCAAAAGGCAGGTTAGTGTCTGAGAATTTCAGCGGATCGCCTGCATCCACGGCTGTTACTTCTCCTACGAATTTTGGATACACGTCGTCGAACGTCACTGAATCTTCCCATAGTCCGAACTGATCAATGTATTTATCCACATAGGTGAGGGCGCCCAAACGCAGCTTGGTAGCTCCATTCCTGTAGTTGAATGGTAAATTCCTGCTGCTTCCGTATGCAAAAAGGCGTGTCACAGGGTTGCTGTTGTCCTGTGGCTGACGGGTAATGCTGTACAGGGCTTCATCTTCCCCGTAACGCAACACCAGCCCGGTACCCGACGACTTCCGGTAAAGATGTATCTTCCGGCCTTCAACAAGCCATTCCGTGTCGAATGACTCTGCCAGTGTATTCAACGCTTCCAGACAGTTCACTCCGTCGAACGGTATGTTTTTCACCGTCCCATCAGCCACAACGTACCCCAATTCCCATACGTCATCCGGGAATGCACGGTTCATGTTGTCTATGAGTAACTGCATGAACGTGTCGGCTGTTGAATTTATGAAGAACGTGGAATCGAGGAATTGGCCTATCCCGTTGGGTTTTTGATACTGCACCCGCCCAAGCTTGTGCTGCTCGCCCTCCATATTCAGGGTGAATGTGTAGTTTCTCGTGCCCTCCTTTGATACGGTAGGGTAGGTAGTGAGGTAATATCTTGCCCCGAATATGGTAGCATAGTCGCCGATAGCGAAATGCACATGGAAAGGCAGATCGAATACCAATTGCACAATATCGGCACCAAGCGCCTCGCGTGATTGAGCGACAGTTTCCGCGGGTTCAACAATTGCCCGCACCGTGCCTGTGTTATATGCGTATATCGTTACCACAACTATGCTATTAAGTATCTGTCCTGATCGTCCACCAGGTACACCGCCTCTATATTGTCCATCGGGTCTGTTTCCCCGAATATCAAGTCGAATGAAACACCTATCTGTGAGTTTTGCAGGCTCGTTAGCTTCCGTAGATTAGCCTGATTTTTGTAGAATAGCGTATAGGTTTTATCCAAATCCTCAACGTATAACTGATGAGTCCCCATGGCGGACAGCTCCGTAAACAGACCGTTATATTTCGTCCAGAAGTCGTTTCTACTATTGGTGATAAGCGTGCATTGAAGCCGGAAGTCCCGAGCTTCAAACCTTGGCGCGGATAAGTCAATATCCAAACCGTCCTGATCACTCCAATTATGTTGCAACGAGCCTTTACGTTCAGGAAACGAAAGGAATGTGCCGCTTCCGGATTGGACGGTTACCCCGAACACCCCAAAAAGGTCCTTCCCATTTAGTATGTATGCTCCAAGTGCCATATTAGAATCCAAATTTTCCGGCGGCCCGCAACTGCAGCCCTAGGCTATCTCCCATCTTCGTATCCATCGACTTTAGGTAGGGTAGATACTCCATGCTGTGTTGTGCTGTAACCCCTGTGTTCCTTTCGATGGCAATCAGTGCATTTAATTGCCCATTCATTATGTCTATTTGATTTACCGTATTGCTATTATTGGCAGATGCCAGCTTCACCAGCTCGTAAAGATGTAGGCGCATTGCTCCGGTCTGTCCAGCCAACAGGTCGATGCTTTCCTGAGATGCGCGGGCGTATGCGCCTTGCAAAGTGTTTGGGTTTGATTGGGAGTCGTTGTCCAGGCCTAATGTCTCTCTGATTTCATCAAGTCGCCCCTGTCCTTCTCGTTGAATTTCGTCCCATTGCTTACGAAGTTCCTTTCGCTCATCTTCATCCAGCCCATCAGACTTGGCAAATTCATCAAAGACAGAATACCAATCCTGAACCCTTTCGTCTAGCCATTCTCTAGAAAACTTCTGCATCATATAGTTTTCAAGAATCTTATTAAAGCTTTGCGTCCATGCTTCTGCTGAATCAGCACCGTTATTTCGGAAAAGGCCTTTTATATCATCCAGTATAGAGCTGAATGCATTGCCGGTGTTTTCCTCCCTCAGCCTATTCATGGTTTGATCGTACAGATCAATCTGCGAGGCTAATTGGTCGATCAATTTTTGCGTGTAATCGTCAACATTGCCAAGTGCTGCTTGGTACTGTAGTTTTGCTAATTCTTCCCGGGCTTCCGTAATATCCTCTGGTAGCGACGAAAGCCTATCAAACCGACTAATGTTGTCCAATATGTTGCCAGCCTGATAATATTCGCTCGACGCAACGCTGAACGATTTCAAGATTGATTTGGCTGATTCTCCGTTGTTTATCCGGGCAAGAATGCTGTTGGTGAAATTATCGGTGGTCATCATCAGCCGCCCATCCAACTGCCTATTGATGTCCTGCCAATTCTTTTTGATACCTTCCAGGCTATCAGCGTACTTATTTAATCGGTCGGCCCCATATATTTCGTTGATCAGGTCCAGTTGCATTTCCAAAGCGCGCGTAATTGCCTCGGTGGCGCGCAGTTGTCTGTCGTTTTGTAATTCAAAATTAGCTTGAACTTCCCCGTTTGCTCGTTGTCTAGCTTGGTTAAAACCTTCGGAAATTGCACTAGCTACCGACAAGACTGCGCCTATAATAGCCGCATAACCTCCTCCTTTTGATAAGCTGTCGCCTGCCTTACCCAAGGTTTGACTAAGTGTTTGAGACAGCTGTCCAACTTGGTTAACCATGTTACCTACGGTTTTTAGAGCGTTAGACATGGTCCCGTCGAACTCCGATGCCGATGTAACTAATTGACCGAATCCGTCTACTAAGTTGGCTACGTTACCGAAATTCTCCTGTTCGAGCGCTGCGATCCCCTGACTGAAAAACTCCCCGAATTCCTTACGTAGCCTGGCTTTTTCAGCCGGGGTTATTTTCATCTTATCGACCAGGGTCTCGACATAGTCCCTAGCATGTTTCATGGCCGATAGGGCTAATGACGATCCGGCGGTATCCGCTTCTTTCATAAAATCCTTAAACCGTTCCTTTCCCTCAATCTCGGTCCGGTATAGTTCAAGCAATTCGTCATCCAACGCTTTCTTCCGGCGTTTCCTCCCGTCCTCGTCAAGCAACTCCATATCTTCATCGGCCTGTTTGTGAAGTCTCACCCGCTTGGTTTCGAAACTGGCGTAGTCGGTAAGGACACGCCGAAGATTTGCATCCCGTTGTTTCTGCTCCTGGTCGGTGATTTGTTTGAGCAGATCCTGTAATTGCTTCAACCTTTCAGACTCAGCTCCGGTTAGTGTGGCGGCGGCCGGTCCACCTGCCAGTGCTGCCGTAAGCTGTGCGCCAATGGAAGCGATTTCCCGTTTAATGTTTGCTTTGAAGTTGTCAATTACGGACAATTCATTACTGTAGCGTTGTCGCGCCGATTCTTCCCCCAATTCCAGCCGCCACGACTCGTATTCCTGCCATAGTTCACGCTGCACCCCTAACGACTTCACAAGTTCCGTGGTTTCCTGCCTGTACCTGACCTGTGCCACCTCACGTGATTCAGCGGATGACAGTCCACTGGCGTCAACCGCCAACCCCTTATTCTTTGGGTCTTTGCGGAATGCCTCGATGGTTTCCCTTATCTTCCTGTATTTCTCCCGAACCGACTCTACTTCCTGCTCGTCTTTATCCAGTGTGGCGCGAAGGGAGGCGCGGTTCATTTCATCGATTTGTTTCTGCAGGTCGCGCTGAGCCTTCAAAGCAGCTTCCCGGGCGCGCTGTTGTTCCTTCGTTAGTTCTTCTGTATTTGGGTCAATGGCTTCGGATACAGTCTCGGCCGGCTTAGTTGATAATAATTGTTCCGCTGCCCGTTTAAGTTGTTCAAGATCGCTGGTTGCCCGTTTCAATCCTTCACCACTTCCCTCTTTCAACAGCCCTTCTTTGATAGCCTTGTCAGTTGCCTCAATCTGCTTGTGAGCCGCCTGCAATGCACCGTCCATAAGCGAAATTTGCTCTGTCAATGCTTTTGCATTCGCATTGGATAGGTCGACATCACGAACTTGCTTGATAACGTCTACCGTTTCCCTCAGGGCGGTATTTGCATTGCGTATCGCATCAGCTGACGCCTGTCCGCTGGAAAATGGATTAAACCGGGTAATGAATTCATTGGCTGATGTAGCAGTGACCAGCTTGTTTACCCATTCCAACAGGTCTGCCAGCTGTCCCGCCATCCATGACGCGGACCTGCCTAATACGCCCTGTCCATTCTCTATTGACAACACGAGGTTATTCCAGGCTGTACTGATCCTGCCGAGCTGGTTTTCAAGTGAAGCCGCCTTGGTGGCGAATTCCTGATCCATCGCCCCGGCAGCATCGCTTGCTTTATTCATGGCGTCGGTAAGGACATCGAATCCGTTGCTTGCGAGGGAAGCGATAACACGCTGATCCCTTATCGCTACAACCCCTGTCTTCGTCAATGCGGCATTAACGGATCCGCCAGCTTTGTTGATATTATTCAATCCTCGGATGTAGTCAACGAATACGCCGGATGCATCGGTCTTGAATCTCTGGGCCAATTCTTTCTCATTCCCGCCTACTACCTTAAGCAGGTCTGCTAGTCCCTTGCCTGTGCGGATAATCTTCTCAAACTGACCCAATGTTCGGCCAAAGGTTGATCCGACAAGCTCTGCCTCTATACCAACGGATTTGGTAGCGGTAGCGAAAGCCAATACCTCCTGCCGTCCTATCTTATAAATCCCGACGTTTTGGGCTATCTGTGTGGCGTTTTCTAATATTTCAGCCTCGGTTGCAGCGAAGTTGTTCCCAAGGTTTACGATCTCATCCCCGAAAGCCTTAACGTTTTGCACCCCACCGTCAACAAGCGTCAACAGGCGCGCAATACTAGAGCCGCCTTCCTCGCCTTGAATATCGGACGCGGTTTCCAGTTTTGCCAGCGCTTCGGTGAAAGCGAGAATATTAGCGGTTCCCTTTACACCCAACTGCCCCGCTACGGTGGCGTATTCCAGTAACTTATCCGTGCCAACAACCTCCAGTCGTCTGGATAAACCTATAAGGCTATCCCCAAGCTTATCAAGTTGGGCGCCTGCAATTCCTGTGGTCTTGCTTACGTTAAGCAATCCGGCATTGAATTGGATGACTGTGTTTGCATTGCCCCGAATGAGGGCGTACAGTGACGCGAGGGCGGTTATGACCAGTCCAATGGGGGACACAAGGAACATTAAGGCCTGTTTGCCCAATATAGCGAATTGAGCGCCTAGCTCCCTGAATACGTTTTTGCTGCCGGATAACTCGGTTATGTTGATGCCCATAGCAGCTAACTGCCCGTTCAATTGGGCGAACATGGGAGAAAGGGCATCCAGGGCTGAACGATAGTTGCCTACATTCCGTTGGTGTAGTCCCAACGAAGCATCAATCTTCTTCAACCCCTTATCGAGGTACTGGGTTTGAGCAACCAGTCCACGGGCTTGGTCGGCCAGCTGCTTATACGCTATGGTGTTTTTCTTGCCTTGCCCTTCGAGCAGGAACATTTCAGCCAGCACATCCTTGCTTTGGCGGCGAAGTTCGCCGAGCGCCTTGTTAAGCTGTTGGTATTGGCTGTTTTCGTTGAGTGCTTTTTTGGCCGCCCGTTCGGCATCACGACGCTTCTTTTCTTCCAGATTGAGTTTAGCCATTTCAATCCGGTAGTCTTGAAGGGTTTTGCGCCCCGCTATGAGGTCTGCATTGGCTTTGGCTTGCGCTTCCCGATTGGCTTGTATTTCAAGTCGGCTTTTACGGATTGCATCCATGAAAGCCAGTTGGGCTTCACGATCCTGCTTGGAGGCATTGGCAGCAAATTGCCGCGCCTGCGCTTCGGCAAGCCGGGCCTTGGCCAATTCTTCGGTCGCTTTGGCAGCAGCTTTCGCTGAATCGGATTCTTGTTTGTAATTGGCCCCTTTTCCAGCCCCACTTCCCGCTTCCTTCAATCGCCTGATGATGGTTTCGCCCTGCTTTTGGAGGTCGTCCTGCAACTTCTTGATACCCTGCAATTTCTTGCGGGCTTCACTATCATCTGCGGTAATTTTCCACCGGACTTCTGCCATACCACAAAACTACCGAGTAGGGGTGGGGTAGGGTAGTGTATGTTCGTATAACAGAGTGCGTTATACGAAGTAGATGGGGTTTGGAAATGTCGGGGGAAATGTGTAGGTTTGGGAGTATGGATGAAAAATTAAATAGATTGCTTTTTGAGTCTCCAAATTTAAGTTTACGGGACGTTACTATTCTTCCTAACCTCACCGATTCCATTAAAAATAAATTAGAAAATGATGGAGTTTTAGATGAAGTGTATTCAGAATTCGATGTAATATACAAACGGTCCACACTTCCGGCTTCTCAATTATTTGAATTAGACCCAGTAGATTATAAAACAGAACAGTTTAGTAACGATGGCGCTGGTAAGATTATTAGGATAGTGTTTGACGGTAAAGTTTACGAATGAACTGGATAAGCGTAAAAGATAGGTTGCCGAAATCGGATAAAAACAAAGAGAATATCCTTTTTAAGGCTGATATCGGATTAATTGATTTTGTAGTCGGAAGATATTTTAATGACAGATTTGAGTTTTGGAGCGAGAAATGGGGTGCTTGGCAAGAGGGTGATAATGTCACCCACTGGTGCGAGTTTACGGGGCCGGAGGGAAAGTAAAAGCCCCGTTTTGGGGCTATAAATTAAATGCGCCCAGACCCACCGCAAGAAGGACATGTTTGTCCGGCAGATCCCAATATGTGCCTCTTTTCATTAAGTTCTTCTAGCGCTTTTTTGATATCGCCCTCTTGATATCCTTTTCTGATTTTTCCGCTAGAATATTCTTTAACCGCGCTTAGCGCATCATCAATTTTTTGTTTTACTTCTTGTTCTGTCATGGTTTATAATTTAGATGTTTCTACTCTGCTAAGTTCATAGCTTTCCATTTCTCGATACGCTTTCATTATATCCGGTGAAATCATAGATTTTCCAGTTCTACCTAACCCGGTAATTACATCATTGTGTATGTAAAGCTTATCGTATAGCGTTCTGTATATATCCCAATATGATTGCATTATAATAGGCTTGTGGACAACATCATGGTTCCATAGGGAAGCCGTTAGACTCAATGCATTTACAGCGTTTTTTACATCGGGAACAACCGGATTTGATAGGTTAATATCATTAATTCCGTTCCACTGTACATGTAGATCGATCACGCCTTGTCGCTTTGCTATTTCCTTGCTTGACCTATTTGCTGCTTGAGCAACTTTGAAGGTTGCGACACTAGTAACTAAAGATGCAGTAGCTACAACAAGAGTTAGTACCTCATAGGTTTCCATTGGTTGCACGATTTTTCGTAAATGTAGCAACCAAATCGGTTAAATCAAAATTTCATTGCAAATGCCCCACCTCCCAAACCGGATCGTCAGACCACATCCTGTAGAGGTGGAACACATATACTCCAGCCATTATCCCCAACTTGCCGCCGCGCCGCATAACGTCATTGGTGAATTCACTGTCAAACCTTATTGAATTCTCACTAAATCCACCCACATCCCACCATGTCCGTACACGGAAGGCCATCATACATGCGGCAATGTTGATCGAGGTTGGCAGGACGCGACCATATGCCCCTGCGTGGCAGTGGTTTGCAATGGCAATATGTTCCCGCATATCGCCGGAATCATTGAACTCTCCCTGGTAAAGCTGGTGGGTGCCCGATAGTCGGTTAGTCAGGCAACCAAGTACGTCATAATCTGTGTACTCCAGTACTTCAGCTATTTGCTTCTTGCTGTCCGGCCTTAAGAAGCAAACGTCTTGGTCAACATGTACTATCCAGTCGTTTGGCAACGGGTTGAGTTGCCGAATAGCCAAGTTGATACCGCCACCTATATTTTTGTCGGTTCTATACGGCGATATGTAGTGGATGTCACCCATTTGCGGTAAAATGATAAGTAGGCGCGTTGTTGTAGCGCTTAACTATCCTGTACCCATCCGGCAGTAACTTCAATAATTCCTCCGGATCTCCATGGCACTCAACGAATAATTCGGGCTTATCCCGGTCAATTACCCCGCGAGCACCCTTCAACACCTTTGCTTCATATCCTTCAACATCGATCTTCATGAGCCGGACGGTGACCACTGTTGTGATCGGAAGGACAGTAGTTTTGCCACGGCCGGGCAACACCTTATTCTCCGATGGGTTTTCCTTATTATCGCTGAAATTTACCTTTCCTTTTTTGTCGCCAACGGCGCAATTGAAAAGACGTACCGTTCTTTTGCAATGATCTGCCACGTTTGCTTTCAGCACCTCAAACGTGTCCTTGCTGGGTTCATATGACCATACTTCATCGAAGTTGCAAAACCTACTGAAAAACACCGTGTGATTACCTGTGTTGGCTCCAATATCCATGGCGATGCCGCGCCTGTATGGTAGTTTGGAAATGGCGTCCAGCATGCCGATTTCAAAGAATTTATTGCCGGTCTTTTTGATTTCCTTGATACAATTAGGTCCCGTATACCGCAGTGGTAATACCTGCCCATTGTGTTTGATTTCCAATACTTCCATGTCGAATGTCATTTATGTTTGAAAAAGCTTACTTTATTGTATTCATCACATTTAAACCGGGTATTGACCTTTATACCGCTGGTCATCCTGCCTTTGAAATGCTTCCAAAGGATATAGTTGAAGATGGCCATATCGGTAGATTGCAGGATGCCGTGTGTGTACTTCTCGTGGTACTCCACGCGGTAAGCGAGGTATTCCATCACCATCCGCAGTGACCCGCCGACGATGCCACAATTTGGCAGTACCTCCATGGCGTTGGCTTCAATCACATCCCGGTAATCAGTTAGGCTAGCAAGAAAAGGCTCCTGACAACGCTGCATCCATCCGTTATCTACCTGCATATTATACTCGTCACCAACGTATATCCGGTTGGGATTGATTGATAAGAAAGGATTGCGCAACACCTCCACGTCCGTGCTGTCCACCATGAACGCGTTATCTGTCGGGTTGTCTTCCAGATAAGCCCGGTAAACCATCCACCGGTACGCGTTGGGACTGTAGTCGTGCTGTTGTGGGACTCGTATAAATACCTCGTCGTCATCACACGGAAGGCAGTCGTGGAATATCTTTAGTGTAACCGCGGCCTTTTCGCATGACTTGATAAGCGGTTGCAATTGCCCGGCGTCCGGCATCCATGTAGTGCCGCGCTGTGGGTCGGGGTTGGCATTAAAATAGGATGCAAGTACCACGCCCTCCGACGGGTGGTTGTATGGCATGTATTCGGTGCTTTTCTCCCTCGCCCTGAAACGTTCCTTGTTGGCCGGGATTGTCAGTGACCGGGTGGCACTGTCAACGGATCCGCTCACCTCGCTGTGGTAATCCATCGAGTGGATGAATTGTATGCTATTCGGTACATCGAGATAACGGGATGGTGTCAGCCCCGCATTGAATGCCCGGTTTGAGAAGTCCACGTGTTCAAAGCCCCATTGAGGGTAATCAACATCGAAACCGCCAACGGCTTCCACCACATCCCGGTGAATGTATAGCATACATCCGCATGGGCTTCCGTATTCGGCCAGTCCGCCCCGTTCACCCAAATACTGCCTGCCGTTGGGCCTTCCATTTGAAAGGGCAGGAAACGTGAAGCAAAGGTGCTTTGCGCCCGAATCGATATACAACTTATGCCAGTCCTTCACCTTGGGGTAGGTGTCGCTGTCCGCAAGGAAAAGGTGGGTACATCCCTTGTCCATCAATAACTCGATGCACTTGTTCTTTGCGGCCGCTATCCCGGCATTGGAATGGAATCGATAAGTAGCACCTTCAAATGGCTCGTCGCTACCGTCATCCACCACGACCAGCGCTGCGCCCTTTGGCAGGTATTTGCGCCATTGCTGGATGCTGTGGCCTATTACCGATGGTCGGTTGTAAGTGGTTATGGCTACTCCGATTTTCATATCAATCCAGCATAAGTTTGACACCTAGCCAAAGAACTCCGAGCAACACGGCAACCATTACCAATGTTATCAAAAGCTCCAATAACCTACCGGTATACCCACAAAGTATCCCCAGCCCTATGAAAGGACTGGAAACAAATAATACCCCTGTTATTTTCTTTATCGTTTTCATATCACACCCCCTTTCCCTGCATTAATTTCTGCCCCATGTCCCAAAAGCTTATAGGTTTCCCCGACGGCTTGACCGTGCTGCTCTCCCCATCTTCCCCTACCGGTGGAATGGTGGAATTCATCATCAACAGATTTTGCCAGCTTATTCCGTGCATCACTTCGTCCCATCCGAATCGGTAGTATTTGATAATCCCTCCGAGTGTGGCCCAGGGGCTTCTGTCTCCAGCATATCGCTTATCCCTATGCTGCGGACTGATGCCATAATGGCGAAAAAATTTTCTACGTCCAACCCCCGGTGGACGGCTTCGATTGCCCTGCGAAGATCTGCGTATGAGAAGTGATTTGAAATGAACTCAGGTAGGGTAGGATCTGGCTTGCCTTTGCCGTTATGCGAGGCTATTGCAACAATCGACAGCATTGCTTCAAGATTGTCGTGATTTAGTTCATAAAACACCTCATACACGTTGTTTTCCGTCAGCTTGCGCATCGGCTTAATATCCAATAATGCTGCAGCGATCTTGAATACGGTGCTAGGGAATGGAGGGTAGATGGTAATTGTACGGCTGCGTGGGCGCAAGCCCAATCGTTGCAGTAATTTGCCGAACCGACCTTTGGCTGGCGTCGGTACTGTCTGGCTGAATAGTGGCTCTTGTGTTACGGCGGCCACGACCGACTTTCTAGTGTCTTGTTCCATCTTTGGTAAGGATTAAAATATGGCCTACTCGCGCCCTTACCAACGCTTTCAGCCAATGTTGTCTGTGTGCCAACCCGGTAAGGGGCTACCGATTAAGTGGTAGGAGGCACGTCTACGATCTGCCAGCCCCAAGGTGACACAGCGTTACCGCTGCCATCAACCGGAGTGATCGACCTAGCATTAAATCCGATTGACAACATTCCATTCTTTGTCAATACGTTAGGAATGCTTATCGAAACGGCTGCCTGACGTATGAACAATTGGAATTGCTTGCCCATGAAGGGAATCGATTTAATCCGCCACGCCTTGTATACAATGATATTGTCGGCTGGCGCGTCGAACGTTTGAGTTCCGGCGTTCCATGTGCCGCCCGTCAATGCTGCGGCAATAGCGCCATCAACGTCAATGGATTGTGCAGCCAATGTCACCGGATCGGTTTCGCCCGGAAGCACATACCGTACACCCGGCTTATCCTCCACCCGGATATCATTTGTCACCTGTTCTGGCACGTTGAACGTCAACGTCTCCATGGCGATGTCTATGATGCTGGTGAATCCAGTGGTTGGCATGCTGCCATCGTTCGAGATGTTAGCAAATTCAAGGGATTGAATACCCGTTACTGGTGTTGCCATTTTACTTTTGATTTATGCCCTTTCGGGCTATTTAAAATTAATTCTTGTCATTTGTCCAATCGGACCGTCCTGTATTCCACTCTTACGTTGTAAAACCAATTGTTGCCATCCGGCGTAAGCTCTCCGGGCCTACTGACATGGAGGAAAAAGTCCGTGCCGTAGTGGTAGTCCACTGCTTCAATTATTGCCTTACCGATAACCTGCATCCGATCAATATCCGGCTGGGTGTTGTCCACAGCCGTCGGGTTGCCCGAAGGTTGGCCAGTTAGGTTCGGAACGTGGGTGTTAATGTTGAAGTCCCCGCCCTGGAACTGCTCGGCATCGAAGAAAAGGCAGTTGGTGACGATATCCTCTTTGTCGCTATCCAACACGCGATTGGTATTCCTGATCTGGCCTGTCAACCCAACAGTTACAGCCACACCTTTAGCCACCAACACAGCGTTGATGTCCTCGATTGCGTCTACTGCCGTTTTGATTGTCTTCATCCGATTACTCCCAGTTCGTTGAATGCCTGAGTAAGCCATACCAGTGCGTCATTCTTCCCTCCGGTAATCACATCATACCCTTTGTTCTCTACCCATCCCGCGTAATTCATACCCGCGACCAGCACAATACCCCATCCGGTCGATCCGGCCATTTCTTCTCGCGCCTGCTGCCTGCCTACTGCTAGTCCGGTTGCTTTATCCGATCCCGCTGCAGACGGCTTGAAGTCCTCATGAATAGGCTTGCCGTCACGGAAAACTATGAATCCGGTTGAGCTGCGAAGGTTACCGGTATCATCCTGATAAGGCTTACCACCCATTTTCTTCCGGGCTATGTCAACTGCACGAACACCCACCTTTATCATGAGCGGTAAGGTCGCATCCTCAATTGCTTGAAGTGCCTCCCTTTCAAGCTGCTCGGCGTCAAACATTGGCGTCATCCCGATCATACCGCCCCCTTGCAATGAAGTTGACCGATATGGAACGATAGTAATGGTTGATTGTAAACGATATAGGCCCCGCTCTTGTCGGTGCCGCTGATAACCGTTTGTAATGGTATATTCGCAGTCCCTACCGGAAACGCAATATCAAACTTAACAACAACCTCACTGCCGTCCTGCAACTTTACCACCCTATCACCGCCCCGTGCGGGAACGAATCGGCACTTTACCGATGTGGTCCCGTAAGTCAGCGTATCAGGATATTGCTCGAAACTCATGTTAAAGAACTTTGTGCCACTGTGGCTAATGCAGATCACTGATATCGGTTATCTGTGCGGCGACTCCGAACGTATCCGGTTCGTCCCACTTGGCCAACAGGCCAGTCCTCAGGCGCAATAATCCGTCGATATCGTGCTGTGTCAATTGGTAATCTAACTCCTTAACCGATTGCGGCAACGTTGCGATGTAAAGCAATACGTCAGCCTGTGACAAATCCATTGCCTTCCGCTGATCTTGATCCGCAGGGGCATAATCTTCCGCAGGATTCAGCCCGCGTTCAGCAAGCGCCGTGTCAAGGGTCGCCTGCGGAACACTTTGGCCTATTTTACTTTGCAATACCTCTATGTTGGTTGCCATTTGTCAATGGGTTAGGTGGTTGCTGGAACAGTCGACAGAAGGAATGTGCCGCTGTACGATCCCAATACCGGTGTTGCATAGGCAACCCCCTTGGTAATGACCGTAATCGGATCTTCCTCCGGCCACGTCTTGACCAGTACGATTCCAGATTTGGTTTTTTGACCTTGCGTTTGCTCCACAAACTCGTCGGCTGACAAAGTGTATTGTACCGAACCGATTTGCTCTGTGGCAGTAAAACAAACTCGCCCAGGTTCCCACCCCGAATCAATATCCTGTGATCCGTCTTTCTTTTCGATGGTCACATCAGATTCCCATATGCGGATTTGCGGAAGACCCTTACCACGAAGGGCAGCGTTAGCCTGTTCCAATGACGGCTCGCCAACCAGTTGCAAGGCGTTGGCGATATAACCAGCGCAGTACTTCTGGAATTTGGCACAAGCCACCATATTGTCGAATGTGGCTTCGTCCATCGTTGCGAATCGGATAACCTTGCCTTTATTCTTTGCGTTCTGTTTGATCGCCTTGAAGTCAGCAACCGGATCCGCATTAACGTGGTCGTTCCACGATACACTGGCGTTAACCTTGTTGCTGCCAGGTATGCCGAAATCGACGTTCACCGTGGTCTGAACGCCCTGCTCGTTGTTCACCAGCGTTAGGTCGTAAGCGCCATTTGATGCGGCTCGCTTAGCAAGCCATTCCAAGCGCGCACGTACTCCATCCACCACAAAAGGCTGATCACCGTAGATCCACTCGATGATGCGACGTTTAACATCAGCTTGCCCGGTAGGTCCAACTGCGCGCAAGTCGCTGATCAGTTTACGGTACTGATTGAAATCAGTCTCTACCTTGTCGCGGGCAACTTCAATTTTAGGCATGTCGCCGGAAATCTTTCCGGGAGTCGGGCGTCCCATGCGCGGTGCACGGGAATTGAATGCCACTACCGGTGCAGCCACTTTGGCGCCGGTGTTCGCCTCTATTGACTGGAATGTCAAATCTGAGGTGTATTGTTCCGGGAATAACGATTGGTATTTCAGTTCCTCAAATTGATAGGCATTAAGATATGCCTGCGCATCTGCCAACCTGAACTCCGGAATCAGTTGATTAATAGTCATCTTATTCTGATTTTAATGATTAAACCAACGTGATACGGGGCAGTGCTGTTGCGATTGCTGCAGCTGCCGCTTTTTCGGTAGCAGGCAATGCGTCGATGCGCGCCGTTCCACTAATTACTACTCCAACCAGTGCGTTGTCCTCGGCCTTTACAGGTCGGTAGGATAGCCCTAGCAATTTTACGTTCGTGCCGGGCGATGCCGGATTCGTAACGATTACCCCGATTCCTGTTGTTGTGTTGCGACCGATCAACGTTCCCTCGGGGATGAAACCATCCGCGGGTGGATTGTATCCGGTAACATTCACAATAACGCCTCCGGGGTACGTATCCACGACGTTTTCGAACACCAGTGGTGCGAATCCGCCGCCTTCTGTTTTTATCCCTAACATGCTGTTACGTGGTTTTAGGCCGTTTTAGCTTTTGCTGCTTCGGCCTGTTCATTTAAAAATGACTTCATTAACGGCGATACCTCTTTCTCGCCGATTTTACCGCCACCCAACACCTTTGATGGCGCGTCTCCGCCCAATCCGGCGTCTGATTGCGCCTGTACGTCCTCGGTGACTGTCTGCTCGATTTCGGCCAGATATTCAGAGAACTCGTCGTCGGTGTTGAAGGTTGCCCGCTCGTAAGCGGAAAGCAATGCTTTCTTCACTAACGGCGAAGCCTTCTCCAATTTGGCCTCCAATTGCTGTCTGCGCGTTTTACCAACCTGTCCGGCTTCGAACGCGGCGAGTTTGCCCGTAAGGGTTTCGATCACCTTGTTCTGCTGCTCAACATGCTGCTTAAACCACGCCGGGGCTTCATCTTTGTCTGATTTGTCGTCAGCCTTTGAAGACTTGTCGTCAGCTTTGTCGTCGGTTTTGTCGGCCTTATCCGATTTATCCGCTTCCTCTGCTGCTTTCTTGTCTGCAGTCCGCTTAGCATCGTCCAAAGAAGCAAGCTCTTTGAAGTCGATTAATGCATCCAGTTTTTCAATCTCTGCTTTGATTGCGTCTTCTTTGTCCACGTATGCGTCCAGTTTATCCGCAAAAGCATTGATACGAACGTTGGAGAGGTTAATGCCCTTGGCTTTAACATGCTCCTTTAATTGGGTAAGGATTTGTACTTTGAGTGACATAATTTTTTGTGCTGTGAGTTGTGTCCGGCCGCCGCCGTGCGCACCTCGTGTGCTTAAGTAGTGGTAAAGGTATGTCCGTTTAATTGGTTGGGAAAGTGGTTGTTCGTATAACAGCCGGTATTATACGAACTATTTACGTTGGCGTGAACAACAAAGCCCTGAACCGGGGAGGAACAGGGCTTTTTACTAACCAATTATAAACCTATGCCCCGGATGGAGCTGATGAAATGCTGTCTTGTGGGGTCTGTGCCGACTGTGTGGTCGCCAACTTAGCCGACGCCTCTTTCTCTGCAACCAGTCGCTTTAACTCTGCTTCCGCATCACTGATCCACGGGAAGAATTCTAGCGCCGTCTCCTGGCTCAATATTCCAGCTGCACGAGCGGAGGCGATATTGTCGATCTGTTCTTTATCGTCATTAATTCTGAACAACGGAATATCGAACTTAATATCAAGTGTTCTGGCGGCTTCTTCAAGTGACCTTTCTATGGCAACGCATGCCGATTTCAGAAAGTTGATTTCGCGCTGGGTTCCCATTCCGTACTCGCCCATGATCTCAGCACGAGCTGCTAAATGAGCGTCCATGAAAATTCGATCGTAAGCTACGCCTGAAACATTGCCTAACTCTTTCATGTCCTCCATAGACATCTGAGGGGTCTGTGTGCAGGTGAATATATATTGGGCAAGCGTGTCGATTTCTAACTTGATAGATTCAGGGGCATGTTCCCATGTAACGTATTTGGCATCCGCCAACGTGGTTCCGTTCGTGGGTTTGATTTGGACCTGTTTTCCGGTTTCTCCCTTATCAGCTGCTTTACCAACAAATTCCCCAATGTACACCATTGTAGGGCTTCCGTGGTAGTCGTTTGTGTCGCCAAAGTTACTAAGCACGGTTTCAAGCCTTGCAATTGCATGTTGGACATCCGCCCACGGAGGTAATGCCTTCCCGTAATAAATCACGGGAATCTTTCCGTAGCTGTGCGGTTTTGCTTCCTCCAGCAACCAACCACTTCCGCCTGATGGGGCTTGCTCACCTTGCCTGGGTTGCCTGAACCGATAAATATGTGTGCTTGTGTAAATATCGAAACGCTTATCCTTAGCAGTTACGTCAATATTAGCAGATCCAGCAAGCTCGCCAATGTCTATTGGCGTTTCATAGGTTCTCCCGAAATATATCATGTCCCCATACCTGTCAAACACCGGAAGTAATGTATCTCCTTTCCTCGGCGAAAGTACCTCACATCGCATCCTGAACCTACCCCCAACACTAGATAGTTCTCCCCAATATCCTTCTGGCGCCGGAACACTATACCATAGTTTTGCAACCTGTAATTCGGAAAGCATTCTCGTGGCCACGTCGGTCTCAACAAAGTCCATTTTATTGTCTTCCCGGATTTTCTTTACCATGTCGTACAGTCTCTCTTGGTCAGGAGTTTCAGGGTTTGACTCCAACTTTATCGCGCCAACGTTCATGAAGGCGACCCGTCTGGTAACGATTAACTTCTGTAAAGGCAATGCAATACGGTTAACTTTTACCGTGCTGCCATCCTTCTTCTTCTTATCAGGCCTTTCAACTGGATCAAACACCGAATGCTGTTTAACATCGTATTCCTTCTCTGCGTCACCATACTCAGGTGCAACGGCTTTGCCCAATGCCTCTACTATTACAGGTAGTTGGTCTGTGGCAATGGTGACGTCTTGCGATTCCTGCACGTCTGCCTGTGATGATGATTGTGTCTTTGCCATGGTTAAATAGTGGTTTAATAGAACGCGTCGGTGAATTCGTTGGTCAGTTCGACAGGTTCCGTCGAAACCAACTCAAAATAATATCTCATGATTAGCAAATCCCGCCAGTCTGGGGAGGTGCCAATGTTTTTCTTTACTTCTTCTTTGGGCAAGATGCGCAGCTTGCCATCACTATCCGATTTATACGTTTTGAGCCATGATAGCTCGTCATTGATCCGCTGCCTGTCCGACTCAGAATCAATGCACTTCAACCATATCTTATGCTGGGCAATGATGTTTTGAGCCAATAAATATGCGCATTGCGCCTGTAGGTTGAAGTAATTTTCTTTCAGCGGATCGAATTGCTTTCCCTTTGAGCCTTGCCAACGTTGCTCGTTCTCCAAGGCCGTATCCATCGGGATTGGTTTGGAGTTATTGACGAATCCTATTATTCCGCAATTATCAACCACTCCGCCGCCAACTCCATCTTCGTCAGCCAAACAATGGTGTGCCGGCACATCGTGCTTAGTACGCATTGCGTTGATGCACTCCTGAATCTCAGTGGTTGCAGACACTGCAAACGAATGCTGCTCAATCATAACCCATCCATCAAACACCGACACCCGGGCCGCATCTGAACCGTAGCGGGCAATATCAGCTATGATGTACTTGGCACCAGTAGGCTGTACGTGGCTGTTGCTATACATCGCCACAATATCATCATACCTACACATCGCCGTTGGGTCATCGTCATATTCCCAATTTCCGTTCAGCAGGCGTTCTTTCTTTGCTATATCCTTCGTTCTTTGCAACCGCTCAATATACCCTGCATCAATATGGGGATTGTCCTGAACGAAAGCTGCCAAGTACTTCATTAAAGCAGGCAAGGTTCCGTTCTTGTTCGGAAGGTAAAATGTTGTGTACAACCAATTCTTTTTCGGGTTGCAAGTAATGAACAACTTTCCAGTCAATCCGTACCGCTCATTGTATTGCCTACCAATACGCGTCTTCAAAACGTCATAAGCTCCGAAGTCCACTTCTCCAGCTTCCTCTATCCACCCGCCCGTGTACTCGGTTGATCCAAACCGTTCGAAAATGGGATCGCTTGGCTTGTACTTCAACTCCAGTAGGTCAATACGGCTACCATTAGCAAATTGTATGAAATTCTTTTGCCCGTTGTACTTGAAGTCAACCCCGTTCCTCACCCCGTATTCCAATCCGACCTTGAAGAAAGTTATCAAGGTTGATTCGGTGATCCGTTTCAATTCCTCCCGGCCAATGAACCATCTGGTGCCGGGGTAATTGAGGCACATGAACATAAGCCAGCAGCAACCGGTCCATGACTTCGCCCCACCTGCAGCACCTCCATATAGGAATTCCTCGGTGTCGGTGTCGGTAAGAATACGTAACGCCTGTTCCTGCTTTTCGTGTCGGCCTTTCGGTGTGTCCACTATAAAGTCAAATAGCCCTCTTTTGAAGGCTACACCTTTAAGTTTCGTAACATCCAGGTCCGACAATATTTCTTCTACATCACTCACGTGGATTTGGTGGCTTTTAACAGTTCATTAATTGCTTCGTTGGAAAGGGCTTCGATGTTGACTTTTGGTGCTTTTTGAGCGTTATCAGCCTCAAAGAACCCGATATGTTTGCCGATCATTTCAGTTGCTTTGTTGGCTCCGCTGCTGTCAAACTTGTATTCGCCGGATTCTATCCACTGCTCCCCGTCGAATATCATAACAGGTTCGGCGGTCATGCAACGGTCTGATATTTCTTTAAACCGATTCAATACCCAAGCTTTGTCTATCCCTGTCTTTTCGCTAATTTCTGCCTGCCTTTTCTTGATTTCTTCGGAAATTTCTGGGATTTGTAATAGTTGGTAACCTCGTTCTTTGGCTGATTTAGCAGAGAAACCAGCGGCAATAGCGGCTTCTTTGGCATTTGGGTGCTTCAAGTATTCCTCTATAAATTTCGCTTGCTTGTCTGTCATGATTGGTGAAGTTTAGTGAAGGTCTTACTTATACCTCCTTACAATTCCATCTACCGTCATACGGAAGGTAGGGTTCTTTGCGTAGTAATGCCTGGCATGTCCGATATAATAACTCGTTGCGCGTTGGGAAATACCAAGCTGCTCCCCAATTGCCGAGCAGACTCCGTTGCGAACCTTGCAATCCGCATGGATAGACTCGGGCGATAATATAGCAAGGGAGGCAGCAATAAAAGCGATGTTATCGTAGAATGGATCCAGCGATGTCTGAATGGAATGCGTTCGGAAGTATATGTGCTTCAACACCCTTGTGTCAATATGTTCAGCAACGGCAAGTTGTCCACGTACCATTTCCAGCAGCCCTGGATTCTGGTAAGCTATAACCTTTAACAAAGTTGTGTCTCCCATACATGCAAAGTTAGGCAGGGGGGAGGGTATGAATAAATTTATGAACGGATAATAACCGACTAAATGGAGATAGTCGGTTATTTCTTATTATCGCCAAATCGGTGTACGTATTTTTTTATTCATATATTTGCGCTATGGAACTGAAAGAATTTTTGGAAAAGGAAAAGATGATAAACAAATCGGAGGTTGCAAGGGAAATGTACCCCGATATTAACGGCGCTCCTATTAGGCTTATGCAGAAGCTGAAAGGCCACAAGGCCGGTAGCGGGCCGCAACGATTCACAGACGCGGATACAGAAAAGGCTAAATCTGTCTTAAGGGATTTCCGGTCAAGGCTGGATGAATTTATCGGTGATTAAGCCCCTGTTTTCTTGGGCAACAGCGCTTCTTCGTATTTCTTAGCGTCCTCGGACGGGAACTGACCTAAATACGCTTCCGTGGTAGCTATATTGGCATGGCCAAGCTGCTGGCTGATGTAAGCCAGTGGAGCGGTTTTCATCAATATCGTAGCGTATGAGTGGCGCGCCCAATAAGTGGTAGGGTTAAAGTCCCATTCCAGTGCGGTAGCGATTGACTTTAGGCCGATGTTTATCTTTGCCACGGCTTTCTGAACCTCGAAATAGATTTGCTTCGGCGTCATCTTGGGATTAAGTACGTGGAATACGTAGGGGCTGTTAAGCTTCCTGCCGCCGTGCCGCTCTATTATCTCTATGTGCATGGGCTTTAGGTAGATTGTTACCGGCTTCTGATGGTCCGACCTACCTTTAGTCTTTTTCCTTACAAATGTGAAGCTTTCCAGCTTATCGAGGTCGCTCCATTTTAAAGCGAACATATCAGCCATGTTCATACCCGATGACAGGTAGCTGAAAAGAAACATATCCTTTGCAAACCTTTCCCGTATCCCTTTTGGCTGGTATTCGGTAAGCTGGGCTATCTGGTCTATATCCAATGCCCGCCTGCTTTTGTTTGGCTGGGGCGGCGTGTACTTGCCCCGCGCAAAAGGATATTTGGCCGGATCCAGTTCCCCGGCTGTTATCGCTTGGTTAAACATCTTCTTGATAACACCCATACGCATGCGTACCGTGGTGGGGGAGTTGCTGTTTACGGAGTACTCCCATTGCTCGAATTTCTTTAGGAAATCCGGTGTCACCGACAGCATGGGTACGTTGTCCGTCCCGGCGAACGACCTGACAGCATTGTAGGTCTGCTGGCATATGCTGGCCGTGCTTATCTTCCCCTGCTTTTCCAGCGATTCCCTTTCGGACTTAAGGCGGGACAGCAGGTTGTTGCGGTCGCCCTTTCCCGACCACCTGACATTAAAAGTGTCGAATGTGAAGAACTCCAGGGCCTCGATTGTCCTGTTGGCCCTGGTCTCAACAGCTATGAGCAAAGCCCGTTCCTTCGACTGCGTTTCATTCAGGCGCTTGTTTTCCATCAGCCGCGCGAACGCTTCTTTGGTGTAGCTGAACTTGGTCGGATACAGCTTGGTCTTGCGATCGTGGGTAACCCTTAGCTTTAGCGGGTACTTGCCGGTAGCAAGTTCCCGGCGCGTGTCGAGGTATAGCGAAGCCTTTGCCATGCCGCTAATTTACGGATTTGCAAACATGGTGCAAACAATTTGCAAACAAGATTTGCAAACATTCGAATCCGCCACTATGCTGTTATGTTAATTTCAATGCCGTTAGATGCATTTGAAATGGTTTAGAATATGTTGCAAAACACTCCTTGTACATCAATTGTTTGTGTTCAAAAATGAGGATGCAAAGATAGTGAATTAGTACGAAAGGAAAAAAGGAGATGTGATTCGGGCGGTTGCTCCTCAACTGGAATCGGTTCGCGCTGCTCCCAATTGCTATGTTTCGTCTGCAAGCCGCCCGAATTGTAGGGGATATCCCCATAAAAAGAGAAGGCTTAACGTTGGTTTAAGGCAACGGTAGCTCATCCTTACCGGTTATATACCTGTTGTTTACCATTTTGGTAAGGCCGAGGTAAGGAATTGGTAAGGAATTGGTAAAGAAATGGTAAAGCGGAGGTAAGGAATTGGTAAGCGAGAAGTAAGGAAAGCGTAAGGAAGAACTATGGGAAAGGTATAGAAAGGGTAAAACTTTGGTACGTGAATGGTATAGAAGCAGAAGCATCTTGAAAAAACGAGCGTACTGCCTTTAATGAATTAAGGCAGAAGCTAACGTGGAAATAACTTCTTTAGTGGATAAGACTTACGCGGAAAACGACGACCCGCACCCGCAGGTGCTGCTCGCGTTCGGATTATTGAATGTAAACCCGCGGGCATCAAGGCCATTTTTGAAATCGATTTCCATGCCTGCAAGGTATAGACCATGGGCCTTGTTCATAAACACACGTATTCCTTCAATATCGTATTCGGAGTCTCCTTCTTTCTTCTGGTCGAAGCCCAACACATAGTTCATACCGGCACATCCGCCTCCTTCGACACCTACCCGCAGTCCAAAATCATCCGATATTTCCTGTTGCTCTTTTAGTTTTTTGAGTTCGCTGACGGCGCCGGGTGTCAACGTCAGCGGAGCTGAGGGTGAAAGCGTTGCTGTACTCATCGTATGCTGATTTAAATTCAAACAAACAAAAATACATAAATTTCCCCACTTTTGCAGATAAATGTGGATTTTTACGTTCCATAAACAAAGCAGACAGGATGGATATTACAGCGTTTTCGTTAGATCTTATTAAATATGTGTTAGCAGGATGCATTGTGGTGGGCCTGGCCAATTGGATGTTCTGGACAAAGTATAACAGCTATACATTTAAGCTCAAAATGCTGGAGAAAAAACATGCTGTCAACAAGGATCTGTTACCGTTGCGGCTACAGGCTTACGAACGGCTTATTCTTTTTGCTGAACGGATCAATCCCGCCAATTTATTGATACGCTTGCATGAGCAGGGGTTGAGCGCAGAGGACTTTGAACAACATCTGGTCAACGAGATACGTGCGGAATACCAGCATAATGTTACACAGCAATTGTATGTGAGCAACGCCGCCTGGTCGGTTACCAAACAGATAAAAGACAATACGGTTGCCTTGATCCGCAATGCAAGGATGGGGCTGCAGGCAGGTGCCAGCGCAAAAGAGCTCAGTAAAGTGATCCTTGGCCATGTCGCGGCGTTAGACGAAAATCCGTATGAACTGGCACTTAAAACCATCAAAAATGAATTGATGAGTTGAATATTACAGGCAAGTTTATATCTTTGCGCAACTTTTTAACATTCAATTCTTTGTATCATAATGAGAAGGGACGAAACCATATTCAAATTAATCAATGAGGAGCTCAAGCGTCAGGAAGAAGGCATCGAACTCATTGCATCCGAAAACTTCGTAAGCAAGCAGGTGATGGAAGCCGCAGGGTCTGTGCTGACGAACAAATATGCAGAAGGCCTCCCCGGAAAGCGTTACTATGGTGGCTGCGAAGTGGTAGATGAGGTGGAGACCATTGCCATCGAGCGTGCGAAACAGCTGTTTAATGCCGAGTGGGTAAATGTGCAGCCGCACTCCGGTGCACAGGCCAATGCAGCTGTCTTTTTAGCACTGTTACAGCCCGGCGATAAGATTTTGGGTTTTGACCTCTCACATGGCGGACACCTTACCCACGGTTCACCAGTTAATTTCTCCGGAAAACTTTACCAACCGTTGTTCTATGGTGTAGATAAAGAAACCGGCTTAATAGACTACAAGCAATTGGAAGAAATCGCCTTGCAGGAAAAACCAAAGGTCATCATCTGCGGCGCATCGGCTTATTCACGCGATTGGGATTATGCGTTTATCCGTCGGGTTGCTGATGAAATCGGAGCCTTGGTAGTCGCAGACATTTCTCATCCTGCGGGACTCATTGCGCGTGGACTGCTTAGCGATCCATTGCCCCATTGCCACGTGGTCACGACCACTACCCACAAAACGCTGCGTGGTCCCCGTGGCGGCCTCATTATGGTAGGCAAAGACTTTGAAAATCCCTGGGGCATCAAAACCCCGAAAGGCGAAGTCCGTAGCATCACATCACTACTGGATTTGGCTGTATTCCCCGGTACCCAGGGTGGCCCGTTGGAGCACATCATTGCTGCCAAAGCCATTGCGTTTGGCGAAGCACTGAGTGAAGACTACATGGAGTATATCGTTCAAGTGAAAAAGAACGCCGCAACGTTGGCCCAGGCTTTCGTGGGCAAGGACTACCATATCATCTCGGGCGGTACCGACAATCACCTGATGTTGATTGACCTTCGCAACAAAGGGATCAGTGGCAAAGCGGCTGAAGCTGCGCTAGGTAAAGCTGGAATCACGATTAATAAAAACATGGTGCCTTTTGACGATCGGTCGCCGTTTGTTACTTCCGGCATCCGTTTGGGAACGGCCGCCATCACCACGCGGGGTCTCAAAGAAGCACAGATGCTGGAGATTGCTGAAATGATTGATGTTGCGCTGATCAAACACGACGACGACGTTGCACTCGGCAAAATCCATAATAAAGTGAAAGCGCTGATGACGGAGTATCCACTGTATAAATAACATCAGTGAAAGATCTAAAAAGGGCTCGCACGCTTGTGTGAGCCCTTTTTGTGGATTAAAAGTTATGCTGATTCTGTTTATTCAAGACGTTAAATTCAAACAAAAGCTTTGATATTCTGAAAATTTTGTTTTTTTTTGAAGAACCAATACAAATAGGAGAGCTACTATAGGAAATACGACTACACGACAAGGATTACTTATTTGTTAAAAATAGTAAAGGGAAAGTAGCGTATTATGAAGCTTGAACAACGAACCGACCAAGAACTTATTCGTCTTTATATTGCCGGTGATGAAACCGGGCTAGCCATTTTAATTGACCGATATAAGTCAAAGATATATACATCTATCTATTTGCTGGTAAAAGATGAGTATCTGGCAGAAGATATCTTCCAGGATACCTTTATCAAAGTGATCAACACCCTCAGAAACGGCCGTTACAACGAAGAAGGTAAATTTTTACCTTGGGTGATGCGTATTGCGCATAACTTAGTCATCGATTACTACCGGAAGGAGCGTCGTACTCCCGTAGTGGTAAACAGTGATGGTTTTGATATCTTTGATGTGCTCCACTTTACCGACGAAAGTGCGGAAACGCGTATGATCCGTGAACAGACTCATAAAGACCTGCGGAGAATGATTCAACTTCTTCCAGACGATCAGAAGGAGGTGCTCATCATGCGGCATTACGGCGAGATGAGTTTCAAAGAAATTGCTGATGTTACGGAAGTAAGCATTAATACAGCGTTAGGCAGAATGCGTTATGCACTCAATAACCTCCGCAAAATGATGTACGGGAAAGAGCTTGCACTCAAAATCGGATGAGTAAATCAGGCAAACAGCTTTCCTTGGGTAAACCGTGGTAGTATGCCGAGAAAGTTAAATTTATGTGCTACCGAATACGGATGGGTTCCCACCTTTCGTTTTAACAGGATCATGTTTTTAGCCTGAAAGTTTCCATGATAGTTCGTCCGGTTCCAAATCGGCCATATCGCCTCGTGTTGTGAAGGCGTAAGATTTCGCGCGATGGTCACATGAGGCTTTGAAACAAAATACGGCGCAAATCCCCTGGTATTTAAGAGCGGACGAAGTTCGGTACGACGTAAGGACACCAGTTCGAGTATCGGATCGGTCGATGTAACATGAACGAATAACGTATGGCCAAAGCTGCCAAAACCCTGTAGTTCTACATCAAAAGGCCTTGTTGCTGCCGCGAGTTGATGGAGCTGTCTGATAATGTTTTTTTCATACGTTTCATATTGTACAAACCTCATCAAGGTAATATGACCCTTGGAAACAATGGCATTCGGATAGCGATGACTCCTTATGAAATATTGCTTAAATGCCCGTATCTGTTTTTGTGCTTCGGCAATCGGCTCGATGATTAATAGATATTCATACAGATGAAATCCAAAAGAGGGTTGAAATAGCGCATCCATAATCTAATATTTTTAGTAAAAATATATTATTCTTAGCAAAATTCCAAGCCATAAGTTATTTTTACTAAAAAAATTAACAATTATTTTTCTTGTGTGTGGATGGCGTGCACTGTCTTAGAGGAATTTGCTGAGAAGAACGGTGCTGTCGGATTGCCGTAATGGTTTGAATCCCATTTTTTCGGCAAATCGGCGCGCGTTATGGTTGGTGGATGATGTGTTGCATCGCAACACTTTAACCCCATACGATGTTGCGGCAAAGGCAGCCACGAGTGCCAATGCTGCGGCCATAATTCCCTTCCCCCAGAATGTGGGAAGAAGTGATCCGCCGAATTCGATTTCGTGGGTTTCACGATTCCAATGGTGTAATGCACAGTCACCTATTACCTTAGTCGGACAGTCGGCTAGACGGATCGTCCACAGCATTTCACACCTCGAAACGATTCGCTTTGTAAAACATTCTGCGGTTTCATTGGGCAGTATGGGAGATTCCCAAAGCTGTCCGTGTACAGCAATTCCGGCGTATAGGTCAAAAAATTCCTGATTATCGGCATAAGTCAGTACATTCAGTACGACTCCGCCACCTGACAATTCATGGGGTTCATCAATTGAGGTTTCATAAGTGTGGGCGTGGTGGTGAATCGTCCGTTCGAAGAAAAACATATCCAAATTATCTTTTTGACGGCTTCGCGTTAGCTTTTGCCTTTTCCTTATTTTCCGCTGCACGTTTTTTGACGAGACGGGTTATCAACGCTTCCGGAAGCGGCTCCTCCCAGGGAAAATGTATGGCGCCTTTCGTCTGTTTATAACGGGATAGCTCTTCCTTAAATGTCTCTTTAAGGGTAGCATTAGCTGGATAGAGCGCCCAGTGATTTTTCCATGCTGCAAAATAAATAAGTATTCCGTTATACTTATACGTAGGCATTTTGTAGCTGATTGCTTCGTCGGCTTCCGGCACAGCCTGCTTAATGATTGCCCTTAGCCGCTCCAATAGCGCTCTTTTGCTGTCCTCCCCAATGGAAGCTATGTATTGATCGACCGTGTTGATGTTATTTGCTTGCGTATTTTCCATGGTTACCGGTAACCGAGAATTCCATGATACAAACTTAGCCGATAAATTAATATCACGGGATGGGAAAATATGACAATGTAGGGGGGCGGATGCGACAATAGGGGAGGGCCGGCGTGTGCCGGTCAGATCAGTTTCTGTTCGAATGCCATTTTGACGAGTACCGCTGTGTTTTTCGCACCTAGCTTCAATAGCAGGTTCTTTCGATAGCCTTTGATGGTCTCCGGGCTCAGGAAAATCTGTTCGGCAATTTCACCGTTTGTCAGCCCTTCACAAATCAGCCGGAGCAATTCCCGCTCCCGTTGGCTCAGCCAAATGTTTTTTGAGGCAGGTTTTTTCATCAGAAGGTCGATTTCGTGGCATAGAAATGTTTCTCCTGCTGCTACGGCTTTTATTCCCGCCAACACCTCGTCTGCCATGGCATTTTTTATGAGATAACCTGAAGCACCATTCGCTAACATCTGCCTTACAACGGTATATTCATTATGTGTAGTCAACGCTAATACCTTGATTTCGGGAAAATCTTCTTTTATCTCTTTACAGAAATCAAGCCCGCTGATATCCGGTAGTCCTACGTCCAACAGTAAGACATCCGGTTTCCAAAAACCGAGGGAAAGTCTGCATCCCGCAGCACTGTGTGCCACGCCGACAACGGTTGCCACGCCCGATTCTGTGATCAGATTCTGTAACCCCTCGGTAAGTACCTTATGGTCGTCTACAAGTACTACACTAATCATTCTCCCCTTTTTTTGTCAATTCCAGTTCTACGTGGATTTCTGTACCCTGCCCGGAAGAATAGATATTCATCTCACCTTGAAAGGCCGCCACACGTTGCCGTACATTCTTCAAGCCCATGCCTTCGGTCGCCTGCTGCTGATCGAATCCCAGACCATCATCTTCCACCGTAAAGGATAGGCGGTCTTGCTCCTGCACCAATTGCACGTTGATGTGACTGGCTTGGGCATGCTTTAATGCGTTGTTGACCAGCTCATGGATACAGCGGTAAATCATGATTTCCATTTTTTCCGATAAACGGGTTTCATCGCCAAAGTAATGAAAATGGGCGATCGGGATGGCGGCGCAGAAATCAGATAGGGAAGCTTTAAGGCCATATCGCAGAAGTGACTCGGGCATCATGTGGTGCGCCACGCGGCGAAGTTCCCGTATGGAGTCGTCGAGTATGCCAAGCGCTTTTTGAAAGCGGGAAACATCCTCGGTTTCCAATACCGCATTGCCTTGTAGCTGTGGCAGATTGAACTTCACGAGGGATAACATACTACCCAATCCATCGTGCAGATCCTTTGCCATACGTGTACGTTCGGCCGCTTCGCCATCCAACGTAGCTTGTACCGCCACCAATTGCTTTTCCTGTTCCAGGCGTTGTGCCTCTTCCTCAGCTAATTTTCGTTTACTTACGGCCAATCGGTAGCGTATGAAGGCAAATGCCAGTGCGATAAGCAGGATAACCGCCCCGGCAACACCTAGCCAGGCATAAAGTTGTCGTTGCTTTTCCAATGCTTCGATTTTAAGTTCTTTCTTCTCGGTTTCATATTTTACTTCCATCCCGGAGAGGGAATTTTGGTACGATTCATTGGCATAACGATTCAATGCATCCCGATAATTGATCATAAACTTACTGGTAAGTTCCGGGTTCCCGAGGTAGGCATTAGCTACCACAAGATTTGAGTAGACATTCTTGGTAATATTATTATCGGTAGAATCGGTGTTTAATACTTCCTCGGCGACCTGGATCGACTGGGCATATTGTCCTTGATCGAAGTGTATATTGGATAATATCATCAATGCTTTGGCGGTTAAATTACGGGCACCTATTTCTTTAGCCTGTTCTAAAGCTTGGCGGGTAATGGATTCTGCAAGGACATAATCTTTATGATGGTAATAAACTTTTGCTAAGGTCAGTAAGGCGTTGTTTTCTGCAAGTTTATTGCCTAGTTTCTTGAAAATTTCGACGGCTTTCTTGGCATGATCTACCGATACCTCTTTTGGTTTTTCCTGATTAAGGGTAATGTCACTTAGGGAAACATATACACCGGCCAGACCTTCCTGGTCACCTGTCTGTAAAGCCAGTTTTTCGGTCATCTCGAAATATTTGAGCGCCTGTTCATAGTTTTTCATCAGCTGATAAACGCCCCCGATATTGTTATAGGGTATGGCAAGCTTTTCTATGTCATTATGCGCATCGTAGATTTTTGCAGCAGCAAAATAATTCTCCAGAGCCAGGTCATACTGGCCTTGGGAAAAATAGATATTACCGTAGGTATTGTATACAGAGGTTTGCAGCTTGTATTCCTGTAGCTTATCGGCAATAGGTTGGGCTTTCTCCAAATAGAATACCGCGGTATCATATCTACCCGCCACGTAATAGGCTAAACTTATGTTTTTGTAGAACGTAAATTCCATTTTTTCATTTTTGTTCTTCTGCGCAAGGGCTAAACCTTTTTTACCGAAGTCTATGGAACGTTGTGCGTCAATACTATTATAAAACCAAGACAGGTCATCTAATATTTTGATCTTCTCTGTGTCAGTCAGGTCTTTTGTCGCCAATACCTGTTCTAATGAATCCAGGGATTGTCCAAGCAAAGCTATCGGAAAACAACTAATCAAACACAGGGATAACCCGGCGATACAGTACAGTATTTTATTTATACATTTTTTCATAACCAAAGGCTTATACAAGGGCCACTATAACAAAGGTAAGCTATTTATACCCGTCAAAAAACCCCCTTTTGGGGGGTAAGCGCAGGTGATGGTCCGCTGTAACTTTGCCCTTACATTTACATAACGGAGCTAATTTGTAAACTACGAAAAGAAAAACGAATGGATGACAATGCCGGTAGAGGCAACCTCATTACGAAGAAAGAACTCAATATAATTTAAAGAATGATAAGCATGAAAAAAGTAACTTTTATTCTCCTGGCTATCTTTATGGCCACTGCAGTACATGCACAGCCTTTTCAAAAAAGAACAACTGCGGCCAACGTCGGTATTGGTTTGGGCACGACATTAGGCGGACTGGGAACGGCGCGACCTGCCGTCAGTGTTTCCCTTGACCATGGTTTCTGGGATATAGGCGGCCCGGGAGCCATCAGCTTGGGTGGCTACATCGGGAATACCGGTTATAAATATACCGATATGGGATACACAGCAAAGTGGAACTATGTCATTGTTGGTGTGCGGGGTGCGTATCACTATAATGGGTTCACCAATCTTCCGGATCTGGATGTGTACGGAGGGGTGATGTTGGGTTATAATATCGTCAAATATAAGGCCGAAGGCGGCGGCACTGATTTAGCCAATAACTACGGCAGCGGCATGGGCTTATCCGGCTTTTTAGGCGGGCGATGGTTCTTCGGGGAAAATCTGGGGGCGTATGCAGAATTGGGATATGGGGTTTCAATCCTGGCCGTGGGGCTAACTTTTAAGTTCTAATCGCAATGGTTGCACATTGAATACAGAAAAATATAGATTAGAATAAGCATAAACATGTTGTTGGTTGGTGTATATAATGACATTGATATGGCTGATCGGCCCCGTCTATCCGATTCTTATTTGTAATATCGCAAAAAAAACAATGTATGACAGTACAGATCAATTCAGACAAGCACATTAAAGTCAGCGAAAACTTTATCGCCCGGATTACGGAAGAGTTAACTGATACGCTTTCTCATTTTGAAGAATTCATCACCCGCATTGAGGTTTTCCTCGCCGATGAAAACAGTACCCGGCAGGGAAGCAACGACAAGCGATGCACGATAGAAGTGCGTATAAAAAATCTGAAACCAGAAGCTGTTACGGCCACCGCTGATGACATTGGTCTCGCATTCAAACAAGCTACCGATAAGGTGCTCCAATTGGTGCGGACACGCGTGGACAAGCTGAAAAGTCATTCATAAACTAAAAAACCCTCTCTAAGAAATTAGAGAGGGTTTTGTCAGCGGTCTGGACGGGACTCGAACCCGCGACCCCATGCGTGACAGGCATGTATTCTAACCAGCTGAACTACCAGACCTGCTTCCCGTTCGGGACTGCAAATATAGCGTGTTTTCGCTATTTGCAAACAAAAATTTTAAAATATTTATAATGTCGCACCTTCCTTCATTTTCTCGGCGTTTTCAGCGAATTGGAGGGCGTCGATAATATCCTGAATATCACCATCCATGATAGCTGGAAGGTTGTATAGGGTCATTCCGATGCGGTGTTCCGTGACCCGTCCCTGCGGATAATTATAGGTGCGGATTTTGGCAGAACGGTCGCCCGTGGAAACCATCGTCTTCCGTTTGGCAGCAATATCTCCCTGCTTTTTCTGCACTTCCAGCTCGTATAGCTTCGAACGAAGCATTTCCATTGCCAGTTCCCGGTTGGCCAGTTGCGATCGCTCCACCTGGCAAACAACCACAATTCCGGTAGGCTTATGGGTAAGCTGTACCTTGGTCTCTACTTTGTTGACGTTTTGACCTCCGGCCCCGCCTGAGCGGGATGTTTGCATTTCGATATCCGCAGGATTTATCTCCACGTCAACCTCTTCGGCTTCGGGAAGTACCGCAACGGATGCAGCGGAGGTATGCACCCGGCCTTGTGTCTCCGTATCGGGTACACGCTGCACACGGTGTACGCCTGATTCGTATTTCAACTGGCCGTATACATCCTCGCCGGTTACCTTCAGAATGACTTCTTTGTAACCGCCTGCGGTTCCTTCGGTTACGTCCATCACTTCGGCACGCCATCCCTTCTGTTCAAAATAACGCGTATACATCCGATAGAGGTCACCCGCAAACAACGCGGCTTCATCCCCACCTGTGCCACCCCGGATTTCCAATATGGCATTTTTGGAATCTTCGGGATCTTTCGGAATGAGCATCAGCCGGATTTCCTCTTCTTTGGCTTCTTTTTGCTCCAAAAGAATATCCAGCTCTTCTTTGGCCATCTCACGCAATTCCTGGTCTTTTTCGTTAGCAAGAATGCCTTTGTTGGTTTCGATATTGCTGACCATATTTTTATAAATATGATACTGCTCCACGATTTTGCCCAGATCTTTGTATTCTTTATTGAGCTGGGCAAACCGTTTCATATCGTTGATGGCTTCGGGGCTACTTAATTCGCGCTCTACCTCTTCCCACCGATCTTTTATGGCTTTTAATTTTTCTAACATAGCTTGTTACGCGTGAATTCGCTGATTTGTTTTTTCAGAAATACAAATCAGCAATATGCGCACAAAAATACGTTTTTTTACCGTTTTTTTGGATGTAAAAAAGCATCGCTATCCTATCAGTGTGGTGAAACGACCTTGAGGCCGACGATTGAACCGATGAGCGTGGTGATAAAGACCAACCGCCATAGCGTAGCCGGTTCTTTAAAGAAGATAATACCGACCAGTACAGTGCCGACTGCCCCGATGCCCGTCCATACAGCGTAGGCAGTGCCAAGCGGCAGCGTTTGGGTAGCCCGTATGAGCAGCACCATGCTTAATGTAAGGCAGACGACGAAGCTGGTGTACCAACCGATGGATTCCATACCAACAGTGGTTTTCGCTTTGCCAAGGCTTGCTGTAAATCCGACTTCAAACAGGCCTGCAATAATTAAGATAATCCAATTCATAGTAAAATTATGGAATGTTTTCCTGCAAATATCCGCATTGAACGGCTTTGAATTTTTTACAAATGATAAAAAAAGGAATTACCTGAATTCAGCACGGATACGGCTTAATGTGACCTGGCTGATGCCCAGGTAGGAAGCGATGTATCCCAGTTGGACGCGTTGCAATAAATTCGGCTGATTGGTTACGAGTTCATGATAACGTTCAGCGGCAGGTTTGAATTGCCGTGACATCAATCGCTCTTCCGTCTTTATCAGCTCTTGCTCGGCAAGTTTCCTGCCCCAGTTTGCGATGTGGACATCGAGGGTATATAATTGATGCAATTCGGCTATTTTCAGGCAGTACAGTTCGCTCGTTTCCAACAATTCGATATTCTCATAACCGGGACGGCGCTGAATATAACTTCTCAGTGAGATTAAGGAATCCCCGTCCATTCCGAAACATAGGGTTACTTCGTTGGCGCCGTCGTGATAGTAGACGCGGGCTAATCCCTGGGAAATAAGGTAAATGTTGCGCTCTAATTTGCCAGCCCGGAAGAGTAGGTGACCCTTGCGCAACGTAACAGGTTGGGCAATTTCCGCCAGTCGATGTGCTGACGCGGAAGGCAGTTGAGCGATGGCTGATATGACCGTAAGGATATCCATGCTGAAACTAAGGTTCCCACCGGCGCAACATCAATTGCGCGCCGTCAAACACTGCATAAGTATTGTAATTTATCCACTCGCCCAGGTTAAGGTACTTGCTGCCTTTAGGTAAATCGATTTCCAACGGAAGATGGCGGTGCCCGAATATAAAGTAGTCGTAATGCTGTTTTTCGAGTATAGATTTGGCGTACACAATCAGCCATTCCTTGTCTTCACCTTGAAAATCTTCCTCCCCGCCGGATGCAATTCGGCTATGGGCAGACCATCGCTGCGCGATGCCGATCCCCAAGTTGGGGTGCAGCCGGGCGAACAGCCATTGGCAGAAGCGGCTGCGGAATATTTTCTTCAGCAATTTATAGGTGCCATCACCCGGGCCCAATCCATCCCCGTGATGGAGATAAAATGTTTTTCCGCCCCGCTCAATGACCCGCTCGTTGTCGATGATTTCGGCCCCCAGTTCGTTTTTAAGGTAGCTAAACATCCACATATCGTGGTTGCCCTTGAAAAGCGTAATCCGTACGCCGAGGTCTGCCAATTCGGCCAGTTTGCCCAAAAAACGGATGTAGCCTTTTGGCACGACGGTGGCATACTCAAACCAGAAGTCGAAGATATCTCCCATTAGGTAGAGCTCAGCGGCGTCCGTTTTAATGGCGTCCAGCCAACCAACGATGCGCGACTCCCGCTCGCGCGTCGCCGAACGGGGATGGGCTCCCAGGTGAAAGTCAGAAGCGAAATAGATCTTGTCGCGCGTTGCCATCGCGGCCAAACTTAGATAAAATTGTTGTGATGTACAATTGTCATCAAATTCCTTACCTTTGCCCCCATGACCAAGGAACAGATACAGGACTTGAGGGATCGAACAGCTTCCCTGAGGAGGCATCTTTGACATCGATGCACGAAAAGCGGAGATAGAAAAAGAACAGGATATCACCCTGCAGCCCAATTTTTGGGATGATTCCAAAGCGGCCGAGAAAACGCTGCAATCCATCAAGAGCAAAAAAATATGGACCGACCATTTCGACGAAGTGGCCGCAGCGGTAGATGATGCGGTGGTCATGTTTGACTTTTACCAATCCGGAGATGCTTCGGAAGCCGACCTCCGCGAGCAATACGAAAGCGCGCTGGAGAAAGTGGAGGCACTGGAGTTCAAAAACATGCTGAGTGCCGAGGAGGATCAGTTAGACGCTGTGTTGCAAATCACCGCCGGTGCGGGAGGGACAGAAAGCTGTGACTGGGCAGGTATGCTCATGCGGATGTACATCATGTGGGGCGAAAGCAATGGGTATAAAGTAACTGAACAGGATTATCAAGAAGGAGACGTGGCGGGGATCAAAACGGTTACCTTACAGTTTTCCGGCGACTTTGCCTACGGTTATCTCAAAGGAGAAAACGGCGTACACCGGCTGGTCCGGATCTCCCCGTTTGATTCCAACGCCAAGCGGCACACCTCTTTTGCGTCTGTATATGTGTATCCCTTGGTGGATGATAACATCGAAATTGAAGTAAAGGATGCGGACATCGAATGGGATACCTTCCGCTCCGGGGGCGCAGGCGGGCAGAATGTGAATAAGGTGGAAACGGCTGTACGCCTGCACCATAAGCCCACAGGCATCATCATCAAAAACCAGGAATCGCGTTCCCAGTTGCAGAACAAGGAAAATGCCTTACGGTTACTGAAGTCACAGCTGTATGAAATCGAGATGCGCAAGCGGCAGGAAGCTACAGCAGCAATTGAGGGTAGCAAGAAAAAAATCGAATGGGGGTCACAGATCCGGAACTATGTGCTGCATCCGTATAAGTTGGTCAAAGACCTGCGTACCAATGTTGAAACTTCCAATACCCAAGCGGTGCTTGACGGGGAAATCGATGAATTTTTGAAGGCCTACTTAATGGAATTCGGAGGTAAATAATCTGCCACGTAAAACTCCCGACAGCTGATAGCCGTCTGAAAGCTGATAGCCGTTTCAAAACTCATTCTTCCACATCATGCTCTCTACGGGGCGGGTGGTTTTGTTGTTGTATTTTGCATTTCCCTTGGTATTGTAGAAGGTTTCGATCTCTCCTTCAACTTTGAAGTAAATCAACTGACCGATGGGCATCCCTGCATAGATCCGAACAGGCTGGGCAACGGAGATTTCCAGTGTCCAGGTATTGCAAAACCCAACATCCCCTTTGCCGGCCGTGGCGTGGATGTCGATACCCAGGCGTCCCGTACTGGATTTCCCCTCAAGAAAAGGCACGTGATTATGGGTTTCGGTATATTCAAGTGTCACGCCGAGGTAGAGCGTATTGGGTTCTAACACAAATCCGGTTTTTGGAATTTCAAAATGAACAATTTCGTTGTGTTTTTTGGCATCGAGCACCCGGTCTTTATAGGTAGCTAAATATTTTCCCAGATGAACATCGTAAGAATTGGTGCCCAGGCACTCCCGGCGGAAGGGCTCGATGATGATGGAGCCGCGTTCAATTTCCTCCAGTATGCGTTTATCAGATAAGATCATTATGGATTTTTGATTTCACAAATCGTTCCGCCAAAGATAGTGTAATAATTGTTATGCAGAAAAATGACATTTGTGAAAAAAGGCAATTTTCGCTAAGTTTGACTACATGGCATTGGTATATTTACGCGAGCTGGATAACAACGTTCGCTTCGCAATCTGGCGCATCGAAGAATCTGCGGACGATCTGATTGGCCGTCTGCAGTTGGATGATCGCGAAAAAGCGGTGCTCAGCCGTTTGAACAAAGGTAAGCGGACGTTGCACTGGCTGGCCACCCGGGTGTTGCTGCGGAAGATGCTGGACACGCCCGGCTACATCGATTGCCCGTCGGATGAAAACGGCAAACCGTATCTGGCAAATTTCCCACAGCGGATTTCATTGACACATTCCTTCGATTACGCGGCCGTGATGATGAGCGATAACGGTGAGGTAGGAATTGACCTGGAACTGGTAAAACCGAAAATCCTGCGCATTGCGGATAAATTCATGAAAGCGGAAGAGCTGGAAGTCGTCGGTAATGACCATGTCGAAAAGCTATATGCCTGTTGGTGTGCAAAGGAAGCGGTATATAAATTGCAGGGAAACAAAGGTGTGTCGTTTAAGGACAACATGACCATACGGTCTTTTGATTTTCAGGATCAGGGCGTGTTGTTCCTGGAGTTGGATGCACCCGAACGAAAGGAATTGTTTAAGGTATATTATGAAAAATTCCAGGAATACATGCTGGGATATGTGACGGAGGGTCAATTATAAGATGCTTAAAAGAGATTCATTAACTGCACAGATGCAGCAGTTGAGCCATACACTGGCTAAAGTGAAGCGGCTGATTGAAGAGCGGCAGGAAACACAGGCGCTGTCCACTTTACAGGAAGTGTTCGGGGAGTATTTTGGTACAAATATCACCGATCTGCTGGAAACTCCGGCCAACGTGTTTATACAGCGGTTCAAAAAGGAAGACCTAAAACCGGAAGCATTGGGTCTGTTGGCCGATTTTCTCGATGCACTGGCTGACGTGAGCGATGATGCTTCAGACAGACGCGCAATTTGGGAGAAGGTGGTGCTCATCTACGATACGTTGGAACAGGAACACAAAGTAGTTTCCTTTGCCCACATTGCGCGGAGAAGTGCCATTTTGGCGCAGTTGGATAGCCAATCCTGATACAGGTTACGAAGCACTTTTAAGTGCATTCACTAGTTGAATGAGGCTATTGATCTGGGTATTGTGCATGCGGAGCGTACCCTGCGTGGATACGTTTCCCTCACCGGTCCGTCTGCCCGATACTTCAAGATGATCAAAAAGCTGTATATAGGGAGTGAACATAGGCGAGAGAGAAGCCGGGTCCATGCGTCCGAAATTAATCCGCAAATACAGTACGCGATCGTTAGCAGCACGCTGTGCTGGAATTTCGGAATAACGATCTGCTGTGTGAAATTGAAGGAATCCGCCGGGAACGGCACTTATGTACAGTTGATATAAGGGCATCGCGTCCCGATTTACTCCTTGTGGGCCGAGCATCCCTTGGGTCTGTAAATAAGCCAGTAGACCGTCATCGGCCGCGATGGATAAATAAACTTCTGGTACGGATTTTTCAACCAGCTCCTCACGTTCGTGCATGGTGAAATCTTCGTCGTAGTCATAGCTGATAACCGTGTCCTGTTGCTTTACCGTGCCTTTCCATTCTGCGATTAAATTCCCCTGATAATGTTCCAATAGGCTATCCCCCAGTAGCGTATAGGGGCCGATTTTAATGGGTTTACCCGCTAAGAAGGATGGTATGCCGGCTATCCAGAGGCTGGCGGTATTGGACTCGGGGAATCGGGGTTCGATCACTCCGGATGTAGGTGGATTTCCCAGGGTATGCGTAATGGAAAATAATATCCGGCCGTTTTTAAATTTGATGGCTGCTTCTTGCTCACCCCTTATGGCAATATGGCCGCTGGATTTCTGGATATCGCGGAAAGGACTTTCGCTGATCGCTGACCATGCATCGGATGTCATCAGCGCATCTATTTTTTTCCGGATTACAGGCAAAGGCGATGCGATTTTTTGGGGCGATACCGCAAAGAAAACGTTATTGGCATCATAAACAGCCAACACATGGTCAGAATAGGCAAATTTTCCCAGTGTATCCCGTTGCACAATCAGTGTTGATTGTTTGGTTAACCAGTTGGAAAATTCAGCGGTATCGGCCAGTGGCACCGAGCCGAAATAAAGGGCAGAGGAGGCATCGGTTGCTGCGGAGTCAAGCTGGTATAAGAAAACATTCGCAGGCACCGATATTCCTGTTTGTGATAACGTTTCTCGGTTGAATTCCATTGGCTTTTCATGCGCTTTGCCCTGGTAATAAGAACGGTTCCAAAGCGCATTCCAGGCAAGGTCTACCAGAAGTGCATCCACACTGATCCGGATAACGGATTTTGCTTCGATTGGGATCGGCGTTTGATAGGAACGGTGCTGGCGGTACGTCCAATATCCCCATGCAGCAGCCACAACCAGCAGCAGGAGGCCTATGAGAATAGCAAGTGTGCGTTTCACGTTAGCTGGCCAATAGTTCGCGTACCTGCTGGGCTGCGCGTTCATTGTCTACTTTGTCGATGATGTGCGTAATGGTTCCCTGCTCGTCAATAACGAATGTAACGCGCAGCGTGCCCATGTATTTTCTTCCGAACAGCATTTTTTCACCCCATACACCGTAGTCGTTGACGATTTTCTGATCGGTATCTACCAGTAAATTAAACGGGAGATCGAACTTCTTGGTAAAATTCCGGTGCGAGCGCTCCGTATTGATGCTTACGCCGATGACTTCAAATCCATCGGACAGTAACGATTGGTAGTTGTCCCGGAAATTACAGGCTTCGGCGGTACAGCCCGGTGTGTTGTCTTTGGGATAAAAATAGAGAATGACTTTCTTTCCCCGGTAGTCTGCCAATGAGACCTTCTCTCCATATTGATTGGTTGCGTTGATGGCAGGGGCCTTATCGCCCACTTTCAGTTTCTTCATTCGGATGCTTGCTGTATATTAGTTGATAAAGTTTGCTTCGTATGTTTGCCGGTTATCCTTCCAGTCAACAACCTCCAAACGGAATCGGTGTTTCCCTTTGGCGAGATCGCCTTCAAATACATGCCAGAGGGAACGCGATTTGGAATCGTACTCCATAAGTACCCATTGATCGTCTATGTAGCCGTTGAACGACTGGATGCCTGATAGGTCGTCGAAAATCTTGAAGTTAACCCGGTTTATTGCGCCCATGTCCTTGCCTTCACTGATGTTCTGCGGTTGGATTGTGGGCGGCAGGGTATCGACAGTTACATAGAAACTGCCAAAGGATCTCGTTTTGGTGCGTACCCAACCGTCGTCAAAATTGCCTCCCTGCGATCGCCTTTCGACGTCAACAATGATGGCTTTGGGTTTCAATGCGTCCGTCAGTGTTTCGTCGGGCTTTATTTTCAGTTCGTAACTTTTGAACAGGGGGATGAATCGGTTGTGGACATGCTGAAGCATGGAGTAGCCGTCTTTCGGACGTGCTCCCTGATGGTAGTTGAAATGCAGGTGGTCGTATAGCGCACCCAATGGCATAATCACTTCGACGTGCTCGGCGGCATAGTGATTTTCCCGGTCGTAGCGGAACATGGCCGTACCGGAGGTGCGTGGTCGTGCAGGTGTGTAGGAGGGGGTATTCCGTACATTGAAGGTGTGTGTGCTGGTGTTGCCATGGGCATCTCGTACCCGATAGGTGAAGGTATGTTCTGCTTCGTCTGTCAGCGTAATGCTTCCATCTCCTTCGAGAAAATGGAAAATGTTAACAGGGTTGTTCGGATCCTTAAAGCTTTTTTGCACCCGGGTCTTTTTCAGGATATAGTAAGGATAGTCAATGTAGGAATGGATGGTACTGGAGGTTTCGAACGACAGTTCCTCGAACAGTACCGTGCTGACGGGGTGACCATCCAGCAACAGTTCGATGGAATACACCCCGTTGTTGAACGATGTGCCGCTATGCCGGTCTACCGTGTTGATTCCCACGCCAAACCGCCCATTTACGGGGATGGTCTGTTTATTCGTAAGCGAGAGATGACGCCGGGGTGTATGTTCACTGAACGGATCATCCGCGAGGTCATAGACCGTAATCCCCCGGATAGTGGGAGGAATGTCGTCGGGAAATTTCAGGCCAAACAGTTGGGGATTGAGTGGAGCTTCAGTCTTTGTATCCCGGATTTCAAAGTGCAGATGTGGTCCTTGTGAACTGCCTGAGTTGCCCGATAAGCCGATGCGGTCACTCTTTTTCACCATCACTGTATTTTCTTCCAGGGGGATGTCCACATCAAAACGCTGTAATTCGTATTGCTTCGCTTTGACAATGGCCATCAGTGGTGCACTGAATTCCTGCATGTGCAGGTAAACGCTCGTATAGCCGTTGGGGTGGTTGATGTAAACCGAGTTCCCCCCTCCGCCGATCTGGACGCGGACGCGGGATACATAACCATTTGCAACAGCAAAAACCGGAAGTCCGACCCGTTGCTGGGTACGGTAGTCATCGCCCGCATGGAAATGCGTGGAACGCAGTTCGGCAAAGGTACCCGATGCCTGAGGAGGGATGGCCAGTGGGCTCCGGAAATATCCCTGGGGGTATTCACGGTTTTTGATGAGGGGGAGTTGTGCCTCCGCATGGGAAATAATAAGTGTGTAGATAATCGCTAAAACAAAGATAAACCTCATGAAATTTCCGATATTATTTCACATAAAAACGAAGCAGCTGCCGATCGCCGATAAATCCCTCCAGCAAATCACCCACAGACACGGGGCCTACACCCGCAGGTGTGCCGGTAAAAATGAGATCTCCTTTACGTAGCGTGATGTACTGCGATACAAAAACCAGGATGTCTTCAAACGAAAACAAAAGATCCCGCGTATTGCCTGTTTGGACGGTTTCTCCATTCTTATCCAAACGGAATGTCAGGTCATACACGTCTCCAACTGTTTCCTTCGGAAGCAATTCACTCACCGGTGCCGAGCCATCAAACGCTTTGGCCAGTTCCCAGGGCAACGCTTTCTCTTTATGCTGCTGCTGGATATCCCTGGCCGTAAAATCGATCCCCAGCCCAATTGCATCGTAATAGGTGTGTGCAAATTTCGCGCCGATGTGCTTTCCCTCCTTGCAGATCCGGAGCACAATTTCCACTTCGTGATGAATATTTTTGGAAAAATCCGGATAGTAAAAATCCCGGTTATCTTTCAGCACAGCCGTATCCGGCTTGAGGAAAATAACCGGTTTTTCGGGAATCGGGTTATCCAGTTCCTTGGCATGTTCGGTATAGTTACGGCCTATGGCAATGATTTTCATGAGAATATATTTTACAATAGAACGCGGATGACACTGGTTTTACGGATGCTCACAGATCAATTGTCTATCGGTGAAAATCCACCCCATCCGCGTCATCTGTGTTCCATCCTCCATCCGAATAACTTGTTTTTCGGCAAACTTAACGCTTTGCGGTGAAACAACCGAATGTTATTACAAGGATGCTTAACGCTTTGCGGTGAAACAACCGAATGTTATTACAAGGATGTTAAACCCATGAGCTCATCGTGGCTGAATGGATGAAATGGTTTTAATTTATTCGTTTTTAAAAAATTTGTATATTCACTTCTGGAATTAAACAAGGAGGTGTTTATGCAAACATTGAATGCCAATTGGTTTATCGAAGTACCCATTGATTTTGAGCACAAACAATACCAGCTGTTGGCCTATTTGCAGCAAATCAATACACATTTCAACAAGACACAGCTTTATCCCAATTTGAATGACTTGATTTTCCATTACAATAACCTCAAGAAATTCAAAAGTGACAAAACCATGCTTGAAACAAATTTTCCGGTACGGTTAAGTAATATCGACCTTACTGCCGTCAAGATGACGTATGAGAGAATTGTGAATGACGATGCCATGATGAAGGAAATTGAACAAATCATTGGCTATGCCGTCAGCAAAATTAAACCTGCCATCAAAGAAGGACAGCAAATCCATGATTTTGTGGAAAGCCATTTAGCCATTTCGGAAATAGGCGTGCGGCCACTGTATCCTTTCCACGGGTACCTGCTGTTACGTAATGGCGACGAAAAGGGGACGCGGGTATACGAATATCAGGTGACACTTTTTGAAAATCATCACGAGAAATACCGCGGAATTCACACCACTTATGTCGCCAAATATGAAAAGCATTTTATTTACAATACCCCTGAGTCCATACGGAAAGATCTGATCCATACCCGTAGGGAAGTGCCCAATCCGGCGGTTTATCAGGTGGAAAGTGACATTACCTTTCCCGTGGAGAACACCCTGTTGCCCTTAGCCAAGAAAACACTTGTCAAGACAATCTCGGCGTTAAACTGATGAGGTAGCCCAACGTATACACCAATGGTTTTCGAAAAATAAAAACCATTTGTCGGGGCTGCTGTTAACATCAGTAACTATTAAAAACGGGTCTGTTATAAGCACGTAAATTACAAACACACACAAATTATGCAATTCAGGAAGCGTCCGCCACCGTTTGCTAAATTGGTTTAGTAAACTGCATTAATTGTAATCTTTGGGGGTGTTTTTCCAAATTCCCATCTACTATGGAAGTCGGCACCTAAATGTCTTCCGACACCCACAAATTTAAGCTAACACACATCATGAACTTTTGCTGATGATTCCAATCAGCAAGATCCCATCTACCATTGAAGATTAAAACTGATTCAAATGAACTATTTAACTTATTTTACAAGGGGATATACTGTTCTAGTCGTTCTGTTTTTGGTTTCGGCGGCAGCTTACGGTGCAACCGTATCCCATCTGCCAATATTGCAGCAAACCATTACCGGGAAAGTTGTCGGAGCCACGGATAGCCTGCCGCTTACGGGGGTCACCGTTGCGGTGAAAGCTACTTCCCGGGGAACTACCACCGATGATAACGGAAACTTTTCTATCGAAGCGTCCAAAGGAGAAACGATTATCTTTACCTATCTGGGATATCAGGATCAGGAAATAGAAGTAGGCGATGAGCAGGTACTTTCCATTGCGCTCCAGCCGGATGATGCCCAGGCGCTGGAGGAGGTCGTGGTGGTGGGATACGGTACCTTGCGCCGTAAAGAAGTAACTTCCGCGGTGGCCACCGTGCGGGCGGAAGATTTCAATGCCGGCGGTGCGCGTTCGCCCATGGATCTGATCCAGGGTAAGGTAGCCGGGTTAAATATTACTCGTACGCAAGGCAATAATCCCAATTCGGGTGCAGCCATCCAATTACGAGGGGTTACGTCACTGACGGGCTCGCGCACGCCGTTGATTGTGATTGACGGCATTCCGGGTGGAAGCTTGGATTTGCTGCAGCAGGACGACATCGAGTCGTTCGACGTACTGAAAGACGGGTCGGCTGCAGCAATTTACGGAACGCGGGGAAACGCAGGCGTTATTCTCATTACAACCAAAAAGGGACGCGAAGGAGAGGCCCGGTTTGACTATTCTACCTATGTGCAGCGGGAAGTGGTGGATCGAAAACCGGATTTTCTGAAAGCGTCCGACTTCAGGGAGCTGATTTCACAGGGGTTGATCAGTGCCGATCAGGACTTTGGTGCTTCTACCGATCTCTATGAAGAGCTGGTGAACCGGCAGAATGTAAGTCAGTACCATAACTTTGCCGCGTCGGGTGGATCGGCTAATACCAATTACCGGGCATCCGTGTTTTTCAACGATGCGAATGGCATCGCGAAGCAAAGCGCCCGGGAACAGTGGGGTGGACGGATCAACATCAACCAGCGGGGCTTGCAGGATCGGCTTAGCATGCAGGTAAACCTAGCGGCAAATTTCACCAAGTCAAACCTGTTGGGTGGTGGGTTTGATAATTCGGACGACCCAAACGCCCGGGTTAACAGTACCGGCTCGGATTTCGAGCAAGCTGTACAACGTAATCCAACTGCACCGATTTACAACGAAGATGGATCGTTTCTGGAAACACAGGCATATAATAATTATAATCCCATATCTCGGTTAGCAAACCGCATTGCGGAACGCAACCAGCAGGTATTCTCAGGCGATGCCAAACTGACCCTTGATATTATCGAAGGTCTTTCGGCCTCTGTATTCGGATCGTATGTACGAACGAATCTGAATGACCGTTTTTATCGTTCAACGAATGACTGGGAGCAGCGTGAGGGTACAGACTGGCAAGGCATGGCCTATGCGGCCAAGTGGAACGACCTTTCCTGGACCCAAACGTTGGAGTCGACGGTCGACTATCATACGACATTCAATGAAGATCATTCATTAACGGCGCTGCTCGGCTACAGTTATCAATACGGCAGTGTCGAACGGTTCAATGTAAATAACAACGGTTTTACCAGCGATGGCTTTCTGGACTGGAACCTTGGAGCCGGCAGTGCCATCAACAACACCGCTTTGCCGCGGCCGGGAATGGGCAGCTTTAAAGAAGATAATACGCTGGTGGCGTTCTTCGGCCGGGTAAATTACGCCTACCGGGGTAAATACATGGCACAGGCCATTCTCCGTCGGGAAGGCTCGTCCCGCTTCGGTGCCAACCACAAGTGGGGAAATTTTCCCTCGGTATCCATTGGCTGGACATTGAGCGAGGAGGAATTCCTGCAGGATGTATCGCAGATAAACGAGCTCAAACTCAGGGTAGGATACGGTGTAACGGGCAACCAGGGGATCCCCAACTACCGTTCATTGCTTACCTTGGGCACCGGTGGCGTGTATCCGCAGGAGGGGGTTTACTACCAGACGTATGGACCCGCGCGTAACCCCAATCCAAACCTGCGGTGGGAGCAGAAAGCGGAATGGAATTTTGGTTTGGACTTCGCCCTGTTCAACAATCGCCTTAGCGGTGCAATAGACGTTTATGACCGCGAGACCAAGGACCTGCTGTATGAATACAATGCACAACAGCCCGCATTCGTACGCGATCTGATCTATACCAACGTAGGCTCCATCCGTAACCACGGTGTAGAGCTGCAGCTATCGGCAGTAGCCATGCAACGCGATGACTTTCGCTGGAACATCGATTTCGCCGGAAATACCAATGCCAATAAACTGACGAAACTGTCTGCCGACGTCTTCCAGGCAAACTGGTTGGAGTTTTATGGACTGCCTTCGCCGGGTGCACTCGGCAACGCCTTCCGGTTGGAAGAAGGTGGAGAAGTGGGGAATTTTTACGGTAAGCGTTTTGCCGGCTTTACCGACGAGGGACAGTGGCTTTTCTACAAGGCAGATGGAACGACCGGAACCGCCGTCGAGATGAACGCCAACGACCTGACCATCATCGGCAACGGGGTACCCAAATATCAGGCTTCCCTAAACAATTCGTTTGTTTATAAGAATTTCGATTTGACGATCCTGTTCAGGGGAAAATTCGGCTTTGACATCCTGAACACGCAGGACCTGTATTTTGGAAATAAGCGATGGCTGCCTAACAACCTGCTTCGGAGTGCCATTACTACACACAATCAACTGAATGACGACCCGCAGTATTCCGACTATTACCTGGAGCGCGGCGATTTCGTGAAGCTGGACAATGTGACACTCGGCTATAGCTTTCAACTGAACTCCTCGTACATCCGCAATATGCGGGTTTATGTAACCGGCAGAAATATCGCAACCATTACCGGATACAGCGGTATTGACCCGGAGCTGGAAGATACCGGGTTTGAGGCCGGCGTGGATAAACGGGGATTTTATCCACGCACGCAATCGTGGGCAATTGGGTTAAATGTTGGATTTTAAAAGAGGCGAAAATGAAACCTGCTGTGTCGGCGCCTAATGCAGAAGGCGATGAAAACGCAGGTTCCATTAGGCTGTTAAGAATAAAATTATTTTCTAATGAAACGATATTTGAATAAAATGGGACGCACCGTATTGGTGAGCCTGGTGGTGCTGATCGGTGGATGTACCAATTTGGATGAGAACTTATACAGCGAATTGGAGAAAGATAGCTTCTACAATTCCCGCCTGGAAGTATTGCAGGCATCACTCCGGCCATTTACGCACATGCAGGCATGGCTGGCACCCACCGGTCAGACGGGATACTTTTATCACGCGGAGTTATCAGCGGATCAATTGGCGTGGCCGCAGAAAGGACGCCACGGTTACGATGGAGGTGATCATTTCCGTCAGCACTATCACACCTGGACAGACAACGAAAACCCGACACGGACGGCCTGGATATTGATGTGGACCGGCGTGGGTTACATTAACTCGGCCATCGCAGATCTCAGTGGAGTTGACTATGCAGCCTTGGACATCAGCGAGGAGGAAATGGCGGCAATCGTGGCCGAATTGCACGTCTTACGGGCATTCCATTACATGAAAATTATGGAATTATGGGGAAATGTGCCGATCTCGACCGAAGTGGCCGAAGAGCCTACCAACCTCCCGACACAACCGCGGGAAGAGGTGTTCGAGTTTATCCGCACCGAATTGGAAACGTACGTGCCGCAGCTGTTACCCTACTCGGAAGAGTTGGTTGGACGGGTTTCGGCTTCTGCCGGATATGCCATGCTGGCTGAACTGTATCTCAATGCGGAATATTTCGTTGGAACGCCGATGTGGGATGAATGCATCGCAGCTTGCGACAAAATCATTAATGGAGAAGCCGGTGGGCTCGGTGGAACACCGAAGCTTGCACCGGATTTAACCACTACCTTCAGCAATACGAATCAACATGCAACGGAGTCTCTATTTCAGTTTGCGTTCAGCAGACAGGGTGGATTCGTTTTCGATTGGGGCGCATACCTGATGGGATATTCGAATATAAGCGAAGCACTTGATGTAGGCTATTCGGGGAATAATGCCATGGTTGTTATTCCCACTGCATTCGACGCGTACGCGGAAAACGATCTTCGCAAATCGGAATGGTTCCTGTTCGGTCCGCAATACAAATACGGCACGGATGAGCCGATACTTGGAACGGAAGAATGGAATGAACGTCCGTTTATATACGTTAATTCCATCCGGCGGGAAAGCGAGGGGGATGTGACCAGCGAAGGCAGCATGGCGGAAGGAGAAGAAAACAGCGGTGCCCGGTTCAATAAGTACAAATCAGGGCGGGTCAGTGATCCGAATTACCGGGAAAACCATTACATCATGTACCGCCTTACCGAAATTTACTTCAATAAGGCCGAAGCCATCATGCGCCGCAATGGCGGCACTGCCACGCAGGAAGCGGTTGACCTCATCAATGCCTGCCGCGAACGGGCCTTTGCACCTGAAGACTGGCCAGAAGCACGGTATACAACCGCTACATTGACCTTAGATGAGCTGCTTGCAGAAAGGGGGCGCGAGTTTATCTTTGAGGGAAAACGGCGTACCGATATCATCCGTTTCGGCAAGTTTACCAATGGAACATGGTGGGATCATGAACCCACGAACGATCCAAACCGGGAAATCTACCCGATTCCATATACACAGATTGCCATCAATCCAAATCTTGAACAAAACCCAGGGTATTGATAAATAATCGGGAAATTGCCAGTAAGTTGTTACGCAACTGCTGGCAATTTTTAGTATATTAGCCCCGCACAATTAAAGAGATCGATTGTGCTAACCAATGTACTGCAGGAAACAAGCATACGCTAAAACAACTTAGCATAGCGATTTCATTGATGCCGCTAAAAACGAACAGTAGATCAATAATTTATGTTAAATGGAAAGTAATAAAAACTCAACAGGTGCAACCCGCAGAGATTTCATCAAAACGGGCGCTGCGGCAGCAGCAGGTTTTATGGTAGTGCCACGCCATGTACTCGGAGGTGCAGGTTTTGTTGCGCCGAGCGACAAACTGATTGTTGCCGGTATCGGTGTCGGAGGTAAAGGCAATTCAGATTTGAAAAGCTTTCACGACAGTGGAAAGGCAGAAATCGCATTTCTCTGTGATGTGGACGATCGCCGTGCGGCCGATTCCGTGAAACGGTTTCCCAAAGCGAAGTATTACAAAGACTTCAGGGAAATGCTGGATAAGGAGCATAAAAATATCGATGCCGTTTCCGTATCCACTCCGGATCACAACCACGCCATTCAAGCGCTTGCTGCCATGCAGCTGGGTAAACATGTGTATGTACAGAAACCACTGACGCACGATATCTTTGAAGCACGTGCATTGACCGAAGCAGCGAAAAAATACAAGGTCGTTACCCAGATGGGCAATCAGGGAGCTTCCGGCGACGGTGTCCGCATCATGCGTGAGTGGTTTGATGCCGGATTGATTGGCGACGTGCATACCATCTATACCTGGACCGATCGGCCTGTATGGCCACAAGGTATTCCCTGGCCCGAGCAAAAAGCGGAGGTTCCCAAAGAACTGGACTGGGATCTTTGGCTCGGTACCGCACCCTACAAAGATTATGTGGATAAATTGGTACCTTTCAACTGGCGCGGATGGTGGGATTACGGCACCGGAGCGTTGGGCGATATGGGTTGCCACATCATGGAAGCACCGTTTAGCATATTGGGGCTTCAGTACGTAAAAGATGTACAGGCGAGTGTGGGTAGCGTATATGTCGACGAGTTTAAACGGGGTTATTTCCCCGAAAGTTGCCCGCCTTCAAGTTATGCAGTACTGACCTTCCCCAAATCTGAAAAAACTTCCGGTGATGTGAAGATACATTGGATGGATGGAGGAATCCAGCCGCAGCGGCCGGAAGAACTGGGAGCCAATGAGGTATTTGGTGACGGTGGAAATGGCATTCTTTTCATCGGCACCAAAGGTAAGATGATGGCCGGCTGCTATGCGGAAAATCCGCGGTTACTGCCTACATCATTGACCGAGCAGCACAAGCTGCCGGTGAAATACACACGCGTACCCGGAGGCGCAGGTGGCCACTATGCACAATGGGTGGAAGCCTGTATCGCCGGATTCGGGAACAAAGAGGTCAGTTCTCCCTTTGCAATCGCAGGCCCGCTGACCGAAGCATTGCTTATGGCTAATCTGGCTATCCGCGGTTCCGATTTGCGCGTTGATAATAAATATCCCGGCAGGAACCTGAAATTGCTTTGGGACAACAATGCAATGAAAGTAACCAACTTTGACGAAGTCAATCAGTTCGTCAAGCGGCAATACCGTAACGGATGGGAATTGCCCACGGTATAGCAATTGCCACGTATATAATAGCATAAAAGGAGGCCGTCATGTTGAAGTGACGGCCTTATGCTTTATAATGCCTTGATTTTATCCAATTGGTCGGCTATGGTTTTAAGATAGGTTCCGTTACCTCCTTTCACCTCTGCGGTGATCCATCCCCCTTTGTAGTCAACCTTCCTCAGTGCATCCATAACGACAGGCCAATTGTTGTCACCCGCCAACAAGTCTACATCGAAACCCTTCCATAAACCTTCGTTATTCATCTTATCACGGCTGAATTCTTTTGCATGGAGTTTGACGATCCGTGAATTCAGTGTTGTTATCCAATGTTCTGGCCATCCGTAACGCAAGATGTTTCCAATGTCAAAGTACCATCCAATCAGCGGGTGATCAATGGCGTCAACAAATTCCCGTGCCTCAACGGGGCTCAGTATAAAGTTATTCCAGACATTCTCGAGCCCGATTTTCATGCCGGTCTTTTCCACGTGAGGGATGAGCTTTCGAACCGATTCCAGGGCATTCTTGTAAGCAACTTCATAAGGAACTTTGTCATTTACCACGCCTGGGACCACCAGAACCGTATCGCCGCCAAGTTCCTTCACCTCACTCAACGATTTGGCAACCGAATCGATCGTGAATTGCCTGACCGATGCATCGGGGTCAGACAAAGGCTTCGACCAATGGTCTTTGTTAACCACGCTCGGTAGCTCGATCCCTGTCTGGTCCCGGGCAGCAAGCAATTCCGTTAAGGGGATATCTACCGGACTGTTGAACTCAATGCCATCAAACCCGATATCTTTTACCAGCTTGAATTTATCTAACAACGATAAGTCTTCTTCAATCATCCCAAAACCCAACCCCTTTTTTAAGGTGAGCTTCTGTGCAGGTGCGTTGCTAACCGGTGTGCCGTATCCCTTCAATAAGGGAGCGATCGTTGCCCCTGTAGCCAGTAAGGCGGCCATCTGTATGAAAGTTTTTCTTTCCATCATTTATGCTTGCTATGAATTAATTCCGGGTATCGCCGCCGGTATGTCATATTTCATGTCCCATGATACATTTTCAGGGAAGAGAACCTCATCCGAGGCCAAAGCCTCCTGAATAGAGACCGTCTGCCCCGTATAACCGGCCATCCGGCCGGCTAAGGCCACCAAATTGGACTTTACCATCCAATCGCCGTCATATTTAGGCTTGTTCTTCCGGATGGAGGCAAATAACTCGTCGTGTTCCTGTTGATACATGCTCCTGGATTCCGAATTTTTATAGGCATTTTCGTCGGTGAACTTCGTTTGGTCGTCATATTTCCATGCCCTACGGCCAAGTATTTCGTGGCTTCCCGTTCGGCAGTCAACAATGCATCGGCCTTTATCGCCGACTAATTCCACGGCATAGGCAGGTGCGGTGTCTGCCTGTTGCCTGCAGAAGAAATAGCTTTTTACACCGTCTTCGTATTCATATACCATGGCGAAATGGTCGAACACGTTGCCAAACTTCTTATCGGTCCTTTTTTGGCGGCCCCCACTTCCCGTAACGCGAAGCGGTAACGTATCGCCCATGGCCCATTGCATCATATCCAGGCTGTGGATGGCTTGCTCGATGATATGGTCGCCTGAAAGCCAGTTGTAATACAGCCAATTCCGCAATTGGTATTCAAAATCCGTCCATTGCGGCTGTCGTTCTTTGTACCATAGCTCTCCCGTGTTGTAAGTTGCTTCGGCAGTCAGGATTTTTCCGATCTTTCCATCCAATACCCGACCGAATGTTTCCCGCTTGGGAAGATGATAACGCCAGCAGAATCCGGAAACCAAAGCGAGGTTCTTTGATTTAGCATTTTCGGAAGCTGCGATAACCCGTCTCAGGCCGGGCGCATCCACCGCAAAGGGTTTTTCACAGAAAATATGCTTGCCTGCGTTCACCGCAGCTTCCAGGTGCGTGGGCCGGAATGCGGGAGGGGCAGCCAACAACACGACGTCAATATCACTTTCCAAGAGGCGTTGGTAGGCATCGAGGCCCACAAATTTATGGGCGTCATCCACCTGTACTTTGTCGCCCATCTGGGATTTAATCGTATTGTAGGAATCTTCCAACTGATCGCTGAATGCGTCAGCCATCGCGGCTAATACAACGTTTTGGTCTGCATTCAGTGCCTCCATAGCCGCAGCGGTGCCCCGGCCTCCGCAACCGATGAGCCCGACCTTCAGCGTGTCGGTGTTTAATGACCAAAAACCGTCTGATGCCAATACATAATTCGTCGTGGCTACACCCGCAAGGGTGGTTATCCCCGCAGTTTTCAGAAATTCCCTTCTTGAATAATTCATATGATAAAAAATTTATGGATTTTGTATACCTGGCGTTTCAATTGGCTATAATTAGGGCAGCAATATAGGATTTTGATTCATTTAAATGAAATGCCTTAACCTCAGTAGGGAGGTAATGGTATAGGGCGCAGAATACCTATTTACAGGTTACCTGCAAGGTAAAACGATTTAACATGCCTGCAGCTATAGAAGTTTAGGGATGTATTTTTTTATTTTTCCTGGCTTTTCTCCTGAGCCTCTTTTTTTCTGAGCTCAAAATTTGCTGCCGCGAGGCCGGAGCCATATTTTGTTGATACATACATTGCAGCGGCGGCGGCAAGGATGACAAGGATAATCCCCCAAGCTCCCTTCCGTTTATCCTGTTTCATCAACCAGATGAGGAAGACTACGAGGGGAATCGCAAAAATCAATATAAAAAACCAACTGGTTCCGATCATGCTACAAAGGTCGGAAAAAAACGAAATAAACCTTGCGTAAATAAAAGATATTTTTGCTACATTTGGCACCTTAATTGCAGCGTAGCTGTAATATGCATTAAGGATGAACACAAAAAATATCATAGCTATATCTACTGCATCATGCGTTCAGCATTATGCAACGTGCTTTTTGTGTGGAATTTCAACTGCCGAAAGACCGGTACTCCGGTTTCGACGACCCATATTGCCCCGGGCTTAATAAGGGGCAGCCTCTCTAACTACGTACGGCAGGGAGTCCGACGCTGTACTTCGATCAAACAGTTTTTAATCTTTAGGGGTCGTTTATTCCAATGGAACTTTCAGACTTTATAATCATCCCGGCGACCGAACAGCATGTCGGTTATGCTCAGCAAATTTGTGATGAAATGGCCGAGTCGGCCAAAGCCCGGGGCACAGGCATTGCGCGTCGGAGCCCCGAATATGTAGCCACCAAAATGAAGGAGGGTAAGGCCGTGATCGCTTTGCGCAAAGCAGACAGGGCCTGGGCCGGATTTTGTTACATCGAAACGTGGAGCCATGGCGACTTTGTGGCCAATTCGGGCTTGGTGGTAAATCCCGACTTTCGGAAAGTGGGTTTGGCAAAAGCGATTAAAAAACGTATCTTCGAACTCTCCCGGGAAAAATACCCCAAGGCAAAGATTTTTGGTCTTACCACGGGATTGGCCGTCATGAAAATCAACTCGGATCTGGGCTATGAACCGGTTACTTATTCGGAACTGACACAGGACGAGGAGTTTTGGAAGGGATGTCAAAGTTGTGTTAACTACGATATCCTGACTATGAAGCAGCGTAAAAACTGCATGTGTACCGCCATGCTTTGGGATCCGGTGGAAAAAGAAAAGGAATTGCGCGAGCGGATCGAAATGAAGGCCAAAGCCAAGGAACGTTTAAAGCAGATTACGAAAAAATCGTCACTTTTGAAACGTATTGAGGCAAGGCTGTGGAAATCCACCAAAAAGATGGTTACTGCATTCGTTGCCCGCTATCCGAAAACAGTATAGTTGTAGAATCAAAAAATAATCAATGGACAAAGTCGTATTAGCGTTTAGCGGAGGATTGGATACCTCTTTTTGCTGCATTTATCTATCCAAAGACCGGGGGCTGGAGGTACATTCTGTTATTGTGAATACCGGAGGGTTTTCGGCCGATGAGCTGGCTCAGATCGAACAGCGGGCGTATTCGCTGGGTGTAAAATCCCATGCAGTGGTAGATGAAACGCAGAACTACTACGACAGCAGCATCAAATACCTCATCTTTGGAAATGTGCTGAAAAACGCTACGTATCCACTTTCGGTCAGTGCAGAACGGGTAAGCCAGGCCACGGCCATTGCTAATTACGCAAAAAAGATCGGTGCACAATACGTTGCCCATGGCAGTACAGGTGCAGGAAACGACCAGGTACGGTTTGACATGATTTTCAACATACTGATCCCGGAAGTGGAAATCATCACGCCCATCCGCGATCTCAAATTGAGCCGTGAAGAAGAGATTGCGTACCTGCAGAAACATGGCGTTGAATTCAATGCCGAAAAGGCTAAATATTCGATCAACAAAGGTATATGGGGTACATCGGTAGGAGGTAAGGAAACGTTGACTTCCCACGATACGCTACCCGAGGAAGCATGGCCAACCCCGCTTACTTCGACCGAGCCACGCCGTGTTACCATCGAGTTTGAAAAGGGCGAACCCGTTGCATTGGATGGCAACCGTATCGGTCCGGTGAAAGTGATCCAGGAGCTGCAAGCCATTGCCCAGCCGTATGGTATCGGCCGTGATATCCACGTGGGTGATACGATTATTGGCATCAAAGGACGTGTTGGCTTCGAAGCGGCTGCACCGCTGATTCTCATCAAAGCACACCATACGCTGGAGAAACATACCCTGACCAAATGGCAACTCAGCTGGAAGGACCAACTGGCTGCATTCTATGGGAATTGGATGCACGAAGGGCAGATGCACGATCCCGTGATGCGTGATATCGAGGCATTCCTGCAAAGCACCCAGCAGACCGTAAGCGGCAAGGTATTTGTCGAATTGAATCCTTATCGCTTTACCGTTATCGGTATCGAGTCCCCGCACGACCTGATGTCCAATAAATTCGGCAGCTACGGAGAAATGAACAATACGTGGACCGGGGAAGACGTGAAAGGATTCTCCAAGATATTTGGCAATCAGGTATCCATTTGGCATAAAGTGAACGGGTAAACCAGGGAACGCATCTAATTGATCAGTGAGTATCCGTCAAATCCGTGTAATCTGCGTTCCATAAAAGAAGAGACATGACAAACATTAAGATAGGTATTATTGGCTCGGCTGGTTATACCGGAGGTGAGCTGCTACGCATACTCATTAACCATCCCCAAGCGGATATCGTGTTTGCACATAGCGGCAGTAACGCGGGGAATCGGATATCGGATATACATACCGATTTGTTTGGCGATACCGATTTGCGGTTCTCTGAAACCTACCACAGCGATATTGATGTGCTGTTTCTTTGTGTGGGGCATGGAGATGCCCGTAAGTTTTTGGATGCCAATACGTTTGCTCCGCACGTTAAAATAATCGACCTTTCTCAAGATTACAGATTGCGGGCAAATACCGCTTACCAAGGGGCGCACTTCGTATATGGTTTACCCGAGCTGAATCGGGACGCTATCCGTTCTGCACACTACATAGCCAATCCGGGATGCTTTGCCACAGGTATCCAATTGGCCCTTTTGCCGTTGGCCGCCAAGGGACTGCTTCAGCATCCGATTCATATCAATGCAACCACCGGTTCCACCGGTGCCGGACAGAAACCATCTGCCACTTCCCATTTCAGCTGGCGGAGCAATAACCTCTCTATCTACAAGGCCTTTGAGCATCAGCACCTGCAGGAGATCAGCGAATCGCTGGATCAGTTGCAACCGGGTTTCCTTCCTGCCGGTAACGGTACCTTGCTGCAGCGGGCCATGGAGCGCATCCATATCATTCCGCAACGGGGCAATTTTCCCCGGGGTATCTTGTCGGCAATCTACACCGACTGTGACTTAAGCGAAGACGAGGTACACGTATTATACCGGTCCTTTTTTGATACACATCCATTTACGCATGTCAGCAAGGTCAATATCGATTTGAAGCAGGTGGTTAATACGAACAAGTGCTTGCTGCACCTTGAAAAGCATGGCGATAAGTTGTTTATCATCAGTATCGTCGATAACCTGCTGAAAGGTGCCAGTGGACAGGCGGTTCAAAACATGAACCTGATGTTTGATCTGCAGGAAACTGCTGGTCTCAAGCTGAAAAGCGTAGGGTTTTAGCTGCCTTCCTCAATTTATTTTACAGGAAACGTGTATGCATGCGCATTTTAACGAAAATTACTTACATTGCTCCGCCGAGGAGGTCAATGTACGCGGATGCACGACAAAAAGGTTATGGATGTGCAGGATGAAGTCCTGTTGGATGCGCTGAGTCAGGGCAGTCACCCGGCTTTCGAACAATTGTATGACCGCTATAGCAGGCGTATCTATGCTAATCTCATCCGTTTGGTCCGTTCGGAAGCCGTCGCCGAAGAGTTGTTGCAGGATGTATTCATGAAAGTATGGGAGCTCCGTGCAACGATTAATACCGGACAGTCTTTCCGGTCGTTTCTATTCCAGATATCCGGTAACCTGGCAATCGATTTTTATCGCAAAAGTGCCCGTCAGCATACGATGGAACTGGCTAAAAAATTGACCGAAGAATCAACCTACGATCATGTAGAAAAGTACATTGATTTTAAGGAAGCCGAGATTTTGCTGGATCGTGCTATTTCTGCATTGCCTCCGCAGCGCCAGCGGATTTTCAGGCTGTGCCGTATCGAAGGGAAATCGTATGAAGAGGTGGCGGAGCTTTTTTCCCTTACCCGCAATACCGTAAAAGACCATATGACCAAAGCAAACCGTTTCCTCCGCGAACTATTAAGCCAAGAATACGGCCCTTTCCTCGTGTTGTTGGCCGCAGTATTCAGTTTTTGATTTTTTTTTCGTCTCGAACCACCCTTTTCTTTTTTCCGTTCGTGTTACCTAATAGAGACGCTCAAAAATTATGAAAAGCGATTACCCATATGAATTGTTCAGTCGATACCTGAAAGGGCAAACCAGTCCGGCAGAAGAAGCATCCCTGATGGTGTACTTCCGGGATCATGGGAATACCGACGAACTTCAAGACCTCGTAGTAACGGCACTTTCTGATTTGCCGGAAAACGAAATGGAAGAAAGTAAGTCGGCCCAAGCGGCGTTGGGACGAGTCAAAGCAAACTTAAGTCATTTGTTAGGCCGGGAAAAAAAGATGGTACGCATCCACCGTCTCCGCAGGTGGTTACCTTATGTTGCAGCAATAATTTTGGCATTTACAGCAGGTATCTGGTTTTTAATCGAATCAGGTGGTAAGAAAGGGGAACATCCACTTACGGCCGAAGCTATTTTACCGGGCGGAAACAAAGCAACCCTGACATGGGCCGATGGTCGCACGGTCGACTTGAGCGAAACCCAGTCGGGAATTATTGTGGGCGAGGGAATTACCTATATAGATGGGTCCGACGTTTTGCGTGTGGACGAGGGGAAATCAGCGAGTCAATTCGGATCTTCCGGATCGGAGCTGTTGACTTTGTCGACCCCGAGAGGGGGAACCTATCAAGTCGTCCTCCCCGACGGATCCAAGGTTTGGCTCAATGCCAGCACTACGCTCAAATATCCGAGCCGGTTCACCGGATCGGAACGCGTTGTGGAGCTGACCGGCGAAGCTTATTTTTCGGTGGCCCAAATTCGGGAAAAGGCCAGTCAGCGAAAGGTACCGTTCCGGGTAGTTAGTGCTGGTCAGACGGTCGAAGTACTGGGTACTGAGTTTAATATCACTGCATATCCAGATGACGACGAGACCCGGACGACCCTCATTAACGGATCGGTGCAAATTGTCAATATGGTATCCGAAATTGCCAATGAATTAAAGCCGGGAGACCAAAGTATCACGCGCAACGAGCAAACGGATATTGTTCAAGTAGACCCCTCATTGGCCATTGCCTGGAAATCCGGCGACATCGTACTTACCAATGTACCCCTGCAAACGATCATGCGGCAGATTTCACGTTGGTACGATGTCGATGTGAAGTACGCTGCCCAACCCGATCCCACAGAATTTTTCGGTACGGTTTCACGCATGCGTGAGTTGTCTGCGGTCCTGCAAGCAATGGAATCCACCGGCAATATACGGTTCTGCCTCGAAAACAACACAATAATTGTAAACCCTAAAAATTAATGATGCCATGAAAACATAACTACACCCCATTGAGCCGCCAAAAAAAACCGAATCCCGACGGCAATCGGCATCCGGTTATCGTTTGGTAGGCCATTTCTCTTGATTGCGACTAAACAAATAAGAATTTTAACCACTACCAAACCTTTCAAAGGTATGCATTTTTTTCGTATATGTATGCGGCATCTGCCGCCACAAATTGGGCTTTACATGAAGCTTCTCATCCTGTTTCTTTGTCTCGGGCTATTGCATGTCAGTGCCAAAACTTACGGCCAGTATGTCAGTCTGAGCGTGAAAGATACTCCCCTTGAAACCGTGATTCAGCAGCTACGGGGGCAGACCGGCTATGACTTTGTTGCCGATCGGAAACTGGTTCGCAGAGCCGGTAATGTCAACGTCCAGCTTCATCAAGCAACACTCGAGCAAGCGCTTAATGCCTGTCTCAAAGGAAAATCCATCGCCTATCGCATTAGCGGAGGTATCGTTACGCTTGTTCCGGAGAAAACAGGCGCACACCAATCCGGTATTTCCCCTGCACCGCCAATTTCCTACCTCCAGCAGGGCATCAGTGGGAAAGTTACCGACTCGTTGGGAAATCCGCTGGCGGGTGTTACGATTGTGGTCAGGGGCTCTTCTCAGGGTTCTTCGACGGACGACGATGGTCATTTTTTATTACCGGCAAAACCTGGAGATATCGTGGATTTTAGGTTGGTAGGATATCAGTCCCAGTCCGTTACGATTGGTGGCAGTACAACACTTGACATTATTCTTCAACCCGAAGCATCAGATCTGGATGAGGTTGTCGTAGTAGCCTATGGTACACAGAAAAAGGAAACGGTTACCGGAGCCATCGCCTCCATACGTACCAAGGAGATTAAACAAAGTCCGGCAGCCAACTTGGCCGTTACGCTGGCCGGAAGATTGCCCGGTTTGACCGCTATACAACGCAGCGGAGAACCCGGCAGAGACTATACCGCATTATTTTTGAGGGGGCAGGGCACGCTGAATGGACAAAACCCGATTATACTTGTAGATGGGGTAGAGCGGGATCTGACTTATATAGATCCGAATGAAGTGGAGAGTGTGACCATTTTGAAAGATGCCTCGTCTACCGCCCTGTTCGGTGTCCGTGGTGCAAACGGCGTTGTATTGGTCACCACCCGACGTGGCAGCAGTTCGGCGCCACAAATCAATTTTACCGCAGAAGTGGGCATGCAGGATTTTACACGTAAAAATTCGGTGCTGAACGCCTATGATTGGGCACGTCTGAAAAATGAGGCTTGGAAAAACGACAACCCGGGTGTTGCCGCCGACGATCCCGTCAATAAGCCCCCCTATTCAGACTATGCGCTTGAGCGCTATCGGCTGCAAGACGATCCGTTGCGCTATCCGAGCAATAACTGGCGGGAACTGCTGATGAATGACTTTGTGCCGCAAAACCGGTATAACCTGAATATTTCCGGAGGAAGTAACCGTATTCAGTACTTTGTCAATGTTGGCTACCTGGACCAGGCGGGCCAGTGGAAAGTCGATCAGAAAGATTATGACCCATCGTCTTATCTGAAGCGCTATAATTTTCGCTCGAATATCGATGCAGCTTTAAACAGAGCCCAAACCCTAAAAACCTTTTTAAACGTGGCGGGGTACCTTGAAAAGGTAAATTCACCTTTTCAGAATACTATTTTCCGGTACATAAATAACCAATTCCCCAGCATACTCCCCGGACCCCTGACACCCGATGGCGAAGTCATCATCGGATCGGGACTGTACAATACCTCTCCCTACGCAATGATCAACCGGAGTGGCTATACCCAGGGAACAAATAATAACATTTTGGCTTCCTGGGGCATGCAACAGGACCTGGACGTGCTGACCGAGGGGCTTTCCGCTAAGTTCATGATGTCATTTGATACCCGGACCGTGTACCAACTGAATGCGAGCCGCAATTACGAAACGTGGACACAGATCATGGATCCCAATCTGCAGACCCATGACGGGCGGGACAGTGTGTATTATACTAAAGTGGCGGGTGAAAATACACCGTTAAGTATGGCGAGTGGAGCAACATTTGAATCCTTCTCTAACTTTCAGTTTTTGCTCAACTATAACCGTTCCTTCGGCGATCATCACGTTACCGGATTGCTGATGGGCCAGCAGGAACAACGGATCCGGCCCGGCGATCGGCTTCCGTTTAACCTGCGGGGTATTTCATCGCGCCTCACTTATGGGTACAAAAACCTGTATTTTGCTGAGTTCAATGCCGGATATAACGGATCTGAACAGTTTGCCAAGGGACAGCGATACGGGTTTTTCCCATCCGTATCCGGGTCTTGGGTAATCAGCAGTGAACGGTTCATGCAGGACGTTCACTTCATGGATCTCCTAAAACTAAGGGCTTCTTACGGGCAGGTGGGGAACGATCGGTTGGGATCCAAGCGGTTCCTTTACCTGGATGATATCCAGCGTGCCGGTGGAGGGTATAGCCCCAGCCTTGGCGTAGGTGCGACCATCAGCGAATCCTATATTGGTAACCCCAATATCAAATGGGAGATCGCCGATAAGGTTAATCTCGGATTGGAGTTAGGGCTTTTCAGGCAGCTGAACCTCACGGTAGATGTATTTAGCGAGAAGCGAAGCAATGTGTTGATATCCAGGGGTATGGTTCCAATGATAACGGGTATCGCCGAAGGTGTGAGGCCACCTGCGAACATGGGAATCGTAGAAAACAAAGGGTACGAGATCGAGCTGAAGTATAACAAACGCTTTGCAAACAGCCTGTCGATCTTTTCGAATCTTAACTTTAACCGGGCCGCCAATAAAGTGGTATTTATGGATGAACCCATGCTGTCAGACGACTACGCATACCGGTACCGTCAAACCGGTTACCCCATTGGTCAGCATTTTGGTTACGTGGCCGACGGATTTTTCGGTAGCCAGGAAGAAATCGATCAGTATGCGCCCTATGCAATTGGCAGGAATCCCAGGCCCGGCGACTTAAAGTACGTGGATGTAAATAATGACGGAGTGATCAATGACCGGGATATTGCGCCCATCGGCCACTCGATGGTGCCCACCTATACGTACGGCGCAGCATTGGGTATCAGCTATAAAGGATTCAGCGTATCGGCGCTTTTCCAGGGAGTAGCCGGTGTATCCATGTACCTATCGGATATCGGGGTATACGAAACTTACGATTTCCGCGCGCGCATGCTCCACGCCTGGACACCGGAACGCCATGCATCAGGGGCCGAAATATTGTACCCCGCATTAAGTACCGGACTGTCATCCAGCAACACCAATAACTCCTTTTACCTGGAAAATACGAGCTTCGTCAGGCTGAAAAATGCCGAAGTGGGGTACGAATTTTCCGGTAATTGGGTTTCGCAGATAAGAGCTCAGTCCATACGGATTTATGTCAATGGGATGAATCTCTTTACGTGGGATCAGATGCGTACAAAAGACTACGATCCCGAGATAAGCAATTCATTTACCTACCCTGTATACCGGGTGTTTAATGCAGGTATTAATATCATTTATTAGTGCATACAACGATGAAAAAGATCATATATAGCTTTATAACATTATACATCCTTTTGCTTTCGGGGTGTAAAAACGATCCGTTGGATATTACACCCGATGGACGCATATCCATCGGAGACGTATTCAAAGATCGGCGGTTGACAGAAGCCTATGTCAACTCAATTTATAATTACATCCGCTTATACAGTTCACGGTATTACCCGAATGTGATGCTAGCTGCTTTTTCGGATGAAGCACATGGCAGCGACCATCCGCAAGATAGCTGGTCTAACGTTTCCCAGTGGTATAACGGTATGCTTACTCCCAACTACAATCCGCTGGATGCCGGAACCAACCGAGAGTCTGGCATTAAATGGAATGGGCAATATTACGAAGACGGTTGGAGTGCCATCCGCAAGGCCAATACTTTCCTGGCTGAGATCGGGAAAGTGGGTGAAGACGTGATGGCGGCCAATGAAAAAGCAAGGCTTGTTGCCGAAGTCAGGGTGCTGAGAGCCTTTTTTTACCTTGAACTTATCAAGATGTATGGAGGCATGCCCGTCGTCTCGGAGGTATTCAGCAGTGAATACGACTTTTCCCAGTTAACGCGCAGTTCGTTTGCAGAATGTGTGGATTTTATCTTGCAAGATTGCGATGCTGCATTGGCCGAGCCGAATTTGCCGTATCGGATTACGATCGACGGGGAACGCGGTCGGTTTACCAAGGCCGTTGCCCATGCAATCAAATCGGAGGCCGGCTTATTTAGTGCAAGCCCGTTATGGAATCCGGAGGCACAACCGGATAAATGGGTGCGTGCGGCAGCGATTAGTAAAGCTGCGATCACCGATTTGGAGGCTGCGGGATACAAATTGTTTGATGACTATGAAAAATACTTCCAGGGAAACTCGAGTAATACCAACGATTGGGAAACCATCTTTGAAATCAAAAACCCCGATGCGGTATGGGAGGGGAGCCTGTTCTTTTTAAACGGGTTGCCCACAGCCGGAGCGGCACTGGCAGGTTCTACGCCATCGCAGGAGCTCGTAGACAGTTATGAAATGAGTAACGGGGAAGTACCGATTTTAGGTTACGAGGATCAAAATCATTTGCAACCGATTATTAACCCGGCATCCGGATATTCGGATGAGGCTCCCTACCGCGACCGCGATCCCCGTTTTTATGCCTCAATATGGTATAATCAAGCCTACTACGGTGTGATTTATGGAACTCCCCATTACGTGGCCTCCTACATCGGCGGAGCCGATGGCATCGCAAACCTTCGCCAGCGTACCCACAACGGCTACTACCTCCGCAAATTTAATGACCCGGCCTTACGGGTTGGAAATGTCGGCAACCTGCGCTGGAAGCGTTATCGCTATGCGGAACTCCTGTTGAATTATGCAGAAGCCGAAAATGAGGCGTCGGGACCGACGGAAGATGTTTATAAAGCCGTCAATGCCATACGTAGACGGGTGGGAATGCCCGATCTGCCACTTGGCCTGTCAGCGGCTGAGATGCGCGAACGGATCCGTCGGGAACGGCGTGTAGAATTGGCATTTGAGGAAAAACGTTTTTGGGATGTACGCCGCTGGAAAATACTCGGGGAGACAGACCGGCTTACCACGGGTATGGCTTGGACGAAGGTCGCCGATAACGCGTATACGAATCAGCGTATTGTGGTTGCCACACGCAATAGTTGGGAAGACAAATACCTCATTTTTCCCATTCCGGTGTTAGAGTTAAGCAGGCTGCCGCGTTTTGAACAGAATCCGGGCTGGTAGTAGTTATTTTTCCGGCATACGGCACCGACCGTATGTCGGTTTATTCGTTGAATTATGCATTTTGATACCATGACGATTAAGAAAACCTCCGTTTTTCTGATACTAAGTATTTGTTTCCAAAGCATGCTTGCAAGCTGTGGACAGAAAGACCCCATAACACTCCCAACGCCTGCGCCGCCTCCGGTGCGCGAAACTCCCGGAAACAGTGCAGCGGATACTTGGACACAAAAAGAATTTGTGCTATCCACATTTTTTGCTGTTCCCGGTAGCGCGGATGCCAATCAGTACCGCCGTATTCTTACCCATACCAAAAATGCCGGCATTAACCTGGTAGAACTGCCTTTTATTTCGCCTGAAGCACTTTTAGTGGCGTTGAACGTGGCGGAGGAAGTCGGCATCCAGACGTTGGCGCAAAACACGCAGATATACAGCGGTATCAGCGGGGATGGGCCGGTTCTTTCCGAGCAAAAATTGGCCGATGAAGTCAAGTTCCTGCAGCGTTTTTCCACCATGGAAGGGTATTATGTATGGGATGAACCCTTTGAACGCAATTTTAATCAGGTAAAAGAACTCAATCAGTTACTCAGAAAATACGATCCCGGTCGCCTGGCGTTTGCTACGTTGTTTCCCAGTTATGGGGTTTATAATTGGGAAGAGGGCGAATATAACTGGGAGAATAATTCCTATACGCAATATGTAACCCAATATCTTCAGCAAGTCGATCCCACGGTACTCTCCTTCAACTACTATCCGTACCGTGATAATAAAGAGAGCACCAACCTTATTGAGAATGACCTTTGGAAAGATTTCGGATACATTCGGCAAAAGGGTCTGGAATATAATAAACCCCTCTGGTATTACTTCCAGGCAGTGAGTATTGATCCCGAACAGGCTGGGGTCATGAATCTTGAACGGATCCGTGCCCAGATGTACGGTGCACTCGCTTATGGTGTTAAGGGGCTGAGTTATTATACCACCCATCGTTCCCTGATGACAGAAACATTTGAAAAAAGTGCGCTATATGATGACCTCGCTGTGCTTAACCAGGCCGTCAGGCACGTGGGTAATTTGCTGTTTAATGCTCGTTCGGTCCAGCTGTACCATACCGGTATCAGCGAAGCATTGCGTGCTGCCTATTTTTTAGATGACCTGGCGGCTTCTACAGTGGTTGATAAAGCGCCTGATAACCTGATCATCGGTGTATTGCAGGAACCCGATGCTGGTAAAACCTTTTTGGTGGTAACCAATAAAAGCCACGGATCAGCTGTCAACGGTACACTTACGCTGAAAGAGCATGCTGCCGTATCGCAATACGATCCGTATCGCAACCAAACGACAGCGTATACTTCTCCGTTAGCGGAGCTATCCCTGTCGCTGGCACCGGGAGAAATAGCTATCTATACCATTGAATAAAAAGTGATAACCATGATGCAACACTTGTTACGGACATATATTGTCGTATTTTTTTTCATTACAAGCACATTTACCGGCTTATATGCTCAATCGACCGTTGCACCCGTTGTACCCGACCGGCTGAGCCCGGCGGCATCGGTAAGTCTGATCGGATACCTGAATAAGCCGCTTGATGCCGCTTATGAAAACCGTATTCTTGCTCAGGATATCGAACGGCTCTTGGCCCCGTTTCGCGACCGCTCGGAAACCCACTGGTGGCAAAGCGAATTTTGGGGTAAATGGTTTACGTCTGCCATCCAAGCCTATCGTTACCATCCTACGGAGGCGTTACGCGCCAAGATAGATAGTGCAGCGTATGGTTTGCTTGCTACACAAACTGCGGACGGATACATCGGCAATTATGCCGTAACGCACCGGTTGCAGGAGTGGGACATTTGGGGGCGTAAATATTCGATGCTCGGCCTGCTGGCCTACTACGAGCTTACTGGCGAGCATACGTTTCTGCACGCTGTTAGCCGTATGGCAGATCATTTAATGGCAGAACTGGCCGAACGAAACGTACGCATTGTCACGCAGGGTAATTACCGAGGTATGGCCGCTAGCTCCGTACTGGAACCCATCGTATTACTTTATAAGTATACGGCAAAGCGGAAATACCTGGATTTTGCCGAGGCCATTGTGCAACAATGGGAAACTGCGGAAGGTCCCCAACTGATCAGCAAGTCTGCTGTTCCGGTTGCCAAACGATTTCCGTATGCCCGTGCGGCCAATTGGGTAACCCAGGGGCAGAAAGCCTATGAGATGATGTCATGTTATGAAGGCCTGGTAGAACTTTATCGCATCACGGGTAATCCGGTTTACAAAACCGCTGTAGAAAATACCTGGCAGAGCATCCGGGATACGGAGATAGATGTATTAGGTTCGGGTTCCGCATCGGAGTGCTGGTTTGACGGACGGCGTGCCACTCCGTATGCGGTAAAACATGCAGACGAAACCTGCGTTACCGCGACCTGGATTAAGTTAAACCAGCAGTTGCTTCGGCTTACCGGGGATGTCCGCTATGCCGAGGCCATTGAGCAGTCTTATTATAACAGCCTATTGGGCGCGATGAAGCCCGACGGATCCACCTGGAGTATGTATTCCCCTCAGGCAGGTGTGCGGCGTACCGGAAGCAACCAGTGCGAAATGGGGCTTAACTGCTGTGTTGCCAGTGGGCCTAGGGGTTTGTATACGCTGCCCTTTTTAATTGCCATGAGCGGTGACGAAGGCATTACGGTCAATTTCTATGAAGCGGGTGCTACTGCGATACGCTCACCCCGGGGGCAGGAAGTTCACCTGGAACAAACGTCCCGCTATCCATTGGAAGGCGAGGTGTCCATTCGGCTGGAAATACCGAAAGCCGAGAAGTTTACCGTTGCGTTGCGCATCCCTTCATGGAGCAAGCGGAGTGCAGTGAAAATCAACGGTATTTCATACCCTGTTGATCGGTCAGGTGCCTATCTCTCCATTAACCGGGATTGGAATAACAACGATCAGATTGAGCTCTCGCTTGATATGCGTAGTCAGTTGCATACCTGGGGAGAAGCCCCGGTGTATTTTGCTGTGCAACGGGGGCCATTGATGTTGGCACTCGATCGCCGATATAATGCAGGCATTGCCTTGGAGGAGGTCATTACACCGGTTCCGGATTCTTCAGGGTACTTCGTGCCGGTGACATCCATGCCAAATAAAGATTCGCTGTCTGCACCCCTTTTTGTCATACCCTGCGTAACGGGGCTTTGGCGGTTTGGTGAGGAAGAACTGCCAAAACCGGTGTATTTTACCCCGTACGCTCATGCTGGGGGTACATTTGATGAAAGGTCCCGATACCGCGTATGGCTTGAACAACTCATTGATCCAACGGAAACAGGATTGTAATCGCGGCTCATTGGTTGAGAAAGCCGCTGGTCCGAATGCTATTGGATACAGCGGTTTTTGTATTCGCCTTTTTATATTACGCAGGGAAGGACTATATTAGCCTCGTGGTAAAATCTTCCCTCGACGACGAAAAGAACCTGCTTATTCGATTGCGGGGAGGAGATGCAGCAGCTTTCGATCAATTGTATCGCAGCACGGTTAATCTGGTGTTTCGGCGTATCAAGCGGTTGGTGCATATCCATGCCGTGGCCGAAGAGCTTACCCAAGACGTATTTTATCAGATATGGAAGCAGCGGGAAAAAATCGACCCTTGCATTCCATTCCCATCCATCGCCTTGCGCACTGCCAAGAGCATTGCCATCAATTTCTATCAGAGAGCTATCCGTGAACATCAATTGAAAGAACAATTGGTTTCGGCGGGATCTGCAGCGTACAATCCGTTGGAAGAGGAGATCGATTTCAATGAAACCCGGGAACTGTTGGAGGGAGCCATTGCCAAGCTGCCACCGCAGCGACAGCGGGTATTCAATTTATGTAAGATCCAAGGAAAAACGTATGAATTTGCTGCAGCTGAGTTGGGTGTGTCTGTAGGAACAATTAAAGACCATATGGCCAAGGCCATGCGTTTCCTTAAAGAAGAGTTGATCTCCCGATCTGGCAAGGCCCCCTTATATGCCGTTTTAGTGGTACTGTTATTCCGATGAAAAAAAATTTCGGGCTGAACATAGATTTCCTGTCCGCCGTTTGAATGTACTATAAAGGGGTAACCAATATGACTCGTGACATCGAACGGATTTATCAACAGTTTCTGGATGGCTGCTGCCCGCGGGAAGATACGATCCGGTTATTGGAATATTTTAAAACGGAGCCGGGCCACGCCGATATGGTTGCGCTCATTGAACGGGAGCTGGATAAGCCGGTTTCTGCGGCCGAAAATGAGCCTGTCGAAGGGTTTTCCGGGGAGTTGGAGCTGGAGAGTCTGCATCGCCGCATCGGTTTCCCTACCGTGAAAATACGCAGGGTGCGTCGTTGGCTGCCCTATACCGCCGCAGCTATTCTTGCCGCGGCAGTGGGTGCTTGGCTATTATTCGGCGATCAAATCAATCTAACATCTGAATTCGTCAATCAAAAGCCAGCAGATATTGCACCCGGGGGCAACCGGGCAACTTTAACGCTGGCCGACGGCAGCGTTATCGATCTGAGTGAAGAACAAGAAGGGATTATCATCAGCAACGACAATATTACCTATTCTGACGGGTCTAAGGAAATCGTCAACCTGCAATCAAAAATCGGTAATCTATCGGTCTCTACTCCGAAAGGGGGAACCTACCAACTGACACTGCCTGACGGCAGCAAAGTTTGGCTCAATGCTGCCTCCACGCTTCACTATGTGTCGCATTTTTCGGATACCGATCGCGTCGTCGAAGTCACGGGCGAAGCCTATTTTTCTATTACCAAAGACGAGCACAAGCCATTTAAGGTCGTCACTGCGGGACAGGAAATACAAGTGCTTGGAACCGAGTTCAATGTCTCGGCTTACGCCGAGGATGATGAAATCAAGACCACCTTGGTAAACGGAAGTGTGCGTGTAAAACCAACAATTGGCTACCACCAATCTCCCATTACCATCAAGCCCGGTGGCCAAGTTACTACACGTGGGACAGCAGTCGATGTACGGGAGGTAGACACTGAACTTTACACGGCGTGGAAGGATGGTTATTTCTATTTCAAGAAAACACCGCTTGACGACATTCTGCGGCAGGCCGCGAGGTGGTATGATATCGACATTGTATACATAAAAGGTATACCAAAAGAAACCTTCAGTGGAGACATCAAGCGGGATGTTTCACTGCGGGGGCTACTCGAAATTTTGCAGCTATCCACCATTAACGCTACGTTGGAGGGAAGGACATTGATCGTACATAAATGAATACGGAATACGCACAACCAATTTCATAACTTAAAATTTGACGAATATGGGAAAAACTAAAACTTAACGCTGAGAAATGAACAAGGGAAGTGCAGCGAACACCTCCCTCCAGTTCAGACAGTACCTTTAATAAACCGAGTGTAAAATCAGTTTTTTTACTATCTAAACGTACAAACGTAATGATAAATTATGATTTTTCCCCGTTGGGGGAGAAAAAGATACCGATTCCCGGTACCAGCCAATTAGTTCGGATCATGAAGTTGACTTCCTTGCTGCTCATTGTTTTTTGCGTGCATCTCAGTGGAGCTACGCGCTCGCAGACCGTTAGCCTAGATGCCAAAAACCAGTCTCTTGGAAGTGTCCTTCGAGTCATAAAAAAGCAGACAAATCTAGCCGTGGTTTATAATGACCGCTTGGTGGATACGGATAAGAAGGTTTCCATACACGTCGAAAATACGCCATTAACGAAGACGCTAGAAACGTTGTTAAGTCCGCTTTCTTTGACCTATCACATTACCGAGAATACCATCGTAATTATGTCACTTCAGGGGAAGGAAGCAACAGCGTTTCGGGAGACAGCATTGCAGCAACAGACAGTTACGGGAAAGGTCACAGATGAAGCGGGGAATCCGCTGGAAGGAGTAACGGTTTCAATAAAAGGAACTTCCAACGCGATTACGACCGACGATGAGGGCAACTATCGGTTGTCTATTGAAACACCGGATGCGACATTGGTATTTAGTATGGTGGGCTACGGAATGATCGAGCAGGAGCTTGCCGGTCGTGCTACGGTCAATGTCTCGATGAAAGCCGTGGTAAGCGACCTCGACGAAGTAGTGGTCGTGGGCTATGGTACACAGCGCAAATTGGACATCATAGGGTCTGTAGCGACGGTTGATGCAGCCGAACTGACAAAAACACCGGTGGCCCAGGTATCCAATATGCTGGCGGGACGTGTGCCGGGGTTGACTGCTATTCAGGGAAGCGGTCTCCCGGGAGGGGATGCCTCAGCGCTTCGTATACGTGGTTTTGGTGAGCCGCTCATACTCATCGACAACGTAGAAGGTAATATCAATGCAATAGACCAGAACGAAATTGAATCCATTACATTTTTAAAAGATGCTTCTGCTGCGGTTTACGGTTCGAGGGCAGGAAACGGTGTAATCCTCATTACCACAAAGAGAGGGAGCGGCGGCGCACCCACAATTACTTTTTCACAAAGTGCAGCGTTTCAATCCGTTACAAATATGCTGACACCGGCAAGTTCCGGACAAAATGCCGAGTTAATCCGTGAGGCCCACCTTCAATTAGGCCTGCCGGAAGAAACGGTGCGTTTCCGCCAGGAAGAGGTTGACTTGTTCTATAGCGGTACAAACCCCGATTATCCAAATACCGATTGGATGGACGTTGTCACACGTAAGCACGCGCCCCAACAGCAGTATAACTTGTCGGTTAGGGGAGGAACGGAAAAGGTGAAATATTATGGATTTATAGGTACACTGAATCAACAGTCTCTGTTTAAAAAGAACGGCGGTGAATACCTCCGCTATAATCTCCGATCAAATGTGGATGTCCGCATCAACAACGACCTGGATTTTCGGATCGATTTATCATCCGCCATTGAAAACCGGAATTTCCCATGGCGGGACAACGAGCGAGAAAATTCGGTTTGGGTAGACTTCTGGAATACCGAACCTTTTTATCCCGCGCAGTTACCCGATCCAACCAAAATACCGTATGCCAACGGCGCGGGGACGGGAGGAGTGCATGTCACGTCAAACAGTGAAATATCAGGCTACCGTAAAACCAACAGTCAGAACCTGTTTGGTACGATGGAACTGAATTATCGGGTACCGGTGGTGGAGGGGCTTTCCCTGAGGGCTTTTGGCAACTATCGGCAGGATTATTCTTTCGCGAAGGTTTTCGAACGCTTGGTGGATACGTGGACCTATAACCACGAAAGTGATATCTACACGCCCATGGGAGGGGCTAATAATCCTCGGCTTACCCACTATGACAGCAAAAGTAGGGTATTGACCGGTCAATTTTATGTCAACTATAACCGTAAGTTTCAGGAGCTGCACGATGTGTCGGGAATGTTGCTCTATGAGGTAATAGATTATGCGTCTGACAATATTTCGGCCGGTAGAGATAACTTTATTACCCCGGTGGTGGATTACCTGTTTGCCGGGGGCGTAAATGCCCAGCGTGCAAATGGAAGCGCGTGGGAAATGGGCAGACAGAGTTATGTGGGCAGGTTGAATTACGGATACGATAATCGTTATCTGATTGAGGCAACCTTCCGTGTGGACGAGTCAGCCAAGTTTTCCGAAGATGGCCGAAGAGGCGTTTTCCCCAGTGTCTCGCTGGGATGGCATATTGCTAACGAACCGTTCTTTCGGAATGCCAAGCATACGGTAGAACTGCTAAAATACCGTTTAACATTCAGCCAGACGGGCAATGACAATGTCGGTAATTTCCAGTATCTATCGGGGTATAATTTTGGATCAAACTATGTGTTTGGAAGCCAGACCCAGCCTGGTATCGTCGAGACCGGGATGGCCAATCCTTTATTGACTTGGGAAGAAATGACCATTTACAATACCGGGATAGACTTCCGGTTGAAAAATGGTCTTATTTACGGTAATGTGGATGCATTCTATCGCCTGCGTGAAAAAATACCGGGTTCGCGGTGGAATTCGCTGCCGTCCACATTTGGCGCAGCACTACCTACCGAGAATATTAACAGCACGACCTCCCGCGGCGTTGAGGTGCTGATTGGGCACGAAGGGCGGGCTAATAATCTGTTTTGGGATGTAAAGCTGAATGTGGGTTGGAATAGGGAAAAATGGAAGTACTACGACGAGCCTGCGTATGACGACCCAGACCAGGTACGCGTTTCCAAGCTCACGGACAGGTGGACCGATGTTGTGTTTGGCTACCAGTCTGCAGGACTATTTACGTCTTATGACGAAATACAGGCTCTTGACTACGTCTATGATGAAGATACCGGCAACGCTTCGCTTAAGCCCGGCGACATACGCTTCATGGATACAAATGGCGATGGTCTGCTGAACTGGCGGGATCAGGTAGTGATCGGTAACGGAACTTTTCCACGATGGACAGGAGGATTGAACCTGAACGTGGGATATAAAGGATTTGATGTTGCTGTTCTGCTTCAAGGTGCGTTCTTTTTTTATCAGCACCTGAATCTCAAGCGTGGTCTGGTTTATCCCGAATTGATGTACAATGAACGTTGGTCAGACGCCAACAACCGCGCAGACGCATTGATTCCACGATTGGGTGGGGCAAATTCCAATACGATGCCTTCTGATTTTAATTTTGTAGCAGCCGATTACCTCCGCCTGAAGACGTTATCCATTGGTTACCGCATTGACGAGCGATATCTGCAGCGCCTTCGGCTCCGAGGGCTACGGATACAGCTATCTGGCCTGAACCTTTTTACGTTCAGCAAAATGAACCGGTATGATCTGGATCCGGAGGCACCCAGTGGTTATGGGGGGTACTACTACCCGCAAATGAAGACGTTGAGTTTTGGTGTTAATCTGACCTTATAATAAAAGCCTTGCAATGATGAAAAAATATCCGATAACAAAATTTAGATACGCAGCAGTTGCCGCTGTGATGTTGACGATCGTAGCTGGTTGCAGTAAATCGGTACTGGATAAAAAACCATTGGACATCATTTCGGATGCGGTGGTGTGGTCCGATCCGAAGCTGATCGATGCTTACCTGAACCAGTGCTACGCAGAGATGAGCTTTTATCATGAAATGCCCTATGGAGCCAGTCAAGACTGGTTTGATCCGGTCATGGCGTCAACTTTTGCTGACGAAGCGATGTCGGCATGGACACCTACCCCGCGATCGCATTGGATCAATGTATCGGGAGGCGTGTACGAGTATTGGTCATACCCTACTGTACGTCGATTAAACGTATTTATCGAAAAACTGGGTACGGCCGATATCGACGAAACACTGAAAAACCGATATAGCGCCGAAGCACGATTCCTGCGTGCATTCTCCTACTTTAATATGGTGAAGCGGTACGGTGGTGTACCGTTGATTACTAAACCGCAGCAATTGGATGATCCGGAAGAGGAACTATATCCCAACCGTGCGACAGAAGAAGAGATTTATGATTTTATCATTGCCGAGCTGGACGAGCTGCAAAGCAGTTTGCCGGATGATGTTGGCGGTGTTGTACCCGGCAGGCCTACGCTGTTTGCTGCCTTAGCCCTGAAAAGCCGGGTGGCCATGTATGCTGCAAGTATTGCACAGTGGGGTACAGTAATGGCAGGTGGGGTAGTCGGTATAAATGCTGCACGGGCGAATGACTTCTGGACCAAAAGCTATCAGGCGTCACGCGATATCATCACGAGTGCAAAGTTCAGCCTCTTCGCAAAATACGAAGATAAAACAGAGAATTTTCGTAAACTTTTTCTCGAAAAGGACAATGTGGAGGTGATATTTGCCGAGAAATTCACCGGTATCACCGGGCGGGGACACTCTTGGGACATGTGGCAAAATCCATTCTCCTACAATGTGTGGGCGGGAGGCCAGCAATCATCTGTCTTTCTGGAGATGGTCGAGTCGTTTGAAAATACGGATGGTTCCTCTCCCATTGTCGATCGGCAAAAGGTCGCATCCGGACACCTGTTTACGCTAGATGAATTATGGGGAAAGAAAGATCCACGCTTCAGGGCTTCCGTCTATACACACGGCACTTCATGGCTTGGCGAGACATTGGACTACCACGATGCCATTCTGATGCCGGATGGATCTTGGAACTCAGTGGGTGCATTCCGCGGCGTGAATGCGCGGTCACGGAGTGTTGGTCGACCGACGCCGTTCGGTATTTTGAAGTACCTTGATGAAGGGAAAGGCATTATCCCCGAACGGTATTACTCCGATACGGATTACATCATTTTCAGACTCGGTGAGATCTACCTGAATTATGCAGAAGCAGCCTTTGAACTCGGACATAACAGCGATGCTCTTTGGGCAATCAATGAGATACGCCACCGCGCTGGCATGCCGGCGCTTGAAGAGGTAACTAGGTCAGCCATACGGCAAGAGCGTAAGATAGAGCTTGCTTTTGAAGGTAATCGGTACTTTGATCTGCGCCGTTGGAGAACGGCAACGACCGAATTGTCAAGTAACTATTCGGGGTTGCGGTTTATTATCGACGGCCCCTCGATCCAGGAAGGCCAGTATGATCCATTGACGCATAAATTTAGGCTATACGTGGTGGAGAATGTTCTTGGAACGCCTACCCCGGTTTTTGCAGCGCGTAATTATTACTTGCCGATCTCGCTAAGCAGGACATCGGCTAATCCCAAGTTAGTAGAAAACCCCGGATATCAATAAATCAGGTAGCAATGAAACCTGCACGAGCCGTAGGCGAATGCATGCTCCATCAGCGCTAAATGCAAGAGTGTCGATGAAAATGCAGGTTTCATGAGTCCGTTAAGAAAAATTATTTTCGAATGAAATATTTCAACAGGTTACATTGGATCATTTTTTTGGCTCTTTTCGCTTCGTGCGGAGAGCAACATACGCGGCAGCAAGGCAATGCCGAGGATTGGATCGTCGCAGCATATTATTTCCCAAATTATCATACCGGAGATCCCCGGAATGAACAGCAAAAGGGTGCCGGCTGGTCCGAATGGGAGTTGGTAAAGCAAGCGAAACCCCGCTTTGAAGGCCATCGGCAACCCTTGGTTCCCGAGTGGGGATACCTCGATGAGAAAGACCCGGAAGTCATGGCAAAAAAAATTGACGCGGCGACCGATCATGGAATTAATTGCTTCATTTTTGATTGGTACATGTTTGAAGATGGTCCCTTTCTGAACCACTGCCTGGATAGTGGATTTTTGAAGGCTCGTAATGTAGCAGACATCGATTTTGCATTGATGTGGGCTAATCACGATTGGGTGGATATCCACCCCTATAAGCTGGGCGATGAGCAGCGCATCCTTTACCCCGGTAAGGTGTCCCCAGAGCGGTTTGAGGAAATCGGAGATTTCCTCATCGAGCACTACTTCCGGCAACCCAACTACCTGAAGATCGACGGTAAGCCCTATTTTTCGGTATACGATATCCAACGGTTTGTTGAAGGGTTCGGTAGCCGGGAAGCTGCAAAAGCGGCTATGGATCGCTTGCGTGAAAAAGCCGTTGCTGCCGGACTGGGCGGAGTGCATTGGAATTTGGTGGCATGGGGTAGCCCAATCTTGCCGGGCGAAGTGGTTCCGGAAGACACCCCGGCACTGATCAGTCAATTGGGTTTTGACTCCTCTACGTCGTATGTCTGGATTCATCACGTTCATTTACCGGATACAAGCACGGATTATAACTACGTGCGCGATCGGTATTTTGAACATTGGGACGACGCACGTCAGGAGTATCCGGTACAGTACATTCCGAATGTAACCATGGGCTGGGATTCGAGTCCCAGATGCCATCCGAGTTCGACTTGGACCAGCACGGGTTACCCATTTATGAATACAATCGGAAACAATACGCCAGACAATTTCAGAACCGCACTCCGCCTGACCAAGGAACGGGTGGAGGCACACCCTTCGTCGCTCAAGTTCCTAAACATTAATTGCTGGAATGAATGGACGGAGGGAAGTTACCTGGAGCCCGATACGGTAAACGGCATGGCGTACCTACAAGCAGTGAAGGATGTGTTTGGAGAAGATTAGCATGAGATACATCCCGTTTAGCCTTATTTTGTCTAGCGTACTAGCTTCCTGCTCGGTACAGCATACTCGTTTAGCGGATGAATTTAGGAACCCTGCGATGGCCTCTCGGCCAAATCTGAACATACATGGCCTTCCCAGTGGAACTGGTGAACAGGAAGCCATTCTCGCCGAATACCTGGCAAATGGATATGGAGGGATGGCGACGAATGCAAACTGGACAGACGGTTACCTGAAGGACGAAACAGAGATGAAGTCGCTGTTTGATTTTGCAGCCCGGGCATGCCGTAAGGGGATGAACGTTTGGCTGTACGATGAAAACTGGTATCCTTCGGGTATGGCCGGAGGATACATCCTTGAGGAACATCCCGAATGGGAAGCGGAAGGTTTGTTTTTTCGGGATAGTGTGATAACCGGCCCGCGTCGGGTCGAGCTGTCATTGCTTCCCGGCAAGCTGATGATGTTAAAGGGTATTCCCATAGTGGATGGCGTAAGCCACTTGGACCGCGCCGTAGCTATCAGTGGATTGGTAGAAAACGGTGCACTGCATTGGGAGGTGCCACCCGGTACATGGAACGTAGTACAGGTGGCAACCAACGTTCTTCGGGAAGGTTTCCAAGCGGGTACAGACAGAGGAGGCAAAGTGCGCTACTACCCGAGTTTGCTCATGCCCGAAGTGGGGGAGCGTTTCATCGAACTCACACATAAGCGTTATGCTGAGGTGTTAGGCAAGGAGTTGGGACACCTGTTTTATGCGACATTTACAGACGAACCCTCATCGATGGCACATTCGTTCGAAAATCTCGGATACGGGGTATACCCTTGGAAGCAAAATGTATCGGATACACTGCTCGCACGGTTTCACTGGCATCTCAACGAGAAACTGACCGATATTTTGCTTGACAGTGGAAGCGAAGGACAACGCTTACGTTATCAGTATTTCAGTGTGATACGCGATTTGATGCGTGACAACTACTTCAAAGCAATCAAGACCTATTGTGCCACTCAGGGCATTAAATCTAGTGGTCACCTGTTGCTGGAAGAGTCGTTGCCGATACAGGTATTGCTGTATGGCGATATCATGGCTTGTTTTCGGGAGATGGATATACCGGGAATCGATGTGCTGACCGCTATGCCTGAATTTACACGCCGTTATCTTTATTCCGCACGCTTAGCGGCATCGGTTGCTGAACTCAATGGCGGAACCGAAGTAATGTCGGAGATCTGTCCTGTGGCTGATCCACCGTATCGCAACGGTAAGGAGGCTTCGACAATCGAAGCAAAAGGTACCGTAAACCGGCAGCTTATAGGCGGTGTAACACGCTTTAACAACTACCTGAGGCTGGAGCACGCTTCTCAAGAAGAAAAGTATGCTTTTAATACGTATGTGGCCCGCTTAAGCACAATGCTGAACCGGGGTCATCGTGCGGCCAAGGTTGCTGTACTGTATCCCATAGAAACCTTATGGACAAAATCGAGGCCGGTGCCTGCCTGGAATAAAGGATGGGACGATATGGCGGGTGGGAGCCGGGAGGTTGTCGAGGCCGCGGCCGTGTTTGATCGTGTTTCGGAACACCTATATGATCATCACTGGGAATTTAGCTACTTGGATATGAAGGGGCTGGTCAGTGCAACCATACGCGACGGTAAACTTCATCAGGGTGACCTATCGTGGGAAGTGCTTATATTACCGCAGGTTGAAACCATCTCCGTTGAGGCACTGCGGGTAATCAGCACGTTTGTCCAAGCGGGAGGCAAGGTGATCGCAGTTGGCGGGTTGCCCAAAAATTCGGATGTAGATTTTCCGTCTGACCAGGTCTTGCAGTTGTCGAGTTCTCTTTTTTCCGCACAGGAGCCGCATGCGGAAAAATCCACCTACCTGCCCGCCTACGATAGACAGCTGTTTGAAGAAGCGCTGTCAGCGGTGCTGACCCGCGACTATACGATTGAACCCCGGAATGCGCCCGTGTTAGCTAGCTATAAAAGACGAGACGGCAGTGATATATTGCTCCTGGCCAATGATAGCGACAAGCCACAGGAGTGTGCCGTCACGTTTGCCTCCGGAAGAAATTTTTCACTGTGGGATCCAAACAGCGGAGAGGTCAGAAAAATAACAAACCCGATGACGCTTACACTAGCGGCATACGATGCCGTAGTAATTAGAAAAGTAGATTGATCGATCACTAATAGGAGGAGATATGTTTTTTAAAAGGAATTGCTATGTACTAAAAGGGGGTATACTGGCAGCTTGCTTGGTATGTTGCTGCTTAATGGCGTGCAAGAATAAAGATTCTCAGCCCGAGAAAGAAGAACCGCAGGTTGACATACCCGAGGGTAAAGTACAGGTGGGGGTATATTATTTTCCGAACTGGGGGCCTGTATTTCGTTCGGAATGGCCGTTGATCCGTGATGCGAAGCCACGGTTTACGGGTCATAAGCAGCCCAAAAAGCCTTTATGGGGTTTTGAGAATGAGGAAGACCCAGCAGTCATGGCCAAGAAGATCGACGTTGCCAGCCAGCATGGTGTAGATGCATTTATTTTTTGCTGGTATTATTTTGATCCGCCGACACTGGAACATCCGGGCGGTAAATACCTTTCGGAGGCTCTGGAGAATGGCTTTATGCAGGCGCCGAATGCAGGAGATGTCAGCTTTGCGCTGATGTGGGCTAATCACGATGTTGGCGAGATGAAAGGAGCCATACAACCTGAGACTTTTGAGGAAATGACAGATTATATTGTCGAACGGTACTTCAAACATCCGGCGTATTGGAAAGTTGATGGGTGTCCTTACTTTTCGATCTATGAGTTCGATACCTTCCTGAAGATATTTAACGGCAATGTAGCGTCAGCCCGTCATGCCTTGGAACGATTCAGGGAAAAGGTAAAAGCAGCCGGTTTCCCGGATTTACATCTGAATCTGGTATTATGGGGGCTGAAGGGTGAATTATTGACCAAAGCGTTTGAGATAACAACGGTTAACAGCACCACCTCTTATGTTTGGATACATCACAACGCACTGCAGGGGTTTCCGACGGCTCAATATGATGCAGAGGCACATAAATATTTTAATAGCGTTGCGTATGGTGGAGCGTCAAACGGGCTTGAAAACCCCGCTAATACCCTGCCTGTGCCTTACTATCCTAACGTTACCATGGGGTGGGATTCCTCGCCTCGCACGCGCAATGCGGATGGATGGAACGAACGGAGAGACTATCCGTTTGGTGCTGTTATGGTAAACAACACGCCGTATGCATTTAAAAAGGCGCTGGCCAAAGCAAAAGGACTGGCACTTCAACACGAAGAACAGCATCGTATACTAACTGTGAACGCCTGGAATGAATGGGGCGAAGGTAGTTACCTTGAACCGGATGAGGAGTACGGGTTTAAGTACCTGGAGGCACTGGCAGAGGTATTCCGTTAGTAAATCAAAACCGTAGCTTGTCCGTCGTTTGATTATCGATTGTGCCGGAACACTTCATCCAAACTTTCGAAAATTGCACGCTTGGCTTTTTCCAATTCAGTTTTGCTATGCGCTGCGGATACAAAGCCTACTTCGTAGCCCGAAGGACCGAGGTAGACCCCCCGATTGAGTAATTCACGGTGGAATACTTTGTAAAGCTCCATGCTGCCGTGATCGATATCTCCTGCAGTACGGACAGTAGTCTGACTGGTAAATGCAAACCAGAAAATGGAGCCCACGTTCACTAAGTTGACTTTGTAATTTTTAGCGGCAGCATAGCGCTGGATAGCTTCTACAAATTCTGCTGTTTTCTGGTTGAGGTTTTTGTAAAACCCGCTGCTGCGCAGCTCGGTAAGCTGGGCGATTCCCGCGGCCATAGCAACCGGATTGCCCGACAATGTACCTGCCTGATAGACCCCTCCATCCGGAGAGATATGGCTCATCAGCACTGCCGAGGCGCCATAAGCGCCCACAGGCATACCTCCCCCGATGATCTTACCATAGGTGAGGATGTCGGGTTGGACATCGTAATGGGCAGCTGCCCCCTCAAAGCCCAGCCGGAAGCCGGTAATCACTTCATCAAAAATGAGAAGAGTGCCGTTTTCTTTTGTGATGTTGCGGAGAAAATGAATGTATTCGTGTTCTTGGATGAGCAAGCCGTTATTGGCAGGAATTCCTTCGATGATGACGGCTGCGATCTGTCCCTTGAATTCCGAAAAGGCAGTTTCCACAGCTGCCTGGTCTGCTAAGGGAATCACCAAGGTCTCATCTGCAAACGCCTTAGGCACCCCGGCTGAGGAAGTCTCACCAAAGGTAACCAAACCCGATCCGGCTTTAACCAACAGGGAATCAGAATGACCGTGGTAGCAGCCATCAAATTTGATGATTTTATCACGCCCGGTATAACCACGTGCCAACCGGATCGCAGACATCACCGCCTCCGTGCCGGAACTGACGAAGCGGAGTTTCTCGATGTACCGATTGTGCTTGAGGATCAGCTCAGCCAATTCATTTTCCAATGCCGTAGGCGCACCAAAACTCAGACCTTTTTCCAACGTCTTGGTTACTTTTTCCCGTATTTTAGGATGGTTGTGACCTAAGATCAGCGGCCCCCAGGAGCAACAGAAGTCGATGAATTGATTTCCATCTGCATCCCACAGAAAGCAGCCGTCGCCCCGTTCGATGAACAACGGGGTACCGTGTACGGATTTAAATGCCCTAACCGGCGAGTTTACACCCCCCGGGAAATATTGTTTTGCTTTTTCGTAGAGTTCAGCAGACTTTTCCCTCGAAATATCACCCTTTTTTCCCGATCCAGCGGCACGCTGTTCATCATTGCCGGTAAAAGCTTTTTTTAACGCATCTAACATGCTTCGTAACGCTAAAAACTAAAATCTAATAATATACTATCATCAATGTCTCGTACTTCGTATCTCGTACTTCGTACCTTATACCTCGTACTTCCTACAACCATCCCTTTTCCAATACTTCTTTGGCGTGGTAGGTAAGAATCGCCGTAGCACCAGCCCGCCGTATTCCCAGCAGGACCTCCATCGTGGCGCGCTGCTCATCCAACCAGCCATTACGGGCCGATGCTTTGATCATAGCGTATTCCCCACTTACGTTATAGGCTGCGATAGGCAGGTCAAATTGATCGTGCAGGAGTTTGATGACATCCAGATACGGCAATGCGGGTTTCACCATCAGGAAATCCGCTCCTTCCTGTGTGTCCAGTGCTGCTTCAACCAATGCTTCGCGTTGGTTTGCCGGATTCATCTGGTATGTCTTTTTGTCGCCATGTTTCGGAGCCGAATTGAGCGCATCGCGGAATGGGCCATAGAATGCACTTGCGTATTTCGCTGTATAGGACATGAGTGATACATGGGAGAACCCCGCTTGGTCCAGCTCCCCACGTATATAGCCGATCCGTCCGTCCATCATGTCGGAAGGTGCAATGATGTCCGCGCCGGCCTGGGCGTGAGTTACCGCCATTTTGCCTAAGATTTCGAGTGTTTCGTCATTGAGGATTTCGCCGTTTTCAACAATGCCATCGTGGCCGTCGCTGCTATATGGGTCCATTGCGACGTCGGTAACTACACACGCCTCGGGGAAATTTTTTTTCACTTCGGCAATCGTACGAAGGTACAAGCTGTTTTCCCGCGTTGCTTCGGTAGCGTATTTATCTTTTAGGGCTTCTTCAATGTTGGGGAACAGGTCAAAAGCACGGAGCCCCAGCTTCATGCATGTTTCCACCTCACGGAGCAGGTTATCAAGTGAGTAGCGGAAAATACCCGGCATTGAACTCACTTCCGACTTTATGTGATTACCTTCAATGACAAACAGGGGGAAAATCAGGTTGGCAGCAGTCAGGTGTGTCTCCTGTACCATATCACGTACTACCGCAGATTTGCGGTTCCTTCTGGGTCTTCTTAGCATCTGTTAACAATAAAAATCTGTGCGTATCCGCTGAATTCGTTTCATCGGTTTCCCTCCTTCAATAATCCAGTCCGAACACAGCTTCTGCTAACCCGATTTCATCCGGTGAATAAGGAAGCGTATAAGACAGGCCCAATTCTTCGATTTTCCTGGCAGTGGAACGACCGATACAGATGATTTTCTGACCGGGATCAACTAAGTTGTCGGCAAAATAGGCCTCTACATTAGAAGGACTGGTGAAAATCAGCACGTCCGCATTGGATTTGGAAACGTTCGTATCGACTTGGGTTTGATAAACCGGGAGATTAATCACCTTGGTGTCGGCCGTCAGTGATTGTTGGATGGTCTCCAATGAATCTTTTGCCCGTGGAATCAAGACTGTGGTTCCGGCTGCAATGTTTGCAAATTCACCCGCGATTTGCTCCATGTTAATGCCCAACCGCTCACCAGAAAAATCAGGTGCATGGCCAAACTGGCGCAACATTTCCTCGGAGCCTCTGCCAATCACGGCAAATTTTGTCCGCTTACTCAGCCTGGGTTCCAGACGGAAGAAGTTTTCTATGCCGTTTTTGCTGCCAAAAAATATCCAGTCGACGTATTTGAGGATATAAGGATCCAGTTTATTGATGATGGGGAATATCCGGATCAGGGAACGGCCTTCCACCGCAATGCCGCGGGCGGTCATTGCGCGGTAAAAATAGTTCGACTCGCTGACATCCCGTGTGATAAAAACGTTAGAAGGCAGTTTGCGGTTTTTATCGAACTTATTAGCGATCCGTTCGGCCAGCCCATCGGTGCTTTCTGCGGATAGGTATAGCCGGTCTGGAAATTCTTCGTCGCTGTCGGCTTTGGATGTCCATACCTCGTATTTGCCATCTTGTTTGCGACAGTAACAGCCCAGTGGAGCATGGCAGCCGGCGTCAAACCGATTTAGGACCTCGCGCTCCACGGCAATGGTTTCTGCTACCCCGGCGTCATTGATCAATTGCAGGATATCGTACAAATCTTTGTCGCTTTCTTTGATCTGTATCGCTAGCACACCTTGAGCCGGTGCAGGGATGATCTCAACCGGGGGGAGTTCTTCTACATGGAAATCACTGAGATCTACCCCGACCCGGGTGATCCCAGCCTTGGCCAGCATAATGGCATCAAAATTCTCATTCCGGAGTTTTTCGATGCGTGTTAATACATTGCCACGCAGGTCATCGAATTCAAGATCCGGCCGCATGGCTAGCAGCTGTGCCTTTCTGCGATTGGATGACGTACCTACCGTTGCATTGTGTTTCAGTGTAAGTCTTTTTTTGAGATCAACGCAATCGGTATGGACAATGAGTAATTCGGAAGGATCTTCACGGGAAGTCACGGCGGCAATGATCAATCCTTCCGGCTGTACCGTTGGCAGGTCCTTGTGTGAATGTACGGCAATATCGATCCCCCCGGTTAGCAGCTCCTCTTCCAATTCTTTCGTGAAAAAGCCTTTACCCTCTAATTTGTCCAAACGCAAATGCTGTACAATATCTCCCTGGGTTTTGATAACCTTCAGTTCAGCCTGGATGCCAATATCCGCCAGTTTACTTTTTACATAATTGGCTTGCCACAAAGCAAGTTCGCTGCCCCGTGTACCGATAATCAGTACACGGTCTACTGTTTTTGTGCGCTTTTTGGCGATTTCCGTCAAGGGTTCCTCAATTAGCATAGACAAACTTAGATAAATTATTGATATGGATCAATACACTTTTGGTATCCATAAGACCACTCCGTTAAGTTAGCTTTTCTATGCAATTTTATTGGTTTGCATACAAAAGGAATTGAAAAATTCATGAAGAACAATGGAAAATTAGCGGAAAATTTTAATTGAGATCGGAGCTATTGGTTTTGACCAGAATATCCTTGGCCATCACCATGGGCACCTTGATGTATTTTTTTTCCATGTAGTCAATTACCTTCTCGAGCACCATTCTTGAATTTGCATCCAACGCATTTACTTCCGTGGCGAAGACTTCGTTGAGCGCGAATGAGCGTATTTCTTTTACCTTTTCAGGGACTTCACGCATAGCCAACTCTACGCGCCGCTGTTTGAGTATGGGAAGGAACTCACGGATATTGTCGGCGATGATCCGCTCTGCATGGGCAAGCTCATCATAGCGTTGCTGCAGGTTTTTGGAAGCGATGGCCTGTAGGCCGCTTACTTCTATGTAGTGTATGGGGTGGTGCTGCAGTACTTCAGCATGTACATCATTGGGAATGGCAAGATCCACAATCACCTTTTTATCGGTCTCCCCATTGAGCAACGATTGATACAACTCCGTGTCCACAATTGCTTCGGGGGCTCCGGTGCAGGTAATCAGAATGTCAAACCCTCCTTTGTATCGGGGCAGTTCGCTCAACGGATAGGCTTGGGCATTCAGCTCCTTACTCAAAGCCCGGGCGTTTTCCAGTGTCCGATTGAATATGGTAAAATTGGAAAAACGGTGTTTCTGCAAATACTTAGCAAAGTTCTGGTTGGTTTCTCCGGCTCCGATGATGAGAATACGGGGGTTTTCATGCAATTTAATTTCCCGCAATTTGCGGTAGGCCAGTGAAACAACAGAAACCGGATTACGGGAGATGTGCGTATGCGTATATACTTCTTTGGCGGTTTTGACCAATCGATCCATTACCAACCGCAAAAAATCTCCGGTAAATCCGCTCGCACGGCAGCGTTCGTAAGCCTTACGGACCTGGGCAAGGATTTCTTTTTCGCCAACAACCAGGCTTTCCAGGGAGCAGGACATCCGTAATAAATGATTCAGTGCATCCATACCCTCGTAGGTAGTTACCTGACCGAGGAAGCACTCCAACCGTTCAGAAGGTACACAGAAATTCAGCTTATGCATAAATTCCTTGATGAACTCTGGCTTCAGCTCATGTGCCCCATAAAACACAAATTCCACACGGTTACACGTGCCGACATAAAAAATTTCGGGAATATCAAAGCTGTGTTTAAGATTGATTAACCGGCTTTCCAGCTCCTCATTACAGATAACCAGATTACCTAAATCTTTCAAATCCACATGTTTGTGGGTGAATGCTATGACTTTGAGATTCTTCAAGGCTGTCTATATTCCACTAATTTTCGGAAACAAAAGTACAACATCTCTGTGCAGAGGTCTGTCAGAAATGTGTAAAACACAGATATTTAGAATGTTTATAAATTAGACTGCAATTCTTGTTGTTTCCACCTGTTTTATATCACGATTTTACTGTTATCTTTGCCAGGGGGGATGATCCCTGCTTTTACAAACCTTGGATATTGAACCATTACGAAACCTACGCGATGAAGCGTAGGTTCCACGAGACAGTTTAAGAACATGAAACATAACGCAAGCAAGTCATTGGCCTTTGTTGCCGCAATCGTAGGAATGTCAGCCTGTAATCCACCACAGGAACAATCGGCCCATCAAGCTTCAACGGCTGAATTGACCGTATCGCCCGCCGATTTTGAGGCGGAGATTAACGGAGATTCGGTGCATTTATACACCCTTACAAACGGTAAGACGACAGCGGCTATTACCAATTACGGTGCGCGTGTTATCAGTCTCCATGTACCTGATAAAAGTGGAAATTTGGTAGATGTGGTGCTGGGTTATAAAGATTTGGCTTCTTACCGGAAACCGGGCGAAGGATTTTATGGAGCTGTTGTGGGCAGGTATGGCAACCGTATTGCCAAAGGACGGTTTGAGTTGGACGGCCAAAGTTATCAATTGGAACTCAACGACGGGCCCAATACACTGCATGGAGGCACCAATGGGTTTTTCGGGAAGGTGTGGGAAGTAAAACATGTGACCGATAGCAGCCTGGAGCTGCAATATATATCGCCCGACGGTGATGCGGGGTATCCCGGCAAGCTAGATGCAACCGTCATCTATACGCTTACTTCGGATAATGGTTTGGATATCACATATCGAGCCAGTACCGACAAACCGACGGTAGTTAACCTTACCAACCACGCATATTTCAATCTCAGTGGCGAAGGCGACAGTACCATTTTGGATCACCTGCTTACCATTCGCGCAGACGGTTATACACCCGTGGATGAAACCCTTATACCGACGGGAGAGATTGCTCCGGTTGAAAATACACCCTTCGATTTCCGTCAGCCTACGGCTATCGGAAAACGTATCGATACCGCGGACGCGCAGTTGTTGCTCGGAAAAGGGTATGACCACAATTTTGTGCTTAAGAAAGATCCGGGCCTGCAACTTGTTGCAACCGTTGAAAGTCCCAAAACGGGTATTGTAATGGATATTTTGACCGAAGAACCGGGCCTGCAGTTTTACAGCGGCAATTTCATGGACAAGGTTCAGAACGCGAAAGGCGGAAAAACTTATGGTTACCGTTCGGCATTCTGCCTCGAAACGCAGCATTTTCCGGATGCACCGAACCAGCCGGATTTTCCATCAACGGTGCTCGAACCCAAGGCAGAATACCATACGCGGACCGTATATCGGTTTAGATAGGACGGACTATCTTTTTGCCGCTTTTTTCTTCAGTTTTTCGATGTTCCGTTTGATGACTTTGGCAGGGGCTTTTTCCAATGCCGCCCAATCATCACTTTTTACAACAGGCTCAAGGCCATCTTCAACTCCCCGTGTGGCCATTTCATCGGTCACATGAAAGGCATCGAGAACGATTGTCGGATAGAAATCCTTGTTGGTTGTTTGCAGCCGTTGCTGAAGCCAGTTTAGAGAAAAGTATCGCAAACTAAGTACGACGAGGATGATGAAGTTTTTTGGCAGTTGCTTGCTGCAAGTCCAGCTGATTTCCCGCGATGCACGTTCTTCTGCCGAAAAATCGAAACCGGCACGGTCGATGATCTGCACACATTTTTATATATTTGGGATAATACCCACATTATGAAAAGAATAGTAATCTTTTTGGGGGCGATGGTATGGATCGTGACCGCTCCGGCCCAAGTGGCTGATAAGCCACTGCCCCACAGCCTGACGCTGGCGGTAAAAGGCGTGTTGGAAAAGCGGCTATCCGGATCGGATATACGCGGAAGAACGGATAGCTTTTTGATAGGTAAGGATTCATTATCAAGGTTATACACTTTCAATAGCGATGTGAATGAGTTGCTGCCACCGATGACCCTGAGCGAGCTGAACAGTGAGTTGAATGTATTGTTAACGGAACAAACGGATGAAGGACTGGCAGGGGAAGTATTTTTCGATACCCACTTGGACAGTGTGGTGGTACGTGTGCAGCCGGCCGCGAATACGGACAATATTTTTGTGTCGGGATCCCGGATACCTGAACCGGGCGACGGAATGGAAAGCTTTTCTAAAAGATTGCATGACTATTTACGGGGTGAAATAGCGGCGGGTCGTATTTCGCAGAAAACGTTTGCCGATATCCGTCACATCGGGGTTTTGGTAACCAATTTTGGTTATTCGGTGAAGGGGCCGAAAAGTGAACGGTTGGGGAGTATATTGGATAGCTTTTGGGTGGCAGAGAGCCGATCGCAGAATTGGACGATGGGAATATGGAGCGGGTATACAGCGGATGTAAAGGTCGATGTGAACGTTTTCCCCGAATACCTGAGCGGAAAATCTCCGTGGCCGGAACCACCTACTGAGTGGGCGGTGACGCACGTTATTGCATCGTTTAAAAATGGAAGGCAGCAGGATCCGTATATCTATTGTACGGAAAGATATGCGTCTGCATTTAAACCCTATACCATGGTGTCCATGGTATATGATCCGATGCTGCAAACCTATCGGATGCCCTGCATACACGCCGGTAGTGTGGAGAAATGTCAGCGCTTGGTGGAGGATGTAAAGCGACAGGTGAAGAACACGCCGGATGGGTATGAGAAGACTGGGCGTATCTACTTTTACCGGGAATAACCAAAAAAAATAAAAACCACCCTTTTTGGGTAGGTACATTCCAGATGGGAATATTTTTCTTTGTGTCAACATCTATTAAGTTAAGTTGATGATTGCCTTGCATCAGAAAATACAAAATCTGATTGTAAAAGTGCGCCCATATTCGGATGATTTAGAAGCTTAGGTGCCTTCGTCATCCGGGTTTTCTGTATTGCGAATCTATTAATTGTGGGCTGACCTAAACCCTGGCCAAGGAACCTTGGTCAATATTGAGAACGGTAGTGATCGGCTGAAGGCCGATCCTGCCGATTTTTTTGTATTAGATAGGAGCGCGCTACCGATTTGGCAGGATTACTTTAGTAATTCAGTCTTTACGTAGTTATAGCTCTTTGCAATGCTTTCGTAAGGATCAATGGTAATGACATCCTGCTCCACGAAGGCATATTGTAAACCGGCGGTGTCTTTTTCAGCCATGATTTTTTTGAAATCAATGCTTCCCGTGCCAACTTCGGCATATGAGATTGCTGAGACAATTTCCATTACTGGCTTTTCGTCATAATCCGGTCCTGTTACCTTAGTTGTATTGGACTTGTCCATGTCTTTGATGTGCCACAACGGGAAACGGCCGGGATGTGTTTCAAAATAGGCAGCGCTGTCGGTACCGGATTTTTCGCTCCAAAACAGATCCAACTCAAAGGCCACCAAATCTTTATCGGTATGGTTAATTAAAATATCCAGTCCTTTATTGCCGTCAGTCAGGGTGCGAAATTCCCAAAAATGATTGTGATAGCCGATTTTCAACCCCGATTTAGCAGCAAGTGCACCACCTTTGTTGAGTTGATCGGCCATAAATTGATAGTTATCAGCCGTCATTTTGTCAATCAGCAACAAGGGCGGTATGGGAGCGATTACATAGGTTTGTCCTAACTCCGCGGCAATATCGAGGTAAGCTTTTAGCGCCTCTTCATTGCCGTCACCGGATGTGAGAAATTCGGATAGATCGTAGTGACCGCTGTAAGATTTTAATCCGTTTTCCTGCAACAGCGCCGATAAGTCACGAACTCCGAGCCCCCAAAATTGGATTTGACCGCTAGCATCGGCTTCTGCGCCGAATGTTTCCACGTGGTTGTACCCAATTTCGGCAACACGTGCAAGTGTGGAAGCAGCATCATCGGCCAATTGATCGCGTAAAGTATATAGTTGTAAGCCGACTTCTGTCAATGTCGTTTTAGGGGATTGTGCCGAATTGCAGGAAAGAAAAGACGGGGTAACATAAGCCGCAGCGACACCCAGCCCTGCTTGCTTTAAAAACGTGCGCCTATTGAAATTCATATCGAAGGTTGTTATGTGTGACTTAATATGCTGGATTGGATATGAAATTAAGAAATTTGGTGAACTTTTCCTTATACGTAGCTTTATCCAGCTTATAGTAAAAAGCTCCTTTTTTTGAGTTTTCTTTGTCTTTGTCGGATTGTTTGATGAGCAGGCCCGTAGACCTTAATTTGCGGGTAAAATTGCGCTTGTCAAATTCAACGTCATATACCTGCTCATAGAGCGTCATAATTTGAGGGATGGTGAATTTTTCAGGAAGGAGTTCAAATAATATGGGATGCAGGGCAGCCTTATAACGTAGTTTCTGTTTGGCCTGTTCTACCATTTTGCCGTGGTCAAAGATCAGCCGGGGTATTCGGTCTAAGGGAAACCACTCTGCGCGATACTCATCGTTCAGTTGCTTTTCGTACTTTTTGATGTCAATTAATGCAAAATAGGTGATGCTGATGGTCCGTTCTATGGGATCACGGTTAGGCTCTCCGAAGACCGATACCTGTTCCATGTAAACATTTTTCAGTCCGGTAAGCTGATTAAGTACCCTGGATGCAGCTTCTTCCGGTTTTTCATTTGGTTGGACGAAACCGCCCATCAGGCTCCATTTGTTTTTTTCTGGCTCAAACCCTCTTTTTATCAGCAATAGTTTTAGATCGTAGCCATCAAATCCAAAAATAATGCAGTCTACGGCAACTAAGATGGGAGACTGTTTCGCATACTTATTCATCGGAGGTAAATCTACAAATGTATTCCAAGTTTCAAGTGTTTGCAAATGAGTTTTTTGTTTTCAGCGGTTCTGCCAGGGGATTTTTTTTCGTTTTGCCATACTTTCGTTTGTAATCTGAAGGTTTCATTCCGAAAAGCTTGGAGAACTGCTCACGGAAATATTTGATGTCGTTAAATCCGGCTGCGAATGCAGCTTCCCTGATGGTACAACCCGACTCGACAAGTAACTTGGCAACGGTGCGCAACCGGATGAAGCGGATGAATTCATTGGCGGATTTGCCGGATATCGATTTGATGCGTTTGTAAAGGTTTGAATGGCTCATCCCGATTTCTTCTGCGAGAGACTTAACCGTGAAATCGGTATTGTCCAGCTGGCGCTCAACAATGGAAATGCAACGTTGAAGAAAATCACTGTACTCTTTGGATATGTTGTGCGGATTGCTTTGCAAGGTTATTTCATTGTAGAAATAAGCCTGCAACTGGCTTCGGCTAGTTAAGAGGTTGGCAACCCTGGCTATCAGAAGCGTATTGTCAAAAGGTTTCGTAATGTAATCGTCGGCACCTCCTTCGATTCCCTTTAACTTAACGTCTTTTGAGGTGCTTGCTGTGAGGAGTATGAGGGGGATATGGCTAAGAGCGGGGTCTTGCTTGATGCAGGTGCATAGATCGATGCCAGACATACCGTCCATAACAACATCACTGATCACAATATCCGGTTCATGCTTTTTGATAAATTCCAGTGCTTCTCTTCCATTTCCCACGGTATACACCGAAAAATCCTTTTTGAAAATCTTCGCAATGTATTGCCTGATCTGTAGGTTGTCGTCAGCTACCAGCATGACCGGCTGCTCATCCGGTAAGGGGGCATAATCCGGTGAATTTGTGGCGGGACTGTCTGCTTCGTCCATTTTTTGGGGAGGCTCCTCGGTTAATTCTTCCAGAAACATGGAATGCTCACCCAGGTCTTCTAATAGGAGGTGCCCCTTAAAATGCTCCTTGCCTTTCAATAGACGGAGTGTAAACTCGCTGCCCCTGTTTTCCCTGCTTACATAGGAAACGGTACCGTGATGCGACTCTACGAATTTTTTCACGAGGAATAGCCCGATTCCGAAGCCGGAAACCGATTGTTTATTTCCCAGCCGGTCGCGGTAAAAACGATCAAACAGGGCATCACCGATTTGCGGCGGTACACCACAGCCGGTATCCGATACGGTAATTTCGATATAATGATCCCGCTCGAGGAGCTTCACCGTTACTGTACCTTGTTCCGGAGTGAATTTGATGGCATTGCTGATCAGGTTAAAGAGACATATCTCCAGCTTTTCACGATCGCCGAACAGGTAAACGTTTTCAGCGGCGCAGTGAAACCGGTAATCCAGCGATCGGGAGTCTGCGTGTTGCTTGAAGCACAGAAAGACTTCATGGACAAGGTGTTTTAGATCAAGCTTAACCAAACGTAGGTCGTCCGATTGACTTTCAGCCTTTTGGAACAGCAACAGCTTATCTACCAAGCTCAGAAGCCGCTTGGCGTTGCGGTACACCAACGTCAGACCTTCGATATCCATCGCTTTGTTATTTCCATATAAGATATCCTTCACCGGATTTACAATCAAGGACAACGGTGTGCGGAACTCGTGCGCGATGTGTGTGAAGAAGGCAAGCTTCTGCTCACTGAGTTCGCGCTCCTTGGCAACCTCCATCCGGGACCATTCGACCTGGTACGTCAACCGGGTTTGCCGCCGGTCGTAGACGATATATGCATAGACGGCAGAAAGCCCGAGCAGCGCATACAGCCCATACGCCCAATAGGTACGCCACCAGGGTGGCAGCACTTCGATGGCTAAAACCCGCTCTTCGCTGTTCCACACTCCATTGGCGTCCGTAGAGCGGATCCGCAGGCGGTAGCTGCCTTCCCGGAGATTAGAATAGTAGGCGTTGCGCTGGCGTTCAACGTGGTTCCAGTCTTTGTCCCATCCTTCTAAGTAAAATGCGTAGTTGATTTTATCGGGGAAGGAATATTCGAGGGCCGCAAATCCAACCGAAAGGGAAGCATCGTCGTAAGGTAAGACCAGTTTTTCCACCGCGGCGGCGGTTGTTGGTGTCGCCGAAACGCTGTAATCGTGGAGTGGCTTGGTCCCTGCCCGGATGTCTGTGATAACGATTTTCGGGGCAAGTGGTTCGATAACGACACTATCGGGATAAAAAATGTTAAACCCGTCAATTCCCCCGAACACAAGCTCCCCTGATTGCAATTCCAATGCTGCGTTGTAGCTGAACTGGTTGCTTTGCAGACCGTCCGACTCGTAAAAATTCTGGAACCGGCCTTCGGCGGGCGAAAATTTTGCAATACCATTGTAGGTAGAGAGCCATAGATTTCCGTGATGGTCATCCACCAGTTGCAGCACCACGTTGCTGGGTAAGCCCTCGTATTCGGTATAGCGCTTGAAATCACCTGTGTTTTTGTTGAACAGTAACAATCCGCCACCTTCGGTACCTATCCAAAGCTGTTGCTGATCGTTTCTCCGGATGCAGCGTACCGGATTTCCCATTGGGTAACGCGTAGCACGACCTCGTGCGAGGTCCAGGTGGATAAGTTCGGCATAGCTGCCTACCCAAAAGGTATCATCGGCATCCTCGATGAGGCAGAGTGCGTTGGTTATTCCTGCATTAACGGGTTCGAACCGGCCGTGTTCGCGGTTCAGTACGAATAATCCGCCCCCATCCAATGTAGCAGCCCAGATCCGCCCTTTGCTGTCTTCCAATAGCTGCCAGATATTGGGGTATTCACTCCCTTTCTGAGGGTGGAAGCAGGGATACGGAATGAATCGCCGGTTTTTCGCATCCCATCGGTTGATTCCCCCTCCGTACGTACCCACCCAAAGCTGCCCCTGTTGGTCCTGCAGGACACTGGTCACGAAATTGCTGGTGAGGGTGCCGGGAACTCCCGGTTGATGCTCGAAAAAATGAAACCGATTCGTGCGCCGATCCCACCTCGACAGGCCGCCGCCATCGGTTCCAATCCATAAGGAATGGTCTTTCCCCTCGGCAAAGGAAAGAATGAAGTTTTTCGAGCTCGTTTTCCCTTCAGGGGTGTGGTGCCGGATAATTCCGAATTTCTGTGCCTGCGGATCAATGATATTGATACCTCCCCGGAGCGTACCAATCCATTGCCGGGATTGATGATCTTCATAAACCGCAAAAACGGCCTTACTGGAGAGAGGGCCGCCATCGTCATGCCCGAGCAGATACCTAAACCGTTGCTTTGTTAAATCGATAATGGTGATCCCCCCACCATCCGTACACACCCACATTTCGTTTTCCTTCGTTTTATGCAATGCTGTGACACGGTTGTGGGATAATCCGGTTTGTTCGGTGTAATGTGTGAGCTGCTCCGATACGGGATTGTAACGGAATAAGCCTTGTTCGGTACCCACCCAGATATCGCCGCTTGCTGAGGCCTGTATGCACCGTGCAGACTGCACCACATCGGTTTTTACACGGACTACTCTATTCTTTTTATCGTAATAACAAATGCCGACATCTTCAACGACCAGCCACAGGCGATTTCTGAAATCTGTCTCAACTCCCCGTACGTGATAATTGGTTGTGCGGTGTCCGGGAAGGGCCAAGGGGATGGAAATTCCGACGGGGTCGGCTCCCGAATAGGCCTCGATAGCCAGCAGCCCGCGTTTTTCACTTGCGGCAAAGAGGGAGCCTTCTGCATCGATCGCCAAGCCATTTATGGCAAAGTCAATTGACCGCGTTCCAGCTTTGTCCTGATGGAGGCGCAGGTGCCTGAAAGTCTGCTCGTTATAATCAAGCACCGCTGCGCCGATTTTGGTCGCTACCCAGATCCTTCCGGTTGTATCCTCCATAATATCGGTGATCCGGTTGTCAGGAAGAGAAGTCTCCTGTCCCGGACGGTTCCGATACGTTTTGAATTGGTAACCATCGTAACGGTTTAATCCGTCAAATGTGCCAAACCACATAAAGCCCATCCGATCCTGATAGATATCAGTGACGTAATTGTTAGATAGCCCTTGTTCAATACCCAGATATTTTACCTGACCGTTAATTGTTGACGAGACGTTTAAATAGGTACAAGTCCACAAAATCATCAGAATCACGTTCTTTTTTATCATAATCAATCACGAGTGATGATATAATTGGAATCATAAATATCGAAAAACAAAATCGTTTCACCAAACTTTGCATGCATTTGTTCGGATTAAGAATTTGCCCCCCTTTTTTGGCGAGAATCCCCCTTATTTGATTCGTCCAAACCATCGATACTTGTCCTACCTAGTTAAAACAATTAAAAACCAATTTGTATGCATCTCAAACACACTATTAATGCAGTGATTGGTGGAATGATTCTCAGCGGAACCGGTATCACACCGATACTGGCCGCTGGGCATCCGTTCCATCCACCGGTGATGGGCGTGGAAAGCCCACATCCCGGTGCGAAACAGCAGTCGACGGTTGTCGGTATCGTTACGTCTTCATCCGATGGGTTACGCCTAGCGGGTGTCAGTGTCTCTATCAAAGGGACCAGCCAAGGGGTAAGTACCGATGAGGAAGGGCGTTATGCCATCGAAAATGTTCCGACAGGCGCCGTGCTGGTATTTTCGATGGTCGGTTACACCACGAAAGAGGAAACAGTCGGTAACCGTAACATGATTGACGTAATTCTCGAACCGACAACGTCAGATCTGGAGGAAGTGGTGGTCGTGGGGTATGGTACCCAACGTCGGGAAACCATCACAGGATCGGTGGCCTCGGTAAAAAGCGCGGAATTGATGAAATCGCCAACGGTAAACGTATCAAACGCTTTGGCCGGGCGATTACCGGGTGTGGTGGCTACCCAATCGAGTGCCGAACCGGGCTACGATGGCGCATCCATCCGGATACGCGGTACCAACACGCTGGGCAACAGCGGCCCCTTGATTGTCATCGATGGCATTCCCGCACGTGCCGGTGGATTTGAGCGGATCAGTCCGGCAGACATTGACAATATTTCGGTACTAAAGGATGCGTCGGCAGCTATTTACGGAGCACGTGCAGCCAACGGGGTAATCCTCATCACGACCAAGCGGGGCAAAACGGGGAAGCCCTCGCTTTCGTACACTTTTAATCAGGCATTCTCACAGCCGACGGTCATTCCGGAACTTGCCGATGCGGTACAGTATTCCGAGATGCGTAACGAACTGGAGATTTTCAAACTGCCGGTAGACGAATGGGCGGCCGCTCAGGCCGCATTCAGGGAATCGGGGTCGTACACACGGAACGACGGTTCGGTATTGACGGCCCCCGCCTCCCCGGAAGATATGCGGCTATATGCCGATGGATCAGACCCCTGGGGGCATCCCAATACCGATTGGTATGGCGCGGCACTGAAAAACTGGTCGCCGCAGTCCCAGCACAACCTGCAGATCAGCGGTGGTACAGAGGATATCAAATACCTGACCTCTATTGGCTACCAGACTCAGGATGCCTATTATAAAAAATCGGCGACGGGTTATGAGCAATACGATGTGCGGATAAATCTGGACGCTAATATCAATAAATATATCAATACGAAAATCGGTTTACTGGGCAGACAGGAAGATCGTCATTTTCCCACAAAATCAGCGGCAACCATTTTCCGTATGCTGATGCGCGGCATTCCCACCGAGCCTGCATTCTGGCCTAACGGTATGCCGGGGCCGGATATTGAATACGGCGAAAATCCCGTGGTAATTACCACCGACCAGACGGGATACGATCGCGATAAACGGTACTATTTCCAAACCAACGGGCAGGTAGACATCACCATCCCCTGGGTGGAGGGGCTGAAGTTCAGCGGTACGGCGTCGGTAGACAAGTATATTAAAAAAACCAAGCGCTGGGAAATTCCCTGGTACCTGTATACCTGGCAGGGCGACTATGAAGATGACGGTGTAACGCCGCTACTGGTACGTGGACAGCGCGGTCCGGCTGATCCGCGGCTTACCCAAGGGGATGAAGATCAGTTGAATGTATTGCTGGGTGGGGTATTGACGTATGACCGGACTTTCGGCGATCACACGTTGAACCTGCTGGCCGGTGTAAACCGGGAAACCATCCGGAATGATAACTTCAATGCATTCCGCCGCTACTTCATCTCCACAAGCATTGATTACCTATTTGCCGGGGGCGAAGCGGAAAAGAATAACGGAGGAGGGGCATGGGAGCGTGCACGGCTTAACTACTTCGGCCGGGTAGGTTATAATTTCCGGAGTAAATACATTGCCGAGTTCCTTTGGCGATATGACGGGTCCTATATGTTCCCGGAAAGCAGCCGGTACGGATTTTTCCCCGGTGTCATGGCCGGGTGGATGATTTCCGAAGAAAATTTCTGGAAAGACGGTGTACCCTTTGTCAACTACCTGAAATTACGGGGTTCATACGGTCAAATGGGGAATGACAACATCGAATACGACGGTACGTTGCAGGAGTACCAGTATTTTTCCACCTATGGTTTCGGAACCTACATTGTCGGCAACGAACTGGTGAAGTCACTTTACGAAAGCCGGGTACCCAATTCGTTTATTACATGGGAAGTTGCCAATAACTACAACATTGGTCTCGATGGGCAACTGATGGACAACAAGTTCAACTTTACGGTAGAATGGTTCAAGAACCGGCGGGAGAGTATTCTTTGGCGCCGGAATGCGTCCATCCCGCAGACAACGGGCATGACACTTCCTGCCGAAAATATCGGCATTGTTGAAAATGGGGGTTGGGATTTTGCGGTTGGTTATATAGATCAGTTCGGCGATCTGAGCCTGACCGTGGGCTTAAATGGCGGTTACGCGAAGAACAAGATCATTTTCTGGGATGAAGCACCGGGTGCGCCGGAATGGCAGCAGTCGACGGGACGCACCATCAATTCGGGGTTATATTACATTTACGACGGCGTGTTCCGCGATGAAGCTGAGATTGCGGCAAACACCCTCGATTATTCATCCGTTACCAATTCGCTGCGGCCCGGTGACATGAGGTTTGTCGATTATAATAACGATGGTAAGATTACGTCAGACGACCGTGTGCGGCGTGATAAAAACACAATACCTACGTTTCAGGGCGGATTGAATATCGGACTTCAATATAAGGGATTCGATCTGACCCTACTCTTTCAAGGAGCAGCAGGCGGGGAGCTGCGCGTTGGTACGGACGAATCCGGCGCCATCGGCAACTTCCTGGTTGATTTTTACAAAAACCGCTGGCGTGTGGATGCACCCAGCAGCGAACATCCACGCATTGCCGACCGGAGCGACCAATATTATTCATCGGGTAATACATACTGGTTACGAAGCACCGATTATGTCCGCTTGAAGAACCTTGAATTGGGGTATACCTTCCCGAACCGTTGGATGGAACAGGCCGGAATCAGTAACCTGCGGATCTATGTAAGTGGATTCAATTTGCTGACATGGGATGAAACTGGGGTTTTTGATCCGGAATCAATCAACCAAACGGGACAATATTATCCCCAGGCACGCTTGTTAAATACCGGTATCGCTGTTACATTTTAAACCCAAAAAAGAGATGAAACGAATCAAAAAATATCAAGTATTGGTACAGTGTCTATGGGTAATAGCGATCTGTACGGTAGCTTGCAACGATGATTTTGTAAGTACCAAACCATTGGGCGAAGTATCCGATGAAGCTGCTTGGCAAGACGCTGGACTGGCTGAGGCTTTTGTCACGGAGATCTACAATGGCTTCGGACAGGGCGGATTTGATGAAGAGATGCTGGCCTCGTTGTCCGATGAGGCGATGTTTACCCACCCGGGCCGGGGTATCAATGTGATTACGGAGGCACGGTCAAACGATGCCGACCAGGGATGGAACAGCCAGATCAGCGGAGGAACCCACAATTGGGGCAATCTGTATCGCCGGATCCGCGCGACCAACGTGGCAATTGAGAGACTGGCGGAGCCGGAATTCGACAATTCGTCGGGTATTGCAGACCGATTAAGGGGAGAAGCATTGTTCCTGCGCGCGTTTTTTTATACCGAACTGTTGCGGTATTACGGTGCCGTTCCGCTGGTTGATCATGTTTATGGGCTGGAAGATGACGATTATACCATTGCCCGCAGTACTTTCGAAGAACAGGTGGAGTTTATCGTATCAGACTGTGATCAGGCGGCGGAATTGCTGACCGATGCGCCGGTTGTGGACGGCCGCGCTTCTTCGGCTGCAGCGCTTGCATTAAAAGCCCGGGTACTGACCAAAGCAGCCAGCGATCTCCATGACATTCCTACGGCTTCGGCGAACTCTGAGGTGATCAGTGGGTATGTAAACCCTGAATACCTAGGGTATGTCAGCGGCAATCAAACCGCGCGGTGGCAACGGGCTAAAGAGGCAGCTAAAGCCGTGCTGGACGCATACGGTCCCGGTTATATGATGGATCTAACCGAGCCGGTTACGCCCGAAGAGGGTACGGAGAATTACCTGTCGATTTCAATGGGCGGTGGCAGCAGTGCGGTATCGGCCAATGGGAAAGCCGATCTGATACTGGGTCGGTTCTTTATCGACCTGAAAGACGAAGGTGGCAACTATGTGGGCCGGAACAACGGTCCCAATGGATACCACAATTGGGCCGGAAACACGCCTATACAGCAATTGGTCGATGACTATACGATGGCAGACGGCACCGCGTTCAACTGGAATAATCCGGCGCATGCTGCGATGCCTTATCAAAATCGGGATCCGCGTTTTTATGCGACTATTTTATACGACGGTGCCGACTGGAAACCCCGTACAACCGATGTGGCGGGCCGTGATCCGGCCAATCAGATCCAAACCGGACAATATGAAATTATGCAGGGAGGAAATAAGGTGATCCACTATGGGCTGGATACCCGAAACAGTCCGGTAGAAGATTGGAACGGCAGCCATACGGGGTATTATATGCGTAAGTTCATTGATCCCGATCCTGCGGTGGTCGATCAGAATACGAGGCAATTCATTCCCTGGCCCGTGCTGCGGTTTACGGAGGTGGTGTTAAACTATGTAGAGGCGTGTATCGAGCTCGGTGAAGATGCCGAGGCAAGAAACTGGCTCAACCGGATCCGCTACCGTGCAGGTATGCCAGCAATCACCGCATCGGGAGATGCGCTCAGGAACGCCTACAGGAACGAGCGGCGCATCGAATTAGCTTATGAGGAGCATCGTTTCCACGATGCCCGCCGGTGGATGATTGCAGGAGAAACCCTTGGCAGAAAGGTGGGGATTGTGCGCATATTGGGTAGGCTGAAAGCCGGTAGCAGTGTTTCGGTGTATCGGTATGATCCCGAGAATTACACCTATACGTATACCGTGGGCACCGTCGATCCGGGTATTGAAAACCGGCAGTGGCTGGATAAGATGTATTTTATTCCAATCCATCGCGACGAAATGAACCGGAATGACAAGCTGGTACAGAACCCGGGCTATTAAACAACAAGTGACTAGTTCACTGCTAAAAGCCTCCGATGTATACATCGGAGGCTTTTTCGTGTAATGTATCGTACGTCCGATCTGTTTATTACATTTTTTTCTTAATTTAGTTGCCTAATCATTAATGGAATATCGAATTATGAATACCAGCAGAAGAAAATTTTTGGGTACAATGACAACGTTGGCAGCGACTGCAGGTGCTGCAACGGCATTTCCGGGTACCTTTTCCATCGGAACGCGGCAGCAGCCGAAAACAGTCCGGGTAGGATTGATTGGTGCGAACGGTATGGGATGGTCCAATCTCAGCTCGATGTTAAAGGTACCTGGTGTGCAGTGCACCGCACTTTGCGACGTAGACGCCAATGTGCTGAATAAACGGGCTGAAGAATTGAAAGCACGGAATATCATCCCCCAGTTATACGCAAAACACGAAGATTTATTGGCCGATTCCAATGTGGACGCTGTGATCATCGGTACGCCGGATCACTGGCATTGCCTGATCATGGTGGATGCGTGCGCAGCAGGAAAAGATGTATACGTAGAAAAACCGCTGGGCAATTCCATCGCAGAATGCAACGCCATGGTAGCAGCTGCCACGAAGTATAACCGGGCAGTACAGGTAGGGCAATGGCAGCGCAGCCAACAGCATTTCCGTGATGCGATGGATTTTGTGCATTCGGGTAAGCTGGGTAAGATCCGTTTGGTCAAAGCGTGGGCATACCAGGGATGGATGAAAAGCATTCCTGTCAAACCCGATGGGCCGGCCCCGGAAGGCGTAGACTATACGCGTTGGTTGGGACCTGCAAAAGAGCGGTCCTTCAATCCCAACCGTTTTCATTTTGAGTTCCGCTGGTTTTGGGATTATGCCGGGGGGTTAATGACCGACTGGGGCGTACATATGCTGGATTTTGCATTGATCGGCATGAAAGCAACTACTCCGAAATCCATTATGGCCACGGGCGGCAAATTCGCCTACCCGGACGATGCGGCTGAAACACCGGATACACTGACCACGGTATATGAGTTTGATGATTTTACGGTACAGTGGGAACATGCGAACGGTATAGATGGAGGTCCCTATGGACGTAATCACGGAGTGGCTTTCATCGGTAATTTCGGTACGTTGGTGGTAGATCGCGGAGGTTGGGAAGTGATCCCCGAGGGTAAACGGATGGAAGCAGTGCCTTTTCAGAAAAGTCAGGACAATGGATTGGATCTGCATACGGCCAATTTCATTGACGTGGTGCGCTCCCGGCAATTGGAAGCGTTAAACGCACCTGTTTCTGCGGGGGCACACATCGCGATTTTTTCGCAAATGGGCAACATCGCGTACCGTACGGGAGAAAAAATATATTGGAATGAACAGAAAGGGCGCTTCAGTAGCGATGCAGCAAATAAATTGCTGGCTGCTGAATACCATAATGGATATCGGATTCCGAACGTATGACGCGAATTAATCCAGCCCTGCTTCTACTTCCTTGGCGCTTTCCTCAACTTTTTGGGCCAATTCGGCTTTGAAGTTCAGTAGATTCTGGGCAAGTTGTTCGTTTGAGATAGCCAGTATCTGGGCTGCGAGAATGCCGGCGTTTTTTGCCGCGTTAAGCGCTACGGTGGCAACGGGTATTCCGTTGGGCATTTGCAGGATGGAAAGTACCGAATCCCAGCCATCCATGGAATTGGATGACTTAACCGGTACACCGATGACCGGTAGATGCGTGATGGAAGCAACCATTCCCGGCAGGTGAGCAGCCCCACCTGCACCGGCAATGATGACCTTAAGACCGCGCGAAGCTGCGCTCTTGGCATAATTGAACATACGGTCCGGTGTGCGGTGAGCCGATACAATGGTTACTTCTACACGCGCACCCAATTGTTTCAATATTTCTACAGCGTCCTGCATCACGGGTAAATCTGATTTACTTCCCATAATGATGCCTACTTCCGCTAAATTATGTGTGGTCATTCGTTTCTTTGTTTTACCTTTTGCTCCTTACTCCTTACTCCTTACTCCTTGTTCCTTACTCCTTGTTCCTTACTCCTCCCTACGTCACCACCCTAATCGTTTGTTGTACACTTCTTGCAATCCGTATGGCGGTTTCACGATCCTCGTTAATGATACAAACGTGACCCATTTTCCGGAAAGGTTTGGTGTATTTTTTACCATACAGGTGCAAATATACACCTTCCATCGCCAAGACGTCCTCAATTCCTTCGTAACGCGCCAAGCCTTCGTGTCCAGCTTCCCCAAGTAGGTTAACCATTACAGCATTGCTGCGCGTAGCTGTATTGCCCGGAGGGAGGTTAAAGATGGCCCGCAGATGCTGTGCAAATTGCGAGGTAAAATTGCCTTCTATACTTTGGTGTCCGCTGTTATGCGGACGGGGGGCAAGTTCATTTACCAGTAGTTGCCCGTCTTTGGTCAGGAATAACTCGACGGCCAATAGTCCGATGATTTGCAGATCTTCCGCAATTTTCTTGGCGAGTAACTCAGCCCGCTGTTGGATTTCGAAGGGTAGGGTAGAAGGGGAAATAAGAAACTCTACCAGATTCGCCTCGGGGTTGAACTCCATTTCCACACAGGGGAATGTAGCCACTTCTCCGTTCTCGTTGCGTGAAACGATGATCGCCAGCTCCTTTTCGAAATCAACCCATTGCTCAATGAGGCTGGGGGCTTCGAAAGCGGTTGCTACATCGGATTCCGTTACTATTTTTTTTACTCCCCGGCCATCGTATCCATCTTTGCGTAGCTTTTGGATGTAAGGCAAAGATAGGGATGCTGTGGCTAGGTTTTCTTTGGATGAAATCAGTTGGAAAGGAGCTGTGGGTATATCATTCTGCTTGAAGAATTGCTTTTGCAGCCCTTTATCCTGTATCAAGCGGATGATGCGGGATTGCGGGTAAACCAGTACACCTTCTTCTTCCAATTTTTCCAGGGCGTCCACATTGACTTTCTCAATCTCGATGGTCAGCATATCCAGTCCTTTTCCGAATGCGTATACGGTGTCGAAATCATTCAACGCCCCATTGACAAAACGGTTGCACAGGTTCCGGCATGGCGCATGTTTATCGGGGTCGAGGATATGGATGTTTACATTGAAATTGATAGCTTCCTGAATCAGCATGCGACCTAATTGCCCACCGCCGAGGATGCCTAACTGTAAATCGCCATAAAAGTCTTTTGCCATATAAGAGGTTGAAATTGTTTTAACGATCAAGCTTGGGTGGGCTGCAATTTGTCGCCCACGATATGCTCAGTCTCTATTTTTTTCTGCAATTCGAGAAAAGCACCGATAAGTGCTTCTGGCCTGGGGGGGCAGCCCTGCACATAAATATCAACAGGAATGATGCGGTCTACACCTTTGACCACGTGATAACCGTGTTGCCAATAAGGGCCTCCACAGTTGGCACATGACCCCATGGAGATTACATATTTTGGATCGGGCATCTGCTCGTACAACCGCCGTATGCGGTCGGCCATTTTAAAGGTTACCGTACCGGCGATAATCATAACGTCCGATTGCCGGGGAGACGGACGGGGAAAAACCCCGAAACGATCCAGGTCATATGTAGCAGCCATTGCACCCATCATTTCAATTGCACAGCAAGCGATGCCGAAGCTCATGGGCCACATAGACGATAACCGTGCCCAATTAAGTAGGTCGTCCAGCTTCGCAACTACCACACCATTGCTTTCCAGTTGTTTGTTGATACTCATGATGACGTACCTCCCGGTTTTCTGAACATCGGTTTGAATGCCGGTTTTTTTAGCTCAGCTGCACTGCCCTGGGGTTGGAAAGCTTTTGGAGACTCTGTTGCAAAAGGTTCAAATTTGCGGATCTGATGGGATTCCCGGTTCAGTTTGTCGTAAGCAGACTTGGGGATGTTTACATCCACCCGGGGCAGTACGGTTCGCGATTTTACCCATTCCAAATCCCCTTTCCTCCATACATATACCAAGCCGATGACCAATATTCCAATAAAAATGGCCATTTCGACCAACGTAAACCATCCCCAACGTGCATCTGCGGCGATCAATTCCGGACGGCCGAATACCGTGGCCCAAGGAAAGACGAATATCATCTCCACATCAAACAGCAGAAACACCAGTGCTATGACATAAAAGCGCGAGTTGAAGGCAATCCAAGAGCTGCCGATGGCTTCTTCGCCACATTCATACGTACTCAACTTTTCAGGGGTAGGTTTTTTGGGGGATATGATTTTTCCCAATAGCAGGGTAACTAATACCAACAGCACACCCATTACTCCGATGAGGAGTATTTTGCCAAATTCGGTAAGCTGCCCCGGCTCGTCCATATTCCACAAAGATAAAGAAATTATTAATGATCGTTTTAATTGTGTTTAAAATTGGAAGGCCAGTCGTTTTTTTCTTAGATTGCAACGGTAATGATTATCTATCCTGAATGAAAATGAGTAAGCTAATTATTCCCCTTGTTTTAGCCGTTTTGGGTGCCATTACGGCTATTTCTGGATTTGCACAATCCCGAAATCAGGTAGGTATCAATTTAGTGCTAAAGCCCATTCAAACCATTCATATTGATGACAAGCGGGATCAATCGGATCGTTTCCGAAAGCTTACTTCAGATCGGAATAAACCCAATCGACAGGTAGCGGCTTTCGGAACAACTTCCTATCAACTCGAAGTTGACAGCATCCTGATCGGTACGTTACCTATCGGGGAGACTGCCTTGCCCGAATATGTAGTTGCCAGCAAATATAAAGCCGTCTATCTCCAAAATAAGAGAGCTACCTACTCCGCTTTGTTCGACCGGCCTTTGCTTATTTACAGCATTCAAGTTAAATAATCCGTCTTTGCGGCTCGTTAGGTATTGTTTTTATCCTATGCGTGGTATAGTTGTTGTGGTTTTTCTGTGAAAAAAGTCTTGATGTATGACGGCTATTGATTTCGGAATCTATCGGGTGCAAAAACTAGGAAATCACCTCCCGAATATACATTTGCCGGCAAGACGTGGTATGTATATGGTTATTTTTTCAGGACCAGCGGGAGCAGTGCATCACATTGACAACCGGGCATTTACGCTACCGCCTTATTCGGTATTATTTATTGGCCCCGATCGTATTTCCCGATTCGACAACGAAATGACGGAAGATACCTATGTATTGCTTTTTTCTTCCAATTTTTTCGGCCGTTCAAACCGGGATCTGCATTTTTTGCTGAACAGTCCGCTTTTCAACGACCACAGTCAGGTTTACTACATGACGTTGCCGGATGAAGGGTTGCTGTACGGGAAAGTGATGGTACACTTACTATACCAGGCACGGAACGGAATCGGAGAACGGATTAACCAGGATTTGGCGCATAACCTGATTGAGCAGATCCTGATTATGGGATCCATGAATGTCAAGCAGGTTTCCAATGCGGGTTATCGGGAAGATCAGGATAATTTCTTGGTGCTCAGGTATAGAACCCTGATTGCCGAATATTTTGTTCCCGAGAAATCGGTCAAATTTTATGCAGACAAATTGAATGTCACCGAACGGCGGCTCACCAAAGCAACCGAACAGGTGACGGGGGTCGGTGCCAAAGAGCTGATCATTGATCATGTAATGGAAGAAGCAAAACGGCAGCTCACCCATTCGGAAAAAAATGTGAAAGAAATCAGCTTGGCATTGGGATTCAGCGGCGAGCAGAATTTCAGTGCTTTCTTCTTCAAATATGCGGGTATAAGGCCCACCGAATTCCGCAGAAGGGCCAGTTTGTAGGGGTTCACCTACAAAATGTAAATAAACAACTACATCGATACAAGAATGCATATTTCATGTGCTGTTTTTCATATTTTTTCGGATTCAACCCCGCTCTACCTTTGTGCTGTCCTTTCGGATTAATAAGGAAAGCAAAAGAAAAAACAAAAAAACAGTAAAAACACAATCATGAAAAACAGCGTGAAAAATCAATTGAAAAAAGTAGTTTTGGCAACAATGGTAGCTACCCTGGGCGTATTTGCCGGAGTTGCAGATGCGCAGACAACGGGTTTAAGTGGCAGTCAGGTTGGGCCTGTTGGCAATGGCAGTCCCGCACAGGTAGCGTTAAATGTAATCTTGAAACCGGTACGCACGTTGACGGTGAGTAACGACCAGGTAAATTTGGTGTATGAAACAGCGGCTGATTACGAAAATGGCGTGAGCTATACAACGACCGGCGGCCACCTTCGGGTAACCAATATAGGCGGTGGTTACAAAATCTATGTGAAAGCTTCGACCCCCAATCTGTTGGGTGAAAACGGCAACAACAATACCATCGATGGTAGCACGGTAACGGTTACGGGATTGGCCCAATCAGGGGTACAGGCGTACACCCGCAAAATTAATGAGATCAATGGCGGCACGTATGGGGCGGAACTTTTCCACCACAGCAATAACGCCAATGTCGTAGACAAAGCATACGATGTGAAATATGCAGCGGCTGGTCAGGGTGCATATCTGGACAAACTGTTCCAAAACAAACAGACCAAATATACAGTAAACGTGGTCTATCCGATAGTAAGTGAATAACAACAGTTAAAAACAAAATGACATTGGGGTTGTAGCTACTACGGTTACAACCCTATTGTTATATATCTATCCTATGAAAACAACACTTCTCAAAGCCATTGGGGGTATTTGTGTTCTCCTATTGGGGTTTGGTAGCGTCGCAACGCAGGCCCAAACGGGAATCTCTATTAGTCCGCCGAGGGTATATTTCGTGATCGGACCCGGCCAGAGCCAAACAGAAAAAGTGGTCGTCAGTAATCCCAGCCAAGATTATCCACTGGAATTGGCCGTCTCATTCGAAGACTGGGCATATACTACGTATGGAGATAATCAGATGTTCCAATCCGGTACGTTGGCCACGTCATGCGCGGCGTGGATCTCCGTTCCCGAAGCATATTTTTCACTTGCTCCGGGCGAAAGCAAAGAAATTGATGTGCAAATAACGGTTCCGGCCGCTTACCGAAACGACACGGTACCCGTTCATACGGCGATCCTGTATGTGACGCAGCTCAATCCGCGTGATGGAGTAGACCAACAGGGAGCAAATATCCGCATTGCTGTGCGAACAGGAATCAAATTATACCAACGTCTGCCTGGATCCTTCCATCCAAATTTGGAAATAACCAATTTTCGGTATGAAAACGTAGAAATACCCAGGGTAATACTTGATTTTGAGAATGATGGTGATGTATGGGCGGATGGGCAGATCAGTTTGGAGTTGCTGAATCAAGCTACGGGGACGAAGACGGTACTTCCCGATGTGCTGTTTTACTCGATGCCCGGCGATCAAAGACAGCAGTACCTGGAGCTGCCGGAAAAGTTGGAAGCGGGAAAATACGTTGCGACGGCCATCGTCAACTATGGGGAGGCAAATACAATTAAAATTGCCGAATTGGAATTCAGCCATGACTAACCGGATTTTTTGGTGGATTGCTATCGGGTTAGTAGGTTGCTGGCCGTCGGTTCTTCAGGCACAATTGAGGTTCAATGTTTACAGCGGCGGATATCTGAATGTGACAGACTACGGAGGGTACACCACGCCGGATGGCGGGCATCAATTCCACATCCAATATCAGGGGCAGCAGATCGATGAGCCAAACTGGGCCATCCGTGCGCGGATCAATGGACAGATCAGACCGGTTTCCGGACAGAACGTTTCGGGACTTCCGTTTCCTGCGGATAAATTGAGTTTCCGCTTTACGCACGACAATGGCAACAGCCCCACGCTGGCCGAAATCGGGGCGAGTACGGTGTTTATCCCGTTCAATGCAGCAGGTGAGACCCTGCTGATCCCAAAGTCAAACGCATCCATTCGTTATCAAAACTCCTACGGTGGCAGTATGCAGTTCAACTTGTATTTTGCCATCCAGGTAGCTGGCGGCACTTATCTTGATCAGTTTAAGAATAGCGCACCTTACCAAATCATTGTATATGCCGTACCCATTACGTTTACGATGTACAATCAGGAAGGGAATATATTGGGGTATCAGGATGTAGTTTACCACATCCAGGTGAACCAGACCCTGTCCGGGATACCGTCAGCAGAACCGGCTTACGGTATCGAAGTGCTCGGTGATGCCCGTGAAGGTAAGCTGGAATTCGGAAGTATCGGCAATTATACCGAAGGGGTAACAGTGGCATACAACGACGGGCTGAAGATCAATTCGAACACTGGTTTTTCCGTCGCTGTGAAGGCCGTCGGTCCGGAGATGGTGTCACGCTCTGGGGGGCAGGGTACGCTGCCCGTTTCGGTTGTGCATCTGCGGCTGTACCCCGGCAGCAGTCCTGCCTAGCTTGGTAGTTACGGGGAGATAACCTTGTCTGACGCCTACCAGGTACTGTTTAATACCCCCGTTGGAAGAAGCACGGCGCAGTTTTTTAACATCGCTTATCGCACAGTTGGAAATGACGAGCGTTTGCTTCACGCACGGTCGGGTACCTACACCACAACGCTGCTTTACCAGTTGGTTCCACAATAATCAGTCATATGGGCATTCATTACCTGCATATCCTTCTTACGGTAAGCCTATTTGGGTTGTTTGCAGTTCCGGCATCGGCGGTGCAACAGCAAACGGTTATGCAAGGTGCGTATGGGCTAGTGGCTGACTCGTTGGTTACCGGGACAAACGGGGATATCGTTGGAATCACGGTAGCTTTGGAAAGTTCTGCATCAGATACCGTAAAAGGGTCCCTTCGTATTGTGGTACCAATGGGCGTACAGGTTCTTGGAAATCGCATGCGGGAACTGGAGCTTGCCGCAGCCGGAAAGCGGTACGTCCCTATCAAGCTGCAATTAGGTGCAGATGCCGTAGCGGGTGAATATCCGGTCATTATTCAATGGACCGATGTATCGGGGCAGGTTTTGGCACATATGCAGACAACACTGCGTATTCAACCTAAGCGTTCCGTTTGGCTGCAGGCGCTTACTGCCAATGAACTGATGCGGCAGGTAGGCGACTCGTTGTCCATCCGTGTATTGATACGCAATGCCGGCAATACGCAGGAACGGGTACGTCTCGTGATTTCAATGCCTAATCAGCAGGGAGGGCGTCGGTTTGCTGCGAAAGATTTGGAATTAGGGGCGGCGGGGGATACAACGCTGGTTTTCGGGTATGTGATTGACCGGGATTTGATTCGGCTGGAGCGCTTCACGGTCAACGTTGTGGGCATGTACAGCAACGACGAGATTTTCGGTAATACAACCATCAGTGTACAAAACGCATCGGCAAACAGGCGGTATGAAGATCCGCTGCATACTTCTGTTCCCGTTTGGTCTTACCAGCGTAATTACGCCACTTTCATTGCACGCAATCCATTCAGCGATTATCCGTCCTGGCAATTGAATGGTCAGGGGAGTTATCAGCTGGCTCAGGGGCATCTTGACTTCAGCGCATTTGCTTACCAATGGGGCGCCTGGCGGAATACGCCGATTTTGAATAACACATGGCTGAACGTTGAGCAGGATAACAAGGGGATTACCGTTGGGAATATCACAGAGAACCTGGAAACATTTGTAAACGGCAGGGGTGTAAAGGTTTATTTTTCGGATTCGCTGAAATCCGAGCATATAGAAGCGGGATTTGTAGATCGGACGTTCGATCTATTGGGATCGGATTATCGGCCGGCGTTCGGCAACGGCTTCACGGCTTATCTGCGCACACGGTTGGGTGAAGGAATTCCCGAGCGGAAGCGTTATGTGGGGACTGCCATATACGAACGGCTACCATTTGAAAACAGTGAAAGTATCCTGTATATGAATAGTTTTGACGTATTGCGACAGGGCCTTCAAAACAAAGTACGGTTGGTAGCCGATTTTGGTCCCGCCCTGACGCGACCGCTGTATGATGCAAAGGACGGGGACTACCAGCCGGCAATGGCAGCGGGGGTGCAGCTACAGGCAAATCTTGCACAGTGGATGATCAACAGCACCAATTATTACAGTACGGGATATTATCCGGGTATCAGGCGGGGTGCACTGCAACTCAACCAGCGGGTCACCCATCCGGTTCGGCGGGCAAATACCTGGGTAGGATATAGCTTATACCAATATGCGCCGAAGTATTTTGAGAACCAGCCGTTTTATCAGAACGACTTTCTGACATCCCGCACGGAGTTGGGAATATCTTTCCCCTTGACTGACTTTCTCAGTCTTTCGGTGGTTCCGTTGTATGAATATGAAGAAGGTCGTTACTATTTTGGGAATGGCAACCAAACACAACCCGATATGAGCCTTCGTACGTATCGCCTGAACAGTACCCTCAACTGGCGCAGCCGGAACCATCAACAGTATGCTTACCTGCAGATGGAGGGGGGACGGATGCAGTCGTCACTCACGGCAGGCGGAGAATGGCAGTTGCGGGCAAACCTGTCTTATAACTATGCATGGTTCAACTTCAACGCAAATCTGCAACGCGGCAATTTCTCACTTATTGAGGCGGCCAACAACTGGTATTTCGGCAGAGCGGGAGCTTACCGCACTGGGGCATCGGCTTCTGCCCGCCGTGAGTTTATGGCCAAACGGTTGCAAACGGAAGCTGGTATTAGTTATTACAGCGACAGTTTCTCCGGTCAGAATTGGATGGGTAACGCCCGTGTGCAGTATGCGGTGACTCCAAAGACGGCTTTTTTCTTTTTGGGGCAGTTGTATCGGTATCATACTCCCTATTATGCCGGTTTCTCCAATACCAACATACAGCTGGGTATCCATCAGACATTGCCGGCCGGAAGGGGAACTTTGGTCGAAAAGCGGGGATCCATCGAACTTTTCGTTTATCGTGATGTGAACAACAATGGCATTTTCGATGAAGGCGATATTGCGGCCGTCAACACCATGGTTATGATAAACCAGGCGGTCTTCATCACCGATAATGACGGCAAGGCGACTTATCGTCGTGTACCGTATGGCTCGCAGCAGATCAGTGTGCCTGTGCAGCAGGGTTGGTATGCCCCAAGTGCGACGGTGGAACTCGGTTCAAAGTGGCTTAGGGCCACCGTTGGCCTTCAGCAGGCAGGCTCAGTGCGTGGAAGTATACGGTATCAGTTTGATAGTCGCCTGAGCTTTGAAGTAGATGCGGTATTAGCCGGCTTTACGGTTGTTGCAAAAAGTACCACCGGCTATACCGCACGGGCAGTAACAGATAATCAAGGGAATTATGTGCTTTTCCTGCCCACAGGCAGCTATGAGGTCAGTATTGTGGAAAATAGGATGCCTCAGCACGTCTATGTGGAAACACCCATCCAGCATATCGCTGTTGAGGCTAATGCAATTAATACAGGCCCTACGTTTGTACTTAAAGTAGAAGAAAAGCAAGTGGAGATCAAGCGGTTTTCATCGCCATAGCCTTATCTTCCCATAGGCGTTTTTGGCATGCCGCGCATCATCCGGGCCATCACCGCCGGATTGGACATTTGTTTCATCACCTTGCGCATATCGCCAAATTGCTTCATCAGCTTATTTACTTCCACCAGATCGGTGCCAGAACCTTTCGCGATGCGGGCGCGCCGCTTTTGATCAATCGCATCCGGATTTTCACGCTCGTAGGGTGTCATGGAATTGATGATGGCTTCGATGGGTTTGAATGCGTCGTCATCGATATCGACATCTTTGATGGCTTTGCCCACACCGGGGATCATACCCATGAGATCCTTCATGTTACCCATTTTCTTGATTTGCTGAATCTGGCTACGGAAGTCGTTGAAATCAAATTTGTTTTTGCGGATTTTACGCTGCAGTTCTGCGGCCTGTTTTTCATCAAATTGCTGCTGTGCTCGTTCGACGAGTGAGACCACGTCGCCCATGCCCAAAATACGGGAGGCCATCCGATCGGGATGGAACACATCGAGGGCCTCCATTTTTTCGCCGGTACCGATAAACTTGATGGGTTTATTGACTACCGATTTAATGGACAGGGCGGCCCCGCCGCGGGTATCACCATCTAGCTTCGTAAGTACCGCACCGGTGAAGTCAAGGCGGTCATTGAATGCTTTCGCGGTATTGACTGCGTCCTGACCGGTCATCGCATCCACCACGAAGAGGATTTCATGGGGCTGTGTTGCATCCTTTACGGCTGATATTTCATTCATCAATGCTTCGTCGATGGCCAGGCGCCCAGCTGTATCGACGATGACGACATTATATCCCTTATGTTTGGCTTCGGCCACGCCGGCCTGAGCAATACCAATGGGGTCTTTTGATTCGCGGTCTGTATATACCGGCACATCTACCTGCTGTGCAAGCACCTCCAATTGGTCGATAGCGGCCGGGCGGTATACATCGCCTGCCACGAGCAAAGGCTTCCGGCCCCTTTTTTCTTTCAGGTATTTTGCAAGTTTACCGGAAAATGTGGTCTTACCCGCACCGTTAAGACCGGCGATCAGAATAACCGTGGGGTTTTTTGATAAATCGAGATCGGTAGCCGAGCCGCCCATCAGTTCGGTCAGCTCGTCGTTCATGATCTTGGTGAGCAACTGGCCCGGTGAGATGCTGGTGAGTACATTCTGGCCAAGAGCCTTCTGCTTTACCTCGTCGGTAAATGCTTTGGCCGTTTTATAGTTTACGTCCGCATCGAGCAACGCTTTGCGGATTTCTTTCATCGTCTCCGCTACGTTAATTTCGGTAATATTTCCCTGGCCTTTTAATACCTTAAACGCTCTGTCTAACTTATCCTGTAAATTCTGAAACATTGTTCCGTTACTATATAAATATCAATGAGCTGCAAAGCTACAAAATCTATCATAAAAAAGTCCGCCCCGAAAAATCCGGGGGCGGACCCACCTAAACCTAAAACTATGAAAAGAATCGTTAGTCCCTTCTTCCCAACAGCATGCTGGCGTAATAGAGCAGGGTTACCAATGACGACAACGCTGCTACGACGTAGGTCATTGCCGCCCACCACAGGGCATCTTTTGCCCCATCGTGCTCTACCGTACTGTGGGTAATACCTTTGTTGTCTAGCCAGGCCAGTGCCCGCTTGGACGCGTCAAACTCTACTGGTAACGTCACGAAGGCAAATAGCGTCGTAATCGCCAGCAAGGCTACACCGATGGTCAATACCCAAATATTGCCCGAAAAAGCCATGATTACACCAATTAATAACACCCATTGAACCAAGTTGGAAGCAACACTCACGATCGGTACCATTGCCGAACGGAATTGAAGCCAAGAGTAAGCTTTGGCGTGTTGGACAGCGTGCCCGCATTCGTGAGCGGCTACCGCGGCGGCGGCCACACTGCGGCCGCTGTATACTTCCGGACTTAAATTTACCGTCCGGTTAGCGGGGTTATAATGGTCGCTCAACCGGCCTTGGGCCGAAATGATCTGAACGTCATAAATACCATTGTCATGCAGCATTTTTTCGGCTACATCCCTGCCGGTCATTCCGCTGCTCAACGGCATTTCGGAATATTTCTTGAACTTACTTTTGAAACGCCACTGTACAATCATGCTGACCAACATGATTCCGATGAAAATAATCCAATAACTTGCCATATATCTTTTACTTTACTGTTTTTGTTTCTACTTATTGAAAGTGTTCGGCAAAAAGTATACCGCATGCATTGCGCTGACGATATGGCCGACACCGATCGTCACGAATATAAAAAATATCGCCGCGACCTGCAAATCCGTCGGGTGTTTCTACGGGTTGATGACAAAGTTGCTGGTTGTACGGTGTTATTCGAGCTCTTCTATTCGTTTTTGAACGTAATCCACATAGATCTTTTCGGCTGCTCCGGGTTTCTGTTGGAGGTAGATCCGGTAGTAACGGAGGGCATAAAAAAAGCCATCGGTATGGATGGCTTATCTATTTGTCGATATATCAAGATTATACCGTCATAATATCCTTTTCCTTGGCATCGGCTAGCCTGTCTACGTCAGCGATGTATTTGTCGGTCAGCTTTTGGACTTCGGCTTCTCCGGTTTTGATTTCATCCTCCGATACACCATCGTTTTTCAGCTTTTTGATGACGTCATTGGCGTCCTTGCGGATGTTGCGTACGGCCACCCTTCCTTTTTCAGCTTCTTCTTTTACTTTCTTTACCAGATCCCGGCGGCGTTCCTCGGTAAGCGGCGGAATGTTAAGCCGGATAACCGACCCATCATTTTGGGGAGTCAGTCCGATATTTGCATCAAGGATGGCTTTCTCAATGGGAGACAACATTGTTTTTTCCCAAGGTTGTATGACCAATGTACGTGCATCCGGCGTGTTGATATTGCTTACCTGCGAAAGGGCAGTGGATGTACCATAGTAATCTACTTGGATGCCATCGAGCATGGAAGGCATGGCTTTGCCCGCGCGGATTTTGGTAAGTTCGGATTCCGTGTGTGCCACCGCTTTTTTCATTTGCTCGGCGGTATCTTCCAGTTGTAGGGATATTAGTTCGTCCATGGTTATGCGTTATCGTTGGGTCAAAGATAATTATTCTCGTACTAAAGTTCCAATGGGTTCGCCATCTGCAAGCCGGGAAAGATTTCCGGGCTTGTTCATATCGAAGACAATGATGGGTAGTTTGTTTTCCTGGCACAGGGTAAAGGCCGTCATATCCATCACGCTGAGCCCCCGGTTGTATACATCCTGAAACGTAATTTCATCAAATCGGGTGGCTGTGGGATCTTTGAGTGGGTCTGCCGTGTAGATGCCGTCCACACGGGTTCCTTTCAGTACCACGTCGGCGTTGATTTCGATGGCCCGCAGGGAAGCGGCGGTATCCGTAGTGAAATAAGGATTGCCTGTGCCGGCTCCAAAGATAACGACACGGCCTTTTTCAAGGTGGCGTACGGCTCTCCGACGGATAAAGGGTTCACAGATCTGCTCCATTTTGATGGCGGTTAGCAGTCGTGTCTTGATAGACAGCTTTTCCAGAGCATCCTGCAAAGCCATGCTATTAATGACCGTGGCAAGCATACCCATATAGTCCGCCTGGACGCGGTCCATCCCTGCTTTTTCGGCGCTGAGGCCCCGGTAGATATTTCCACCTCCAATGACGATGGCCACTTCCATGCCTTTGCTGTGAATTTCTTTTATGTCGCTGGCATATTGTGTGACACGGTTGATGTCAATGCCGTAATTCTGGTCACCCATGAGGGCTTCCCCGCTAAGTTTGAGTAGGATGCGTTTATACTTCATAAAATTATCGTCTTGGAAAGGAACTTCCAGCGGCCAAAGATAAAAGAATTTTTTGACTACCCGATATTACCTGTCGGGCACACCGTGATTAGGAGAGCCAGGCCACGTTCTGTACGGGAGTATGTTTTTGCCCGATAATATCTTTGTATAATTCGGGTTTTCGTGCTTGTATGTATCGGTAACCACCTGCCTGAATCAGCTTTTCAGGTGTAACAATGGCGGTAGTAAAACTGTTGTCAAATGAACGGCACTCAGCAATAACATCTCCGAAGGGGTCGATTATCATGGAGCAACCGTTTTTTAGTTGATTGTCGTCCATGCCAATCGGATTAGAAAAAACTACATAGATGCCATTGTCGTAAGCTCTTGCCGGCAACCATTTCATCAGCCAGGCCCGGCCTTTCATCCCATCAAACTCCAAACGCAAAGAAGTTGGATCGGCGTCACGGTTATCCCAAAGTTTCGGATCAACAAAACCTGCGCCCGGCCTGGTGGATGGTGTGCACATCGTTACATGGGGCATGAAGATAATATCAGCCCCTAAAAGTCTCGTAGCCCTGACATTTTCGATGATGTTATTGTCATAACAAATTAAGATGCCACATTTCCATCCATGGATGTCAAAAACACAATAGCTTTCGCCCGGTGTTATATATGGATTGATAAAGGGGTGTAATTTTCGGTATTTCGCGACCAGTCCGTTTTTATCCACACAGACATAGGCTTTGTAGATGTTGTCGTTTTTATCTTTCTCGAATAATCCGGCTAATATGATCATGTCATGTTGTTTGGCTATCCCGATAAGTTTCAAGAGACTGGGCCCGGAGGGAATGAATTCCGCGAGTTCAAGCATTGCAGATTTCGAAAGATGCCTTGCAAACGTATAACCTGTGATCGAACATTCATGGAAAGCAATTACGTTTGAGCCTTCGGCTGCCGCTTTTCGGGAAAGGCTTTCAATAACTGACAAATTATAGCTTTTATCTGCGCTTTTGTGCTCGAACTGGGCCGTCGATATTTTTATGCTATCCATCTTCAAATTGACATAAGTTTCTGCTTTCTCTATTGTCCGATCAATTCGGCAGCGTGCAACTGTATTTCAGCTCCTTTGCTATAATCCTCATTGAGACGTAGGCGACCTTTTACGGTTATTGGCGTTTCCGTGAACTGTACAGATTCGGATTCCATGAAAATCTCTATCATCGGCGGTATTCCGTTTTGCCCGCAATACATGCATTGCAAAACGGGCAAAACAGATAATAGAAACTTTTCATGTTTTCTACTGGATGTAATGGGTATCATGTAACCTGACAATTTCACATCCTTTCCGTCTAAAGCCATCAATTTATCAGAAAATTCAGGTTTCATCGTGGGATTTGATTCCGGACGCTCGCGATAAACTTGAAACCGGAGTGTCGCAGCAGCTTCCCAAATCTCATTCATTAATGAAAGTGAAAGGTGATTGTTCCGATGTTCTACTTGTGCGCTGACATGCTGTATGGGAATCCCGCAACATAGGATCAAAATAAAAACGTTCAATCTACCGGTAAGCATATAGTAGGGTTAACGCTAAGAATAAATCGGTTTCCTTGTTTTCCAATTTCCTTTGGTAAAGTCCGGAAAATCAACTGGTTTACTCTTATTATTTACAGATAGCTCAGTCAACGGTATAATCGCGCTGCTTGTGACGGAGTCATAAACATCCCAGTCGGGCATTTTCTCCGCTTGTAATGCCAAAACCAACCGGTGCCAGTTTATGGGTGTAGTAGAAGACTGCTGGCCGTGACCGCGTATGGGGCCTGACCGGCGCGGCGCTGGTTTATAATTGAGGTCGATCGGATGTGCGAATTTTTCTAAGTATTTGTCGGGAGATTCCCATTCGTGTGATTCGGGGCTGACTTCATCCAAATAAATTCTACTTCTTGATTTATCTCGCACGTAGACGCCCTTTGTGCCCTGAACCCGAAAATCTTCTCTAGGGTGCGGTGTGTGCGTATCGTGGTTTAGCGTGATCAATTTACCATTCGTTGTTCTGATCAGCGTAGCGTTGTAATCGCCTAGTGTGAGTTTCTTAGTGGCGTATTCCGAGTCTGGACCAAATTTCGCTGCGGCATATTGGTTAATCATCACGGATTTGGTGCTCATGGACACCAAATAATCAAACCTGTCGCCATGATTAATGTTCAATATCGGCATCATATTTCTCATTGGGTGATCCGGATATAGATTGCCATTACGGATGGCCGTATACGCGAGCCTCCATGGCTCTCCTTCCGGATCGAATTTGACCTTCCTTAAATCATGGATATAACCGCTTTCCAGATGAAGTATGTCTCCCAATAGGTCGTTTCTCACCATGTTCAATAACGTGAGATCGCCGAAGCCCCCAATGACGATACTCGCCCATTTGCCGGTTTTTTCATGGGTTTCGACCAATTCCCAGGCCTCTTCTAGGGTCTGAACCAACGGTACTTCGCAAGCAGCGTGTTTGTCATTCCTCATCGCTGCCAGGCAAATAGCGCTGTGTGAATCCCAAGGTGTAGCGCAGATCACAGCGTCGAGATCTTCCTCTTCGCACAACCTGACGTAATCCATCGGCCCTCTGCCGTATAAATTGGGAGCTGGTTGTCCGTATTCCGACACCCATTTTTTGGCTTGCTCTAACCGATCCGGCACTATTTCACAGAGTGCTTTCACTTCGACATCGGGTATGCCCAACGCCGCGCTCAAATGATACGAGCCCCGTCCCCCCAAGCCAACAAACCCCAGTTTAATAGTCTTCTTTTCCCCTACTTTCCTGACAGGGGATGCCAGCACTCCTGTCAAACCTGCGTTTAGGGCTATTCCGCCAATCGCAGCACTTGATAGTTTTAGAAAATTTCTTCGATCAAAAGTGTTGTTATTCATAATTCCATTTTTTAATGGTGATATTCATTTCATATCGTTCATGCCCAGCAGTTTCAGTGCATTTTTGTTATAGATTTTCTCTAGTACGGTATCGGGCAGATAGATGCCATAAATCATCCAGCGACCCTGCTGATGGTGGCTTGGCGCGGGATCAAAATATTCGTCGTCCGTTTCAAGAAAGCGATAATATACCTGATAAGCCGTTGCTTTACACGGTGTATCTGTTCCAAAAAGGATCCGATCCTGGTATTTGATCATAAATTTCCGTGCAGTGTACGGTTGCCTGCCCAATTCACTGATTCGTGCGTCGATATCGACATACATATTGGGATACTGATCCAGCCATTTTGAAACTTGTCCGAGGTCCTCCGCTAAATTTCCCATGTGGGTAGAAATAAAATTTGTCTTTGGATGCTTCGCAATCACCCGATAGAGTTGCGCGAGAATTTCTTCCTTTGAATACGGATATTGTGTGCCGTAAAAAGCCCAACTCGGGTTATTAGCCAACTCATCGTAACGCTCATTGTATTCGTCGATGGGGGTATGGAATGCCTTTGGGTCTGAAACATGAATGACGACCGGTATCCCCAATTCTCCGCACTTCGCCCAAATCGGATCGATTCTTGGATCATCCACAGGAATAACGCGGTTCTCTTTATCCCGCACGATTAGCCCCAGTTCTTTCGAAATTTTTAAACCCCGTATTCCCATTTTTACAGCACTTTCCAACTTTTCGGCTTCTTTAATGCCAAAATCGGGTTCTGAAATTTTTGAAAAGTCCGGCCGGAAAAACACGATGAATCGATCCCCTCCGATTTCCTGGGACACCTTAAGATGATCTTTGTAGAAATCACCCATTGATCTTCCGTCCAAGCTGACACACTTCCACACTCCTGCCTTATCCATCTCTTCAAGATATGTCTGCGTGTTCGAAAGATCGCCAAGGTGATTATGAATATCAATAACGGGATATTTCGGCTTAGTGATATCGGTTTCTTTTACAACCAGTTGGCTTTTGGGTTTCCAGTCAACCAGTTTTAAGTCTCCCAATTGTCCATACGTGTGCAAAACCGGTATCAAGAATAGGCATAGCATGGCATTTCTAACATTTTTCATCGGAATAATTGTTTATTTATTACTGTCAAATTATTGGTTTTGTGTCAAACTCGTATTCTTCCTAACCCGTTTGCTCTTTTAAGAAACTTCAGCAGGGAAAAAGGATGTAAAAATTAGACAACTAACTCCTGTGTCTAATCAACCTGTTGAAAAACAAGGAAATAAATTTAAAAAGAAGGTGGCCGTTAGGTGGCCTATTAGAAAATTGCTGTGTATCTTAGTTAGAAAGAATGACACGGGAACTGTGACAGGTGTTAATTGAATATAATTGAACCGAAACTTTCGTAATCATGAAAGGTGTTTTTTGTTAATTGCCATAACCAGCTAACCGACTTTGGCTCATCATAGTCCACACGATAAAAGTTTGCCCGCCAGCGATCACCCTTGTGCGGCGGAACATGATTTAAAGGGATCAGAAGTTTATAGGGAATGAAAAACTCTGCAACCCAGCCGTCAACCGCTGCACCTGGTTTTTTTTCGCCACCCAACGCAGCTGTTTCATGATCGGTCTGCCTATCGGCATTGTAATGAAATGGCTGCCATCTTAAAAGATCTCCATTCGTATTAGCAACTAGAATGGGGAGCTCATGGTTAAGGGGGGAAATTTCATACTCAAAATATGTTGGATAATTCTCATCCGGCCAAAGGAAAACTTCCGCCACATCTTCCTTCCATAGGTCCATAAAATCAGCGTTCATCGATGAAGTCAATTTATTGTCCTGGCAACTGAAAAGAAAATAAAGACCGGTTTCAGAATACAATGCCTTTACATTCGTCTGCAGGGGGTTATCTTTAAACTGTTCGCGTTTAGCAAGTACGATCCATTCAGCTTTTCCCCAATTTTCGTTACTCCCATCACCGGTTACCTGAAAATCGGCCGCCTTTTGCACATGGTAAACCGCGGATTTGTTCTCACCATCCCCATTGCTTTCCCGGTTACTACATGCAGTAATTAGGGACGAAACAATGATTAAGAGGGATTTGTACATCATATGAATCTATTTTAACGTGAATTCGGTAACGCTCCTCACGGTGCAGCGAACTAAAAAACTAAATCCTATTGCCTATTTTACCGTTGTCGAACCAATTAGGTTTGCACCGAGGTCAGCATCCCAGCTATTTCCCTTATTCGCGAACCGTATGCAGCGCCTGTTGGCGCTTTGCTCTTTGGGATCGTTGATTTTCAGGTAGATGCCGTAATCTCCGGTGGGAACGCTGCCAAATTCGGACATCGCAACCGAGAATTTCAGGTCACGCCAAGCAGCGGTATTGTCGGGCCGGCCGTTTCCGTTCTCATCGGCCAGCCAGTCCCTGGCATCCAGGTTGGTAAGTGCGGTGTAGGTGCCGGAACCGGTTTTGGATTTCAGGATAACCGACACATTTTTCCGGTTGACCACATTGCCGAAACCGACGTTCTGGATCCTTCCCTCGAACCTCAGGGTGCCGTTCTGCTTTACCCATCCGCTTGCTTTGGCCTCACGCAGTACCAACCGGTAGCCCAATCGGTCGCGAAAATATTCAAGTCCGTTTCTGCCGTCATATACCGGGTCAAAGACGGCCGTTTTGGTTGGTCCGGTGAAGGGGGGATTTGTCTCACTGCCCGATGCGGGAAACGTAACCGGTTTGGTAACGTTTGCTTCATTATAGTTAAAATTGCTCCACCGCGAATAATTACCGTGCCGCATGTTTGCAGCAGTTGTCCGGAATAATTGGGCTTCTAGGATAGCGCCCGGCATATTGCCATGTACATTATCACCGATCCCGCCTTCGACCTGGGTCATTGTGTTTTGGTTATGGATCCAGGTAAGCGCTTTGTAACGATCAAAAGTTCCAGCATCGAGTCCGGAATTAGTCAACAAGCTACGTCCTTTGGATTCTGTCTGCGTATATCTATTTGCATAACTATCGTCAAATACCCCAAAACGTGCCTCCGGTGTGCCCTTTTTGGGAACAGGTATCTCGTGCATATTATCAAAGTTGTATGTCGTCCCGTAGGTAGCATTATACCATACTAAGAATCCGCCAGAATATGCGATCAGAATCCGCGAATCGGGAACGGCATCCAGATAGGCGTCCATAACCTTCCTGTATGCCTCGGGGTCCTCGGCCATGGGGGAGGAATGCTGTTCGCCCCATGGGCCAAACATTCCGGTTTTGACACACATGATGATGTCCTCGAATTCATGGAAAACCGGTTTGAGCTGCCAGATGTGGTATTCGATCCAGTTTTTGTCCGTATGGCCGGGTACATCGCACATGGCCGAAGGATTATTGGGGGTTACGTATGCCGGTTCGGGCCCGTGGATCAGTCCCTGGGTGAGCTCCAGCTGGGGGTACTTGTGGGGTTCGATGTAATTGAACCCGTTTCCGTCATACGAGAATTTCACAAAGGCGACACCGTTGCCGTCCCTTACCTTCTGGAGCAGTCCCCTGATGTAATCAAGTGCATACGTGGTTAAGGGCTGTGTTTTTCCTGTTCTCGGGGTTCCGGTTCGGGGTTCCCTGAACAGCCCGTCATCCTTGTAACCGAAGGCATCTTTTGCCGAGAGGAAGGCGTTTGACGAAAAGTTGCATAAGTCGAAACACATAAAAGAGATGGAAGGGAGGGCAGCGACCCCGGTACCGCCGATGTAGGGCTTGTCGTTCTGATTGACGCCGTTGAAAAATTGGGTCTCTTCGATATCATCGCCCTCCACGGGCGGCACCTGTCTTCCATGGTACAGCACAGAATTAGCGTCAACCGGGACGCGGTGGTCCACTTCGGGTGTAATGCCGAAAGGCGAATTGTGGTCATTGACCAGTTCCGGCGGTATGTTCTGCCACCGGCCGCGGTAGGCGCCCCTGTCGGGATTGGGGATATCCACGGGATTCTCGGTATAGTCAAGCGGCTGCAGTACGAGCGGAGCCTGACAGCCCACGATGACGGCAACCAAACAGGAAACGGTAATTATAATTTTGATTTTCATATACGGTTTATTCAATTTTTTTGTGGCTAGTCCTATAAGATACTTATTAACTTATTTTCCTCAACAGGGCCTTAAATACCTGTGATATCCACACAAGATTAAGGCGTTCTGAAAAATGACCTCAATTTTTATGTTATAATTGGCTAACTCGTCGATATCCGTCGTTACAAATGACTGTTATTTGTTTTACATTTAAAAGTACGGATGTCAGTCAAACGGTTGCGTAATTCGCGCAACCGTTTGATTTAGAGCGGAGGGCAAAAAGCATTACCACATGTATGGCCATACACGTGGCAATGGTAATCACAATACGTAATTATTCCTTATCCGAATCTAGCATCGTCTGTAAACGGGCTTTTCCGGAACGTTCTATGAATGGGTTTTTTCGTTGACTAATTCGCTATAATACTGTTCATACAAAGGCATGATATTCGCCAGCTGAAAGTCTTTAGCTCGTTCAAGGGCGGCCTCCTTGAATTGCTCCAAACGGGTGTTGTCTTCCAGGATGTGGATCGCATTCGTGGCCATTGCATCTACATCTCCCACATCACTGAGGTAACCGGTTACTCCATCTACGTTTAATTCGGGCAGGCCTCCTGTATTGGATGAGATGACCGGCACTTTGCATGCCATGGCTTCCAGCGCGGCAAGGCCGAAACTTTCCGAACCCGAAGGAATGATGAATAAATCCGATACGGATAGAATTTCTTCGATCGCATCCTGCTTACCAAGAAAACGGATGTCTTTGTCAACACCCAGCTCACGCGATAACTGTTCGGCATGGGTACGCTCGGGACCATCACCCACCATCAGCAATTTGCTGGGGATTTTTTCCTGTACTTTTTTGAAGATGCGGATTACATCTGTGGTACGCTTTACTTTCCGGAAATTGGATGTATGCACGAGGATGCGCTCATCGCCCGGCGCAATAGCCTGTTTGAAGTGCTGCCGGGGCTTCAGACTGAAACGGCTTAGGTCAACAAAGTTGGGGATCACCCGGATTTCCCGCTTCACGTCGAAGTAGTTAAGCGTTTCCTCCTTTAAATTATTCGATACCGCTGTTACCCCATCCGATTGGTTAATGGAAAACGTCACCACCGGACTGTAGCTGGCGTCTTTGCCCACCAATGTAATATCCGTGCCATGCAGGGTAGTTACCACCGGTATATGGATGCCGTAGGTGGCCAGGATCTGCTTGGCCATGAATGCTGCGGAAGCATGGGGAATGGCATAATGTACATGCAATATATCCAACTTTTCAAACCGGACCACATCTACCAGTTTGCTCGCCAGTGCCAATTCGTAAGGCGGAAAGTCGAACAAAGGATATTTGGATATGGTCACCTCGTGGTAATAGAGATTCTCGGAAAAGAAATCCAGCCGGGCGGGCTGGCTATAGGTAATAAAATGGATCTGATGCCCATTGGCTGCCAGTGCCTTGCCTAATTCCGTGGCTACTACGCCGCTTCCACCGAAGGTGGGATAACATACAATGCCTATCTTCATGTGCTCCCTCTAAGTAATCGGGTGCAAAGTACGTATAAATTTTCCGACGCAATATTCATGTAAACGTAAAAAGATTGGGATACTACCGGATCACTTGCAGATAACTAAAAAATTAATTGTAAAACTAAATAATTAGTTTTATGTTTGTAGGGTAGATATTCAATGTCTAAAGTATTGAAGTATTTTTAAGTTGGGCGATTTAGGATTAATGATTGATAGACGGTAAATATATGAAGGAATTAAAAGAATTAACCCGTGTGGAGGAACAGATTATGCAGGAGTTATGGGAACTGGACAAGGCATTTGTCAAAGATATTATTGATAAATTACCCGCTCCCAAGCCTGCATATAACACCGTATCCACCATTGTACGGATCTTGGAAACGAAAGGCTTTGTCGCTCACGAAGCCTTTGGCAAGAGCCACCGCTATTATCCGCTGGTATCGAAAGAAGCGTACCGCACGTTTGCGACCCGCAAGCTCTTGCATGGATATTTTGATAATTCAGCAAGGAATATGCTGTCGTTCTTTGTAGAAGAGAAGAAACTTGACCTGCAGGATGCGGATGACCTGTTGAAAATGCTTGAAGAAGCAAAGAAGCAAAAGGAGAGGTAGCTATGTTTTATTTAATCTTGGCTAATCTTTATCTAGCCGTTTTTTTTGCCTTTTATTGGGTGGCATTACGTAATCAGACTTTTTTCCGATGGAACCGCGCGTGTTTGCTGGGCGGGTTGGTTTTGGCGTTTGTCTTGCCTGCATTGGATATTTCTGCTTGGTACGCTTATCCCAACGCGTATCCTCAGTACCTGATCGGCAACGGTGAGCCGGTTGTCGTGGAGGCCGGTGCGGTTGATGTATCCCAACCCGAATCCCTGGATTGGAAAAAGCTACTGGTAGCGATATATGCGATAGGCTGTGCCATATCATTCCTGTTTTTTCTGTTGCGCATGGAGCGGACGCTTCATCGGCTGCGGACATTCCGGCCGGGTGCTGCCTTCTCGTTTTTTGGTGCGATCCGTGTCGATAAAAACCTGGTGGGGTATGAACAGATTGAAGCACACGAGAAAGTGCACGCAAAGGAATGGCATAGTGTGGACCTCATCGTGATGCAGCTTGTCAAAATCGTTAATTGGTTTAATCCAATTGTATATTGTTACGAACATGCTCTCCGGATGCAACATGAATACATCGCCGACGGGATAACTGCGGACGGTGATAAGCTGGGGTATGCCGAGTTGCTGGTGGCGAGAGCGATGGGTGTGGAGCCGGTGGTCCTTTCCCATACATTCTCGAACAAACGTTGGTTAAAGCGCCGTGTGTCGATGCTGTTGCGGGATAAATCCCGCACGCGTAGCTTACTTCGGTATGCCCTGTTGCTGCCGGTGATCGGGATATTGGGAGTTTTCTCCATTGCTTGTAACCAGCAGCAATCAAATGGCAGACAGCCATCGTTGTCGGTAGAACCCGTAGCGGATACGGTGGGTGGATTGGTCAGTGTGGCTGAAAACATCAAGCTGTTTAGCGAACAAATAGGTAAGAATGTTCCTTATGGCCAGGAGGCTATACGCGATAAAAAACAAGGAGCTTTGGCTTTTACCTTTGAAAAAGCTGAAAATGGGCATATTGAGCATATCAAGTTCCTGAATGAATTATGGGAAGGGCAGCAAGAACAGGTGCTGCGGGTTTTGCAATCCAAGCGTGTGGATAGCTTAGCTCCAATTGGCAAATACTTGGCAACCATAGAATTCCGTCTTTCGGGGAAAGGAGGTATGTCCGACGAAATGCTACCACCGCCACCTCCGGTGCCTGCAGAATATACCATCCTGAGTCCCATAGTGATCGTGGGTTTCCCTCCCAAAGTCACCCGTCGTTCGGAACCAAAATCTACAAGGGCAGGACAAAATGCGAAGCAAAACGAAGAGGCAAAAACTATCCTGAAAGACGCTGTGTCTGGCAATCAGGTATTCCAGTCGGTTGAGGTCAACCCTGAACCACAGGGAGGTATGCGAGCGTTCATGGAGTATATCGCCAAAAACTACGATTATCCACAGGAAGCAATCGAGGCGGAAATAAACGGGAAACTACTGGTTTCTTTTATCGTGGAGAAGGACGGCAGCTTAACGGATATCAGACTTATAGAAGATCTCGGATATGGCACCGGTGATGCCGCGTTGCGTGTGGTCAGGAACGGTCAAAAATGGTCGCCCGGTATTCAAAATGGACAACCGGTCCGGGTAGCCTACACGTTACCTATCCGGCTAAACCTGCAACAGTGAGATCCGCCCGGCCAATTGGCCGGGTTTTTTCGTTTAAGGAGAGGCCAATTGCATAAGAATGCCGCACAGATAACCTGCGTAGGTGCCAACCGCGTAAGCGCAAACCGAGAGAATGACACCAACAGAGACCAACGATGGATGGAATGCGGCGGCTGTAGCGGACGCCGAAGCCACCCCGCCGATGTTGGACATGCTGGATACGGCAAAAAAGAAAAAAGGTGCACGGATCAGCCAGCCCACCAATGCCAGAAAACTGACGTGAAATAACATCCAGGTAATTCCAACTAAGAATAACCCTGGATTGTCCAGTATGGCCAAGATATCCATCTGCATGCCAATGGAAGCGATCAGCACGTAAAGAAGCACCGTTCCGAGTTTGGATGCACCTGCCCCCTCTAACTGCCTTGCCTTGGTCGTTGACAGCAGAATGCCCAAAATCGTGGCGATGAGAATGATCCAAAAAAAATCAGAGGTGAGGCTGAATTTGTCCAGATCCGGTGCATTCGTTTTTACCCAGCCGGCAATAAAGGTACCCGCCCAATGGGCGATGCCGGTGGTACCAAAGGCCAAACCCAGCATAATCATCAGGTCTTTTACTTCGGAGATACGTGTATTGGCTTTGCTATAGGCTTCCATTCGGCCTGTCAGTTCCTCCACGGCACGGTTATCCGCACGGAAAAAGCGATTCATCCGTTCCGCTTTGCCCGCGCCAAATAAAAGCAATGCCATGTATCCATACGCTATAAATACATCCACCGCGATGGTGGCTGAAAATAATTCCGGTGACGGCTCAAAAATCCGGTACAGTGCAGCTTGGTTTGCCCCACCACCGATCCAAGAACCGGCCAGGGTAGCGAGTCCGCGCCAGACCTCATTAGGCCCTTCCCCACCGACAATTTCGGGGGCAAATAGGCCAACCACATACACGGCAAAAGCGCCCCCCAGCATGACGCTTACGACGGTTGCTGCAAACATGACGCCCGCCTGTTTGCGCAGCTTCCAAAGTTCTGGCAGGTTAAGGCTTAAAGTAAACAGCACCAAGCAGGCAGGCAGCAGGTAGTTGGAGCTTACGCCATAGATTGCTGAATTTTTTCCGTCGATAATTCCCGCTGAGTTCAGCAGTCCAGGAATAAAATAACACAGCAGGAGTGGGGGCAGAATCGCATACAGCCGTTTGAAAAAACGGGAAGACAAAGAAGATGTGTAGAAAACCAATGCGAGGATGGCCATCAGAAGTCCAAAGACTACCGCATCATTGGATATCCATGGCGTAGTTGTGGCGACTAAGATCATAAACAAAAGTACCATTCTGATCTATAAAAAGGGCATATAAAATATTTCTCCTATTTTAGTAGCCATAAAGAATATGCAAAACAAACTGTCCCGATTTTTGGAGAATTATGGAGGCATATTGCTTCTGCTTCTTGGTATCGTACTGGGTAGCATTGTGGGTGTTTTTTTTCCGGAGGCGGTGGGGTGGCTAAAGCCTTTGGGGGATGTTTTCCTCAATCTGTTGTTTGCTGCGGTAGTTCCGTTGCTGTTTTTTGCCATTTCTTCGGCGGTGGCAAATATCGACGGCTCACAGAAATTAGGGCGTATTATTTCAGTCATGGCCGGCGTGTTCCTGTCTACCATCGTTATTGCAGCACTTTGTACGATGGTGGTTTTGTGGTTTTTTCCCGTTGAGGCACCGCAGGTTCCGGCGGAGTCGGTAAGTGAGCTCCTGCAAGCCGGTTCGGACGATACGTGGGGTGATAAATTGGTCAGGTTTGTTTCCGTGGATGAGTTTTATAAGTTGCTTTCCCGGGAAAATATGCTGGCGTTTGTGATCTTCTCCTTCCTTACAGGGGTTGCTGCTATGCGTTCAGGGCAGGCAGGTGATTCCTTCAGGAAATTTTTATCATCGGGAAATGAGGTGATGAAACACCTGCTTATTCTGATCATGAAGATTGCGCCGCTGGGTCTCGGCGCCTATTTTGCCTATCAGGTAGGTACGATTGGACCCGAACTTTTTGGTTTTTACGCCAAGCCCCTGGGCTTGTACTACCTACTGGGAGCATTTTATTTTCTGGTGTTTTTTAGCCTGTATGCTTACATTGCAGGGGGCAGGTCGGGTGTCGATCGTTATTGGAAAAATAACATCTTACCTTCGGCAACCGCCATCAGCACGTGCAGCAGTATCGCCACGATGCCTGTCAACCTCGCCGCGGCACCCCGGATGGGCATCCCTGCTTCAGTCGCGAACGTGGTTATTCCATTGGGAACCACCTTGCATAAGAATGGGTCGTCGATGTCAAGCATTGTTAAAATTTATGTGGCGTTTGTGCTCATCGGCCGGGATTTTTTCGAACCTGCAACCCTGATTACTGCACTTGGTATCACTGTACTGGTCAGCATTGTAGCCGGTGGAATTCCCAATGGTGGCTACATCGGTGAGATGCTGATGATTTCGGTCTATGGACTGCCTACGGAGGCCATTCCCGCCGTTATGATTATCGGCACGTTGGTAGATCCCATCGCTACCCTGCTAAATGCCACGGGCGATACGATAGCGGCCATGTTGGTAAGCCGGTTTGCGCTAGGCCGTAAAGGATTGAACACAGAGGGGATAGAAAACGGATGACACGGATTAAGCGGATTGATGCGGAGGCATTGCGGCCTTTTGTGTCGTTTCAGACCTCCCGGAGCGGTGGCAGTGGTGGGCAGCACGTCAATAAGGTGGAGACAAAAGTCACGCTGCTGTTTGACATGGATGCGGTGACGTTCTTTTCAGCAGTGGAAAAGGACCGTATTCGGCGTCGTCTTGCCAGCCGGTTGCAGGCAGATGGGCGTCTGCAGGTTGTCAGTCAGGAAACACGCAGCCAATTGCAGAATAAGGAAATTTCCGTTCAAAAGCTAGTGGAGTTACTGGACCATGCCCTGCGGACCGACAAACCCCGAAAAGCTACCAAACCTTCCAAAGCGGCTGTTCAAAAACGCCTTGACGCCAAGCGTCAGCAAGCATTGCGGAAAATCAACCGGAAGAAAGATTGGCTTTAAAAGCGATAACTCATTCCCACCGAGCCATACCGATGCCGGAAAAACATGCCCGGCACCTCTTTGCTATAGAAAATATACTGCATGCGCAGGGTAACCAGCCGATTGGCGTAAGCTATGCCGAATTGATGATACAGAACCCAGCGGGAAGGCGTATAGGTTACCGGACCTTTATCGTGGAGGAACATGCCGCCCTGTAGTGTCGCATCGTATCCCACAAATCGCAACTGGGGAGTATAATAAAAAAACAATTCGTTGTTTGCTGTTGAGCCATTTACCTGTAGCCGGCTGGATGTGAGAGCCGATTGGTAAAGCGGGTTAATCCGACCCAGTCGCAGTGTTGGTGCAACCGACAGTCCGGTATGATTTAGCCCCAATATCGCTTCTGCATAGGCAGAGAGATCAAGCCAATGGGCTTTATTACGGTATAGCAAGCCGCCATATTGCACCGAAGCGTCCAAACCGGCGGCATTCTTTAATTGATATTGCCATCCGGCAATGTCATAAAGTTTAAGCACTTTATGGATACTTTCCTGAAATTGCCTTCCCAGTGCCCGCTGCCCGATGGTTCCCAGTTCCACGCTGAAAGAAAGATAGGATTCGTTGGTAAAGTAGCGGTCAAGATCGGCGGCAACAAATAAATAAGCGGTGATGGGTCGGTCTACTTCTTCGATATAACGGATCTGGGCTGTGTAAGCATTGTACATTTTCTGCCCTACCGTTATCCCCCATAGCCGATTGGCCTCCTTTGCGGATAACTGTGTGCTGTCTGCTGCCTTCCGGATGTTAAAAAAAATACCGTTGGTGTAATATTGATCCTGCTTATTAAATAGATAGAGGTCATTGTCACTTCGGAAATTGAGCTCAGCGCGGGGCAGGGGCTGTGCGAGGCCCATGAAATGACTGAAGAGTATACAGGTTATGATGCCGGCCTTGCCAGCGCTATATAGGTTGTTGATCATTTTTTTCTCCCCGGAAACAAACATACGGATTTTTTTCCTCCTGTTTTTGTTTAGAATAATTCTAAAAAATATCAATCCCTTGCAATATTCGTAGCTTCGTTTTGCAATTCGTAATTTTGCATTCCGGTTTAATCCATTGGGGGATAACGAAATGAAGAAAAGTTCGGTAATAGCTATCATTGTAATTGCATTAGCCATTGCGATGATTATTGTGATGTATGCGGATTCGAGTACCTATTCGACATTTACGGAGGCGAAAGAAAAGCAATCCGAATTGTATGTGGTAGGGGTGCTCAACAAAGAGAAGGAGTTGCTCTACAATCCCACGGTGGATGCCAACCATTTTTCGTTCTACATGTATGACAACGACAGTACGGAATGCCGGGTGGTGTTCCGGGGGGCAAAACCGCAGGATATCGAGCGTTCGGAACAAATCGTACTAACGGGTAAAATGGTAGGTAACGAGTTTCATGCCAGTAAGATCTTGATGAAGTGTCCATCTAAATACAACCAAGACGAAATAGAAGTGATTGAAGCAAACACGGCCCAGACAATAGGGTTTGTTGACACACCAATCGATTAATCGATAATATGGATATAACCTATGTAGGCGAGAGCCTGTTGCCGGGCAAAATCGGTCAATTCTTTGTCATCCTTTCTTTCGGAACTGCGCTTTTATCGTGTATCAGTTATTACTTTGCCGCACCTCACAAGGAAGACCGTTCTTGGCTGAACATTGCACGGGTTGCATTCTGGATCAATGTTGCCGCAGTAATCGGTATCGGAAGTAGCCTGTTTTATATCATTTACAATCATTTATTCGAATATCACTACGCCTGGGCCCATTCTTCGAGGTCCTTGCCCACCCATTATATCATTTCCAGTTTTTGGGAGGGACAGGAGGGAAGTTTCTGGCTGTGGATGTTTTGGCAGGGTTTATTGGGAATCGTATTGGTTTTCAGAGCCAAAAGTTGGGAAAGCCCGGTAATGGCAGTGGTTATGTTATGCCAGGCTGTTTTAGGATCCATGCTTATCGGCGTAGAGATTTTTGGCGAACGGGTGGGTAGCTCGCCCTTTATCCTGTTGCGGGAAGCGATGAACGCTCCGATTTTTTCGGATCCGAATTACCTCGGGATGATTGCGGATGGTTCGGGTTTGAACCCTACGTTGCAGAATTATTGGATGGTGATTCACCCGCCGGCGTTGTTTCTTGGCTTTGCTGCGATGATTGTGCCCTTTGCGTATGCCGTGGCGGGATTATGGCAACGGCGGTACAAGGAGTGGATCGCAGTGGGTATACCCTGGGCACTTTTTGCCGTAATGGTATTGGGAGCAGGGATTATCATGGGGTCATTCTGGGCGTATGAAGCCCTGAATTTCGGTGGTTTCTGGGCATGGGATCCCGTGGAAAATGCATCCATTATTCCATGGCTTATGCTAATTGCTGCCGTGCACGTAATGATTGCCTATAAAAATTCAGGACATTCTTATTTTACGGCTGCGTTTCTGGCGATGATCAGTTTTGTGTTGGTAATTTATGCTTCTTTCCTTACACGTAGCGGCGTATTGGGCGAAACATCCGTTCACTCATTTACCGATCTCGGCCTTTATTGGCAGTTGGTGGCCTTTAATGTTATTTTCCTCGCCATCATGGTGTACCTGCTGGTGAGCCGGAAGAAAGAAATGCCCTCTTCGCAGAAGGAGGAGGATATTTATTCGCGTGAATTTTGGTTGTTTATCGGCGCGCTCGTGCTGGTCGTAGCCTGTGTACAGATTATCGCATCCACTTCCATTCCGGTGTTTAATGTGGTGTTTGGGACGAAGGTAGCTCCTCCGCTCGACCCGGTGCAACATTACAACAAGTGGCAGGCTGGCTTCGCGGTGGTAATTGGCCTGCTGTCAGCGTTCACGCAGTTTATGAAGTACAAGCGGACGGATGTGCGCAAATTTTACACCGCTGCGTTGGCATCGCTGGTTGTAGCCATCGTGGTGACTGCTGTAGTGGTATATATCACGAAAGTATATACCAATTTTATGTATATCCTGTTGGTATTTGCAGCGGCTTATACCCTGGTGGCGAATGGGAAGATTTTAGGAGATGCCATCCGCGGAAAATGGAAGCTCACCGGATCTGCTGTAGCGCACATCGGTTTTGGACTGTTGCTCATCGGCGGGTTGGTGGCGGCGGCCACCAACGAAGTAATTTCGGTAAACAGCAGCAACTACATTGCAGTGGCGGGCTTCGATCAGGTGGAAAAGCCCGGCGACAACCTGTTTCTTACCGAAGGGGAGCCCACCCAAATGGGAGATTACCGCATTACCTACGTAGGTGATAGCGTGGCCCCGCCCAATGTGTACTATAAAATCAATTACGAGAAAATAGACGAAGAGACCGGCCGGGTAACCGAAAGCTTTCAACTTCGGCCTTTTGCCCAAAACAATCCACAAATGGGTGGGCTCGTTGGTACGCCGGCTACCAAGCACTACCTTACCCATGACGTATATACACTGATTACGGCGGCGATGTCCGAGCCTCACCAGCAAGGACAGCAGGGTGGAGAACAAACCGGTTTTGAAGCGTATGATGAGCCTGCCACATACGAAACCAACATCGGCGATACACTTCGCTACCGGAATGGGTACATTGTCGTTGAAGGGATTAACCGGAATGCGACCGTTCAGAATATTCCACGTAAAGATGACGATATCATTGTGGGGCTGACGCTACGCGTACATGCAGCAACCGGAGAGCAATATGAGGCTGAGCCGGTATTCCTGATTCGTGGAGGAACTACCTTCGATCTGTTTAAAGATGTGGAAGAGCAGGGGCTTCGGCTCCGTTTCAGCAACATCATGCCGCAGAAGGACAAGTTGGAGCTGATGGTATACCAAAAGCCATTGCCTGAAAAAAAATGGGTGGTGTTTAAGGCCATCAAATTCCCCTATATCAATTTCTTCTGGTGCGGAGCCATTGTGATGACCATCGGTTTCTTCCTGTCCATTTTCCGCCGTAATAAGGAAATCAGAAAAGAGCGAATCAAACCTGCTTAGTCCGTATGGATATTGTATTGCTTGGAAGCGGAAATGTGGCTACTCACTTCGGTAAGGCGTTATCCCATGCAGGACATCGGATCGTACAGGTATACAGCCGTGACCTAGCGCATGCTGCTGTACTGGCTGATGCGTTAAACACCAGTGCCATCGACGATTTGGCTACCGTTGATCCGGCTGCAGATGTATACCTGATCGCCGTAAAAGATGATGCAATCGGTCAGGTGGCTGCACAGTTACCTGCTTCGCTGAAAGGTGCCGTTGTCCACACGGCGGGAAGTGTTGAAATGAACGTTCTTGCATTGCAGGCACGAACATACGGTGTAATCTATCCTGTACAGACCTTTTCCGTGGCAAAACCGGTTTATTTTTCCGAGGTGCCCCTTGCGTTGGAGGCTTCGGACGAGATTACTTATACCCGGTTGGCAGAACTGGCCGCTAGCTTATCCATCCGGGTGTTTCCCTGTGATTCCCGGCAGCGGCTGGCGTTGCATATGGCGGCGGTATTTGCCTGTAATTTTACAAATCACCTTTATGCCATCGGCGCGGCTATCCTTCGAGAACATGCGTTGGACTTTGACCTTATCCGGCCGCTTATCCTTGAGACTGCCGAAAAAGTGATGGAGCACCAACCGGAGGACGTGCAGACCGGCCCGGCGGTTAGGCACGATACCGGCACGATACAAAAGCATTTGGCGGCGTTGAACGGCCGTCCTGATTTGGCGGCACTTTATCAGCTAATCAGTGACCACATTAGTCATCCGTAGGTTATATCCAGTAAATAGCTGCCTTTAACCCAGCCTACATGCAGTAAGAAATGCTGGATATATACTGGAGAGATACTGGATAAATACCGGATAATGAGTGTATCTTATCTATCCCTGAATTGGCCCTTTATCCGCTCCAGATTACCGATCATTTCCTCTATTCGCATGTTCTCATGCTTGATGTATTGTTTCATGAATACGAAATGGCAGATCAGGAACCAGAAAACGACGAAGATGAAAATGCCGGCCAGTGTCCAGAAGGGCAATATGAAATACATTTCAATGCCGTATAATGCGAAAGCAACGGCAATGCAGATTTCATAAACCACATAGCTCCGGGTATTGAAGCGGTTGCGTTTTTGTTGGAAAGCCCGCAAATAATTGATATAATCCTGTGGTTTGGACAATAAGTGCCTGCTTCGGCTGATATCTTTATAGTCGTTTAGCTGATTTGCGAAATAGTAACCAATGCACCCCACCATGATGGCCAGTGCCAGGTATGTGGTCCAGGTTGAGAAATCTACCACGATGCATATCCATAAAGCGGTCAGGACAGCAGTGCCCACGGCCACACTTTGCCAAAACAATTTTTTCGTCAGCGCAGTCCGATGACTTTTAATGTGCTGTAGAATTGTTTCAAAGCTAACGTTTGGCTCGGGTTTTTGCCCTTGCCAAAGCTGTTGTATCTCATCAAAGCCTTTCATTACTGTTGTATATTTCTGTTAGCTTATGTTTTATCCGGTGTATTTTTACCCGTAGGTTACCTTCGGAAATGCCAGCCACTTCAGCAATTTCCGGGTAAGGTATTTCATCCAATACCATCGTAATAATAATACGTTCATTTTCATCCAGTTGTGAAATGGATTTATACAATAAAGCAATTTGCTCTTGTTTTTCGGAAGGTTCTTCCGCATAATTTTCAATGATGTTATCATTGAGTTCATCCGTCGTGCGGCGTTTGGCCGTGCGGAGGTAGGAGAGGCAGGTGTTTACGGCAATGCGGTATATCCAGGTAGAAAACTGTGATTCGTTTCTGAAGGTATCGAGGTTTTGCCAAACCTTAATAAACGTCTCCTGCATCAGGTCGTTTGCCGAATCGCTGTCGCCCGTATATCCATAACATAGGTGGTACACCTTTTTGGAGTTCTTTTCAAATAGTTGCTGGAACAGTTGTCGCTGGTCTCTCATGCACGGCAATTACAGTCTATTTGACTTGTTAGCGGCAAATATGTTACAAAAAATCCATACCTTTATCCCAATGGAGACGCTGATACCCATACTGATCGCAATTGTGGTTTTTGCCTTTCAGGCATATGCTAATTTCCAGAAGGAACAGGAGAAGGCGCGTAAACGGAATCCAGGGCAACCTCCCTTGCCTCCGTTGCCGGAAGAAAACGCCGAACGGACAGTAGCCAAGCCCCGGGCAGATGTACAGCGGCGGGTGCCGGAACCTCCTCATACCCAAAGGCATTCCCCGCCCATACGGGAGGCATTTGAAAGCTACTCGGGATTCATGGACGTGGATGAAGTAAAGCGTGTGAAAAAAAACCGGAAACCGCAGCTTTCATCGTTGCGGGTAGAAGTGGATGAGGGGACAGATACCTCCCCATCAAAAGACGGAGTCACATTTGACTTACGCGATGCGGTGATCAAATCCGCCATTTTGGAGCGGCCGTATCCTTAATTATTGGCGGTCTATAATCAAATTAAAGTTGTCCATATCTTTCAGAAACGGCAATCCCTTACGGGTATCTTCGATATCTTTCCGATAGATGGTAAATGTGTACAAGTCTTCATATTCCGGTTTATAATACACCACGTCTCCCATGGGGGAAATACACATGGAACCTCCGGAATAGTAAATTTCGTTGCCATCGTGTCCTACACGGTTCACACCGATAACAAACGACTGGTTTTCAATCGCACGCGCGGGGATAAGGCTTCGCCAATGCGCCGAGCGTTTATCGGGCCAGCTAGCTACATAAAGTAAAATATCATACGCATAGTTAAGATTACGCGACCACACCGGGAAGCGCAGATCATAACAGATCATCGGACATATTTTCCAACCATTCAGCTCAACGACGACACGTTGGTTACCGGGCGTAAATACCGTATCTTCACCTGCCATACCGAAGAGATGCCGTTTGTCATATTTAACATAATTGCCTTCCTTGGTCATCCATATAAACCGGTTATAATACTTGCCCTCTTCTTCAATGATCAAGCTCCCGGCTACAACGCAGTCGTATTGCTGGGCTGTTTCCAGCATCCAGTGCATCGTCTTGCCGTCTGACTTTTCTGCACATTTCTCCACGCTCATCGTGAAGCCGGTATTAAACATTTCTGGCAGTATAATGAGATCGGTTTTCTCGCGGATTGCAGACAATCTGAGCGACAGGTTATCGAGGTTTTTATCAATATTTTCCCAGAAAAGGTATGCTTGAAAAGTCGTAATTTTTAATGCATCCATATCCATCAGCTAGGGTATCCCGTTATAGTTAACCTGCAATTAGTACAAATTAACAAAAATTATCTGAAAGCAAATGATAGCTCTCTATGCTGCAATTATTTTGCCAGTTATTACGTTGATCGGTCCAGGAGGTATTGTGCCATCGTTTGCAAGGGAATTTTCCGGTTTTTTCCGCAACTGATTTTATCAAGTGCTGTGTAGGCTTGTGTCGCATAAGATTGTTTGGCAGATTCCGTAGTCTGCCTGATACCGAGATCATTGTAGACCGCGGTAATCTCGTTTATTTTTTTTTCAGGCTGATCATGGGTTTCCAACCACTTGTGCAGTATGGAACGTGTTTCGACGTCTGCCGCGTCCAATGCACTTAACAATAAATAGGTTTTCTTGTTGGCGAGAATATCCCCTCCGCGTTGTTTGCCGAATTGTTTAGGGTCCCCGTACACATCAAGGAGGTCATCCTGTAACTGGAATGCAATGCCCACGTTAACGCCAAAGTCATAGATGTGTTGGGCATCCGGTCCGGAGGCATTTCCCAGAATGGCACCTATTTTCAGGGCTCCTCCCAGTAATACCGAAGTTTTCAGTTGGATCATATGGAGATAATCGGCAATGCTGACAGTCGAATTCGCTTCGAAATCCATATCTAGCTGCTGCCCTTCGCATACCTGTGTAGCCACTGTATTGAACGTTTCCAAGATGGCGGGAAGTTTGCCAGCAGGGCATTTTGCCAGCTGTTGGTAGGCCATGATCAGCAGGTTGTCTCCCGATAATATCGCGACGTTGGCATTCCATTTTTCGTGGACCGTTTGTTTTCCGCGTCTCAGGGGCGCCTGATCCATGATATCATCATGTACAAGTGAAAAGTTGTGGAAGAGTTCTACAGCCAATGCAGCAGGTACTGCTTGCCGGATATCAGGGATGGCGAATAGGTCGGCCGCCATCAATGTAAGCAGGGGGCGTATGCGTTTCCCTCCCAATGTGAGCATGTACCGGATCGGTTCGTACAACATTGCCGGGACGGATGGGATGTCAAGCTCCGCTAATCCCCGGTTGATGTATTGCTGCCATGTAGAGGTATCGCCTGTCATATTCTGAAAATTGGTTGCTAAGATAGGAATATCTCTTCAAACGATTGACGAAACGATGACAAGCAAGGTGTATAAATTGGCAGGAGATTTGTCGTACCTTTGCAAAATTCAATACCAGTAACGTTGAAAACACTCATTGAGGAGCCTGTCTCCACTCCGGTGTCTGAAAATACAGAACCGGAACCTACTCCAGATCTTAATAAAACGATTTCAAGGGAGCGGATACGGATCGCTGTCGCGCTATTTTATTTTTGCCAGGGCTTGGCGTTTGCTTCGTGGGCAAGCCGTATACCGGATATAAAGTCGGCATTGAATCTTTCCGATGCGCAATTGGGTACATTACTTTTTGCCCTTCCTTTGGGGCAGTTGTTGACCATGCCTTTGTCTGGCCGGTTGGTTACCCAATACGGCAGCCGGGGGGTGCTGCGTATCGCTGCTCCTTTGTATGCCTTGGTCTTGACTTTCCTCGCATTGGCGTCCACGGGTTGGCAGTTGGGTTTGGTACTGTTGGCTTTTGGCGTAGTAGGCAATATGTGTAACATTGCAGTAAACACCCAAGGAGTAGCTGCAGAGCAGTTGTATGGGCGTTCGATCATGACCTCATTTCACGGCGCCTGGAGTATTGCCGGATTTATGGGTGCGCTGATCGGTCTGCTGCTGATTAATCTTCACATCGGTACATACCTGCATTTCTGGATCATTTTGATTTTTGTGGTAATCAATACGGTGATTAACGAAAAATTCCTTGTGAGCCATGTGGTTACCGAGCAACGGAAGACGAGCTTTTTCACAAAACCCGATGGAGTGTTGGTGCAACTTGGTATCATCGGGTTTTGCAGTATGGCAACGGAGGGTGCAATGTTTGATTGGAGTGGTGTCTATTTCAAAGATATTGTACAGGCTCCTTCTTCAATGGTCGTGGTCGGCTATGCTTCTTTCATGATTATGATGGCTGCGGGTCGTTTTATCGGCGATTGGGCAATCCGGCGCATTGGAAGGCGGACCTTACTACAGGTGAGTGGCTGTCTCATTTTTGTGGGAATGGGCATCGCGGTATTCTTTCCAACGGTAGTAACCGCCTCCCTGGGATTTATGTTGGTAGGGCTTGGTGTAGCATGTGTAGTCCCTTCAGTTTATAGCGCCGCTGGCCGGAATAGCAAAATATCTCCGGGTGTTGCATTGGCAATGGTGTCCAGTGTCAGCTACCTGGGCTTTCTCATTGGTCCGCCGTTAATTGGTTACATCGCCGAGTTAGCCAGCCTCCGTTATTCGTATGCCGTAATCGGCCTATTTGGATTGATGATTACCACCTTAATCTCCCTGACACAGGTGGTGAAAAACGGAAATTGAGAGGGAAGCTCCGTGCCCCCGCAAAAAAAACGCAGCGAACTCCGTGTAAAAAGATTAGGAGATACGATAATAAAAAAAATGTCTTAGGTTTGGTGGAATAAAAGGGTTACATTTTGGGCATAAGCGTATTAATAGGTGAGTAAGTTAAATAGATCTGTTGTACCGGACGCTGACTTAAAAACTGTTGAAGGCATTGCATTGGGCAATGCGGCTGTTTTAGAAAGCTTATATCACGATTATTTTCCGATGGTGTTGAACATGGTAATCCAAAACAATGGCACGGAGGAAGAAGCGAAGGATATTTTTCAGGAAGCAGTAATTGTGTTGTATGATAAAATCAGGCAGGGGAATTTTGAGTTGAGCAGTAAGCTAAAAACTTATCTTTACTCGGTATGCCGGAGGTTGTGGCTGAAGCAGTTGGGGAACCAGGAGCGAGCGTTTCAGGACGTTAGCAGCTACGAAGAAGTAATTCCGGTGGAGGATGATTTGGCAAAGCACCGAGAGACGGAACTGCAGTTATCGTTGATGGAGCAAGCGCTAGATAAACTGGGTGAACCCTGCCGGACCATTATCCATGACTTTTATATATTGAATTTGTCCATGCAGGAGATTTGCGAAAAATTTGGGTATACCAGTGCAGATAACGCGAAAAATCAAAAATACAAATGTCTGCAGCGATTAAAGCGATTGTTTTTTTCAACTACGTGAAACCTGCCTGTCGATGAACACGCAGGTTCCGTCTGATCACGAAGAACGATTATTTTTGAAACGGATATGATGATGAACGAACAGGATTTTATAGCACAGGCCGATCGGTTTCTAAGCGGTAGGATGGATAGCGCTGAGCGGATCGCTTTTGAACGGTATTGCGAAGAAAATCCGTCAGCAGCTGAGCAGTTGGCAACGCACAGGCTGTTTTTACAACAGCTCAGGCAGCATGCGGATCGAGCGGCTTTCAAACGCACGCTGGCTTCGGCAGCCGAGCGGTACCACCACCCGGTTATTCCGGCGACGTCGGTACGCCGGGAACCCATTCTGGTTACACTATGGAACCGATTTAAAGTCAATTCACTGGTTGCAGCAAGTGTTGCAATTGTGGCAGTTTTTTCTACTTTGTGGCTATCCGGATATTACAAGACCATTGAAAAAACCACCACCAATTACAGTGCGTTGCGCAGGGACATGAATACGGTTAAGAAGAATGTGAATGCCCAGAATGCGGTGATACGTAATATCAACAGCGAAAAGCAAAAAGGAGGGCAGTCTGAGGGGCATTTCGGTGCTACCGGTTTCATCATTTCGCCCAATGGATATGTAGTGACGAACTATCACGTGATAAAGGATGCAGATTCTGTTCACTTGCAGAACACGAAGGGAGAATCATTTAGGGCAGATGTAATCTATATCGACCCTACCCATGATTTGGCGATGCTGCACATCAGTGATAGTACGTTTAAGACGCTGAAAAATACTCCGTATACATTTAAAGAGGCTGATTCTGAGCTGGGAGAAGATGTATATACCATCGGCTTCCCACGTGATGAGGTGGTGTACGGCCAGGGATATCTTAGCTCGCGCACCGGTTATGCCGGCGATACCACCGCGTATCAATTGTCCATTCCGGTTAATCCGGGCAACAGCGGAGGGCCCGTGATGGATAGCCGTGGGCAGGTGATCGGTATCATCAGCGGCAAGCAAACAGGGATCGACGGAGCTTCTTTTGCAATAAAAACCGAAGCACTGCTAAAATCCATATCGGCAATTCCGATGGATTCGTTGGAGAGCAGGCTGACGATTAACCGTAAGAATTCACTCAGCGGACTGAAACGTACCGATCAGATCAAGAAGATCCAGGATTATGTCTACTTGGTGAAGGTTTATTAAGGACTTTCTTGTGAAATTAAAAAAGCGATTGGCCCTCAAAGGTCAATCGCTTTTTTTATGTATGCCGATTGTATGTAATCAAAGGTTGGGCTGCGGTGTAGTGCGCAGGTAAGGTTTGATAACTTTGTGACCTTTCGGAAACTTTGCGGGAATATCCTCGGTTGGGATTGCCGGAACCACAATCACGTCTTCACCGTGCTTCCAGTCGGCCGGTGTGGCCACACTGTAGTCTGCTGTCAGCTGGAGCGAATCAATCACACGAAGGATTTCATTAAAGTTACGTCCCGTAGAAGCGGGGTAAGTAAGTGTCAGCTTGATTTTCCTATCAGGACCGATGATAAAAACTGAACGGACGGTTGCTGTTGCCGATGCGTTCGGGTGAATCATGTCATAAAGTTCCGATACTTTCCTGTCCGAATCAGCAATTATCGGGAAATCCACTTCGCAGTTTTGGGTTTCATTGATATCATGAACCCAGCCGTGATGACTTTCGATGGGATCCACACTGACGGCGAGCACTTTTACGTTGCGCTTTTCAAATTCGTTTTTCAGTTGGGCCGTACGGCCAAGTTCAGTGGTACACACCGGTGTATAGTCAGCCGGATGCGAAAACAATACGGTCCAGCTTCCTTCCGTGTAATCGTAAAAATCAATTTCACCTATTGTCGTTACCGCTTTGAAGTTCGGTGCGGTATCACCTAATCGTAAACTCATGTTTATTCCTCCTTTTGTAAGTTTCGTAGTCTACAAATTTAGTAGATTTTTGGGATAAAAAAAAGGCGAAACAAAATCATTTATACTCCGTCTAACCCTATATGGAAAAAAATGGATCTCCGGAGATGTCACCGCTGTATCGGAAAAGGGTGGCGATCGAGTTAGCGTTTTGGAAACATAAAATGACTAAAAAGCAGTCAGTAGGCAATGTATGGGCTAAAAAAATCCAAACTAAACTCAATAACCTGATTCCCGAGAAGGTACATCAGGCCATCACCTTCGCAATTGAGAAAATGGTGAAGACGGTGCTTTTCGGCGCGCAATACACCACTGCACCGCCTAAGGTATACAGCAGTTTCCAGTTGCGCGAGGCTTACGTCAAGCGGCTTATAGACACATACAAGAAAACCGCCTCGCTGGAGGGGGCTATTACCGGTGCCGGAGGTATTTTGTTGGGAATCGCTGATTTCCCTGCGCTATTGGCAATTAAGATAAAAATGCTATTTGATATTGCGGCAACCTATGGGTTTGACGTACGGCAATACAAAGAACGGCTTTTCCTGTTAACTGTATTTCAGCTGGCATTTTCCAGTCATATACACCGTGCCGATGTATACGAGCGATTGCTGACCTGGGATCGGTATGCGCGGCAGTTGCCGGATGACATCGACAGTTTCGATTGGCGGACTTTCCAGTTGGAGTACCGCGACTATATTGATCTGGCCAAAATGGCCCAACTTATCCCTGTTATCGGAGCGGCCGTGGGTGCCGTCGTCAACTACCGCCTAATGGAACAATTAGGAGTTACGGCAATGAATTGTTATCGGATGCGTATGTTGGATCCTACATAGATAGGTTTGGAAAATGATCGACTAAATTTATTTGCTATGCAAGCATAGTATTTTTCCTTACCTTTGTCCAAAACCTTTCAGTTATGATATTCGAACTCACCGAAGAACAGCAGATGATCCGGGATGCTGCCCGTGATTTTGCCCAAAACGAATTGAAATCCGGCGTTATCGAACGCGATGAGCATCAGAAGTTTCCTGCGGAACAAATCAGGAAACTTGGTGAACTGGGGTTTTTGGGTATGATGGTCGATCCCAAGTACAACGGTGCGGGGCTGGATACCGTTTCTTATGTGCTGGTGATGGAGGAGCTTTCCAAGATTGATGCATCGGCATCGGTGGTTGTATCCGTCAATAATTCCCTGGTTTGTGATGGTTTGGAAAAATACGGAACAGAAGAACAAAAAGAGAAATACCTCAAGCCACTCGCCGCTGGGGAAATCATCGGCGCATTCTGTTTATCCGAGCCGGAAGCAGGTTCAGATGCTACTTCCCAACGTACTGTTGCGGAAGATAAGGGAGATCACTACCTGCTCAACGGCACCAAAAATTGGATAACAAACGGAGGTACGGCTTCTACCTACTTGGTAATTGCACAAACACATCCGGAAAAGGGTCATCGTGGCATCAATGCACTCATTGTTGAGAAAGGAATGGATGGCTTTACCGTGGGACCGAAAGAGAATAAATTGGGCATCCGTGGATCTGATACGCATTCTCTCCTTTTCAGCGATGTAAGGGTACCTAAGGAAAACCGGATCGGGGAAGACGGATTTGGATTTAAATTTGCCATGAAAACGCTGGAAGGTGGCCGTATCGGTATTGCTGCACAGGCACTCGGTATCGCCTCGGGAGCTTTTGAGCTTGCCGTAAATTATGCCCGGGAGCGTCAAACCTTCGGTAAACCCATCGCACAGCATCAGGCGATCCAGTTTAAATTGGCTGATATGGCTACGCAGATAGAGGCCGCCAGGCTATTGTGCTTAAAAGCCGCTTGGCTCAAAGACAGAGGTGAACCTTATGCGCAAGCGGCGTCCATGGCCAAGCTCTATGCATCTGAAGTTGCGATGAAGGCGACGGTGGAGGCTGTACAGATCCACGGTGGTTACGGATATGTAAAGGAATATCATGTGGAACGCCTGATGCGAGATGCCAAAATCACCCAGATTTATGAGGGCACATCCGAAATCCAACGGATGGTGATTTCGAGGGAAATACTCAAGGACTAAAGGAAAAATGCAAACGATGGCATGAAATTATTGATATTTGTCGTAATTTCGGCCCGCTGCATGAACATTGAGTAACAACTTTATAAAATATTGAGATGATGTATGTGATTAATCGCATTGTTCCGATGCGCCATTTTTGCTTATTGGGGTTATTTTGTGTTTTATCGGGTGCCGTGATGGCTCAATATTCAGTCGGTGGCCAGGTACGTGCGGAGGATGGATCGGGGATACCCCGCGCATCGGTTCAGATCCTGAATTCTAATCTTGCCGTTTCGACGGATGAGCAGGGAAATTTTTTGCTTGAGCATGTACCTGCGGGTACCCAGGTTATTCGCTTCAGTACGCTGGGATACGCAACTGAAAACCGTACGGTAAGTGTCCAAGGAAATGTTACAATGACAATCCAATTGACTGGCGTCGAAAACCGCTTGGATGAAGCTGTGGCCACCGCTCAGAAAATGGAAAACGATCCCCACGATATAGCCGCCAGCTTGTCAGTGATTGGTGCACGGCAGGTAGAGCAGCAATACATCTGGAACGTTATGGACGTAACGGCCGTGGTACCCAATCTGAATATTGCAAACCCGGGAGACAACCGGAATGTCGCTTCCATACGAGGTATTGCCACGACATCCTATAACCAGGCGGTAGCCACCTATGTGGATGGCGTCAATCAATTCGGATTGGATACCTATATCCCGTATTTACAGGACGTGGAACGTATTGAAGTGCTTCGTGGACCCCAAGGTACACTTTATGGTCGAAATGCAATGGGTGGGGTAATCAATATCATTACCCAGCAACCTACGAACCGCACAAGTGGACTGGCCGAAGTTAATATAGGTAATCACGGGCAGCAGCGCTACCTTTTGGGCATCCGTACCCCCATTGTCAAAGATCGCCTATTCCTGGGAGCTTCGGGTATGTATAACGGTCTGAACGGTTTTTTTACCAACGATGTCAATAATTCGCATTATGACAAGCAGCATACGGTGTTCGGCAATTACTATCTGAAATACCTGATTAGCAATCAGTGGGCAATGACCTTGAATGTCAAACATGTCTCGAATCGGAATCGCGGTGCATTTGCACTTATTCCCGGCGTAGATGACGCTTTTGGAAATCCGTTCCATCTCAGTCAGAATGCCCGGACAGAAATGGTGGATGAAACGCGGAATGTATCGCTTTCAATCAATCACTTCGGTAGCACCTTCAATTTCAGCTCACAGACTGCTTATCAGTCCAATTACCGGTATTACCAAGATCCCATCGACGGTGATTTTTCTCCGTTGGATGCCATTTCCATTGTCAACGACTATGGAAAAGACTGGAACCATGTAAAAGTAGTTACGCAGGAATTTAAGTTTTCTTCCGCACCTTCCCACAACGCTCCCATTCACTGGACGGCAGGTACCTTTTTATTTCATCAGGATGCTCCCACGAAGCAGGGAACCTATTTCGGTGCAGACGCAGGACTGATGGGGCCTGAATACGCCGATTATGCCCATACAACCAGCATCTTAACCAATTCGGCTGTTAATCAGGGTGCGGCTGTTTTCGGTCAACTGGATTACCGGCTGGGGAATGGCTGGGAATTTCAGGCAGGACTCCGCTATGATTACGAATATGCGAAGTTGGGCGCCCGCGGGGAATTTCAGCCCGACGGCGGCGATGTGATGATTGTCCAACCCGATACCTCGGCTTCCGCGGGTTTCCATGCCTTTACACCTCGGGTGAGTGCGAAATATGCATTCGACGACGCACATCATCTTTATGCTTCTTATACAAGGGGCTTCCGTGCGGGAGGGATTTCTCAGCTTTCTTCCAATCCGGAAGAGGCGTCCTTACGGCCCTTCGATCCGGAGTTCAGCAATAACGTAGAAGTAGGGAGCAAAAACCTGTTTTTGGATCGCAGACTGCAACTGGATGTAACTGCGTTCTATACGCATGTTAACAATGCACAGGTGCCTACTTTGCTATTACCGGACGCAATTACCGTAACTGAAAACACCGGACAGATGGAAAGCATGGGGGCTGAGGTGGAAGTGGCTGCACGGGTAGTGCGGAATTTGACCTTGTGGGGAAGTGCAGCGTTTACCCATGCGGAATATACAGATTTTAATACAGTTGGAGAGAACGGCGACAATATCCAATTAAAAGGTAACCGGCCGGTGTATACACCGGAATGGACCGGATTTCTCGGCGCACAGTATGTGATACCTTTACAACCCCGTAACAAGCAGCACCTTCAATTGGGGGTTTATGGTAAATTCATTGGGCAACAATATTTCGTGGTGGACAATACCATCGGACAGGAAGGCTATGGCCTGCTGAATGCGAATGTGAGCTATTCATTGAACGGTTATGAGCTCAGTCTTTGGGGGCAGAATCTGGCAGATAAGCGATACATCGACTATGCCTATAGCGTAGGCTTTGCAGCGGTACATTTGGGAAGACCCGCCACCTATGGTGTCACCCTAAGAAAACGGTTTGGCTCTTGATTAAAGTGTCAAAAACTTTTGCCGGTATTCCTTTGGGGTCATGCCGATAAATGCCTTGAATTGTTTGTTGAAGTTGGATAACGTATTGAATCCCGATTCATAGCAAATCTGGTCAATATTTTTCACTTCATGGGTAGAAAGCAGCTTGCAGGCGTTACGTATCCGGACTTCGGTGAGGAAGTACGAAAATGACTTACTCGTTTTTTTGGTGAAATAACGGCTGAATGAGGTGGGTGTCATATTTAATAGCGCTGATACCTCTTCCAGGGGAATTTTGCGTTTGAAGTGCTGGGCAACATACGTGTAGACAATGTTGATGCGATTTGATTCCACTTCCTTCATCGGATTGTGCACTACGTCATTATGCAGTAACTGATAATCTTTGGTCGTACTCAACAGATCGAGTATCCTGAAAAACTGAATGATGCTTTCTGTACCGTGCAAGTGGAGGAGCTCACGCATCAATACCGAGGTCTTTTCCGCACATTTACCGTAGATGTCCATCCCGTATTGTGCTTTTTCCAACAAGGTTTTTATTTGGCTGAATTCATCTTTGTGAATGAGCATATTCCAAATGCTTACGTCGAAGTAGATAACCAGTCCACGACTGATTTTGTCTGCCGGAGGTTCAAGGAAGTATGCCTCTGTTCGCCATAAATGTGGAATGTTGGGGCCTAAAAAAGTCAGATCTCCCTTGTCAAAATGTTTTACCGTATTCCCTATGAAACGTGTTCCGGTTCCTTCGAGTACCAAAAAAAGCTGATATTCTTGATGGGCATGCCAGGTAGCATCAAAGTGTTTTTCGCGTAGTTCCCTGATAAGAAATACGTTGGATTGCGGGATGGTTGATTTCTGAACAGCTGTTCGCTTGATGGCCGTTTCCATATTTACACAAAATTACTTAATCCACCTGTGTAGACAACGTTTTGTAACTCAAACATACGATTATTATTGCATTATTTGTTATATGGGTCAATAAAACGGATAAAATAAAGTCAGTATTCGTTATTTAATAGGTGTTTTATAGACATTTTAAATGCGATCTTGGCCTTTGTAAATAATACGAGATATCCTATATTAGACGATACCCGTCAGCTCGTTGGGTATGATTACATAAATTGACAGCACAATATGTCGTTACCAATTAGTTTGGGAGTAAGTACCTGGTTATGGACCTCTCCTTTTAAGACCGAGGATGCTGTGAAACTATTCGCAAAAGTCAAGCAAATGGGATTTGACCAAATAGAAATTGCGGTGGAAGATCCACAGTTGATCGATGTGAATAGAATAAGGACTGAATTGTCCAATCAGGAATTAGGTGTCATCTTATGCGGCGCATTCGGGAGCACGCGGGACCTGACCAGCGATGACGCGTCGCTGCGTAATACCGGTATGGATTACATCATAAGATGCTTGGATATTGCAGCAGAATTGGGAGCTGATTTCTTTGCCGGGCCGATGTATTCAGCGGTGGGAAAAGCAAGAATGGTACCTATTCAGCAACGGCAGTTGGAATGGAGCCGGGCGGTTGAAAACCTACAGACTGTTTGTGAACGGGCAGCTGACCGCGGCCTTCAGATTGCACTGGAGCCTTTGAATCGTTTTGAATCAGATCTTGTTAACACGGTAGACGATGTGATTCGGCTGATTAAAGAAATCGACCATCCGGCGGCGGGAATTTGCTTGGATATGTTCCACATGAACATCGAAGAACCCGATCCCGAGCGCGCGATCCGCGTGGCAAATAACCGGCTGCTTCACGTTCAGGTTGCTGAAAATTACCGGGGTACTCCCGGATCGGGGAATGCCAGTTGGGATGCTTATTACAGGGGGCTTGCTGCGATTGGCTATTCGGGTACGGTTTCTATCGAAAGTTTCACACCCGAAAACCAGGAATTGGCCGCAGCGGTATGTATCTGGCGGAACCTGGCAGAAAGCCAGGATGCATTTGCAAGCGAAGGGCACAACTTTTTGAGAAAATGGTTAACCGGCAAAAAATAAAAATAAACAACTTATGAATACGAAAAAAATCAATGTAGCCATTATCGGACTGGGATTCGGTGCAGAATTCATTCCGATCTATCAACAACATCCAAACGCGAATTTGTATGCCATATGTCAGCGAAATGCCGATAATTTGAATAAAATCGGCGATGCCTTCGGGATTACAAAACGCTATCGGGATTACAACGAGCTTTTGGAAGACAAAGAGATTGATGCGGTGCATATCAATACGCCGATTCCAAATCATGCTGAACAGACACTGCAGGCGCTCCGCGCAGGAAAACACGTTGCCTGTACCGTACCCATGGCTACGACCGTAGAGGAATGCCGGCAAATTGTTGAAGCGGTAGCAGAGACAGGATTGACCTATATGATGATGGAAACCGTGCTGTATTCACGTGAATTCCTCTTTATGAAAGAGCTGTATGAAAAGGGAGAATTGGGTAAAATCCAATTTCTGAAGGCAAGTCATCAGCAGGACATGGATGGATGGCCGAACTACTGGCCGGGGTTACCCCCTATGCACTATGCTACCCATTGCGTAGGTCCCGTATTGGGCCTTACGCGCGGCGAAGCCGAATATGTGTCTTGCTTTGGCTCAGGTACGATACGCGAGGAACTGCAAGGGTACTATAACTCGCCGTTTGCCATAGAAACGGCTCATATTAAGTTTAGAAATTCCGATCTGAGCGCACAGGTATACCGCTCTTTGTTTGATACGGCCCGGCAATACCGGGAAAGCTTTGAGGTCTATGGCAGTAAAAAAGCGGTGGAATGGCCGTTGATAGAAGGCAGACCGTTGGTGGTGCACACGGCAAAAAAGCCGGAGCCTGAAATTCCCGAAGAAGTTCAATGCCCCGACTATGCACATTTGTTGCCGGAGCCCATTCAGCACTTTACAACCGGGGGGGTGTACGATGAAGATGCAAACCAACATCTTTCATTTATTCAGGGCGCAGGTCACGGCGGTTCTCATCCGCATCTCGTGCATGAGTTTATCAGTGCATTGATTGAAAACCGGCAACCCTATCCGAATGCACAGCAGTCGGCCAATATTACGTGTGTCGGCATCCTTGCCCATGAATCGGCCTTAAAGGGAGGTGAAATCATTCACCTGCCGAAGTTTACGTTATCTTAATTATACCCTGACCATGAATAAGCCACTTACCCTGTTTGTCAAACTGCTCGCCATCGTGTTGGTACCTCTGTTTTTCGGGGGTTGCGGAGGTGGAAAAAAAGAAAGTGACGGACCCCGGCGATTGGAATTGTTTTTCCTCGGGCATGCCAGCAAGCACCACGATTCGGAATTATTGGCCGATATATTACGGCAGGAATATGCATCCGAAGGAATTAACATCACGTATTCGGTTGATCCGGAAGACCTGACAAAGGAGGACCTACAGCGCTACGATGGATTGATTGTGTATGCCAACCACGACTCTATCAGCACAGCCCAGGAAAAAGCACTATTGGATTTTGTGGCTTCGGGCAAAGGATTTATCCCGCTTCATTCCGCGTCGTTCTGTTTTCAGAATTCGCCGGAAGTGGTAGCGCTCATCGGGGGGCAATTTAAAAGTCATGGAGGCGGAAAATTTTCTGCGGAAATTATAAAACCGGATCACCCCGCAATGTCAGGTGTCGTTCCTTTTGAGACGGAATGGGATGAAACGTATGTGCACGATCATTTTGCCGATGATATTGAGGTGCTGATGGAACGTGTGGATAGCACGCACCGGGAGCCGTATACGTGGGTGAAAGACTATGGAAAAGGCAGGGTCTTTTATACGGCATTCGGTCACGATGAGCGCACGTTTCGCAATCCAGGATTTCTGCAGCTTGTAAAAAGTGGTATCCGTTGGGCGGTGGGAGAAGAAGCAGTGAAAAGAATGGAAGCCTATGTCATTGCGCAGCCTGAATATAAAGAAGGCCGGATGCCCAACTACGAGCACCGTGACCCACCTCCCCGTTATCAGCTTCCGCTCAGCCCCGAAGAATCACAGACCCTCATCCAGGTACCAGTCGGGTTCAAACTTCAATTGTTTGCCAGTGAGCCGGATATCAAGAAACCTATTGCGATGGATTGGGACGAGAGGGGACGCTTATGGGTGATTGAAACCGTCGATTATCCCAATACCGTCCGGGATGACAAAGGCGAAGGTGACGACCGGATTTTGATCTGTGAGGATACCGATGGCGACGGCAAGGCAGATAAATTTACGGTATTTGCCGAAGGCTTGAATATTCCAACCAGTTTTACGTTTGCCAACGGGGGCATTATTGTTTCTCAGGCACCCCATTTTTTGTTTCTCAAGGATACCGACGGTGACGATAAAGCCGATGTGCGTGAAGTGTTGATAGATGGATGGGGTACATTCGATACCCACGCAGGTCCATCCAATCTGCGTTATGGAATCGATAATAAAATTTGGGGTACCGTAGGGTATTCGGGTTTTGAAGGTACAATAGGTGGCAAACCGTTTAAGTTCGGTTCGGGTGTTTACCGGTTTGATTCCGATGCGACCCAATTTGAGTTTTTGGGTAATACGAGCAATAATACCTGGGGGCTCGGTTTTTCCGAAGATTTTGATGTGTTCATATCTACCGCCAACAATGAGCACAGCGATTTTTTCGCCATTCCGCTGCGTTATTACGAGCGGGCAAACCTGCAGGAACGGGGTATCGAAAAAATAGATGGGCATTATAACATGCATGTGCTCACGAAGGAGCTTAGGCAGGTAGACGTTCACGGTGGCTTTACCGCAGCTGCAGGGCATAGCCTGTATACTGCAAGGGCATTTCCACAGGAATACTGGAACCGGGTGGCGTTTATATCCGAACCAACGGGACGATTGGTGCACCGGCATATCCTCGAACAGGTTGGTTCCGGATTTAAGGAGAAGGGCGATGGATGGAACATGATTGCTAGTTCGGACAACTGGTTCGGTCCGGTAGACGCCAAAGTAGGACCCGATGGTGCGCTTTGGATACTGGATTGGTACAATTTCGTCATCCAGCATAATCCTACCCCCGAGGGGTTTGAGAACGGAGCGGGCAATGCTTATATTGATCCGCTGCGGGACAACACAAAAGGACGTATTTATCGATTGGTACATACCGACTCTAAAGCCTATAAACCGTATAAATTGAATTCAGAAAAGCCGGCTACATTGATCAATGCATTGAAAAGTGATAATCAGTTTTGGCGGTTAACCGCACAACGGTTACTCGTTGAGTCAGTGGATAAAGGTGTAGCAGCTGATCTGCACAAGTTAGTGCGTAATACGGAGGTGGATGAGATCAATAGCAATGGAGGAGCACTCCATGCGATATGGACACTGCATGGCTTGGGATTGCTGGATGGTTCTGATGAAAAGAGCTTATCCGTGGTTATCGGAGCACTGAAGCATCCCGCGCCAGGCGTCCGGCGGGCTGCTATCCAAACGCTGCCGATGGACCGACCCGAGGTGGTGCAGCAACTTATTGCTTCCGGCGTAATGCAGGATGCAGACTTAAGGATTCGTTTGTCGGCTTTTCTTGCCTTATCTGACGCTGCCGAAAGTCCGCAGATTGGAAAAGTCCTTTTTGACGCGGTACAGCAAAGAGAGAACGTGGAGGATAAATGGTTGTCGCATGCCTTGCTTATTGCGGGCGCGATGCACCGGCAATCGTTCATGGATGAATATAACCAAGAGGCGGGCCAGCCCAACTTGTCAAATTCGGATGGATCGCTGGCGGTACGTATTTTCGCAGGTAGCCGCATGGTAGTATTTCCGTTGAGTTCAGCGGGCGGAGGTACCGTTGGCGGGCGGCAGATTCCTGACCTTGCTAACCGGGAGTTCGGTTTTGTAGCCGCTGTTAAGCAAACGGATACACAGCAGGCATTTGAAGGCGTATTGATATCGCATGGAGACAATAAGGATGGATATGCCGTGTACCTGAAAGATGGCGGCCTGTATTTTCAGGTTAACCAGAAAGGGAAGCAGACGATTATCCACTCGGTTAATTCATTGCCAAAAGAGTTTGTAGTAAAGGCATCCCTGCTTGCTGATGGAAATATGATGCTGTCCATTAATGGGCAACAGGTGGCCCAAGGAAAAACCGGCGGGTTGTTTGATAAAATCCCATCCGGGGTCATCCGCATAGGTCATAACCGTCGGCAGGAAGGGGACATGCCGCGAACGGTCAATGCGGGGGATTATCCCGCGGATTTTGATTTTACCGGAATGCTGGATCATGCGCGGCTGGTGATCGTCAATAAGACGACGCCTGAAATGGAAGATGTAAAGGCTGTAGACCGTGAAGTGGTGATCAAGACCGTTGTCGGTGAAATGGAGTACGATGTGACCAACATCGAAGTCAAGGCCGGGCAGACGTTGAAGATTATCTTAGAGAATACGGACCACATGCAGCATAATCTGTTGGTGCTGAAACCAGGTACGTTGGAACGCGTTGGACAAGCAGCGGACGAACTTGCGAAACAACCTAACGGTGTGACATTGCAGTATATACCCAATACACCAGATGTCCTGTTCAGTACCCCATTGGTTGATCCGGAAAACCGGTATGAACTCATATTCAAGGTGCCTGACATACCCGGGGATTATCCGTACGTATGTACATTTCCGGGGCATTGGCGCATCATGCAGGGAATGCTGCATGTAACGAAGTAATATTGTCTACAGAGCGGCGGGGTGGAAGAAAAGCCACTTCGCTGCCCTGTACTCTTTGCATTTACAAAAAAAGACCTATCTTTGCCACCATCATTTAGGGGTGCCTTGTTTGTACAAACAAACACAAATAAAGGCTGAGATTATACCCATCCCGATACATCTCGGGAGCACCTGATCCGGATAATGCCGGCGTAGGGAAGGTAAGTTAAATAAGTTGGACTGTCATGAACCCCTTGTGGCAGTTGTGTTTAACTAAAAATTACAAATAAATGATTAAAAGATTAATCGCAGGAATTGCGTTTTTTTTGCATGCGGCTATTGTTGTGGCTCAACATAGCCTTATCGTTGAAGTATTTAACGAGAACAGACCAATGGTAGGTGCTTCGGTACGTCTTTCGGGAACAGCGTACAGCGGACAAACCGATACCGATGGCAGGGTACACATCCGGAACCTGAAAGCCACCACCTATACGGTCGCGGTTAGTTACCTGGGATTTCAGCCGCAATACAGGGAAATTACTGTGTCTGACGACGAACAAATCCGTTTTTCAATGGAAAGGGCCGCATTGCTGACCGATGAAGTGGTCGTTCAGGCCACCCGTGCCACTGAAAATATGGCAACGACCTACAAAAACTTAAGCAAAGCGGATATTGAAAAAAACAATCTTGGACAGGATATTCCTTATTTGCTGGATCAGACACCAGGCGTAGTCATTTCGTCGGATGCTGGAGCGGGGATTGGGTACACCAGTATGCGCATACGGGGCAGTGACGGCCAACGTACCAATGTTACCATCAACGGGATACCGCTTAATGATGCGGAAAGTTTGGGATCCTTTTTTGTGAATTTACCCGATTTTGCTTCGTCGGTCGACAATGTACAGATCCAACGGGGTGTCGGAACATCCACCAACGGTGCCGGTGCATTCGGGGCAAGTCTCAATATCCAGACCAACACGCTTAACAAGGATCCGTATGCCGAATTGGATAACTCGTTCGGCTCCTACAATTCATGGAAAAATACGATCCGGTTGGGGACGGGTCTGATCGATGATAAATTCACGTTCGATGGACGGCTGTCGCGCATCAGGAGCGACGGTTATATCGACCGGGCTACCTCTAACCTGCAATCTTTTTTCCTGTCAGGAGCCTGGTATGGCAAGAACAGTTTGCTGCGCGCCAATGTGTTCGGAGGGAAAGAAAAAACGTATCAGGCGTGGTATGGCACGCCGGAATCCCGCCTTACCGGTGATGTGGAGGCCATGGAAGCCTATGCGAAGGACGATGGATTGACGGAGTATGAGATCGATAACCTATTGAAATCAGATCGGAGGTATAACAAATACCTGTATGATAATGAAACGGATAATTATCAGCAGACGCATTACCAATTGCTGTTTTCGTCAACGCTGACAAGCCGGTTAACACTGAATACCGCGTTGCATTACACGCGGGGCAAAGGTTATTATGAACAGTTCCGGGATAGCGATGGATTGGCAGACTATGGTTTGTCTCCGGTTGCTGTAGCGGGAAATACCATCGAAGAGACAGATCTGGTACGCCAGCGGTGGCTCGATAATCACTTTTATGGCGGAACGTATTCCTTGGTGTATAAACCTACCGGCGGCATTGAAATCACCTGGGGAGGGGCCTATAATCAATACGAAGGTGGGCATTACGGTGATATCGTTTGGTCTCGTTACCCCTTATTCACGGCGCGTGACTACCTCACCGATGCGGAGAATTCTTTCCATACATCCTATCGCTATTACGATGGCGATGCAACGAAGAAAGACTTCAATACGTACCTGAAGGCTTCTTATCAATTGAACGATTTATTTCTGTTTGCAGACCTGCAATATCGGCATATTGACTATGCGATATCGGGGATAGACAATGACCTGCGTGATATTACCCAGGATGCAACGTTTGATTTCTTCAATCCAAAAGTGGGGATCACCTACCAGTTGTCGGCAGCAAGCAATGTGTATGCTTCGTATGCGTTGGCCAACAAAGAACCGATACGCAGTGATTTTACCGACTGGCCGATAGGGCAAAGCCCCAAAGCCGAACAACTGCATGACATCGAAGCAGGTTACCGAATCAGAACCCCACGGTTTAACATCGGAATAAATGGCTACGCCATGTTGTACAAAAACCAGTTGATCCCTACGGGGCAGCTTAACGACGTGGGGAGTACCCTGCGCAGAAACGTAGACGACAGTTACCGAATGGGGCTGGAGTTTGACGGCAGGTGGGTACCAACCAACTGGTTTGCCTGGGGCGCTACCTTGGCTTATAGTCAAAACAAGATTAGAAATTTTACGGAAGTTGTAGGAGATGTGGAGAATTTCTACGAAAGCACGGATATTTCGTTTTCGCCCGATTGGGTGGCATCCAGTGAACTTGCTTTCACACCCTGGAAACCGCTTGAGTTGGCGTTGCTGAGTAAATATGTATCCAGGCAGTACCTGGACAATACAAGCAGCAGCGAACGGAGCATCGATGGGTTTTTCGTGAATAACGTCCGGATAGCTTACCATACTTCTATCTGGAAATTGAAAAACCTGGGGCTGAGCTTGCTGGTTAACAACGTGTTCAATGAGAAATATTCGGCAAGTGGTTTTACCTGGGGATATTACCTTTCAGAGACGGACCGGTTAAGCTACAACTACTATTACCCGCAAGCTACGGCTAATTTTCTGTTCGGATTAAACCTGAAATTCTAAATTTTACGCACTTAAGATCAGCGCACTGTTGTAAAAATAACAGTGCGCTTTCTTTAATTGCACCGGAAAGCGTTGATTTTATCCGTAAAATGTATTTATCTTTAGGAAAAATTTCCAATATGCAATATACATTAGGCTCAATAGGTGTTCTCACAGGCTTATCTTTGATCATGTTATCCTGTGATTCGTCGACATCCAAAGAAGCGGAAAAAAATCCGGTTGCAGATTCGACGTATGCACCGGTCGAAACGAAGGCCGCCAATACGGACTACAAACCGGCATTTGAGGGGCAAACCCGTATAGCAGGTGTGAAGACTTCTACTCCATACGATGTAAAAGTATTGAGTGAAGGACTGGATCGCCCTTGGGGAATTGCCGTTTTGCCGGATGGAAGATTTCTAATTACCCAAAAAGGAGGTACACTCCGCATCGCTGCGCAGGATGGGGCACTGAGTGAAGCCATAACGGGGCTGCCCAAAGTTAACTCCAACGGTCAAGGCGGTTTATTGGGTATTACCATCGACCCCGCCTTCGAGAGCAACCGTATGGTTTATTGGGTGTTTTCGCAGGACACGCCGAATGGTACGCTTACCGCTGTGGCGAAAGGGACACTTGCTGCAGATGAAAAGCATATTGAAAATGCGCAGGTAATTTATCAAGCTACACCGGCACACAAAAGTAGTTTGCATTATGGTGGGCGTATATTGTTTGATAAAGAGGGGTACTTGTTCGTAAGTACCGGCGAGCGTTCGGACATTGTGACCCGGCCACAGGCACAGGACCTGAATTCGGCCCTTGGAAAAGTGCTCCGGATCACGACCGATGGTAAACCGGCACCCGGTAATCCTTTCGAGGGCCGGAGCGATGCCCGACCGGAGATTTATTCATACGGTCACCGCAATGTACAGGGGCTTGCGTTCCATCCGGTAACCGGCGATTTATGGGAAACCGAATTCGGTCCGCGTGGTGGCGACGAAGTAAACCGGATCCAGCCAGGCAAAAACTATGGGTGGCCCACCATCACCTATGGTTTGGAATATAGCGGAGAAAAAATCGGGGATGCAATTCAACAGCACGAAGGAATGGAGCAGCCGGTATATTATTATGATCCGGTGTTATCTCCAAGTGGGATCACATTTTTTTCAGGCAATTCGATTCCTGAATGGGAAAATAATCTGTTTATAGGCGGATTAAGCAGCATACATATCGCACGGCTGGTTATAAAGGATAATAAAGTAGTAGGTGAGGAACGTTTGCTTGAAGACCAGGGCCAACGTTTCCGTGATGTACAACAGGGGAAAGACGGCGCACTTTACGCGGTTACGGATGAGGGTAGACTTTATCGGATCGGAAAAAAATAGTGAGGGCTGTTATCCAACGGGTGTCTGAGGCGTCCTGTACGGTTAACCAGCACATTGCAGGCACCATCGGGCAAGGCTTTGTTGTGCTGTTGGGCATTGAGGAGGCAGATGGGATGGACGATCTCCGGTGGTTGGCGCAAAAAATTGCTAATCTCCGTGTATTCGGTGATGAAAGTGGATTGATGAACAAGTCCCTGCATGATATTCAGGGCAATATCCTGCTGATTTCGCAGTTCACCTTATTTGCGCAAACCAAGAAAGGTAATCGTCCATCTTTTATCCGTGCCGCGAAACCTGATCAAGCCGTTTCCTTGTATGAATCAATGATTGCAGAACTTTCCAGCCTGTTGGACAAAAACATAGCCACAGGAATCTTTGGCGCAGACATGAAGATTTCCCTCGTAAACGACGGTCCTGTAACCATCATCATGGATACCAAAGACAAAGATAATCATTGATTGGGGGGTAAATAACATGACCATCAAAGAAGCGCAGGAAAAAATTGACCAGTGGATAAATACAACAGGTATCCGCTATTTTAATGAATTAACAAATACGGCCATCCTGATGGAAGAAGTGGGGGAGGTGGCCCGCATTATGGCCCGTCGGTACGGTGAACAATCCTTCAAAAAATCCGATGAAGAGGTTGACCTTGCAGACGAAATGGCCGATGTGTTATTTGTGTTGATCTGCCTGGCAAATCAGACGGGCGTTGACCTTACAGCGGCTTTAGCAAAGAACTTGGAAAAGAAAAATATTCGCGACGCGGATCGGCACCGAAACAACAAAAAACTTAAATAGTCGGAATAATTGATTTGATTAAATTGGGGCGACAAAAGAAAAACGGTACATCCTATTAAAGATGTACCGTTTTTGCGTATATGATGGTCCCCGATTCACGGGGGCAATTGTTACATCATTCCGCCCATGCCGCCGCCCATTGGGGGAGCACCTGCACCTGCTTTTTCTTCTTCCGGTTCGTCTGCCAATACCACTTCGGTAGTAAGCAGCATGGAAGCGATAGAAGCAGCATTTTCCAATGCAACGCGAGATACTTTGGTTGGATCGATTACACCGGCGCCGATCAGGTTTTCGTATCCACCGGTACGTGCGTTATAGCCGTAGTCAGCTGTGCCTTCTTTCACTTTCTGTACCACGATGGCACCTTCGATACCAGAGTTGTTACAGATTTGACGTAACGGCTCTTCGATAGCACGTTTCACGATTTCGATACCGATGTTTTCGTCCTCGTTAGCACCTTTGAGGTCTTTCAAAGACTCACCGGCGCGGATGAATGCTACACCGCCACCGGCTACGATACCTTCTTCTACCGCAGCACGGGTAGCATGCAGTGCATCGTCTACACGATCTTTCTTTTCTTTCATTTCCACTTCGGTAGCTGCACCTACGTACAATACGGCTACACCACCTGCTAATTTAGCCAAACGCTCCTGCAATTTCTCGCGGTCGTAATCGGAAGTGGTGGTTTCGATCTGTGCTTTGATCTGATTTACGCGGCCTTTGATATCTTCTACATTACCTGAGCCATTGATGATGGTGGTATTGTCTTTGTCAACAACCACTTTTTCAGCCTGACCAAGGTAAGAAAGATCGGCATTTTCCAATTTGAAACCTCTTTCTTCGGAAATAACCGTTCCGCCTGTCAGGATAGCGATATCTTCGAGCATTGCTTTGCGGCGATCGCCGAAGCCCGGAGCCTTTACAGCGGCTACTTTCAGAGAGCCACGGATTTTGTTGACTACCAGGGTAGCCAATGCTTCACCGTCAAGATCTTCAGCGATGATCAACAACGGCTTTCCGGTTTGAACTTGTTTCTCTAAAATCGGAAGCAACTCCTTCATGTTGCTGATTTTCTTGTCGTAAATCAGGATGTAAGGGCTTTCCAGCTCGGCTTCCATTTTGTCGGTGTTAGTTACGAAGTAGGGTGACAGGTAACCCCGGTCAAATTGCATACCTTCTACCGTTTTTACTTCGGTTTCAGTACCCTTTGCTTCTTCAACGGTAATAACGCCGTCCTTGCCAACTTTTTCCATGGCTTCTGCGATCAGCGCACCGATCACTTCGTCGTTGTTGGCCGAGATGCTGGCAACTTGTTTGATCTTGTTATTGTCTTCGCCGACTGTTTGTGACTGTGATTGAAGACTTTCTACAACTGTGGCAACCGCTTTATCAATACCACGTTTTAAATCCATCGGATTGGCACCGGCCGCTACGCTCTTCAAGCCCGGGGCAATGATTGCTTGTGCCAAAACGGTTGCAGTTGTGGTACCATCACCCGCCTGATCGGCAGTCTTGGAAGCCACTTCTTTTACCATTTGTGCACCCATGTTTTCAAGCGCATCTTTCAATTCGATTTCTTTTGCAACGGTGACACCGTCTTTCGTGATTGAAGGAGAACCGAATTTCTTTTCAATGATCACGTTACGTCCGCGCGGACCCAATGTCACTTTTACCGCATTTGCCAACGTGTCTACCCCTCTTTTCAGAGCATCACGCGCTTCCACATTATACTTTACTTGTTTTGCCATTTTTTTAATTGATTTGAGATGTTAAACATGCAATCCGAGATTTTCAAGAATCAATCGCTGTATCTCGCATCGTAACTTTTAAGTTTACTATTAATTATTAAACACCTACGAAGAAATACGACCCTACGTTATACAATAGCGTAAATGTCGGACTCTTTCATGATTAAGTACTCTTTTCCTTCGTAAGTAATCTCGGTGCCGGCATATTTGCCATACAACACTTGGTCTCCTACCTTTACAGTCAAAGGTTCATCCGTTTTTCCTGCACCAACAGCCACTACCGTTCCACGCTGTGGCTTTTCCTTAGCGGTATCCGGAATATAGATACCTGATGCGGTCTTTTCCTCTGCAGGGGCAGCTTCCACTACCACTCTGTCGCCGATAGGTTTAATACTTAACGCCATAATTTGATTTTATTTAATAATTAATTATTAATTGTTAATAATGCTTTTGATTTTCTCACCTCGCTTATCTCATCAATTATGCCAAGTCGGGATTCCGCTGTTTACCTTGCCATTTTTTCATTTTAGAAGCGAATGTGTTGGCGAAGCGAGTCGTGTGCGTGTCAGGATGTCAGTGATAATGGCAGTTTTGTTGGCCGATGCCCAATGAAAACGCCCCCCGTTTTTATTTCGAGGGGCGTTGCTTTTTCGTCAAATACTTTGTTTTTACTGAGCGGTATCTGAATTTGAAGGGGTCTCCTGGGGTGCAGCTGTCGGAGTTTCCGTTGGTGAAAGCGGAGAAGTCACAGGCGCAGTTGAGTTGATTTTATCGCTCAAACCCGTACCGCCTGATCCGGATGAGGGCCCCAAAACATTAACAATCAGTGAAAAGACCATGATGGCAATGACCATGATCCATGTACCTTTCTCCAAAATGTCTCCCGTACGTTTTACGCCCATTAAATTGGCACCGCCTGCAAACCCAGAAGCCAATCCACCACCTTTCGGGTTTTGGATCAATACAAGGAATGCCAATAAGATACTGGCCAAAATGATTAATATAATTAATAGTGTTTGCATTTTCGGTATTTCGTTATGTTAATTTGTTCGATAGCTCAGCTATTTGAGCGGCAAAGTAACCACTTTTTTCGGGATATTTCAAACTTAATTTTTTATAGATTGCGATTGCTTTCGGATACAAGCCCTGTTCAACATATATTTTTGCCAAGGTTTCCGAAACCATCGTTAATTGATCTTCCGCGCTCTTGCGGGCTTTATTTTCCAGGTCGATCTTGTTTGCTGGAGGAGGTTTGATCTGGGGTTCTTCGCGGATGAAACGTTCGATGATCGGGTCTATTTTTTGGGGTACCTGAAAAGGTACAGTATGTGTCCGGTGTTTTGCACTCAGTTTTTCTTCCGGAGCCTGTAAGTGGAAAATATTTTCCCGGATCTGTTGGTCCAAGAGCTGTTCTGCGTCCAGCTTTTGTGCAGTATTGCCCACATGTTGAGACTTGTTGTTTAACGGAGCATACGGTTGATACGTCTGAGCGTGCTCCATGCGGGTTTTGTTAAGCCACCAGAGAAAACTATAAGGCATATGCTCATCGTTATAGAGGCTCACTTTTTCATGCGGTGTGGCTTCCGATAAAGGTACAACTTCCGTCGATTCGGTTGTTTGTTCCTGTTCGGTGTATACGAAGTAATCCATTCCCGCCGGGTGTTCAGGAATAGCTGGATGTGTATCGGCCGGTTCAATAATAGGTTGTGCATCCACCGCTGGTATATCCACCGCTTGCGGAGGACCTTCGATCAAATAACCCTGCAACCAATGGGGAGAGCTGGTATACAACAAAACATGGTTGAAATTACATTCTCCGTTTTCCTGAAAATATTTTCGGGCATGGACAAAGCGTAAAGACTGGGCATACGGATAACGATCGATCAGCATGGACAGGGTTTGTTCGTCGACTGCCGATGGATCCGACAACGTTTTATGGTATAATGCGCTATAATCTAACTGTTCCACGCGGCCAATAACCTCCAATTTTTAGTTTACCAGTTTGCAAATGCCTTATTGTAAATATCTTCTGTGAGCATTTGATTGATATCACGTATCAACGATTCTTCTTGTGCTGATATGGCGCCGGAAAAGTCTTTGAACCGGGTAAACGGTTGTTCAAAATTGTCATCCGGTTTGATATTGTTGGTATATTTAACATTGACGGTAATGGATAACCGGGTGAGTGCCGCACGGTCGGTGCCAGCCTCAACGGCGGCGGGGGTAATGCTGTACCCGGTAATCCGTCCTTCAAAAATAGCATCGCCATCATTGGTCACCTGGCTGAGACTCGATTGGCTTCGTATGCGTTCTTTGAGTGCCTCCGTGAATGATTGGCTGAGTGTCGGATAGACGATCGGAGCCGTATTTTCGAAAAACTCCACGGTATAGGTTTTCATTCCTTCAGGAATGGAACCTCCTGTGAAGCCGTATTTGATTCCACATCCCTGGATGAATAAAATTGCCGATAAGAACACAAAATAACCTATTCTCTTTCCCATCTTGATATGAGCGCTCATCAATTTAAATTCAGATCTTTAATTTTCCGGTAGAGCGTCCGTTCAGATATCCCCAGCTCCTGTGCCGCAGATTTACGTTTACCCTTGTGTTTTTTCAATGCTTTTTTGATGAGATCCGACTCTTTCTCTACCAAGGAAAGCGATTCCTCTTCTACTTCTTCAGCTTCCTGCGTGTGGAAATGAAAATCCTCACTCTTCCCACCCTGTGGGTGGTGAATGGTTAATGTAGAAGGCGGAGCCAACTGCTCCGGAGCCGGGCTATCCACCTCGCGGTACAGCTGATTAATATAGGGCGAGTGATCTTCGACAATCCGGGAGTTGACGCCATTCTCGATGATTCCAATCACCAGTTTCTTCAGCTCCACCATGTCTTTTTTCATATCGAAAAGGACTTTATAGAGTAAATCCCGTTCGGAAAAATCGTCATTTGCGCCAGCCGATACATGTACCGGAAGTGTACTCCTGTTATCTGTGGGCAAGTATTGTCCCAGAATCCGTGCATCAATCAGCCGCTCTTTTTCCAACACGGCAATCTGTTCTGCTATATTCTTTAATTGCCTTACGTTGCCCGGCCATGGATAATTGGCAAGCAATTGCTGCGCATCTTCCGTCAACTGTACGTTTGGACTCCGGTATTTGTCGGTAAAGTCTGCTACAAATTTGCGGAAAAGCAGGTGGATATCTTCCTTGCGGTCGCGCAGAGCAGGTATGCGTAGTGGCACGGTATTTAGGCGGTAATAGAGATCCTCACGGAATTTTCCTTTTTGTACAGCATCGTAGATATCCACGTTGGTAGCTGCAACCACACGGACATTGGTTTTCTGTACCTTTGACGAACCCACGCGGATGTACTCGCCGGTTTCCAATACACGTAGCAATCGAGCCTGTGTGCCCAAGGGTAATTCACCCACTTCATCTAGGAAGATCGTGCCACCGTTGACCACCTCAAAATATCCTTTACGTGCTTCATGTGCCCCTGTGAAAGACCCCTTTTCATGTCCGAATAGCTCGGAATCAATGGTGCCTTCGGGAATGGCTCCGCAGTTGACTGCGATGAACGGACCATGTTTGCGTGCACTGAGTTGATGGATAATTTGTGAAAACACTTCCTTACCGCTTCCACTTTCACCTGTGATCAACACTGAAATATCTGTGGGAGCTACCTGGCGGGCTACATCGATTGCCCGGTTGAGCAGCGGTGAGTTGCCAATGATCCCAAATCTATTTTTGATATCTTGAATGTCCATTCTTTACCTCGTGTATTGAGTATTGGTGTTGGGTGCCGTTATTAACTAGTAATCTTTCCAATCAATGTTGCCGATGTGCATTTTTCTGCATATACATTGACATAGTCGCCCACTTTGTATCGATTGTCCCTGGGAAATACCACCATGCTGTTTTGGTCGTTTCGTCCACAATAGTCATCGTCAGAACGTTTTGATAATCCTTCAATCAGTACCTTGTGTACCTTTCCAACATAAGTTTGCAGTCGTTGCAGGCTATGTTCGCGCTGCAGGTCTACTACTTCGGTCAGTCGCCGCTTTTTTACCTCCTCTGGAACATCATCCGCATAGCGCTTGGCTGCCAATGTGCCCGGCCGTTCGGAATAAGCAAACATATAAGCAAAATCATACTTCACATAATCCATCATCGACAGTGTATCCCGGTGTTCCTCCTCGGTTTCGCTGCAAAAACCTGTGATGACGTCCGTCGAAATCCCACATTCGGGAATAATCCGGCGAATCGCGTCCACCCGGTCCATGTACCATTCGCGATCGTAGGTACGGTTCATCAGCTTAAGAACTCTTGAATTGCCTGACTGTACAGGTAGGTGTATGTATTTACAGATGTTTTCGTACTTGGCCATCGTGTGCAGCACCTCATCGGTGATGTCTTTGGGATGTGAAGTTGAAAAACGTACCCGCAATAAGGGGTTTACCTGCGCAACCCTTTCCAGCAGGCCAGCAAAGGTTAAGGCCTCGTATTTATAGGAGTCGACATTTTGTCCCAAGAGGGTCACTTCGCGGTATCCCGCATTGAATAGATCGGTTGCTTCCTTCACGATGGACTGCGGATCGCGGCTTCGTTCACGCCCACGAGTAAAGGGCACCACACAGAAAGAGCACATGTTATCGCAGCCACGCATGATGGAAATGAATGCCGTTACGCCATTGGTGTTAAGGCGTACCGGACTAATATCTGCATAGGTCTCTTCGCGCGACAACAGTACATTGACAGCACGTGAGCCTTCGTCTACTTGTTCAATGAGGTTGGGTAAGTCACGATACGCGTCGGGACCCACGACAACATCCACCAGTTTTTCCTCTTCCAGAAATTTAGACTTCAACCGCTCCGCCATGCAGCCCAACACACCCACCACCATGCCGGGGTTTTTTGCCTTGGCTGATTCAAATTCTTTTAACCGATTGCGTACCCGCTGTTCGGCATTTTCGCGGATAGAACAGGTATTAATGAATACCACATCGGCTTCTTTATAGTCACGTGTCGTTTCAAACCCTTTATCCAACAGGATTGAGGCCACAATCTCGCTGTCCGAGAAATTCATTTGGCAACCGTAACTTTCAATGTACAGCTTCCGGCCGTTGCTCTTTTTCGGATCATTCTCCAGCAGTAATGCCTCTCCCTGCCGCGATTCGTCATGCTGTTTTGTACTTGTCGGTATCTCGAACATCGTCGTTGATTAAAGCCTACAAAGTTAACAATAAATTTTGAATGAATGACAGTTTGGCAGAAAGGGATTTCTGCTCAAGCCGTAGGGGCTTTGCTCAATCGCCGCAAGAGCTCGGTACTTTTGACCGCAAAAGTACCAAAACTCGCCACTTGGAGTTCCTGCTACGGTTGGTAGTGCATCCCACTGCATCCCGCAGGATCTCTCATGTGGCATAAAAAGCCATACGGTGGGCTGGTGCTAATAGACGCACGGAACGATCGTTCGTAGGAGAATGGCCGTCCTTCCGCACTAAACTTTCGTTCGGAGGGCAACCGGCCTTGAAGGATCGGGAATCCGCCGGCTGGCGGAAAAGCATGTGCATGAACCTGCGTACCAGCAGCAAACAAGCGGATTGGGGAATTGTTCATGCTGCAAAATGGGATGCATGAACAATCCATACGGCCTTTGAAATTAAACACGCGCATATGAACTAAAGCAGCGGCTGCAATCCGCGCTATGAATGCTTTGCAATCAGCTCGCGACCGAGGCTTCACAGCCTTGACTCTTTGCTTCTTTCTGGTCAAGCAGACCTGAGCCGCCTCAAAGGCGGAGAAAGCATGAGCGCCGATAAAAACAAATGATCGCGAATAAAGAAGTCGCCTCCGCGGCGAAAGAGCGGACTATTCTTTATTCGAATCCACAACTAAGCGTTGATCACGGTTCGCGATTTCCCATGCTGTATGGAAAGCCAGGCGTGCACGTTTGCAGAGTAATTCGAAATGAATCTTGTCAACGGTATCAGCGGGTGTATGGTAATCGGGATGAAGTCCGCTGAAATAGAAAATTACAGGAATGCCATGTTTTGCGAAGTTGTATTGGTCCGACCGGTAATAGATCCGCATGGGGTCTTTTGGATCATCATACATATAGTCTAACTCCAGTTGCGTATACGTAGCGTTTGCTTTTTCATTAATGGCCTTCAATTCAGAACTGAGCTTATCGGAACCAATGGCATGTACGTAATTGTGGTTGCCGTTCAAATGCTTGTCGTCAATGCGCCCAATCATATCTGTATTCAGGTTTACGACCGTATTTTCCAAGGGAAATACCGGATGGCGCGAATAGTAGTTTGAACCCAATAAACCTTTTTCCTCGGCAGTGACTGCCATAAACAGGATACTCCGTCGCGGTCCGTGGCCTTCGGATTTTGCTTTGGCAAATGCACGGGCAATTTCCAGGACACCTGTCGTCCCCGAACCGTTATCATCGGCCCCGAAGAATATGACACCGTTTTGGTTCCCCTCGTGATCGTAATGCGCCGTAATGACAAGCAGCTCATCCTTAAGATCTGTTCCTTCGAGGTATCCCAGTACGTTGTTTGATGTGAATGGTTCGGTTTTGGAGCCGAACGAAGTGTTCAAGTCGACCTTATAAACGCCACTCTGGCTCTTTTGGGTTGCATCGATTTTTGCGGATAGCTTATCGACGGAGGTTCCGGTTTTCGCAAACAATAGATTAGCCATGTCTTTGCCGATGGTTACTACGGGAGCGGTATGGGTAACTTGGCTTTTGCCTTCGTCAAGCGCGATCCGTGGTTGTGTAAGTCGGTATCCAAAGCGTGCAAGCGATTCTTTAAGCGTATTGGATACGGCAATAATCAATTCCGGTTTTTTGGAAGTGATGTTTTGCAGGCGTTTGGTGTTGGAAGTTGCCCAGTCAGATGGCGTATCTGTTCCGGTAATCAGGGAATTGCCTTTTGAGTCTTTGGGTTCTCCCTCACTGAGTACCAGTACCACCTTACCTTCGATGTCGATGCCTTTCAGGTCGTCGTATTTGTCTTCACTGATTCCATAGCCGATAAATACGATATCCTTTGCCTGAATATGGGTTTCAGGTCCACCGCCTACGAAATAGAAATCTTTACCATTGCGAAACGATTGCCCCGCGATGGCAAATTCCTTGACATCAAAGCGTGTCCGCACTAGTTTCACAGGCTGGAAATAGGAGCCCTCCACGGGAGCGGTCAACCCCAGCCTTTTAAACTCCGCTGCAATATAAGCCGCTGCTTTTTCGCCACCTAGTTCTCCGGTTCCACGACCTTCATATTCAGCTGACGCAAGGATAGACAAGTGCCTGCGGGCAGATTCAGGATTTATTTCTGTGGCATATTTTTGCTGGATGGGATCCTGATCCTGACCCAAAACACATCCAGAAAAAGTTGGAACAAGAGATACGAATAGAAAAAAAAACTGCTTCATGGTGCTATTTGATTTTTGGATATCAGATGTCAGAGATTAGACGTCAGAGATTAGACATTAGACGTCGGACGTCAGACATTAACAAGAGATTTTGCTGACCCGGTTGGCGTGGCGGCCTCCTTCGAAACCGGTATTCAGAAATGTGTTGACGATCGCTTTTGCTAAATCAATATCAATGAAACGTGCGGGGATACAGATAATGTTTGCGTCATTGTGTTTCCTGGCAAGCGACGCCAATTCTTCCAGCCAGCAGATGGCCGCCCGTATTCCGGCATGCTTATTTGCCGTGATAGCCACACCATTGGCGCTGCCACATACCAGAATACCCCGTTCAAAATCACCGCTTTCTACAGCAGCTGCTACGGGATGAGCAAAATCGGGATAGTCGACCGAATCGGCGGTATCCGTACCAAAGTCCTTCACGGAATATCCCGCGTCTGTAAGAAACTGTACCAATGCAGATTTATACCCGAATCCCGCATGGTCTCCACCAATGGCTATTGTTCTTTTTGTTAGCATCGTTATTTATTGGTCTTCTCCACGATAAAAGTCGACTTCAGCTTTCATCTTGTTTTTATATACACGCGCAGCCACCACAATACTCAGTTCATAGAGCAGGAACATGGGGAAACTGACCGTCAGCATGGTAATAATATCCGGTGTAGGGGTAATAATGGCTGCAATAATCAGTATTACCACGACCGCATATTGGCGGGACTTGCGCATGAATTGCGGCGTCATGATTCCCAATTTCGAAAGGATGAAAATAACGATCGGTAGCTCGAAAACAATGCCGCATCCCAAGGTAAGGGTCGCTACAAATGACAGGTAGTTATCGATGGTGATCGTATTGGATATTGAATCACTGATGGAATAATTGGCCAGGAAATTCATTGCAAGGGGAACTACCACGAAATAGCCAAATAACACCCCTAATATGAATAAGATACTTGCGTAAAATACAAATCCGCTAGATGATTTCCGCTCGACATCGGTCAATGCGGGTTTGACAAAAAGCCATACTTCATATAATAGGTAGGGAAAACCCAGCAACACAGCGATAATCAACGAGGAATTGATCTGTAAGATAAACTGCCCGGCCATCTGCGTATTGATGATGGTACCTGGTACTTCTGTGACACAGAAATCCGGTGTATTCAGCCATTCAGCAATTTTGCACATGACCCGGTATGTCCAGAAATCAGGGCTTTTGGGGCCCATGATGATATCGTCAAAGATGAAATCATAGAAGGAAAAGGCAAGTACCATGAAGACAGCTATCGCAATGGCCGACCGGATGAGGTGCCAGCGGAGTACCTCAAGATGGTCAAAGAAAGACATTTCTGCTTCCAGATTTTTCCCTTTATTTTTGATAGTATCGATTAATTTCTTTCCGGATAGTTTACTCATGACAACGGATAAAAAGCAAAAATACCATTCTGTTTCGTAAGAATGGTATTTTGTATGGAGGTATCTTATATTTATTCACTAAGATCAAAGGTTTCCATGAACTTGGTAGTGAAGTTACCCGCCTTAAAATTCGGGTCACGCATCAGGCGTAAATGAAGGGGTATCGTTGTTTTTATCCCTTCGATGACAAATTCGCTCAGTGCGCGTTCCATCGTAGAAATGGCCTCTTCACGGGTTTGGGCCACGCAGATCAGTTTAGCGATCATCGAATCGTAGTTGGGCGGAATCACATAGCCTGAATAAGCATGTGTATCCACCCGGACGCCGTGACCACCCGGCGAATGGAAGTTGGTGATCCGGCCCGGCGAAGGCCGGAAGCCGTTGAATGGATCCTCGGCGTTGATGCGGCACTCAATGGCGTGCATGGTCGGCTCGTAGTTATTGCCCGAAATGGGAATACCTGCCGCTACCTTGATCTGCTCCTTGATGAGGTCGAAATTAATAACCTCCTCGGTAACCGGGTGTTCCACCTGAATACGGGTATTCATTTCCATGAAGTAAAAATTGCGGTGTTTATCGACCAAAAACTCGATCGTGCCCGCACCTTCATAGTTGACCGCTCTGGCACCTTTAATGGCTGCTTCGCCCATGGCTCTACGCAGTTCCGGAGTGATGAACGGAGATGGTGCTTCTTCGATCAGCTTCTGATGTCTCCGCTGAATGGAGCAATCACGCTCGGAAAGGTGGCAAACGGTACCAAATTGGTCACCTACCACCTGTATTTCGATGTGCCGGGGATCTTCTACGTATTTTTCGAGGTAGATGCCGTCATTGCCAAAAGCAGCACCCGCCTCTTGACGGGCAGAATCCCATGCCGGCTCAAACTCTTCGTCTTTCCATACGATGCGCATGCCACGGCCACCGCCACCGGCTGTTGCTTTGAGGATGACCGGATAACCGATCTCGTTGGCAATTTTAATTCCTTCTTTGACATCTTTTACCAATCCTTCCGAGCCTGGGATGGTGGGGACGCCTGCATTTTTCATGGTCTCCTTGGCAGACGACTTATCGCCCATTTGCTGAATCTGCTCGGCGGTGGCACCAATAAACTTAATGCCATATTGCTTGCATATTGAAGAAAACCGCGCATTTTCAGAAAGGAATCCATATCCCGGGTGTATGGCATCCGCATTTGTCAATTCGGCCGCGGATATGATATTTGGAATATTGAGATAGGATTCTTTGCTGGGCGGGGGGCCGATGCAAACCGCTTCGTCCGCAAACCGCACATGCAGGCTATCTCGATCGGCTGTAGAATATACAGCAACGCTCTTAATCCCCATTTCGCGGCAGGTACGGATAACCCGCAATGCAATTTCTCCCCGATTGGCTATTAATATCTTTTTGAACATGAATGTTTAGCTATACCTAATGGGCAATGTTTAACGACGTTGAATACAAAAATGATTTAGCGAAGTGTGTTTATTTTGGCTCAACCAAAAACAGCGGTTGGTCGTATTCAACGGGCTGGGCATCGTCTACCAATATCTTGACGATCCTTCCCGAGACTTCCGATTCGATCTCGTTAAATAATTTCATGGCTTCCACGATGCAAACCACTTTACCAGCAGTGATCTCATCGCCCACATTGACAAATACCGGTTTATCGGGCGATGGCGACCGATAGAACGTGCCAATCATGGGTGATTTGATGGTTACGTAATTCGACGTATCTTCCGTTTTAGGTGCTGTTGGTTGCGGTGCTTCTGCGGCAGGAGCGGGTACAGTAGCCGCCGGTTGCACCTGCGGTGCAGTAGGCACCGTAGCAGTCACATAGGTGGGTGCTTGATTTGTTTTTATCGTAATCTTGAAATCTTCTTCTTCGATAGATACTTCATTCACCCCTGATTTAGCCACAAATTTAATCAGGTCTTGAATCTGTTTGATATCCATGCTCATTGTTTAGTGGTTTGATAATACAATCAAAAATATGATCTAATCTATTATTTAACAATAAAAATCGGGATTTATTTCACCTGTTGTCTTTTTCAGTTTCCATACGCCCATTTCAGGTATACAGAACCCCAGGTAAATCCGCCGCCGAATGCTGCCAGAATGAGGTTATCACCTTTTTTTAACTGGTTTTCCCATTCCCAAAGGCAAAGTGGTATTGTGCCCGCCGTGGTATTTCCATAGCGTTGGATATTGACCATTACTTTATCCTCACTCAATCCCATGCGGTCAGCCGTTGCGTCAATGATTCGTTTATTGGCTTGGTGAGGTACCAGCCAGGTGACATCGTCTGCCGTTAATTGATTACGTTCCATAATTTCTGCGGCGACATCGGCCATGTTGGTCACAGCAAACTTAAAAACCGCACGTCCTTCCTGATAAGCATAGTGCATGCCCGCATCCACAGTGGCATGCGAAGCCGGATAAAGTGAGCCACCGGCTTTGATATTCAGGTAAGAGCATCCGGATCCATCGCTCTTCAAGATGGAATCCACCACACCCAATCCTTCATAATTAGGTTCAAGAAGTACGGCGCCACAGCCATCGCCGAAGATGATGCAGGTACTGCGGTCTTTGTAATTGATGATGGAAGACATCTTGTCGCCTCCCACTACCAAGACTTTTTTATGCATGCCCGATTCGATGAACTGAGCTCCCGTTGTGAGTCCAAAGATGAATCCCGAACAGGCAGCCATCAGATCGTAACCCCAGGCATTGACCGCACCGATTTTATCAGCGAGAATGTTGGCGGTTGCCGGGAAAGGCATATCCGGTGTAACCGTACAGAAAATAACCAGGTCGATTTCTTCGGCACCGATACCCCGCTTTTCCAGTAAGCCCTTTACGGCAGGTACGGCCATGTCAGATGTGGCCAAACCTTCTCCTTTTAAAATCCGCCGCTCTTTGATACCCGTACGTGTAGTTATCCATTCATCGTTGGTATCTACCATGGTTTCGAGCTCCTGATTGGTCAGGACATAATCGGGCACATACCCGTTTACAGCCGTGATGGCAGCATGTATTTTTGACATATAGTTATTCGTTGAAAGCAGATTTGATTTTCTCGATGATATCGGATTCGATCATGTTTTTGGAAAGCATAATCATCGTTTCGATGGCCTTGGGATTGGAAATGCCATGTCCAATTACGACAGGGGCATTTACACCCAATATCGGTGTGCCTCCATATATTTCATAGTTGAACCGATCGAAAAACTCATCTTTCAGGCCTTTCTTTTGGGTCATCACATAAAATGATTCGGCCATTTTCAGCACCACATTGCCCGTAAATCCATCACAAACAATGACATCCACGCCATCGTCAAATATGTTACGGCCCTCAATATTACCAATAAAGCGGATGCGTTGGTTTTGTTTAAGCAGCGGATAACTTGCCTGGGTAAGGGCATTCCCTTTTTCTTCCTCTTCCCCGATATTAAGGAGCGCTACATTGGGATCTTTCATGCCTGCCACATGTTCAGCAAATAGACTGCCTAACAGGCCGAATTGTGAAAGCATTTCCGGCTTGCAGTCGGATACTGCACCTACATCAAGCAAAATACCATACCCTCCGGATATTTTGGGAACATAGGTGCCGATAGCCGGCCGGATTACGCCGGGAATATTCTTGACACTGAATACCGCCCCCACAAGCATCGCTCCGGTACTACCTGCAGACGCGAATGAATCGATCGCCCCATCTTTTAAAAGCTGAAACCCACGGCTGATACTCGAATTGGGTTTCTGTGCAATGGCTTTGGTGGGATGTTCACCCATCCCGATAATTTCGGGGGCGTGTACATATTCAAAAAAAGCAGGATTTTCCCCTGCTTGTTCAATTTGTTGTTTAGCAATATCTTGGTCGCCAATGAGTACGATCTTCTGCTCTTTCGAAAGCTGTTTCGATGCCAGAATGGCCCCCTGTATGGTAGCTTCTGGTGCAAAATCACCGCCCAAAATGTCTAACCCGATCTTCATCCGTTATTGTTTTTCTTCCGCAAAAGTTTACTTTAAAAGCCGGAAGGAACCGCTATCCCTAGTCTATTCTTTTTTATTATCGCTAAGCGGTTTCTATCCAATAATACGCAAAAACACCCCAAAGTAACGCATAAAAAATTAGTTATACGTTATGGGATGTTCAATTTTTTGAAAGATGAACTTAGACGGCAGCAGCGTTTTCGATGATTAATTTGCCGTTGTAATATAGATTGCCATCTACCAGGTACGCACGGTGGGGCAGGTGTACCGCGCCTGTCTCTTTGCAGGTTGCCAGCGTAGGCCGCTCAGCTTTGTAATGTGTTCTTCTTTTGTCTCTCCGTGTTTTGGAGGTTTTACGTTTTGGATGTGCCATCTCGTATTGTTATTTATTTATTCGCTTATTTATTTAATTGCTTTTCGTTCGTTGCCTCTTTCGATCGTTGCGAATCGGGCAAATCAACGAATTTGCTAATTATATTTAATATTCTTTAATGCCTCCCAACGGGGATCTGTTTGCTCCGTTTCCTGTTGCTCCGCAGAGAGGTTGCTTAATTTAGCTAACACCGCCTCGTCGCATGTAATGTTATTGCCTTGTTCACTGCACTTTATATAGTGCGGTACCGATACGTTAATGAATTCGTAGAGCACCGGTGCCAAATCCAGTTCATGTTCATGCTTAGCCAGCACAATAATTTCATCTGTGGTCTCGGCCAAATCCTCGTCCGTGAATTTGACGATTAGCTGCTCGTTGATCTCGGTTTCTGCCGGAAAAGAGGAAAGGCATACGTCACACACCAGATTAACGGTGCCTGAAATATGGAACCGAACCACCATCATGTTCTCCTGCTTATGCAGACTGACCGATGCCTTAAGAGTTCCGTCTTTTACAATGGAATATTCATAGCAATCAAAGAACGCCTTGTCTATGTCAAACTCAAAGTCGTGCGTGCCCAAACTCAACCCCGAAAAGGGGATCCGATATCGCTTCAAATAATTCACCGTCCCACAATTGAGCCTGCAAAGGTAAGTATAAAATATAAGATATGAAATTTTTTGTTATGAGGTGGAAAAAAATCAAAAGGTGCAAAAACTTCCCCGGTTTGGTTATTTTTTGCGGATGTCAGAAGGCTACTTTTGTATAACCAGTTTACCGCATATGAACAACACATTAGGCAAGGCGTCGCTTGCGTGGGGCGCAATCCATTTTTATCAGGACAGACCAACGCCCAAAAGAACCATCCAACGAATGGTGTGTTACATGACCCGATTTTCGTTTACTGTCTTGCTGCTGTTGGTTACGGCAGGAGTACGGGGACAAGTTGTTCACGATCCTGTAGGAAAAAATATTCGCATTATCACCGCGGACAAACAGCTCGCTATATCCATTGACTATGCTACGGGATGTCAGATTACCGCGTTGGAAATCAACAACGAGAATACATTAGCTCCAACGGGCATCTTTACGGCAATTCAGACAACCGATGCTTACCTGTCATCGCAGGAGCAACCCAGGGAAATCGATGTGTCTTCCCGGTCTGACCGGGTTATATTGGAGGGAATCACGCTCGGAGCTGCTACTGAATCGTGGCAGTTTGATGTGAAAGGGGATAAGATTATATGGACAATCAGCAGAACGTATGCCGCAGACCTTGCCCTGGAAGATATGGCCATGCCGGCTTGGCATTTTGCCGACCTTACTACGTGGAAAGGCGGCATACTGGACAATGGTGGCATGGTATGGTGCAAGTACCTCGCGTCTCCTCACGATACCTACGGCGTGCATACAGGTGGCGTAACATTTTGGAACGAAGAGAAACAAGACGGACTGCATATTGCTGCGTATGCTGATGACGGCCGGTTCATTGCCGCAAAGTATTCACAAAATGAGCAGGGCGCTTTCACCAGTACACATCTGGTGACGGATACCGAATTGGGCCAACGCTATCACCTGAGTCGGTTTGTGCACGGAAAAGCCGATGTCTTTGCTCCTTTTGAAGTCAAGCGGGGACGCACGCAGGTAACCTATGAATTGTCGCGTATCAATTATTTTGAGGTGTATGATCGTGGAACGTTGCCGGGAATAGATCAGACCGCCGTCCGCGAATTGCTCAATACAACCGGACGGTACGGCGTCGTGGACAACCGTATCGTCGGAGCCAACGGCTGGATTACAAACTGGAAATGTTTGCATGAACCGTTTTTTGCTCAGATCGGGTTGGCAGTGAATGATAAAAACTATACCCGTAACCTGTCTGCTACCCTGGATCAGGAGCGTGACCTAGCCATGCTTGCTGACGGCAGGGTGTTGTCACGCTGGCACGACGTGCCGGGTGATGAAATCCCGAATACGTATAACGAAGAAACTGGTTATTACGAAGCCATGTGGGGGTATACCATTGATTCGCAAACAGGTTATGTGATTAACGCCTCCGAACAATTCCAGCAAACGGGTGATGTGGATTGGCTGCGCTCGCACAAAAACTCGTGTGAACGTGCGCTCGATTGGTTGATCCGCCGTGATACCAATGGCAACGGTATCTTTGAGATGGTCAACAACAACATTGCCGAAAAGAAGGCAAGCGACTGGATCGATATTGTATGGGCTGGTTTCGAAAATGCTTTTGTAAATGCCCAGATGTATGAGGCCCTGAACCAATGGGCGGAATGCGAGGAAGTATTGGGCGACCTTGAAAAAGCCGATTATTACCGGTCGGTAGCCAACCGTCTCAAACAGGCATTCAATAAGACAGTTGAAGAGGGCGGTTTTTGGTTGCCTGAGAAGAAACAATATGTATATTGGCGGGATAACGATGGAACTGTGCACGGCGATAACCTGGTCACGCCGGTTAATTTTGCGGCCATCGCTTTCGGTCTATGTGACGACCCGCAACGCGTCGCTACTATCCTTGAGCACATTGAAAAACGTACGGTCGATGAGCATCTTTTTCACTGGCCTCTTTGTTTCGACTCTTTTAAACGCGAGGAAGTGCACGACAACAATTGGCCGTTTCCACGTTATGAAAATGGTGATATCTTTCCCACCTGGGGATACTTGGGGATACGCTCCTATGTACAGTTTAATAAAGAGTTAGCACTGAAGTACATCCGGAACCTATTAGAACAGTATCGGAAAGATGGACTTTCGTCTCAGCGTTACAGCCGGACGGATCAATCGGGGCTGGGTACGGATATTCTGGCAGGCATCAGCACCACCGTTACCGCACTTTACAGCGACATCTACGGCGTCCGTCCTAAATGGAACCGCATGGGGGTTGAGCCGAACATGGTTCCCCGGCTTAACGGCACCAAATTTACGTACACCCTCCGGGATACGGTATATGAGCTTACGTTAAGCGTAAATGATTATCGGTTACAAACACAGGATTTTTCGGTGAAGAGCAGCCAAGCATTTGGTGTAGGCAGGTCAGGGAGTGACGTGATTTATTATCCGGAGAATAAGGAAACCATGCGTTTAGCCGTCCATACCGAGCCTAATGATTTTTCCGACCTGGAGGTGATTCAATGGGAGGCCGGAAACTATCAATGGACTGCCAGGGGTGAACAACGAAAGCAATTCACTGTTGTTGGGCTGATGCCTGATACTGACTACCAATTGATGATCAATGGGCAGCCTCAGAAGGTGAGGGTAGCCAAGGATGGATCGTTGGCAATACGCGCCGATGAATCCGCCACAATGTTCGCACTCCGGTCGGATGCATTACACGCAAATTGAGCTAACGTATGATAAAGTATGTAATCAAATCTCTCGCTTATAGCGCGGTGCTGTTTGTTAATCTTGCCGCTATGGGGCAGACTTCCAATTGGAAGGCGGAATGGATTGGACTGCCACATGCGCCCGCAGATACCAATGTATGGACGGCCTATCATAAAGTATATCAGCTAAAAAAGATCCCTAAAACCGCCTATGCAAAAATAGCGACCGACTCAAAATACTGGCTGTGGATAAATGGTCGACTGGCCGTGTTTGAAGGTCAATTGAAGAGAGGCCCCAATCCTCGTGATACCTACTTTGATGAAGTAGATTTAGCCCCTTATTTGGTGAAGGGTAAAAATACCATTGCCGTACTGACCTGGTACTGGGGGCGTGATGGGTTTAACCACAAGAATAGCGGGAAATCTGCACTGTTGTTTGAAGCCGCATTGGGCAATGAAATCCTGCAGTCGGATACTACATGGAAGGCCCTGAGGCATCCGGCTTTTGGCCACTCGGGACCGCCACGTCCCAACTATCGTTTGCCCGAATTCAACATCCATTTCGATGCACGTCACGACCTGCCTCATTGGCAACTCGGTGAGGTTAGCAACGGTATGTGGCTTTCGGTTATGTCATATGGTATCCCGCCTGTTGGCCCATGGAATCACCTTGAAAAGCGGCCTATTCCCCTGTGGAAGGACGCCGGTTTGGTGACTTATGAAAACAAGCGTGATCTGCCTGCTGAGAGTACCGGAGACACCATTATCGCCAAGCTCCCTAAGAATATCAGTATCACACCGTACCTGAAGATTGATGCCCCTGGCGGATTGAAAATCGATATCCGAACAGATAACTACAAAGGTGGGAGCGAATATAATGTACGTACGGAATACATTACCAAAGAAGGAGTGCAGGAATTTGAGACATTCGGATACATGAATGGACATGAGGTCCGGTATGCCATCCCTGAAGGGGTAAAAATCCTGGAATTAAAATACCGTGAAACTCGCTATAATACGGAAAAAGTCGGTGTTTTTAACACGGACGATTCCTTTTACAATGTGCTTTGGAAAAAATCATACAATACACTCAATGTCAATCTGCGCGATGCCATTCAGGATCCGGACCGCGAACGGGCACAGTGGTGGGGTGATGCCGTTATCTTGTTGGGGGAAATGCTGTATGCATGCGATGGGAATAGTCACTTGGCCATCCAGAAAGCAATACGTAATCTGGTTGACTGGCAAAAACCGGATGGTGTATTGTATTCGCCGGTACCCGCGGGCAGCTGGGATCGCGAATTGCCGGCGCAGATGCTTGCCAGCGTCGGAAAATATGGATTCTGGAATTACTTTCGTTATACTGCCGATACCGCGATGATGCATTACGTCTATCCTGCGGTTAAACGTTACTTGAATCTGTGGGAATTTGGCGACGATGGATTGCTTGTCCACCGTCCCGGTGGATGGGATTGGTTGGATTGGGGAGATGATATCGACGCGCCATTGATTGAAAACGCTTGGTACTATATGGCGCTGGAGGCGGCAACCCAGATGGCCGAGTTGACCGGTCACCAAGCAGATATCGCCGGATATCAGGAAGCTATGGAGTCCATAAAATTGAATTATAACCGACTGTTTTGGAATGGGTCTTCCTATAAGAGTCCAGCTAACCACGGCGTGATTGACGATCGGGGCAATGGATTGGCCGTGATTGCAGGTCTTGCCGATCGTACCAAATATGACGCGATAAAGAAAGTACTGGAAAATGAATTCCATGCGAGTCCTTACATGGAAAAATACATTCTGGAATCTTTTTTCATAATGGGCGACGCAGAAGGAGGGTTGGCACGGATGAAAAAGCGCTATTCCAATATGGTAGAAAGCCCATTGACCACGCTTTGGGAAGGGTGGGGCATCGGTTCGGCAGGATATGGTGGAGGTTCATATAACCACGGATGGTCCGGCGGCCCCTTAACGCTGATGCACCAATACGTTGCAGGCATCGCCCCTGATCGGCCAGGGTTTGAGACATTTACGATCTGCCCCCAATTGGGGATATTGAAGGAAGTACATTGTATTACACCGACCGTGAAGGGTAATATCACGGTAGATATTAAACGAACGGATCGTGGTATCACCTTATCGGTGATTATTCCTCCCGATTCCAGGGCCCGTGTAGGCATACCACGGATAGCGCCGGAATTGTCAAACATTACCTGTAACGGAAAAACGGCTGTTGCGCACGAAGAAGATCATGATTATTATTATTTCGAGGTAGGGCCGGGAAAATGGTCATTTGCTTTGTTTTAACAATGGACCAACGCTGCGCTAAAGAATAAACAGGTCGACATCTTATTAAGTAGCCTAATTAGTAAACACACTTTTAATAAACAAACAAATTAACTATGAAAACGAAGTATTGCAAACATCTCGTTTTCTGTGTTTTGGCGTCACTATTTGTTGCAATTAGCAGCAATTTGGCCATGGCACAGATGTCCGTAGAAGGGGTGGTAACCGACTCGGTGACTGCAGCGCCTATTAGCGGTGTAACCGTAACCTTACAGGGCACCTCTACGAGCGCCCAAACGGATGGACAAGGGCGTTTCACCATCAACGCCTCGACGGGCGACATTTTGGTATTCAGCTACGTAGGCTATTTGCGGAAAGCGGTTACTTTGACAGGCAGTAGTTTGGCTGTTCAGTTAACCCCAGGTTCAGAAGTATTGGAAGAAGTAGTCGTAGTGAGTTACGGTACTCAGAAAAAACGGGAGCTCACAGGTGCCGTTGTGCAGGTCGATGCCACGCAGCTTAGGGATATGCCGGTAGCCAATGTTGGCCAAAAACTGCAAGGAAGAATGGCTGGTGTACAAATCAATCACAATTCGGGTACACCCGGCTCGGAAATGTCTTTCCGCATCCGAGGAGCAGCCTCCATTGGCGCGGGCAATCAACCGCTTATCGTTATTGATGGATTCCCGTCGGCAAGCGGCCTCCAAACACTCAGTCCCGATGAGATTGAGTCCATCAGTGTATTGAAAGATGCATCTGCCGCCGCACTTTACGGATCACGTGCCGCCAACGGAGTGTTGTTGGTCACCACCAAACAGGCGAAAGATGGACAGCAGCACTTGGAACTTTCGGTCAACATGGGTATGCAGCAGGTACCTCAGCGGGGCCGGCCAGATCTAATGAACGCTGAGGAATTTGCGCAATTTAAGAAAGAATACTACGAAGATGCTGCCCGTTACGAAGGCTATACGGGAGGAGTACCTGAAGTATATGCAGACCCAAGTCGCTACGCAGGGAATTATGGTACCGATTGGTTTGATGTTCTGCTCCGTGATGCAATGAATCAAAACTATAACATCTCATACAGCAGTGGCACCACCAAACTGAAGTCGGTCTTCAATGTGAATCTCAACAAACAGAATGGGGTGATTCTCAATACTTCCGATCGGCGGATTACTGCGCGGACCAATAACATCTATAACGTTTCCGATCGATTGACTTTGGGCTTGAACCTTGAGTTTTCCAACGGCTATAATAACGGTGTGTCCGGACTGGACAATGGAAGGAACATCATCCAATTGGCGTATCTGATGGATCCCACCCTTTCCTATCGGAACGAAGACGGTACCTATCCGGTTTCGTTTTCACAACCCGGCATGTTTGCCAACCCAAACTGGTACTTGGTGGTAACCGAGCGCATCCGGAAAGCACGTGCCAATCGTTTTTTGGCTAATAGCTATGTCGAATTTGAACTGCTGGAAGGACTGAAAGCAAAAACCAGTTTTAATGTTAACACCGATAATGGGAATCTTAGAGCGTTCAACCCTTCAATTGCGCAGGGTGGGCTTGGAAGTGCTCCACCACAACTGGCCACCGGCCGGTATGAATCATCCGGTTTCGTTACTTGGATGAGCGAAAATACGCTAACTTACCAGCGATCGTTCAACAATGATCACAACATCGATGTATTGGGTGGCTATACCGTTCAGAAATACAGCCGAGAAAATAGTTATATCGATGGCCGGGAGTTCGCCGATGATGATATTCCCTGGATAAGTGCAGCCATTACGCGGATTGGCAACGTAGAGGCGGCCGACTGGTCGTTGCTTTCCTACTATGGACGGCTAAATTACAATTACCGCGGCAAATATTTGGCTTCGTTCGCTTTCCGTAGCGACGGATCCTCAAAGTTCGGTCAAAATACAAGATTCGGTAATTTTCCTTCCGCCTCACTTGGTTGGGTACTTTCTGAAGAACCCTTTATTCAGAATATCCGGCAGATTAACCTCCTGAAGTTACGGTTGAGTTATGGAAAGGTGGGTAACAATAACATCGGCGACTATACATATTTGGCTGCTGTGAACAGCAACGACTACGTATTCGGTAATCAAGTAACACCCGGCAAATCATTGAATGGTATCGGAAATAGTTTCTTAACATGGGAAACTACCGAAGGATATGATATTGGTCTTGACTTAGAACTATTCAATAACCGGTTGTCTTTTACCTATGATTACTATTGGAAGAAAACCGATGGGTTACTATATGCTATTGATATCCCCATACAATCGGGGTTTTCGAGCATCACGTCTAATGTTGGTCGGTTTGACTTCTGGGGACATGAGTTTACCATCGGATCGAGAAATTTGGTAGGTGAATTCCAGTGGACCACTGATTTCAATATTTCGTTCGACCGTAACTTGGTTAAGAAACTGGGAACGAGCGATGCGCCGATAGGTGGCTACAATTTGTATTGGGACGATAACCGTACGGCGGTAGGGCATCCCATCGGCCTGTTTTATGGATATATCAATACAGGGGTATACATGACCCAGGAAGAGTTTGAAACCCAGCCCCACAGTTCGACATCCATGGTGGGTACCGCCCGGTTTAAGGACATCAGCGGTCCAGATGGTGTTCCGGATGGGATTATTGATAGTTATGACCGTACATTCATAGGGAACCCCAATCCGACATTCGCATACGGCATGGTTAACACATTTTCCTACAAAAATTTTGACCTGAGTATTGTATTGGCTGGAACGGTAGGCAACGACATTGCAGACGATGCATTCCAGTCTACCGAAAACCTCGACGGTGTTTTCAACGTCAGAAAAGGGGTAGCGGGTCGTTGGCGGTCGGAGGAAAACCCGGGAGATGGCATTTATCCCCGGACC
>Ga0180223_1000099_pt1 | contig 181970 bp, 169 predicted proteins | sample eDN5th30CKraftOP_FD_151337 | JGI IMG/M metagenome (GOLD analysis project Ga0180223, IMG submission 151337) | Enriched Organic Plus compost microbial communities from Emeryville, California, USA - eDNA 5th pass 30_C Kraft OP (version 2) (version 2) ...
AAAAAGATTGGTCGGAGCGAGAGGATTTGAACCTCCGACCCCCAGTCCCCCAGACTGGTGCGCTAACCAGGCTGCGCCACGCTCCGAAGCGCTCCTTTTGCCAAGCGCCGCCATGCGGGTCAAGCGATGGCAGCGCCTCTTCAATCGATAAGGTTCTCAAGAGCCTCCAGATCGCTGGGCAACCACGGGATATCGCCCAGTGCGCCAGCCTCTGGCGCAGCCACTGCGGCAAAGATGCCGTCACCGAGTTGCAGATCGCGCACGCTCAATGGCTTGCTTGCGAGAGGTCGCGCCAGGGGCGACGCTGGCGCCGCCTGCCCTGCCGCACCCTGCTCCGGATCGGTATCCGATCGCGCGGCGCTGCCGGATCCCAGAACACCGAGGCGAGTTAACAGGCGGCCGATCCCAGAACCTTCGGCCTTGGCAAATGCTTCCAGCCGCACCCAGGCCTGGAGGAAGCGCGCTTCCTCCCCGGAGGGCAACGGGGAGGCGCTCATCGCAGCGCCCGCGCTCTCAATGCGCTCACGCCGGGGCGAGCCGATGCGAACCGTTCGCGTACGCTCGATGTCGACGCCGATGCTGCCGACGCGCGAAACGCCGATGAGCGCCACGCCGCGGGCGTGGGAAATACTGAAGCTAAGCGGTGCGCCGGGGAGGTGCGGTTTTCCGCGTTCAGCGACGGCATACGGCATGCCGCGCCAGCGCGCGCCGTCCCAGCGCTCAATGAGAAGCCGCAGCGCGATGTGCGTCGCCAACCATTCGGTGCGCACGAGATCGTCGCTGAATGACGATGCGCGGTTGCGATCATCCTCGCTGAGCCGCGGCGTATGCTGCTCGATTGCGTGCAACGCCGGTGCGGCTGCGGTGAGATCCACGCACCAAAGCTCTATCGGCGTTGCAGCGCGCAAGCGACTCACACGCGCGCGCTACGGCGCACCTTCGTTTCAGTACGGCGCGCCGTTTCCGGCGGCGTGCCGAGCAGGATGCCGCGACAGTTTTCGAGTTCAGCAATGGTGGCGAGCAGGCGCTCGCGCATTTCATTCTTCGCGGCAGCGGCGGCTGACGCCCTGCCCCGTACGACTCGCTTGGCGGGTGGCGCCGGCTGCACCGGCACAACCTCTTCGACCATCTGCGTGTCGATGCCGACACGCTTGACCGCGTCGACGCCCTGCTCGCGCAGGATCTTCTGCACGCCCTTGATAGTGTAGCCTTCCGCGTGCAGCAACTGGCAGATGCCACGCAACAGCGCCATGTCCTCGGGCCGGTAGTAGCGGCGGCCACCGCCGCGCTTCATCGGCCGGATCTGGGGGAAACGCCCCTCCCAGAAACGCAGGACATGCTTCGGGACATCAAGCTCTTCGGCAACTTCGCTGATGGTGCGAAAGGCCTCGGCCGTCTTGGTCAATTACGCCTCCACCGGCTGCGCCACCGCGCCGCCGAGGAAGGCTGCTCACTCGGCTGCCTTGCGGCGGACGTGACCCTGGTTGATGCGCTCTTTCATAATGTTGCTGGGTCGAAAGACCAAGACCCGGCGCGGCGTGATCGGCACTTCATCCCCGGTTTTAGGATTGCGCCCCATGCGTTCGCCCTTCTGACGGATGCCGAACGATCCGAACGAAGACAGCTTCACGGACTCGCCGCGCGCCAAGCTCGCAGAGATCTCCCCCAGCACCAGCTCAACGAGTTCCTGGCTTTCGTTGCGCGGCAACCCGACCTTGCGGACTACCGCCTCGGCAAGGTCTGCACGCGTTAACGTCTTGCCTCCCATGGCATTTTGCCTCCCGCTCCGCTTACTTTTTTTCGATGCTACTTGCGGGCGAGGCGATCGTCAATCGGGAGCACATTTCAACTAGCTGAAATCAAAGAAAGAAACATGTCACGGTGCGATATATGCAACGGGTGCGTTACCAGCGCGCCAGCACCGCCCCCCAGGTGAAGCCACCCCCCATGGCCTCCATGAGCACAAGGGAGCCTTCCTTAATGCGGTGATCCTCGAATGCCTGGTTGAGAGCAAGCGGGATGGATGCGGCGGACGTATTGCCGTGGCGATCGAGCGTCACGATGATCTTTTCGGCCTGCACGCCAAGCCGTTTCAGAACGCCGTCGAGAATGCGCTGGTTGGCCTGATGGGGCACATAGAGATCGATCTCGTCGGCGGCATAACCGGTCATCACGAGCGTCTCTTCGATCACACCGGAGATCTTCTGCACAGCATGGCGGAACACCTCGCGCCCGTTCATGCGCAGGTGGCCGACGGTTTGGGTGGAGCTCGGACCGCCATCGACATAGAGCAGATCTTCGAAGCGGCCATCGGAGCGGATGCGCGTTGCGAGTATGCCGCGATCCTCGCGCTCTCCATGCTGGGGCTGCGCTTCGAGCACGACTGCACCAGCGCCATCGCCGAACAGCACGCACGTGGTGCGGTCTTTCCAATCGAGGATGCGCGAGAAGGTTTCCGCACCGACGACAACGGCGCGCTTGAACTGTCCGGTCTTGAGAAAATTATCAGCGATCGTCAGGGCGTAAACAAAACCGGAGCATACGGCCTGCACATCGAACGCGGCGCCTTTGGTAACACCAAGGCCCTGCTGGATGCGAACGGCAGTTGCGGGAAAGGTGCGGTCGGGCGTCGCCGTGGCGCAGATCACGAGATCGATATCGACGGGATCAATCCCCGCCCGCACTAGCGCCTGCCGCGCGGCGGCGATGCCGAGATCGGATGTCAGCTCACCGTCCGCTGCGATGTGGCGGGCCCGGATACCCGTGCGCTCAACGATCCATTCGTCGCTGGTTTCGACCAGCTTCGCCAAGTCGGCGTTGGTCATTACGCGCTTGGGGAGATAGGCGCCGACGCCGCGAAACACTGAACGGATGACTGCCACTGAGCTGCCTTGCTTCTTATAGTTTGTCCCAGCTTCGACGAACCATCGCGCGGGCCGAGGGCAGGCCCGAGCACGCCAGCTACGTCAGCCCGCGGCGGTCGCCTCGAGCTTGTGGTGAAATGCCGTCAGATCGGCGGCAAGCCGTGGAATGAGACGGCTTTGGGCCATCTCGTACGCGAGATCGATAGCGCTGGCAAAGCCCAGCGCATCGGCCCCCCCGTGACTCTTGACCGCGATGCCATTGAGGCCAAGGAACGTGCCACCGTTGACGCGGCGCGGGTCCATTTTTTCCTTAAGAACGCGGAAGCCGCCGGAGGCCAGCAATGCGCCAAGCTTGGAAAGCAACGTGCGCTTCATGGCCGCGCGCAAATATTCACCAACCTGCTTGGCGGTACCCTCGGCCGTCTTGAGCGCAATATTGCCTGCGAAACCCTCGACGACAACCACATCGACAACACCCTGGCCGATTTGATCACCTTCGATGAAGCCGCGATAATCGAGCGGCAGATCGGCCGTGTTCTTCAGCCAGGAGTGTGCTTGACGTACTTCCTCGACGCCCTTGATCTCTTCTACGCCGACATTCAGCAATCCGACGGTCGGGCGCTCGATGTGGAACAGCGCTCGCGCCATGGCGGCGCCCATCAACGCGAAATGACAAAGCTCGCGCGCAGAGGCACCGATATTAGCGCCGACGTCGAGCACGATGCACTCGGCGTTGACCGTGGGCCAGATTGCGGCGATAGCCGGTCTCTCGATGCCCGCCATTGGCCGCAGTATCATCTTCGACATGGCCATGAAGGCGCCGGTGTTGCCTGCTGACACGGCCACATCTGCCTCGCCCGCGCGCACGGCATCGATCGCGAGCCACAGACTCGAGCCTTTGCCACGGCGCAACGCCTGACTCGGCTTATCGCTCATTCCGACGGAGAGATCGGTGTGGACAATGCGCGACTTCGCAGCAAGTGCCGGCAGCTTATCCAGCTCCGCCCTGATCTGAGCTTCGTTGCCATAGAAGATGTAGCTGAGCGCTGGATATCGCTCCAACGACAGCGCGGCACCTGGGACCACGACCGCGGGACCGTGGTCGCCGCCCATGGCGTCAAGCGCTATGGTCCGCGGCTGAGACATGCGCGGCTCGCCTCACAAATTATTCCCTGGCAGGACGCCGCAGACGATCGCGCCGGGCCACCCCTGAACTCGCGGAACATACTCTTTTGCAGGTGCGAGACAACCGGATTCTCGCTCTATTCTGCCGCACCCTTGCGTGCTGTGAATTGTTGCTCACCGCCCTTCCTTGAGTTTTTTCAAGGCCTCGAAGGCGCTGCTGCCGCCCTCGGATGGAGGCTCGGGCTCGCTATCCTCGAACACGGCGCCGGGCTTGCGCGGATAGGGATTGAGGCTGGCGGCGAGCGTCTCGAACACGATCCGCCCCACGTCGATGTACCCATGCTCAATGGGCTCGATCTCGGCCGCTGAAAGCACCTCAATCTCCTCCTCGCCCGTCTCCGGTATGCTGGCGGGCGGCCAATATTCGACGTCGAAATTTCCTTCGACACCTTCGGAGACAGGCTCGAGCGTAACGACGCATGGCTGAGTAACGCGGCCCTTCAGCTCACCGGCGAGGCGATAGTGTCCCTTGCCGATGGCGCGAATGGTAAAGGAGGCCGTCAGCTTATCGCAGGACACGATCTGCAGCTCGGCGGCAAGTGCTGTGCACTCAGCGGGCGTGGCAACGCGGGTTTCGCGCAGCCCGGTCTCAGGGATTTCAGTCGTGCGGTACGACCAGTTGAGCGCGGGCTTCGTCATCGCTGGACCTCGACGGAGCTGGGCGGATCGGGAAAGCGCACGCCGGCGCTGGCGGGGCTCGCCTCTGACAATGCCCGCACGGCTTGCCGTACGTACGCCGCAAGTGCGAGGAGGCGCGCATCTGCCTCGGCCCCCTCGGCCTCACCGGGCGCATCGTGAATATAGCGGGCAAGCGCCGCGGCGAGCGGTGCCTCTGCCGCATCGGCTAGCGCCGCGCGGTAGTCCATCGAGCGATCGTAGAGCCCCGCAGCGGCGCGGCGCACCTTCTTCGCGACGGAAAGGTCACCGGTTGCGAGCTCGCGCAAGGAATCGTCCATATCTTCTATGAAGGCTTCGACCAGCAGCCGGTCCAGGGGGGCAGCCCCACCGGCGGCGCTGCGTAGCTGCTCCAGAACCAGAAAAAGGTGAAGCACCACCATTTCGTAACGGCCCACAGGCGTATCGGGAACACCCAGGGCCGTATAGAATTCTGGACGGCGTGCCTGCGCCACGACGGCGCCATAAAGCTCGCCTGCCTTACGGCGGGTCTGGGATCGCGTTCTGAGGGATTCCAGCATGTGCCGGCGCCTTACGTGGAAAACAAACCAATGGGGGAAGACGGCGCCGGTTTTAGGCTCATGCCGTTGCAATCGGCTGGACCACAGGCTAAGCGCAATTTGCGCCCCTATTCAATCCAGTCTCGGGAACACATACCATAATGCGCCGAGAGATGAACGACCGCCAGCGCCGCACGGGCCTGTCGAGACCAGAACAGCGCTCGCGCGGTCCGAGCGCGAAGGGATTGGGTCTCGCTGCCGCCCTTCTCGCGGGAGCAATGGTGATCGCCGCGTGCGATTCCAACGTCATCAAGCATGGCGTCCAATTCCACGACGGCGACCTGCAGCAGATCCAGCCTGGCATGAGCCAGGAACAGGTGCGCATGAATCTCGGCACGCCTTCGACGACAGCTGTCGTCGGCACCAGCCAAGCCTATTACTACATTTCCAGCACGGCGACGCAGACCTCGTTCATGCTGCCGACGGAGCAGGACCGTCAGGTCGTCGCCGTCTACTTCTCGGAAGCGGGCACGGTCGAGCGTGTCGCCAACTACGGCATGAAGGACGGGCGCGTGTTCGATTACGTCTCGCGCACGACGCCCGCGCCGGGTGGCAAGGATGACGGCATCATCAAGCAGCTTTTCCGCAACCTCGGCACCAAGCAGATCTTCGGCGATTAACGCCCAGCTTCGACGTTCGCTTTCGTGTTGGCTTCATCGTAGACGATGTCCTCGCGATAGCCTTCGTACGCCTTGGCATACTCCATCACGCGCGCCACCTCGGTGATGAAAGTCTCATCGTAGCCGGCGCGCCTGAGCAGATGGAAGCCCACCTCCATGCCGGAGGCGATGCCGCCGCCGGTAATGATCCGACCACTGTCGACGACGCGGGCACGCGAGATGCGGCATGCGGGTGCGATCTCAGCTAGGCGGTCGATGGGCACCTTGCCCATGTTCGACGCTTCGAGACGGTCCGGCTCCTTGCGATTGGTGGCGGCGCGACCGTCGAGCAGGCCCATGCGCCCATAGATCCACGAGCCTGTGCATACCGAGACGAGCAGCGTCTTCTCGGGCAGCGAGCGGATGAAGTCGTGCAGACGACCATTGTTCACCTCCTGGCGGGTGCCAAATCCGCCGGGGATGAGAAAGGCATCCATGTCGGGCCGGTCGGCGAAGCTGTAGTTTGGCAGCACGGTGAAGCCCGCCTGCGCCTGCGTGGGCCGCATGCTTTCGGCAATGAAGAACGCGTCGAGCTCGGGGTCAAAACGGCGCGCCACCGAGAAGACGCCATAGGGCGCCGCGAAGTCGACGATCTCCAGATCCTTGCAAATGTAGATACCTAAGCGAAAGCCAGCCTTGACCGCCATGACACACCCCATATAGACAGATCTGTCTAACTTGATAGACAGAACTGTCTACCTTGGCAAGTCAATCGCTCCGGAAGCTAGATATGCCGAAGACTGGCGCCAAAGCTGCAAGGCCCCCATCGGCGCGGGAGCGGATCCTCGAGACCGCGCTGCGCCTTTTCTATGCGCACGGCACCCGCGGCGTCGGCATCGACCGGATCATTGCCGAATCCGGCGTCGCCAAGATGAGCTTCTACAATCACTTTCCCTCCAAAGCCGACCTCGTTGCGGCGTTTCTGGAGGAACGACACCGCCGCTGGATGGCGTGGTTCGAGGCGGGGCTGCAGGCCCGCAATGCAAAGCCAGGGGCAAATCTCGCCGCCGTTGCCGATGTGCTGCGCGCATGGTTCGCGGCCCCCGATTTTCACGGCTGCGCGTTCATCAACATCCTTGCGGAGACTGAGCGCACCTCGGCGCGCGAGCGCACAATAGCGCGCGACCACAAAGAGGCGTTGCTGAAGCTGCTCTGCGAGCAGGCGCGCAAGGATGGCCTCGCGCGGCCCACGGAAGCCGGCCGGCTGGCACTAGTCGTTGTTGAAGGTGCTATCGTGCGCGCCGAGATGACAGGCGACGGCGACAGGGTTGCGGCGGACGCGAAGAGGCTGCTCAAGGCGATTGCGGCGGTGTAGCCATCGGCGCGTGCCACGCTGCAGGACCACCGCGATGGCAAAAGAAAAGGGCCCAGCGCGATGCCGGGCCCTCTTCATTCGTTCGCGAACTGACGTTCGATCAGCCCGTCGCCGCCAGCACCGCAAGAAGCAGGAGCGCGACGATGTTGGTGATCTTGATCGCAGGGTTCACGGCGGGGCCCGCGGTGTCCTTGTAGGGATCGCCGACGGTGTCGCCGGTCACGGCGGCCTTGTGGGCCTCCGAGCCCTTGTTGTGCTTCACGCCGTCCTTGTCGACGAAGCCGTCCTCGATCGCCTTCTTGGCGTTGTCCCAAGCGCCGCCGCCCGAGGTCATCGAAATGGCGACGAAGAGACCGTTGACGATCACGCCGAGCAGCATCGCACCGACCGCGGAGAACGCAGCGCTCTTGCCCGCGGCGCCACCACCGGCAATGGCGTAGATGGCGAAGTAGAGCGCGATCGGCGACAGCACCGGCAGCAGCGATGGGATGATCATCTCCTTGATCGCCGCGCGGGTCAGCAGGTCGACAGCGGCCGCGTAGTCCGGGCGGTCCTTACCCTGCATGATGCCGGGTTTGGCTTTGAACTGGCGGCGGACCTCCTGCACGATGGCGCTGCCGGCGCGCCCGACGGCCGTCATCGCGATGCCGCCGAACAGGTAGGGAATGAGACCGCCGAGCAGCAGGCCCACGACCACGTAGGGGTTTGAAAGGGAGAAATCGGGCTTCACGTCCTTGAAGTAGGAGTAGCCCGTCGCGCCCGCCTTGTTCGCCTCGTCAATGAAGTGCTGCAGGTCGTAGCTGTAGGCCGCGAAGAGCACCAGTGCGCCGAGACCGGCAGAACCGATAGCGTAGCCCTTGGTAACGGCCTTCGTCGTGTTACCGACGGCATCGAGCGCGTCGGTCGAGCGGCGCACCTCTTTCGGCAGGCCGGCCATCTCAGCGATACCACCGGCGTTGTCCGTTACCGGGCCGAAGGCATCGAGAGCAACGACCATGCCGGCGAGGCCGAGCATCGTCGTCGTAGCGATGGCAGTGCCGAAGAGGCCGGCAATAGAGTAGGTCGAAAGAATGCCACCGACGATGACGATCGCGGGCAGAGCGGTCGACTCCAGTGAAACAGCCAAGCCCTGGATAACGTTCGTGCCGTGGCCGGTGACGGAGGCCTGGGCGATCGAGCGGACGGGCTTATAGCCGATACCGGTATAGTACTCGGTGATCCAGATTATGAGGCCTGTCACCGCAAGACCGATGAGACCGCAGATGAAGAGGTTGTAGCCGGTGATGGTCATGCCTGCGGCGGTGCCGACCTCGCCGAAGCCGCCGAGCACGTAGTGCGTTGCGGCCCACAGACCACCGATGGAAAGCACCGCGCTCGCGAGGAAGCCGCGATAGAGGGCACCCATGATCGAGTTGTTGGTGCCGAGCTTCACGAAGAAGGTGCCGATGATCGAGGTGACGATGCACGCCGCGCATATCGCGAGCGGATAGACCATCAGGAGCTCGAGGTTCGGCTGACCGGCAAAGAAGATCGAGCCGAGCACCATCGTCGCAACGACGGTCACGGCGTAGGTCTCGAAGAGGTCGGCCGCCATACCGGCGCAGTCGCCGACGTTGTCGCCGACGTTGTCAGCGATGGTCGCGGGGTTGCGCGGATCGTCCTCGGGGATACCGGCTTCAACCTTGCCGACCAGGTCGCCGCCGACGTCTGCACCCTTGGTGAAGATGCCGCCGCCGAGACGGGCGAAGATGGAGATGAGCGAAGCGCCGAAGCCCAGGGCTACGAGCGCGTCCGTGACGGTCCGCGAATCCGGGGCGTGGCCAAGGCCAGCGGTAAGGAAGAAGTAATAACCGGCGACGCCGAGCAGCGCCATGCCGGCGACCAGCATGCCGGTGACCGCACCCGACTTGAAGGCGATGTCGAGACCGCGGCCCAGCGAGTGGGTGGCGGCCTGCGCCGTGCGCACGTTCGCGCGCACCGATACGTTCATGCCGACGTAGCCGGCGAGCCCTGAAAGCACCGCGCCGATCAGGAAGCCGATGGCGACGAGATAGCCGAGCAATACCCAGGCGAGCGCGAAGATGACGGCGCCAACCATGGCGATCGTCGTATATTGGCGATTGAGATAAGCCTGCGCACCCTCTCGAATGGCGCCGGCGATTTCCTGCATCCTCGCCGTACCGGCATCAGCGCTCATCACCGATCGAATGGTGTACGCCGAGTACGCGAGCGCCAACACGCCGCAAGCGACGATCCCCCACAGCACTTCCGTCATTTTTGGATCCCCTTTAGCGCCGGCAACGGGTGTTGCCAGCCCAGGCTTTCAATGCGCAATTCGCCGCGGACCATGCCAAAAGCGTGGGCCGCTTGCAACACGCAGAACGAATCTTGAGCACTTGCTTAGCGGCACTGAAGGGGCACAAAAACCGCCGTTTCTGCTCGTTTTGGGAACGGCCCGCACCCGTTCCATACCAAAGGCGTAAAGGCCGATTGCTCGCTGCTGGGCGATCCTCTGGTTGCATCTCCCATTTCTGCAACTTGGCTCTCCACAGCTTATCCACAGTCCCGCGACGGCGGCCAAAAATGCGCGAGTTGCCCTCGCGTGTGACACCGATGCGTCACAGCGAATCACTGCGATTGAAGATCAAGACCTAATTTTTTGCTTACAGACCCGATTGTTATGGTAGGGACAGCGCGACGTTGGACGTTCGGCCTTTTGCGCCGGGCGCGGAACCTCGAACATGGAGGACAACGCCGTGCCAACCCTTCTGGTACAGAGCGAAGCGCGCTCGTGATGTTGAGCGCCGACCCGCGCAACCGTGGCCCCATCTGGGGCGAATTCACGCGCGCGCAACACCGGCAAGCCGTCAGCAATCTGGCGCGAGCCTTTCACCTGCCTCGCCCGCAGGCCAAGACCGCAATTCTGGTCATGCTGGGCGGGCTAACGCAATCCTTCGACGAGCAGACGCTGACGCGCGAGACGTTGGCGAAGCTGATCGAGCTACTCGGCAAGAACGACTACGAGCGGTTCCTCGAAACTCCGACCCTGATGGGTGATCCCCAAACGCAGGCGATCGGCAACGACGCGTTGACAACGCTCGTCGGGCCGCGGGCCAGCGCGCGCCTCGCAGAGCGCGCCGCTGCGGTGGCCGGAATCCGCCAGACGATCGCCGAGTACCTGTTGCCGGTGGTCGCGGCCATGTTCATGGGCGCGCTCGCGGCAAAGACACGGGGGCAACTCCTTGCGCTCGCACGCTACGGGAAAGTCAACGGTGCGGCCGAGCCTGAGCCTGAGGAGAATGCTCCGGCAATTCTCCTTCCTGTCGGGCGCGGCAGTAGCGGCTTCTTCAACGGATTAACGCTGACGACTTCCAGCAGCGGGTCGAATCCGGAGCGGGAAGGGCTTTATCGTGATCTCGCGGAGCGCATTCGCGCCGGGGCATCGGCCGTTGGAGACGACCCTCTTTCGGCCGCCCGCGGGATCGTGGCCCAAGGCCTCGGCGTGCGCGCCCGCTACGCGCCATGGCTGACGCGGCTACAGCTTTGGAGCGCATCTACGCTTCAATCGGCAGGCACGCACGCCCATGAGCGGCTGCGCCGACTGCGCAACCGCCCACACGGCGATAATTAAACGGGCAGTCCGTTTATTTGCAGGGACGCGCTTCGACGTCGCAGCTCCAGCCGGCCGACGCGCGCGAGCAACCCATCTTCCTGCTCGCCGCACGGTTGAAGCGCGCCCAGGCGCTGCCGTACTCGAGATCGGTGAAGTCCTGCCAGGAAGCGATCGCAGCGCGCTGTGCTGCGGCCTTCGTGGATTTGCCGTTACTGCTGCCATAGTGCCAGTGATCGGTCATGCACAGGCGGCCGCCTTCACGGCGTACGGCATGCAGCGCGGTCGCTAGTCCGGTTTCAGAGGCAGCCGAAGCAATCGTCGGCACCGCCGTAACGATCACGGCAACCGTCAGCCCCAGTATAGTCTTGGGCAACATCTTCATCCCCCAGGTGTATAAACCCTTGCTGTTATTTGTGGGAGACTGACAGATTCCGCTTGCATTCTCGATAGCTCCCCTCAGCGTACGGCGGAAAAAGCGCAGGCTGAGCGGCAATCCGGTCACAGGCTCCGCGATTTTCTGATGCCAGTCAGAGGAGCGGTTCTTCGTAGACCCGCTTTCCATCGGACATCAGCCCCTTGATGGCAGCCTCTCCGCTGCCGTTGACTGCTACGACGGCGGAGATTTTTTTGTCGCGAACCATGTGTTCCAATTCGCGGCCCGTGCCTTCGGGAACGAAGAAGCTCTCGATGCCGTACCTCAAGGCGACGACGGGTCCGGTATCCGCGGAATCCTGCCGTGCGGCTGAGGCATAGTCCACCTTACCGCGAATAACGACGTCGTCGGCCGCGATGCTGGCCGGGGGCGTGCTGGATCCCGCAATCGCCTGCCAGGCATCATCGGCGCCCTTGCGCAAAGTGACGTAGAACGGCGCTCCGCGCTGCGGCACCTCCGTTCCCGGAGGAAGGGTGTAGCGCGAGATGTCGTAACCCAGGATCACGTAATCGCCACGGAAGAGGCTGCGCGGGTCGACAGGGATCACATCGAGGACCACCTCGCGTCCGTTTGCAAGGAGCGAAGCACGGTCCCAGATCATCCATCCGAGGACCGCCGCCTGACCTAGAGCGACGGCGACAATTGAAAGCCAGAGGTTGCGGCGCGTAAAAGGGGCGGAACGCGTGATCGCGTTCTCGTTCGCAGCGGTCATGGTGCAACCTCGTTGGCGGGCTGCACGCGCGCGTGCAGGCGGTAGGCGACATAGGCAAGCAGGATGACGATTACGCCTGCGGAGAGGAAGAACAGCGAGGAGCCGAGAAGCGTGCCGATCGTTTTGAAATAGAGACCGAGCACTTCAATCGAGAAACCCGCATAGCCGAGCCAGAGCAGCGCTCGGCTGCCTTCCCTAAGCCCGAGCGCTATGCCCCCCAGCACGAGCACCAGCGCGCCGATCGCCAGGAGGATGAAGTTGCTCAGCGGTGCCTCTTCGATGAACTGCAATGCAAAGAGACCGGCGAATGCGATTGTCGTACCGTAGGCCACAGCGGGTATCGACCAATCCGCAAAACGCCTGTCGACTCGTGGGTCGGCCACGCCGGCACCGGCAATCAGCAGCCCCACCACAACGACGACACTGTGACCGGCGCCATCGCTGGCAAAGAGCGTGTAGCCGAGGCTGATGATCCAGATCGCGAGCGCCACGGCGGCAAGGTGCAACCCGCCCACCCAGCGCTCCCTCGCGATCACGGCGGCCACCGCGCCCCAGCCGAGCAGAAACGGCCAGTGCACGCTTCCCGAGATCGACATCTCCCAGCCGCTCCATAGACAAATCAGCAACATGGCGAGTGCCAGCGCGGGCCTAGAGTGCAGTAGGATGCCCGCGGCGAGCGCGCCTAGCGCCCATGTCAGCACAGCGTCGGGTGGATTGCCTTCGATGTGGAACATCTGCGCGATGAGCATGATGCCCGCGCCGAAGATCGAGACGCCGGCCAAGACTGCGGCGTGGGCAAATGCCGGATGTCGGCGCTCGAACAGCACTCCCGCAATTCCATAGGATGCGAAAAGCCCGCCAAAGATCAGCGCGAGGCGAAACACCCTCGGCATTTCGCTCCAGTGCGCGGCAACGAAGCTCATGGCGCCGAAACCGATCAACACGACGCCGAGGATGGCTAGGGCGGAAGCGAGATTGAGCCTACCTCCCTCCGCTGCGCAAAGGTCACGGCGGATCGCCGCTTCGCCGTCGGCGCTCACCCAACCGGCCTCGCGCCAACGCACGAGGTCACAGTCGAGGCGCTTGGCGTAACGGGACATCGGGCGCATTTCCTGAATGGCGGTGGAAGGGAGGAGCTACTTCGGAGTATTTACAGGGGTTGGACGACAATACCTGCCTACCCGTTGCGAAACTATGTTCGCCGGCGGCCACGGAAGCCGACTAGGCCCCGCGGGCAGTCCTAATGGAAGCCGATCGTGGCTCGGCCGCGGCAGTCGGCCGGGTGGTGTTAAGCTTGCCCGATTGAGGGACACGGCGGTTTCCTTTAGCCTGTCGCACCATGCAGCATATGAAACCCATTCACGTCGTTGGCGGGGGCCTCGCCGGCTCCGAAGCCGCTTGGCAGATCGCGAGCGCGGGCGTTCCGGTCGTGCTCCACGAGATGCGGCCCACACGGATGACAGAGGCCCACCGAACCGAGGGGTTCGCCGAGCTCGTGTGCTCCAACTCGTTCCGGTCGGACGACTGGGAGTATAACGCGGTCGGCCTGCTCCACGAGGAGATGCGCCGCGCGGGATCGCTCATCATGGCGGCAGGAGACGTGCACAAACTTCCAGCGGGGGGCGCGCTCGCCGTCGATCGCGACAACTTCTCCGCAGAGGTAACGCAACGGCTCGCGGCGCATTCACTCGTCACGGTCGAGCGCGGCGAAGTCGCTGGTCTGCCACCCGGCGAATGGGACAGCGTCGTCATTGCGACGGGGCCCCTCACCTCACCGGCGCTGAGCGCTGCAGTCGGTGAGCTGACCGGCGAGCGCGATCTCGCTTTTTTCGATGCCATCGCTCCCGTCATTCATCGGGAAAGTGTCGACACGTCGATTGCGTGGTTCCAGTCGCGCTACGGCAAGGCCGGCCCTGCCGGCACGGGCGCCGATTATCTCAACTGCCCGATGAACCGCGAGGAATACGAAGCATTCATCGATGCGCTGCTCGCCGGGGAGAAGACGAGCTTCAAGGAGTGGGAAGCGGCAACGCCCTATTTCGACGGCTGCCTGCCGATCGAGGTGATGGCCGAGCGCGGACGCGACACGCTCCGCTACGGCCCCATGAAGCCCGTGGGCCTCGATGATCCCCGCACCGGGCGGTGGCCCTATGCGGTGGTGCAACTGCGCCAGGACAACGCGCTCGGCACGCTCTGGAACATGGTTGGGTTTCAGACCAAGCTGAAGCACGCAGAGCAGGTGCGAATCTTCCGCATGATCCCCGGCCTGCAGGAGGCCGAGTTCGCGCGCCTCGGCGGACTTCATCGCAATACTTTCCTCAATTCGCCGAAGCTGCTCGATGGATCGCTGCGGCTGAAGGCGATGCCGCGCCTGCGTTTTGCAGGGCAGATCACGGGGGTTGAGGGCTACGTCGAAAGCGCCGCCATCGGCCTGCTCGCCGGTCGGTTCGCTGCCGCGGAACGGCTGGGGCGCGCCTGTCCGCCGCCGCCCGCGACGACGGCGCTCGGCGCACTCATCGACCACATCACCGGCGGGCATCTTTCCGCCGAGGATGAAGGTGGCTCGCGCTCGTTCCAGCCCATGAACATAAACTACGGGCTCTTACCCGACATGGAAGCGCCGTTGACCGACGCCGACGGCAAGCGCTTCAAGGCGAAGGAGCGCGGGCGTGCACGCAAGCGCGCCATGAGCCTGCGCGCGCTCGCAGACATCGGCCATTGGCTCAGCGCAAACGCACCTGCTGCTGCAGCGGAGTAAGCCCGCACCGGGATCCGGGCGCGCTCACAGCTATTGCAGTTCGAGTTCGCCCGAGATCGCTGCCCCTTCGCGCGCAGGAAGGTTCACCGCCGGTAAGGGCTGGCCCGGCCCCTGGCCATACTTCGACAGCACACTACGCGCCTTGTGCACGACGGCATCGGCGATCGCGGCCTGCCCCTCCGCGGTCGGGTGGAACGCGCCCGAATAAGTCGAGGCCAGCACGAGCTGGAACCAGGCGAAAGCGTCGAGCTTCAGCACCTTCTGCAGTAGCGATGCAGCAACGTGGAAGTTGCCGGTCATGAAGGCATCGTTCGGCGTGCGGAACCAACGCTGGCGCGGCGCATAGGCTTTGAAGTCAGCGGGGTTGTAGGGGCGCCAGCCCTGCACCGTCTTGCGCGGCAGGCGGAGATCGTCGGCGATGTTCGCGCCGTCATAGGTCGTGCCCGCGCAGATGCCGCGGCCGAGGAACTCGCGCCGGTGCGCATCGACGAACGTCCACCGATAATGCTCCGCCGCATCCTTCATCGCGCCGTTGAGCTTGTCGGCGATCCACGTGCCGACGCGTAGCTTCGTTTCGCTGAGCGCGAAATCGGGCAGCACGTCCATGCCCGCGACGCCATCGGGACACGTGCTCGTGCCGTCGCCTTGCAGCGCAAGGCCGGGGTAGGCCGTCAGCAGAACACGATCGGACTGTTCCCATGGGATGTGCAGCAGGTAGTGAATGGCGCGGTTGAGCGACTTGTAGCGCAGGATGAGCGCCTCGAGGCCGAGGCTTGCGTCGTCGAGGTCGTGCACCTGGCCGAACCAGCCGCCGAGCTTGCGCAGCGTCGATTCATCGGCCAGCACCGCATTGGCGAGCAGGCGCGAGAAACCGACGTCGTTGCCACCAATGGAGACCAGCATCAGATCGATCTTGCGTGCATTGATCGGGTCGCACTTGCGCAGCACCAGGCCACCCTTCAGCTCGGCGATGGTGCCGTGCATGTGGTAGGCCTCTGGCAGGTCCTGCATCGGGGCCTCGTGCGTATCGCACTGCGCCGTCGCGATGGCGGAAATCTGCGACATGTCCGTGGGGTTCGGCACCCACTCGTTACCCGCGTAGCGGAGGAACAGGCCGTACGTCACTTCAGAGCCCGAGCACGCTACGCCGACATAGGTGACGGCGCGGTGCTCGTCCTCGACGGACAGCTGAAGCGCGGCGCGCAACTGATGCGAATAGAGCGAACGGTGGCAGCCCTGGTCGGACCAGCGGGCGTTCTCCTCGATGAAGGCCTTGTCGCCGATCTGCTTCCAGGGGCCGACGCGCGCCGGATAGCCGCCGAGGTCGGAGCCAGAACGCGATCCATAGTCGGCGGCGCGGTCGCGGGAGAAGCGCACGGGTACATCGGGGTTGCCTTCGCCGGAGGCGAAGCTGTCACCCATGCCGACGATGAGCAGGTCGCGGACCTGCACATCCTGCGTCGCCACCTCGCGCCCGCCTATCTCAACACTCACGGTGGCGCCGGCAGGATACGGAACTTCGAAGCGCACTTCCTCGCTGCAGGGCTGCGTGACGGCGTCGCCGCGCACAGGCCCTCCGCGCGGAGCGGTCAGCCACGTGCAGCTCAGGCGGCTCGCCTCATCGACGTTCTCGATGCGAAGGATGACTCGATGAGAGGTCGGATTGATGTAGCTCTTGCCGTCTTTGCAAGAGAAGCGATTGGCGCGTGCATCCCAGCAGGTGTCGCGGAACATCGTCTCCGCCCAGCCGTTCTCGTGGCGCGTCGCCAGAGCCTGCTCGGCCGCAAGAATGGGGCGCTGAAGTTGATCGGCGGGTGGCAGCGCGAGAAAAGTTGCGCGGTGGACCTCCGTATCGGAGGTGTCGGAAAAGAAGCGGAACGAGTTTTCGACACGCCAGGAAATTTGCGGCACCGGCAACGGCGCCAGCTGCGCAAAGGCTGAAGTGCCCAGCGCGACACCCCACACGAGCAGCGCCATTGCCCGCGCTGCTGTTCGTGACATCAGCGTCATCTCCTCGCCCTTCGCGGGCCTAGAGCCGCCCGCGTTTCCGTGCCCAGAAGATCCGCCATACGCGTGACAGCGGTGAGATGGCGGCTTCTTCCGAAGCGACTTCGGCACCGAGCTTCTCCAAAGCCGCCAAATAGGGCTCCACGAGGGCAACGGGTAGCACGGCTGGGAGCACATATGTAGGAGCAGCACGGGTTTCGAGGCGGGCTTTGTTGAGCCACTCCCGTGCTTCTGCCATCACTGGCTGCACCGTAGGCTGCCAGCCGGCAGCCGCTCTATCGCCGAACGGATTGCGGCCCAAGGCGCATAATACCGATAAGGCGCGAAGCAATTGGACGCGGCCGTAGGCTTGACCCGCCGCCGTGATAAGCGCCTCGCCCGCAGCGGTGCGGTCGTTGCTCGCGTCTGACTTCGCTTGGGCGAGCCGGAGCGCTGCCAGACGAAAGGCCGCACCTTGTGCGGCATCCGCAAAGGCGGAAATCGCGCCGGCGTCGGCCAGTGCACCGGGGTAGAGCAAGCCATTGTAGGCGTCGATGATCGCGATGAGGTCGCCCACCGGCAGACCGGCGCGGCGCGTCATGGCGCGCACGGCGTCCGCTAGGGGAGCGCCCGTGTCAGAAGCCTCCGCATCCTGGAGCGCCTCGCGCCACCACTGCAGCCTGATCTCGCCGATTCCCGGTTCGCGCACGGTGAAGGCAATACGGGCGATCTCACCGTGGAAGGCGGCAAGGGCCAACAGATCTTCCCGCGCATCGGCAGGCGAGAGCAGCGCGGCAAGATAGCGGTCATAATCGAGGTCGCGCGCCTCGGCACGCACCACGGCCGCCGAATTGCGCCGGCTCGCCTCATCCATACCTTCGGCCTCTCCGCGCCATGGCGATCAACATGCTACGCTCAATCGACGGCGATCAGGGCAGCAGCGAAATCCCGTCCCTCCGCCAGCAGCACATTATAAGTACGCGCCGCGGCCCCGGTGCTCATGGGCTCGAGCCCGATTCCGGCTTCGGCGAAGATGCGCGCGATGGGCGCCGGCGGCGGGCGATGCTCGACGCCGGTTCCGAGCAGGACGAACGTGCCACGGGCCATCTCGGAGAGGATGCGCGTGCAGCTTTCGGGTGTGAGCTGGGCAAGATCGGCAACGTCCCAGCCGTAGATGCCGCTCGGCACGATGAGCAGCGATCCGCGGTGGCTCATGTCGGCAAAGCGGAACCCACCGTTGCCATAGGCATCGATGGGTGCGCGGCCGGGAAATTGCGCTCGACCAGTCATTGCTGGACAGAGCGGCAGGTCAGGCCTGCCGCCCCGCCTTGTTCGTAGCAGCCAGGGCGGCCGGAACCTTCGCGGCAGCGTTGCCACCAGAGGATTCCTTGCTGGCGGCGGCCGCTGTGTGGACGCCTACGCCCTCACGCTTCACGCCGAGGTAACCCAGCATCGGCGCGGCAATGAACATCGATGAATAGGTGCCGATAACGATGCCGAAGAGCATGGCGAACGAGAAGTTGCGGATCACTTCGCCGCCGAACACGAGGAGCGCGATGATGCCCACGATGGTGGTAAGACCGGTCAGGATCGTGCGCGAGAGCGTCTCGTTGATCGACAGGTTCAGGAGCTCCGTCAGATCCATACGCTTATATTTGCGCAGGTTTTCTCGGATGCGGTCGGAAACGACGACGCTGTCGTTAACGGAGTAGCCCAGAATTGTGAGCAGCGCGGCGACGATCGACAGATCGAATTCAAGCTGGAAGGCCGAGAAGACGCCCACCGTCACGAGCACGTCGTGCAAGAGGGAAATCACGCAGCCGGCCGCGAACTGCCATTCGAAACGGAACCAGACGTAGGCCGAAATGGCGAGGAGCGAGGCGATGACGGCGATGATGCCGGTGCGCCGCAACTCACTCGAAACGGCGGCGCCGACCACCTCGATGCGCCGCTGGGTGTATTCCGGCCCCAGCGTGTCGATGACCTTCTTCATCGCCTGCTGCTGTGCCGCCTCGTCGCCGGCCTGTTGCTCGACGCGTATGAGGACATCCGTGTCGCTGCCGAAGCTCTGGATCTGCACGCTGCCAATGCCCAGCGCGTTGAGCTTTCGGCGCATATCGGCGAGATCGGCGGGGCCGTTCTTGTGCTGAACCTCAATGAGCGAGCCGCCCTTGAAGTCGACGCCGTAATTCAGGCCAACGGTGAAATAGAGGCCGAGAGACGCCGCCATGCAGATGATGGAGATGACGAGGCAAAGGCCCTTATAGCGCATGAAGGGCACCCGCATGTTGTGCGGGAAGAAGTCGAAGCCCTTGAAGTCTGGAACGGGAAAGAACATGGCTTGCCTCTCTAGACCGGCACTTCGAGTATGCGGGCTTTACCCTTGCTCTTGATCCACAAGGACACCAGCAGACGGGTTACGGTGACGGCCGCGAAGATCGAGGTGAGGATACCAATCGTCAGCGTGACGGCGAACCCACGGATGGGGCCCGAGCCAAGCCAGAACATGATGATGGCGGCGGCCAGCGTCGTCAGCTGGCTGTCGAGAATGGTGATCCAGGCGCGCTGGAAGCCCTGATCGATTGCCGCAATCGCCGATTTGCCCGCACGCAGTTCCTCGCGCATGCGCTCATAGATGAGCACGTTCGCGTCGACGGCCATGCCGATCGTCAGCACGAAGCCGGCGATGCCGGGCAGCGTGAGCGTGGTACCGAGCATCGTCATTAGCGCGACGATGAGGAAGCCGTGAACGACGAGGCCCATAACGGCGAAGATGCCGAACGTGCCGTAGGCACTGATGGTGAGTATGGCCGTCGAAAGGCAGCCCACGAGGCCCGCAAGCTTGCCAGCTTCAATGGAATCGGCGCCGAGCGATGGGCCGACGGTGCGCTCTTCCACGATGGTCAGCTTCGCCGGCAGGGCGCCCGACCGGAGCTGAACCGCGAGGGTGTTTGCGCTCTCAACGGTGAAGCTGCCCGAGATCTGGCCCGATCCGCCGAGGATTGGCTCGCGGATCACAGGGGCGGAGAGCACCTTATTGTCGAGCACGATGGCGAACGGCTGGCCGACATTGTCCTTCGAGAAGTTGCCAAACTTGCGCGCGCCGGACTGATTGAAGCGGAAGGAAATGATGGGCTCGTTGGTCCGCTGATCGAAGCCGGGCTGGGCGTCCACCAGATCCTCACCGGAAACAACCGGGGATTCGCGGAGCAGGTAGTTGCGGCCGCCTTCGCCCTCGCCGCTGGGATAAACCTTATAACCAACGGGCGCTCGCGTCTGGCTGGCTTCCTCCGCGGTGATGTCCGGATGGACGGCGTGGAAGGTCAGCTTCGCGGTCTGGCCGATGAGATCCTTCAGCTGCTTGGTGTCCTGCAGACCCGGGAACTGCACGAGAATGCGGTCGGAGCCCTGGCGGACAACGGTCGATTCCGCCGTTCCCATCGCGTTGACGCGGCGGTTGACCGTCTCGATGGCTGCGCTCACCGCGCTCGAAACGCGATGCTGGATGCCCTGAGGGGTCGGTGCCAGGATGATCGTGTCGGCGCCCGATGTCGTCACGGAGATATCGTTGCCGCCACTGCCCAGGATCGCGTTTCCGATGGGCATGATGAGCTTATCGAGAGCGGCCTTCGCCTTCGACAGCTCATCCGGCTTCGTCACTTTCACCTGCACGGAATTACCGACGATGCCCAGACCCGTGAAGCCGATCTTCGCATCCCGGAGCTGCTTGCGCGTGTCGTCGCGCAGCGTGTTCAGCCAGTCCTTCTCCAGCTCGTTCGTGTCGAGGGCGAGAAGCAGATGGGCGCCGCCCTGAAGGTCAAGGCCGAGCGGTAGCTGGCGATGCGGCAGCCAGCTCGGCCAAGCATCCACCGTCTCCTTCGAAAAGAAGTTCGGCAACGTGACCAACAAGCCTGCCAAACAGGTGAGGACGATGGCGATGATCTTCCAGCGTTCGAAATGCAGCATCTGTCAACCGATCTCGTTTGCGATGGGGCGCGAGCGCGTCTTTTTTACGTCGTCTCTTTCGCGGTGGCGTCGCCTTTGCCGCGCACATCCATCAGCGTAGATTTCAAAACGCGTACGCGCATGCTGTCCGACAACTCAACCTCGACCTCGTCGGAGGTGTCGGAGGCTTTGATCACCTTGCCGACAAAGCCGCCGGAGGTGATCACCGTATCACCGCGGCGCACCTGGGAAATCAGCTCACGATGGGCTTTGGCCCGCTGCTGCTGCGGACGAATGACCAAAAAATAGAAGATCACGATCATAATCAGCATCGGCACAAGCAGGCCCATAAACTGGTCGCTGCCGCCGGCCGCCTGGGCATATGCTGGCGTTATGAACATTCGTTGCGTCCCCTATGCCGATACCGGGCAGCAGCCTGCCTCATCCGCGTGAACGCAGATGGGTGCGCCTGCCCTGTGTGAAAAGTGCCGTGACTATAGTGTCCGGCAGCGCCTTTGCAACACAGTGGCCCATGGTGCGATGCCACACAATTGCTGTGACTTAGTGCTTGGCGGCGCTATAGAAGCACCCGCCCCGCTCCGGCAAGCAAAAAGCGCACCCGAGCCCCAAAATACGAGTCTCGATGATGAACGACGAAGCTGCCCTCTCGCATCGCCTTGATCGCCTCGCGGCGGCCCTCGAGCGCCTTGCGGGTCCCGAGCCGGCGCCCCCGGATTTCGAGGTTGCAGACGCCTTCATCTGGTCTGCGGATGCGAAGCGCTTCGAACCGGTGGCGAAAGTGAACCGGGTTCCGCTCGGCCTTCTGAAAGGTCTCGATGGGGTCGTCCCGCAACTCATCGCCAATACCGAGCAGTTTTCGCGCGGCCTGCCGGCCAACAACGCGCTCCTTTGGGGCGCCCGGGGCATGGGCAAATCTTCCCTTGTAAAGGCAGCGCACGCTGACGTGCGCCAGCGGCTGGCGGGCGAGCTGGCCGCTGCGGGTACGGGCCTCAAGCTTGTCGAGATCCACCGGGAGGACATCGATACCCTTCCTCGATGCCTCGCAGCACTGGGGGCAAGCCGCCACCGCTTCATTGTCTTTTGCGACGATCTCTCATTCGACCATGACGATACCAGCTACAAATCCCTGAAGGCAGTTCTGGAGGGCGGCGTCGAGGGTCGGCCGGAGAACGTCATATTCTATGCCACCTCCAACCGCCGGCACCTGATGCCGCGCGATATGATGGACAATGAGCGCTCGACGGCGATCAATCCGTCCGAGGCGGTGGAGGAGAAGGTCTCGCTTTCGGACCGCTTCGGCCTCTGGCTGGGTTTCCACAACTGCGGGCAGGACGCCTATCTCGATATGGTCCGGGGCTATGCCAAGCACTTCAAGCTGGCGATCTCGGACGAGGAGCTCACCCGCGACGCTCTCGAATGGAGCATCACGCGCGGCGGGCGGTCGGGTCGTGTCGCCTGGCAGTTCACGCAGAACCTCGCCGGCAAGCTGGGCCAGCGCCTCGACGGGTGAGGTTCCGTTTCAAATTCGTTCGGCGCTGCACTGACGGCCGTGGACTGACGGCCGTGGGCGCGCTTGACAGATTTGGCGGGAGCGGCTTGCGTGCGCACCGTTCGCCAACCGAGGAACTTATCAATGCGTCCGACCTTGCTGCGCGCGGCGGTTGCAGGTGCTGCTGCCCTGCTTGCGACTGTCTTTGTTGCAGCCTCAGCGGCAGACGAGCCGCCCTTTGTCGGCACGTGGTCACTCGATCCCGTCGACTGCAGCGCGGGCCAGGAGAGCGAGAACGCGCCTCTCGTCATTACGAAAGAGCGCTACGACCAGCATGAGAGCCACTGCGCGTTCAAGTCGGTCGAGTACGAGAATGGCGATTGGAAGATCGCCGCCGACTGTACCGTCGAGGGCAGCTCCATCCCTTACGATTTCAAGCTCACAGTATCCGGTGACACGCTCACTTTCGCCGACACGGGCGGTCCGCGCGATTTCCTGCGCTGCAAATAGTTGCAGGTAGGGCCTAGCCGGTAGCCGCTTCGCCCTTCCGGCTGCGGCGTCCCCAGTGAACCAGTTCGGCAATTGCCCACACCGCGACGAACAGAATGAGCCCGGGCACCGTGAAGAACAGCGCATAGCCTTGCATGGCGAGGACGTAGAGCGCCCCGCCGATATCGTAGCCGGCGACAAGACAGGGCCGGCGCGCAACGAGATCGACCTCGCAGCCAACAGCACCGGCGATCAGCTCCGCTGCGATCGTGCAGACGAGCGGCAGAATGCATAGCCCGAGCAGAATGAGCATCACGCGGCGAAAATTTTTCATGAAGAGCAGCCTTTATCGAGATGCGGAGATACTAGCGCAGGGCGATAGAGGAAGGGCTCACTGTCCGGGACGCATTTGCGTCAAATGGGGTGAAATCCCATCACCGGCTATTCTCATATGTCTGCTTGCGTCGATGGCATGAGCAACCGAGGTTTGCAACCATGGCGCACAAAACCGAGAAGTGGTCGAAGGAAGTCACCGAGCACGAGCATCGCCACGCGCTGCCGCCCGGTCTATTCAAATCGGCGGACCCCGATGTCATCGCCGCCGCGCTTCAGCGCTCGGCGGAAGAGCCCGAGCGCCACTCGAGCGATCCTTATCGGACCGCGATGTCGATGCTGGACTTCTACGTCAACCGTGCGGGCAAGAACATCAGCGAAATCGAGCGCGAGACGCTCGAACAGGCGAAGATTGCGTTGCGCCAGCGTTTCGGCCGAACCGACGCCTAAGACGTAGGCCATCGCGAAGGCGGCAACACTTTCGCGCGAACTAGTGCCGGACGGCTACGTTGACGGTCTGGGCAGCGCCGGACGTGGCGCCGGCGTGATCGGCAACGACAATCGCGAAACTGGCGCGCGGCCCTTCGGTGCCGTCGTGCCTGAACATCACGGCACCGCGCTCCAGATCGCCTTGCGTGAAGTTCGCGACCGGCTGGCCTGGATCGGAGGCGAGCACAACGTAACCGTTCGTCACTTCGGAGACGCTGAAGACGAGATGGTCGGCACTGTCATCGGGATCGAGCGCGGAAAGATCCTGCAGCGTGATGCGTGTCGCCTGCCCGCGATCAACGGACAGATCGAGGTCACCGGATATGGACGGCGGAATGTTGCGCAGCTCAGCCGAGAGCGTGCCGCCCATTTCCATGCCGAGCTTGCCGTACTTGATGTTGCCCGACACCTCTCCGCTGCTGCGGATGCTCATAACCTCGCGGACGAAAATATCACCCTGCAGGTCGCCGCGGACTTCGGCGGTTCCGGCCTTGATGCGGCCATAGCACCGCCCGCCGGGCTGAACGATGAGGGTATCGGCAATGATGTCGCCCTCGACGTAGCCGAACACCTCAAGGCGTCCCGCATTGCGGATTTCTCCCTTGAGGAACGTATCTTCTCGGATGATGAGTACGCGGGACTTTTCTTCCACGGCCGACCTATCTGCAACGCGCCTGCGCCGATACGGGGCCACGAATAAGCCAGCTCGATGACAAGTCCGAGCGTGAACGGTCCACGAGGTAAATGGCGATCAGTTCGGCCTGAGCGGCGCTACCGCAACCCTGCGGACACACCCTCCGACAATCCACAGCGTGCGGAGTGTGGTCGCCTTGAGATTGGACGGCCCCCGGAGCAGCTTACGGCGGTGCCAGCCACAGGGCTGACCGTGTGGTTCCAGGAGGGATGTCCCATGTTCAAGTTTCCGCTCGCTGCCGTCGCTGCCTGTCTTCTCTCCTTCGCGCCTCTCGCCGCCTCTGCGGCACCTGCGGTTCCAGCAGGAGCAAAGGATTGCCGCGGATTCCGCGCTGTGGGCAGCGGGCTCACCGAGAGCATCGCGACGCTGATGGCCACGCAAGGCGCCGTCAACCTCGCCTCTAACCGCGGCTTCACGGTAATCGGCGATGCAAAGCTGGAAAAATGCACATCGGGGGGCATTTTCGGCGTCGAGTGCTCGGCGAGATCGTACGCGTGCCGTTTACCGCAGTAAGCACGGCACGCTGACCGCCTTCCAGGCTGCGCTGTCCGGATACATCCGGTATCCGGGCGGTCGCACCGCGCTTCTCCGCCGTGCCCATAGGCGCCTGCGCGGGCCATCGACTGTGGACGATTATTTTGAGGTGGCTATCAGCGCCTTGGAATGCCACGAAAAAGCGGGCGCCTAGCGGAAAAGCGCATTTATTAACAATAAATCTATTGAATGTGGGAATCGCGCCACATAACCTGAAGCAATCCGTGTGAGTACCGAGCACCGCCGTCGCCATGCTCAAATTGTCGGAATACCCCGCCCCTCGGCCGGTCGAAACCCAGAAGAGCCCCGAGGCGAGCCCGATCAATCGGCTGCTCAGCACCGGCGAAGTCGTTTTTCGCCAAGGCGATGCGCGGGATCACGTGTACCGCATCGAAAAGGGTACGGTGTGCCTTTACAGGGAGGATGCGCAGGGCATTCGCGAGGCCATCGAATACGCCTCGCCAGGCGATTATGTCGGCCTCGGCTATCTCGATCACCATGTCTATAGCGCCGTCGCGACCAGCGAGGCGGTGCTGAGTTGCTATCCGCGGCCGCATCTTGTCCCTGCCCTCGCGCACACGTCGACGTCCGGCGTCAAACCGGCCGCTGCCCGCGAAATCGCTTTGCAGCGCGACGAACACGCACGCACAGCCCAATCCGACCCCATTACACGAGCCGCGGCGCTATTCGTGACCCTTTCCCATTGCAACGCCTATGAGGGACGCGACCCCACTCTCATCGCTGACTCCCTGACCTGCGGTTTGGTTGCAGACTATCTGAATATGAGCGTCGACGATCTGGCCCGGGTGCTGCAGGCGCTAGAGGCGCACAATCTCGTTGAGGCTGCGGCCGGCGGCCTGCGCCTCAAAGACCTCAACGGATTGGAGAAGCTTGCCGACGGCGGCGGACGCGGCGGCACTGCGGCGCTATAGTCACGCCGGACAACAGGCCGATCGAGTGGCCGCGGCGACGGAACCAAGCATGACAGCACCACGCGGCGGCAACGCCGAACCAGTGCCGGGGCGCACCGGCACGGCAACCGTATTCGTCAGTGACGCGCAGTCGGCGCCCGTGCTGGGAAGCGGCCGGGCGCCAGTCTTCGCTACACCAGCGATGGTCGCGCTCATCGAAGCAGCGGCAGTCGACTGCGTGGAAAGCGTCCTGGCCGAGGGACAGGAGACGCTCGGCATTCACATCGACGTGGAGCACATCGCGGCGACGCCCATCGGCATGCACGTGACCGCCCATGCAGCGCTCGTTGCCCGCGATGGCCGTAAGCTGACGTTCTCTGTTGAAGCACGGGACGAGCGCGAGTTGATCGGCCGGGGAAAGCACACGCGCATCATTGTCGACAGCGCCCGCTTTCGCGCCAAGACGCAGGCGAAATTGCAACCCCAAGCCTGAGGCTGGTAGCCGATATCCGCCCAAAGCAACCACACCCCCGGTGAAATGTGGGCTGAAGGGGATAAAGCGCTTGCAACGCCATGCACCGAACCCCCAAATTTGCGCACAACGCAAAGGAATCAAGCAATAAACTTGCGGGGCAATATTGGGGAGGTCCGGATGCGCACGATTGTGACGAAGGCTTTGATCACGGCGGCGCTATGCTGTCCGCTGGCAATTCAAGCATACGCGCAGGATGCGCAGCCGGAACCGCAGATGGGCCCAACGGCGCCCGAGGTGCAGAAGGCGGAATGTCCAGGCAATCCCAACCCCCTAGGCGTTGCGCGCACTGTCGAAATCGACACCACGGGCGGGCCGGGATTCGGCTTCCAGCATTACAAGATGTACGACTTCCTCAACCCCAAGGAAGTCGTGCTGACCTTCGACGACGGTCCGCTGCCGAACCGCACCACCGCTGTGCTGGCTGCCCTCAATGCGGAGTGCACGAAGGCGATCTTCTTCTCGGTCGGCAAGGTCGCGGCCGGCTATCCCGACATCCTGCACGATGTCGCCAAGTCCGGGCATACCGTCGGCGTCCACACGATGAGCCACAAAGATCTGTCGAAGATGACGCTCGATCAGGCCAAGGATGAGATCGAAAAGGCTATCAGCGTGGTCCACCGTGCGGTCAACGGGCCAACGGCCCCGTTCTTCCGGTTCCCATTCCTGCGGCACTCGCCGGAAACGCTGAAGTACCTGGCCGACCGCAACGTGGCGGTTTTCTCCACCGACATCGACAGCCTTGACTTCAAGGGCGGCAAGGCAGACGCGCTCGTGAAGCGCATCATGGCGGCGCTTGAAAAGCGGGGCAAAGGCATCATCCTGATGCATGACATCCAGCCCCATACCGCGGCGGCCATGCCCGAGCTCCTGAAGCAGCTTAAGGCTGGCGGTTACAAGGTCGTGCATATGACGGCGAAGGATCCCATACAGACGCTCCCCGAGTACGACGAGATGATTGCCAAGGATATGAAGGGGATGCCGACGGCGCTCACGGACCGGCCGATGGAATCCGTCGTAAAGACGGTCGGTCAATAATCGGCCACACCGCTTTGGTCGGACGCACTCAGCGGCCATATTCGCCGCTGCGCTCCACAGTGCGATGGGCTAGGGCTGGTGCTATGCTTAATGCGATCCTTTCTGGTCTAGCCGCGGCGGCACTCTTCCTGCTCGCCCCGGCTCCCGCTTCCGCGGCAACCTGCGTCCCCGACGATTTCGCGGCCGCGGTCGATCGCTCGGGTGCTTCCCTGCGCGCATTCAACGGGGAGGTGCTTCCCCAGCTGCAGGACAAGCTGAAACAGCTCAAAGCCCAACGGGGTTGGAACGACGCCGACGGTGAAGAACAGGCGATGGCTCTGGTGCGCGACGAGCGCACAGCCAAGCTCGACGCGGAAGCTGAGGATCTGATCGTCAAGATCGACACTCTCGGCCGCGTGCCCGAAAAGGGTCTGCCCGATTGCAGCAAACTGACCGAGCTCGAGGCCGCGGGCGTCGAGCTGCTGGCGGTCATGAAGGCGAAGTCGAAATACACTTTTGCCAAGCTCGATGCCGCGATTGCCGGCGGCGGCAAGTCTGTGGCGCAGGGCCAGCCGGGCAGCCCGTCACCTGCGGCGGTCGCCAAGTCGGATCAGGCGCCGCCCAAGCCTGTCTCGAAGTCGAAGGCGCAGAGCTGGGCCGCGCAAACGAAGGCCGAGCCCCGGTCCCATGCGGCCGAGAGCGGGGCCGCCGCCGCTGTGCCCTCGATGGAGCCGGGCCCGCCGGTTGCGATGCTCGATCCTCTGCCCCCAAGCGAGCCCGGCTATACCATTGATGAGATCCGCGAGATCACACGGGGGTTCTTCGGCACCATCTCAACCGAACTCGGCAGCGTCATCGAGTATGCGTTCTCGAATGCCGGGCGCCCGGACGGCTACGTGCTCGGCACGGAGGGCGGCGGCGCGTTCCTCGCCGGCCTGCGCTACGGCACCGGCACGCTCTACATGCGCACGGGCGGCAGCAGCAAGATCTACTGGCATGGCCCTTCCATCGGCACCGACGTCGGCGCGGCCGGGTCGCGCACGATGTTTCTCATCTACCGGATGCACGAGCCCGAGGATCTTTATCGCCAGTTCACGGGCGTCGATGGCTCCGCCTACTTCATCGGCGGCGTCGGCATCACGTTTCTCAAGGGCGGACCGGTCATGATGGCGCCGATCCGTACGGGACTCGGGTTCCGGCTCGGCGCGAACATCGGCTACATCCGCTTCACGCCGCGGCCAACCTGGAATCCATTTTGAGGTGGCATCTGTGACGGCGGCAGGTGCGGGCATCACCGCCCCTGCGATCAGCCCCGCTTCACCCAGTCACAAATGGGCGCACTTCAAGTAAGGCCCGGCGCCGATCGACGCCGGCGCCGCCTTTGTCATCGCCAGTTACCAGGCGTTGAAGCCGCCGCCGCCATACTGCTTCTTCTTTGCCGCTTTCGGCTTTGCCTTGTAGGAAGAAGGCTGGCTGTAGCCGAAAAGGCCGCCGAACGGCTGGAACGAGGGCTGGGCGGGCTGACGGCGGCGCTCCGCTACAGCCGGTGTGGATGGAGATTTGCCAACCACCGTGACGCGGGTCATCTCCTTGCCGTGCTTCTGCACGAGGTCATAGAAGATTTTGGCGTTCTTCGGATGGGCGCGCACGCAACCATGGGAAGCGGGCCGGCCGAGATTACGCAGCTCGCCCGTGCCGTGCACCGCTACGCCGCGATTGAAAAACACCGAATAGGGCATCGGCGAGAGCTGATACTGCTTCGAGTAGTGCATGCGCGCAGTGTAATGGGGCGTGAAGGTGCCCGTCGGCGTGGCGTAGCCGCCGCGACCGGAGGAGATCTTCCAGCTCCCGATCACGCCATTCGTGTCGGAGACGGTCATCGTCTGCGTAGAAAGATCGATCTTGGCAAATAGGGTGGGGTCCGGCGGAGGCAGAGCGGCGGCGGGCTCGGCATCTTCCGCCCCCGGCTCAGCGACGGCTGGCGGTAGCGCGGCGTCGAGCGCTTGGCTTGGCTGGGCAGCGGTGGCGGCCTCCTGTGCAGGATCGGCAGCGGCCACCACAATCGAAGGATCCGCCAACGCGGCTGGAGCCAGGAACACAGCGGCAAGCACCGCACACAACCCTGCGACGGAACGCATCGCTCTTAACTCTCCCTATGCGTACAAACCCAAGCTTCAAGCCTCTACCGTAGATGGTGAAATATGCGGAAAGCTTAACAGCGAACGCATTTTACGCAAACCCGTGAATACTCCATCGCAACGGGTTGAGTGACCGGCAATCGTCGAGCCCACTATCCGCATAGCTTCCCGGGCGAGCGGCGGAAGCAACCGAGCCCGGCGCGGGGGGGTGCCGTTTCTCGCCCGGCGTGAGCGCCAGGGCACGTGCTCAGTTGAAGAGCATCTGGAAGAAAGTTTTCGGCTTCGAGCGCTTGTTGCGGGGTCGGCGCTCCTCCTGGAACGGCGCGCTCAATTGCCCCCACGGGGACCAGCCCGTGGACTCGTTGCTGGTGTACCGGCGCGGGTCCGGGCCACGCGCGACAGCTGCCCGAAGGATGAATTCGTCTGTTGCGCCGTCGACGCTCGCAACGGTGACCCGGTCGTCTTGCCAGGTCCAGGTCGCGACCTTCTTGCCCTCGCGGTGGGGCTCGATACCGACCACAGAATTGTTGCTGAGGTCGAGGATGGCGACCTGCTCGGTCTCCTCCGGGCCGAGATCGCCGGCAACGACGCCCGCAGTGAACCGCAAAGTTGCTATGCCCGCGAGCGGGGCCTTCTTGACTTCCCATTCGAGCAGCCGCGGCGCGCCTTCTCCAGCCATCTCGAGCGGAATGCGCAGCCGGCGGTATTGATCGCTCACCGCGAAATAGCGTGTGCCACGCTGGACTATGCGCCAAGGGGCGAGCCCTGCTCCGGCGACTTCGCGGTCCTCCGGATCGGCCGCATCGCCCGCGACCCGCTGCAAGCCGTCGGCGGCGAGCTTGAGGCTCGGCTTCATGGCGACGGCCTTCTTATAATCGGCGATGGCGGGCTCCCTGCGGCCCTGGGCTTCCTCGATCTCCGCCTTTGCCCAAAGTACCTCAGCGCCGTCCGGGTCGAGCTTCTCCGCCGTCTCCGCATCTTTGACGCCAACATCGGTCTGTCCGCTCATCTTATAGACGACGGCGCGGTAGGCGAATGCCAGCGCGGAGCGCGGATCGAGCTCAATGGCCCGATTGAGATCGGCGAAGGCTTCCTCGTACGCCTGGGCGATACCATTGGCGAGACCGCGCTCGGCAAATCCCATTGCGGAACGCTGATCGAGCGTCGTCACCTGCGTGAAATCCTTGAGGGCCGCCGCGACATTATCCGCTGCCAGATAGGCCCGGCCCCGCAGAAGGTAGAGTTCGGGATTGCTGGCGTCGAAGGCGATGGCACGCGACAGGTCCTCGATGGCATCGGGCATGCGCATGATGTCGAGCTTTGCCTCGGCGCGGTTGCGGTAGGCGGCGGCGAAGCGCGGGTCGGATGTGACGGCGCGGGAGAAATCCCGGATGGCGGCGTGCGGACGCCCGGCAGCCATGTGGACGCGCCCGCGCCCGGCGAGCGGAGCAGCTGCCTGAGGCATCAGGCGGACAGCGGCGGTATAGTCGCGGATGGCCTGATCGATATGGCCTTCCTTCGCGAAGGCTCCGGCGCGGTTCGAGAGCGCAGCCGCATAGCCGGGCGCCAAGACGATCGCGCGGTTGAAATCCTTGATGGCCTCATCAGCGTGGCCGAGTGCGAGAAGAAGATTTCCGCGATTGTTGTAGATCGCCGCATATTCGGGGAACAGCTGCGCAGCGCGGTTGAAGTCGTCGATGGCCAGCTTGGTTTGCCCCAGGCGCGCGTAGGCGACCGCGCGATCGTTGAGGATGGTTGCGCGGCGGTCGTTCGCAAGCGCTGAATCCTTCAGCGCCTCCGTATACCCGACGACGGCCTGCCCGGCGTCGCCACGCACAAGCGCGGTAGCGGCATCCTGCGCCTTGAGCACCGCGTCCGCGGGCGCCGCCGGGGCGGCGGCGGCCCACATCAGGAACGGGGCGCAAGCTAGTAAGGCCCGTCGAAACATTCGCCTCTCGCGAAATTAGATTGTTCCGCCAGCGGCAGCGGTGGCCGCATCGAATCCAGCATAGGCTATTAGGCGGCGATTGTGGCGGCGAATCGTTAGACTTCTCGGGGGCGAAACGCCGGGGCATGGAGCGCGCGCAACACCTGCGGCAGGGTCTCCGGCAGGTCCTCGGCGATCAGTCCCGGCCCGAAGGCGGCAGCCGCTTCGCCATGCAGCCACACCGCAGCGCAGGCCGCCTCGAAAGCCATCATCCGCTGCGCGAGAAGTCCCACGGTGAAGCCGCCGAGAACGTCGCCCGCGCCGGCTGTCGCCAGCCAAGGCGGCGCATTCTCATTGATGGCGGCACGCCCATCCGGGCTGGCAATCACGGTGTCCGGTCCCTTGAGAATGACGATGGCGCCTGCCCGCTGCGCGGCCGCACGGGCTCGGGACAGCTTGCAGGGCTGCTCCGCAAGGTCCGGGAAGAGCCGATAGAACTCGCCATCGTGCGGCGTCAGCACGACCGGCCGCCGGGCAATCCCCGCGATCGCGCCGAACAGCTCATCGGCAGCCCCTGCGAATGATGTGATCGCGTCGGCATCCAGCACGGTTGCAGCACCCGAGGCGAGTGCGGCCACGACCAGTCCGCGCGTGGCCTCACCCAGACCGAGGGCGGGGCCGAGCAGCACGGCGTTCTTCCGGCGATCCGCCAGAATGCCCGACAGGCCGTCGGGGCCGGCGAAGGGTAGCAGCATCACCGCAGTAAGCTGGGCGGCGTTGACGGCAACCGCATCCTCGGGGCTGGCGAGGGTGACGAGCCCCGCACCCGCCCGCAGTGCCGCCCGGGCTCCCATGCGAGCAGCTCCCGTATGGGCCAGCGGCCCCGACACGACGAGGGCGTGGCCGCGGCCGTATTTATGCCCTTCAAGGCGCGGCCAGGGGAAGTCGGCAGCCCATAGCGCCGGGGAATTCGCCCATGTGGAGATGGCGATCTCATCCAGCACCGCATCGGGGATACCGATGTCATCGACAATCACGGGCCCGCACAGCCCTCGGCCCGGCATCAGCAGATGACCCGGCTTGCGGCGAAAAAACGTGACCGTACGCGTCGCTTTCACCACCGGGCCCAGTGCCTGCCCCGTCGAGCCGTCGAGGCCGCTCGGCACGTCGACGGCAAGCGCCGGAATGCGTGAAGCGTTGAGCGCGGCGATGACCGCGGCAGCGGCGCCTTCAATGGGGCGGGCGAGACCGGCGCCGAACATCGCATCGACAACGACATCTGCGCCTTCAATGGCCGCCGGCGTCAGTGGTGCGATCTCCAGACCCCACCGGGCAGCCATCGACGCCGCGTCGCCTTTCAGCGCCGACACCGGGCCCAAGAGTGCCAAGCGCACATCGAGACCCGCACCCCGAAGATGTCGGGCCGCCACGAAACCGTCGCCGCCGTTATTCCCTGGCCCGCAAAGCACAGCGATACGGCCGCCGCCCGGCAGCAGCGCCAGAGCCTCCCGGGCCACCCCACGGCCCGCATTCTCCATGAGCGTGAGGCCCGGGACCCCATGTGTGATCGCAAGGGAGTCTGCACGTCCCATCTGACCCGTAGTGAGCAAGGCTGCGGCACTGGAATCGCTGCCCAACATTTGCGCGGTGGATCTCGTCATTCAGGTGCCTAGCCGATTTTTATGCCCGGGCATTGAGCAGATTGCCTGTTCGTTAGGCATACATGCTGCCAAATGGAGGGCGGCCGCGGCGCGCGAAATTTGCAACGCATTGATTCTCAACGCTGTTCTGCATCGCCTCGGAACTGGCATGGGGCATGCTAACTCCAGGCCGTTCGCGCAAGTCGCCCTTGCAGAAACCACATAAGCCCGGAGGGCCAGGGGACATGAAGAAAATCGAAGCTATCATCAAGCCATTCAAGCTGGATGAAGTGAAGGAAGCCCTGCAGGAAATTGGCCTTCAGGGCATCACCGTGCTGGAGGCCAAGGGCTTCGGACGCCAGAAGGGCCACACGGAGCTCTATCGGGGCGCCGAGTACGTCGTCGACTTCCTGCCGAAGGTGAAGATCGAAGTCGTCCTCGCCGACGAGATGCTGGACAAGGCCGTCGAGGCTATCCAGAAGGCAGCCAAGACTGGCCGCATCGGCGACGGCAAGATCTTCATCTCAACAATCGACACCGCCATCCGCATCCGCACCGGTGAAACGGGCGCCGAGGCGATTTGAAGTGCAGCCTCAAGGGTCCGACCCTCGGGCCCGTTTCAGAGAAGACGCCGTAAAGGCAATCAACAGGGGAACACCCATGAAGACCGCTCATGATGTCCTGAAAACCATCAAGGACAAGGACATCAAATTCGTCGATTTCCGCTTCACCGATACCAAGGGCAAGATGCAGCACGTGACTGCTCACACCTCGACGGTGGACGAGGACGTGTTTGCTGACGGCTATGCCTTCGATGGCTCCTCCATCGCTGGATGGAAGGGCATCGAGTCCTCGGACATGCTGCTGATGCCGGACGCGGCTTCCGCGCATATCGATCCGTTCTTCGCCCAGTCGACCCTCGCCGTCTTCTGCGATGTGCTCGAGCCTTCGACGGGCCAGTTCTATGAGCGCGATCCGCGCGGCATTGCGAAGAAGGCAGAGGCCTATCTGAAGTCCACCGGCATCGGTGACACCATCTTCATGGGACCGGAGGCCGAGTTCTTCATCTTCGACGACGTGCGCTTCACCACCGAGCCTTACAATACCGGGTTCCGCGTCGATTCCACCGAGCTGCCAACCAACTCGGGCACGGAATACGAGATGGGCAACCTCGCCCACCGCCCGCGCATGAAGGGCGGCTACTTCCCCGTGCCGCCGATCGACAGCTGCCAGGACATCCGCTCTGAGATGATCTCGGTGCTCGTCGAGATGGGCGTAAGCGTCGAAAAGCACCACCACGAGGTTGCCGCCGCACAGCATGAGCTGGGCATCAAGTTCGGCCCGATGGTGACGATCGCCGACCACATGCAGATCTATAAGTATGTGACGCACATGGTGGCACAGGCTTACGGCAAGACGGCAACGTTCATGCCCAAGCCCGTCTTCGGCGACAACGGCTCAGGCATGCACGTGCACCAGTCGATCTGGAAAGAAGGTAACCCGACTTTCGCCGGCAACCGATATGCAGACCTCTCGGAGACGGCGCTCAACTACATCGCCGGTATCCTGAAGCACGCCAAGGCGCTCAACGCCTTCACCAACCCGACGACGAACTCCTACAAGCGTCTGGTGCCGGGCTACGAAGCACCCGTGCTGCTGGCCTACTCGGCGCGCAACCGCTCCGCCTCGTGCCGTATTCCGCACGTGTCGAGCCCGAAGGCGAAGCGCTTCGAGGTCCGCTTCCCCGATCCGATGGCGAACCCCTATCTCGCCTTCACGGCGATGCTGATGGCGGGCATCGACGGCATCGTGAACAAGCTCAACCCCGGCGATCCGATGGACAAGAACCTCTACGATCTGCCGCCGGCGGAGCTGGCCAACATCCCGACCGTCTGCGGCAGCCTGCGCGAGGCGCTGGACTCGCTCGACAATGACCGCGCGTTCTTGAAGGCCGGCGGCGTGATGAGCGACGACATGATCGATGCCTACATCGAGCTGCGCATGTCTGAAAACATGCGCTACGAGATGACGCCGCATCCGGTCGAGTACGATATGTATTACTCGCTCTGAGCAGCACACGTGATTTGCGAAGGCCCGGGATCGCTCCCGGGCCTTCTTCATTTCGGCGAGGAGCGCAGCGGCGCGGCGCTCAAAAGTAGAACAGCACGACGAGGAACAGTACGGCCCAGCCGATCAGCCACAGTCGTTGCGCCTGGCCGATGAGCCACACGCCACAGCGGCGCGCAGCGTCCTTCCAGGGAACCTGCGCGATGAGCGCGATGAGAAGGCCAATCCCTAAGCCCGCGACGACTGAGCGATAGTCGAACGACGGCGCCTCGATTTCGAAACCGGCCACGCCAGTTGGCGGCGCGCCGACGGGCGCCACCACGATCACGGCGGCGATCATCAGGCCCAGGGCCAGCATCGATATAAAGTTGAGGACTGACCGCATGCGGAAACCGGAAGCGAGCGAGCTTTGGGGCGCAGGCTACAGGGGGCAACTCCAACAACTCGTTAACCATGAGCTTTCGGTTGACAGGCAAACCATTCGAGGTGAGGGTTGTATGACCCCTTTCAAAAAAGGAGGTCTAGGAAAATGTCGCCACCCGCCCAGAGCACGCCGCTATCCGAGGTGTCCTGACGAGGATGCAGCGGGAAGTGGCGCTCCGACAATCAACGTATGTAGCGGCGTAGAAGTGCGCTGCCCGGCTCTAGTGGTTCCTTTCGGCATCGACTGCATATTTCGAGAGGGCCGATCCGAAAGCCCAGTGATGCGCTTCAGCCGCAATGATCCAAATTTGGATGGTTCGGCCGATTAGAGCGAATGATAGCCCGCTGGTATCCCGCTCACTCAAAAGTGCCGAAAGCCAAGGAAAATGGGCCCGGGCGCACAGCGCATCGGGCCCGCGGCGTCTATACAGCCGTGTGAACACAACCGTTCATCCCCCGGGAATATTTGTAGAAAATTCACCATACGGTGCCACGGTGATCGTGGGCATTGCAATTTGCCTTGTCCTTTCAAGTGCCTGTACCCCCGCCTTCAGTCGTCGTGCCATCTGGCGGGTGCAAAGAGTCGAGAACGCGATGCAAGCCGGCTTCACGCCCCGCTTGCTCCGGTACAGAAAGTGGAGCTGCGCCATGCGGGCCATGACATTCGACGACGACAGCGCCAACCCGACGGAGAACTTCCTGCGGGTGTTGGATCAATTCGCGGCCGTCCGCACCTATTCGAGCGCTGCGCCTGCGATTGGCGGCTATCGCTTGCTCGCTTCGAAACGCAACGCACACCGCAGGTCTCAATTCCGCTTCGCTTCATCAGCCGCCATTGCCGCGCTCGCGAGCACACGTATGCGCCTCACGGGATTTCTCTCGGTGCTCTTCATCGGCGGACTCGGCCTTGCCGTACTGGCCGGTCCATCGAGCTGCCCCTGCTCGTACGCGTTCACGATCGCGGAGCAGGACGATGCCCTTACCCGCCTCGGCTATGTCGAAAGTTCCCGCCTCGTCATGGCGCGTGGAGCAGCTTCAGAGTCACCAATGCAGGTCGCCGAAGCGCCCTTCTATGACTCGCAGCGAAGCATGACAGATCTTTCCTCGATCATTACGTCGGCCGTAGAGCCACGCGCGGCGTCCCCCGACGATGCCGCGCATGTGGTACCGGTGAGCACGGCTGATCGCCTTGCGGAAAAATTTGCAGTCGATGGCGATAGCAGACAATCGTCGGCGCTTCAGGCCGTTGCTGCGCCGTCTTCTGTCAAACACGGATTGCCGCCGGCGGATGCTGCCGTCGAGATTTCAAAGCCTCCCATGACGCGGGTGGCTGCCATCGATGCCGTTGAGCATACCAGCGCCGGCGTTGCCGCAACCGGGCGCGGGGAAGAGGCCCTGCACAAAACGACCGCTGCACTCGATGCTGAAAGTGTGCCGGAAGCGCATTCGGCGTCCGAGGGCCACAAGGCGGTCGCGAAGGCCTTTGCCGAGGAGGATGATGACCGGCCGCTGAAGAAAATTCACGTGCTGCGCAAGCGCGGCGTGATCCGCGCCTATCGCTCGCCCGTCCACCCGTCCGCGCGTGCGGCGAAAAGCTCGACGGATGCGCAGTACACCAAGCGCGCGCCGAAATGGGCGCAACAGATGTTCAACAATCCGTGGCAGTCGCAAGCGTTTTCGTACACGCGTTAATTCACGCAACGATGCCCGGTGAGTGAAGCTTTTTTGTGCTGCGGGAACCGGACGGCCGCGTAATTTTCATCGCGTCTGCGAGCGGTCATTGGCGCGCCACACCTCGTCGGCAACCTGTGCGCATGCGATTGTTTCTCTGCGCCGTATTAGCCGCCTTCGCCATCCTTGCCTCGAGCGCTGCACGAGCGGCTCCGCCGGGCTATGCCTGGAGCTTCGCGACAGAGGCTGAAACGCTCGAGCAGCGCATCCCGGCACCCCCGGGATTCGTGCGCGTTCCCGTGGCGCCGGAGAGTTGGGCGGGGTGGCTCCGTCGCCTGCCCATGAAGCCGGCCGGTGCGCCGGTGCTAACCTTCACCGGCACGAAGAAGGGGCGGCAGGACGTACACACCGCCGTCATCGATATCGATGTGGGCAACCGCGACCTGCAACAGTGCGCCGACGCGATTATGCGTCTGCGTGCCGAATGGCTCTACGCGTCTGGCCGTCAGCACGAAATCGCCTTCAACGATACGGAGGGCAAGCGTCTCTCGTTCTCCACGCGGGGGAACCACGGCTATCCCTCATTTCGCACGTTTATGAACTACGTGTTTGCCTATGCGGGCACCTACTCCCTCGAACGGGAATTGCGCCGCGTAGAGCTCGGCACGCTCGCAATAGGCGATGTGTTCATCAAGGGGGGCTTTCCCGGCCATGCCGTGCTCGTCGCTGATATGGCGGAGAACGCGGAAACAGGGGAGAAGCGGTTTCTGCTCGTGCAGAGCTACATGCCCGCCCAGGACATGCACGTGCTGAAGAATCCGGCCGCCGCCGATGGCTCGCCCTGGTATCCGGCGGCCTTCGACGGCGAACTGATCACGCCCGAATGGAATTTTGCGCCCGGTGCGCTACGGCGCTGGCCCTAGCGTCCTTCCGACCTTCATGGTGCCGCGGACGAACGACGCGTCGCTTAGCGAATGATCGCGAGAGACACCAGCGCGGCAGTGACAAAGGTTCCGAGCCCGGCCGCTGTGTAGAGCAGGGAATTCGGATCGGCGTGGGTCATCATCTGCGCCATTGCAACGCCGAGGCCGGCAAGGCCAATGACGACGACGGCCAGGCTGACGAGTAGTCCGGAAGCTCCGCTCATTTCGTTTTTTCTCCCCTTGTTGTGTCGGCAGTTTCTGCCGGTCTCGTTGGTCTGTTCCTATGGCGCCGGTTGCCCGGAAATCTCCGAGGCGGGTGCCTCCGGGTCCTGCTGCCGCAACCTCTCCTGCTCGGCGGCGTAATCGCGGATATATCCCTCCACCGCGTGCGGGCCATCCGCCTGCATGTGGGTATAGACGACGACACCGGCCGCCAAGCCGACCGCGAGCACTATGGCCAGAATCGAGCGCAGCACAACCGTTCCGCGGCCGGCGGCGCGAGCCAGCGACGGGCGGACGAGGCCGACCCCGAGATATAGCAACCCCAACGCGAAGATCACCGTCGCGACAAGGTGCGTATCGCCGATCAGGCCGTCGTACATCGTGCGCGTCCCCCGGCGGGGCAAAGGCTCCGCCGACCCTTTTGAGGCACGCGATGCTGCGAACCGTCAATAACTTTATTGGCGGCGGTTATTGACCGGAACCCGCTTTCCCAGCTCAGGGCTGCGCGGACGGCGGCGGCTCAGGCACGATGTCGGCCGCCGGCGGCTGGGGGCCGACGTTGTCAAGCGGGCGCGTGGCGACGAAGAATGCCGTCGCGGCCAATAGCATGGCGATCGCCGCCACGACGACCACCGTGCTGCGCTTTGCGGCCAGAACCCACGACGGCTGAAGGAGACCGACGACCAGGTAAAGAACGATGAGAACGAAGGCGAGTTGGAACGACCATGAAGAGTATTCGAGGAGCTTTTCGTACATTGACGGGCCTTTCCGAGCATTCGCCTGTTTGGCTGCCCATATTCCACACTGCGACTTAAGGGAATGCCAACTGGGGACGCACGACCCTCGGGTTGCTGCGGCACCAGGATTTCAGTTCTGTGGGATGCGAAGGCGCGGACGCGCAGCACCCCGTTAGCGCGCCGCGGCGAGCGCGCGCGGCAGTTCAGCGGCGAGCACAGCAAGGTCCTCGTCTCTGCCGCAGCTGATTCGGATGCATCGGTCGAGCGGTGCGACGCCCGGCATGCGCACGAAGACATCGCGTTCCAGAAGTCCCTGCAGCACGCGGCGCGCAAACGCTCCGTCCTGGCCGCAATCCACCGTGACGAAATTCGCTCCCGATGGCAGCGGCTGCAGTCCGTTGTCGCGGGCGATGGTCACGATGCTCTCGCGGGCCCGAGCGATGCGGGCGACCGTATCAGCGAGGTAGGCTTGATCCTCGAGGGCCGCGAGTGCGCCGATCTGGCCGACGCGGTTGATGCCGTAGTGGTTGCGTATCTTCTCGAAGGCCGCGATCAGGCGCGCTTCGCCAATACAATAACCGATGCGCGCACCCGCAAGCCCATAGGCTTTGGAGAAGGTGCGGAAGCGCAGAACTTGGCCGTTATCTGGATCAATAGGAAGCGCCTCGTGATCCGGCGCTGTATCGCAATAGGCTTCATCGAGGCACAGAAGCACCCCGTCGGGCAGCGCAGCGATCATCTCGCGGAGGGCTTCAGCTCCCCAGAAGGAACCCATCGGGTTGTCGGGGTTGCACACATATAGAATGCGCGCGTCTTTGCGCCGGGAGGCATTCACGAGAGCTGCAAGATCCTGGCGATCGTTCCGGTAGGGAACGCGCAGGAGGCGGCCGCCTGCGCCGCTTACGTGGAAGTTGAAAGTGGGATAGGTGCCATCAGAGGTGACGACGGCGGAACTTGGCTCTACCGCGAGCCGTACGGCAAGGCCGAGCAGTCCGTCGATCCCCTCACCGATGACGACGTTGCCGATCCCGACACCGTGGAACCGCGCCAGTGCAGCGCGCAGCTCGTAGCTTTCCGGGTCGGCGTACATCCAGTTGCCGCTGGCGGCGGCCGCCATGGCCGCAACAGCAGTCGGTGAAGGTCCGAAAATGCTCTCATTGGCGCCGAGCCGAGCCCGAAAGGGGCGCCCGCGCGCACGCTCCTGTGCCTCCGGGCCGACGAACGGCACCATCGCAGGTAAATTCTCGATCAGGTCCGTTAGATGGGCGCGCGGCATGGGCTGCGAAGGTCCTAGAGCAAGCCGAGCGCGGCGAGCTCGCGGCGCATTGCCGGCGGGAAATCCCCAGCGTCGTCACCACTACTTCCGAGATCGCGCGGTGCGTCGGCCGCATCGAGATAGCGCCAGCCCTGGAACGCGCGACGCGGAACGGGACGCACCGGCACCAGCACCGGATCGAGCAGGATGTGGCAGGCGGTGCGGCCATCTTCCCGGGTGCCCTGCTCAAAGCCAATCAGCTTTTGGCGCACCTGCACGCTACCCTTGATGACCCAATAGAGGGACCCTCCGTTCAGAAGCTCCGTTTCGCGCTTCGGGGTCTGGAAGGTCGTATGGCTGACGCGCGGCTTGATGCCGGCCTTCTTCTGCTCGGCCATGCGTGTGCTCTGCCAGCCGGCCAGCTCCTCGATGCTGTCGACCCCGACGCACAGCTTGATGAGGTGCAGCACCACCTTCTCTCCTCCGCTTCAGCGACAGGCTTTAATATTCGCGTGCTTCTTATCGGAAAACCGGTACCCACTTTTCCGGAAGCACTTCAGCATGGACCCGCCTTGCCCGGACGGCGAGTGTCCGGCTCGCGCATCCACAGGCAGATTGGCCTACTTCGCCGCCGCCGTACACGAGCCCGCGTATTGGGCAACGACCGGCTGGCCAAGCACTCCGAAGTGCCGGGAATGCACTGCGGGATAGGTTCCGCTCTTGGCGTCCAGGTCGTAGATGGTGGTCAGGTTGAGGAAACCCTCGTTGACGACCTCGAGGAAGTGGTTGGCGTTAATGGCACGCACGATCTTCAACTGGCCGGGCGCTCCGCCCTTGCCGGCAACAAGCTGCGCGCTCTGTGCCTCCAGATCGACATCCGCGATCGCAAGCCGCAACGGCTCGGATGCCTTCTTCACGAAGGCACCATCCTCGAAGGTCCAGGCGGTGCCGGCCTCGAAGCTGCATACATAGCCCGCGGGCTCACCCTCGGCGCGGACGGCGCCGGCCACCAGCGCGGCAAGCGCCGCGCTCAGAACGATCGTCTTGATGTGCATATACCCTTCCCTGCGCCTTTGCTCCGGCGCCCTACGCCGCTATTGAACCGCGACCGTCCCCGTCAGGCAACATATTCAAAAAAGGGGGGGATTGCGGCCCAGCGCCGCGACGGGTGCCTTCAATCCGCCCGGTTTGGGTTCTGGATAGCGGCAGCGGCTGGGTGGAAGAAAAATGTTTCTACGGTGGGCTCGAGCAATACTGGTGCTGACGAGCGCATTCGTTTGCGGTTGTGCCAGTACGCCGGCCGACACCAAGCCCAATCTCGTCAACGATATGCCGCCTCCATCCGACAACAGGATGGTTACCGGCGCCCTCGCCTCCAACTATCAGCTCAGTGTCACCGAGCTCGGCTACGACTGCCGCAAGCTGACGGGTCTGATGCAGGTACGCATCCTGCAGATGCGCGGCTATGAGAGTCGACGGCACCCTTCGGCCGCTGCGCGCAACGTGCAGTCCATCGCGACGCCGATCTGGGGCGGCACCAAGGAGGGCATCGACCCCGAGGGGCAGTATCAGCGCGACCTCGCGATGCTCGAGGCCTACAACCAGCGCCTTGCCTTGAAGGACTGCAGGACCTTCGACATCGCGGCCGACCTCGCCGCGACGACGGACGCCACGCCTATGCCGAGGGAACGCCCGCGAACCTATTAGCCGCCGGATTGGTGGTGCGATGCATTTCTGGTGTAAACGTCGCCATTAGGGGCGACGAGCAGCGGGAGTGCCATGCCGACCGAAGATACCAGCAGCGAACACGACATCGCCGACCGGCCGAGCCACGTACCGTGGCCACCGTTGCTGCTCGCCGGCCTCATCGCGGTGGCGATCGTCCTCGGCTATGTCGCGCCGATGCCCTGGCCCGGCGTCGATGATGCGCCGGCGCGCTTCATTGGACTGGGGATTGGTGTTGCGGGCGTTGCGCTCATGGCATGGGCGATCGTCACGCTGCGGGCGCACAATACGACCGTGCTGCCCGACGCCGCGGCAAGCACTCTCGTAACGACCGGGCCATACACGCGCTTTCGCAACCCTATCTATCTCGCCGACACGATGATCATTCTCGGCGTTGCGGAGCTGACAAAAAACATCTGGCTCGTGGGTGCTGCCGCGATGTTCGTCGCGCTCGTGAGCTGGCTCGCGATCATTCCCGAAGAGAAGCATCTGGCGCGCCGCTTCGGACAAGCCTACCTCGACTACAAGGCGAAGTCGCGCCGCTGGCTTTGAAGGAGCGCGCAATGGCGACTGACTTCGGCGAGAAGGAACGCGAGTTCATCGAGGGCCTCAAGGAAAACACCGGCCGCGATCTCGCGGAATGGATGCAGGCGATTTCGTCAGCGCAGCTGGCGCACCGCAACGACATCATCGACTGGCTGCGCCACGAGGGGCTGATGTTCTCCAAGGCATCGTGGCTGGAGCGCATCCATCATAACGGCGGCCGGCCGATATATGCCGACGCACCGAAGGACGCAGCACCGCGGCGCCCGGCGCGACGGCGGCGCGAGGCAACCGTTCTCGCCCCGGAATCGATCCCCGTAGCGAGCCAGCCTACGGCTCCGGCGGCGCCGAAGCCCCCTGCCACAGCACCTATTACGGCACTTCGCCCGGCAGCACCGCGGCTGGTGCTGGTTCCCACTGCAGCACCGCCTGTGTCATCCGCCGCCGCAAAGCCCGGCGACATCGATATCGACACCCTGCTTGCGAAGGCGAAGGCTTACCGGCCGCTTGCCCAGCACGTGCTCGGCAAGATCCGATCGGTCAGCCCCGCGGCGGCCGTCAGCGCACTCGAAAACGCTGTGAGTATCGGTGCGCCGTCCCCGTTCGCGGTGCTCGGCATCTCGGGCAAGGAACTGCGGCTGCATCTGGCCCTCGGTGCACATCCCTTCGACGACCGCATCCGCCGGGGCCAGGCGGGCGGCGGAGTTGGCAAGGGAGAGGCGCTTTCCCATATGCTTGTGCTGACCGACGCGCGGCAGATCGATGCTCAATTCATGGAGCTGCTGTCGCTGGCGGCGAAGGCGAACGGCTGAGGACAGCCCGGACCGGAACATTGAATAGCCCGAATTTCTGCGCACTGGTGCTGCATATGTTTGGAGGCATTGCCATGTTCGCCGACGCCCGTTGGCCCGCCGTTGCGGTTGCGTTCGCCGTCACTTTTGCCTCACCGACATCCTCTCACGCACAGAGCGCGCACCGCGATGGCATCGCCGACCTGCTGGCGCGGTCTCAGCGCGATGTGAAGGTCGAAACGGTTGCGGAGACGACAACCGCTGCGCAGGCTCCACTCGGCCCTTCTCTCCCCGCCGCGAAGAACGCGCCTTCCCTTCCCGGGGCGCAGAATGCGCCTCCGCCGGTGCCAGCCGATCCGCGCGAAGGCGATGAAGCCTACGAGCAGGCGCGGCGGCTGATGCGCGCGGTCGATTCCGTTCTGCGCGATGCGGCCGAGCAGCGGAGCGAAGCGCAGAAGCTTCCCGGGCGCGACGAGTTCATTTTGACGCCGCTGTGGACCGAGACGCGCGAGGACCGCGAGGCTCGTATCCGCGGCCTCATGGATTCTGCGCTCGGAATCGTCACTGACGTCCCCGTGGTCGACATGCAGCGCAAGATCGAGAAGCTGCGCCGCAACATCCGCGAAATCGAAGCCGAGATCGCGACGATGAAGGAAAAACAGATCACGGCGCCGAAGGACGCCATGCTTCCCGGCGTGCTGACCGATACGGTCGCTAGCCTCGAAGGCAACATCAAGGATGCGGAAAAGCGCATCGACAAGAACCGCGAAGAAATTGCGAAGACGAAATCGGAAATCATCGGCGCGCTGGCGAAGTCGGGCGTCGAGCTTACGCCCGATCAGGTCGACCTGCTCCTCGACAGCGTCCTCTCCGGCGACCTCGTGCGCCTCGTCGCCGCCTTCAACGCCGCAAAGGTGATCGACACCCAGCTCGGCAAGCTGCTCAACGCGGCGGGTGACAACATGGAGGCGGCGCGCAAATATTTCGCCATGCACGCCACGCTGTTCGCCATGCTCGTGCATGCGCAGAACTCGGCCATCGAGCGTATCGATGCCAATTACATTCCGAAGCTCGACGCGATTCTGAACGACATCTCGACGGCCCAGGCAAAGACGGCGCGTCTGTTGCAGGGTGAAAACCGGCCGGACCAGAAGCGTGCACTGGAAGCCAATCGCGAAGCACAGAAAGTGGCGGTGGAGGCGGCGAAGGGTTACCGGCGCTACCTGCAGCAGCAGCGCGAACAGATCGCGCGGGCGAGGACCCGCGCGGTGCACGACCTACGGATCGCCGACAACACCTATGAAACGGTGGAGGCGAGCTTCCAGCTCAAGAATCTGATGCGCGACAGCGCGGCTTCGTTCGAGGCCATCCAGAAGCTCGAAGCGCCAACCTTCGATCAGATCTTCAAGAATGAGGCGCTGCGTCAGGAGTTCGAGAACCTGACGCGCCGTCTGGATGCGCCTTCGAGCTGACCCCACCTGAAAGTGCGATTCAACAGACGCCAGCTTGCGGCCAGAGTAGAGGCGTTCGCTCAGCGCCGATACTGGACAAACGGGCTCAAGGTGGCGATGCGATCGTAGACGCGGCGCGCCGCGCGGTTGTCCTCTTTCGTCGCCCAATAGGTGCGCGTCGCCCCGCGCCGGTCGGCTTCTCGGTATGCCGCCTCGATCAGCGCCCTGCCCGTGCCACGCCGACGCGCATCGCGGTCCACATACAGGTCCTCAAGGTAACAGTAGGTCGATGGCGACCACGTTGAGGGATGGAACACGAGATGCACGAACCCGATCGGACGGTCCGTCTCATCGGCGGCGAGAAGGCCATAGAATCCATCTTCGCCACCCAATAACCGCCGCCAAGTGAGATCAATGACGGCGTCATCGATCTTAGCGTCATAGAAGTGGGCATAGGCGCGGAAGAGCTCTTCCCAGCGCGCGCGATCGTTGGCTTCAAGTGGCCGGATCGACATGCTCATCCATCCCTCACATCAGCCACAGCGTGGCCATCCCCAGGAATGAAAAGAACCCGACGACATCAGTTACAGCGGTGACGAACACCGTCGACGCAACCGCCGGATCGAACCCCATCCGCTGCAAACCCAGCGGTATCAACATGCCGGCAACCGCCGCTACGAGCAGATTGACGATAATCGCAATGGCGACGACTCCGCCAAGGCCCGACGCGCCAAACCAGGCGATGGCCAAAACCGATAGAAGAATCGCAAATAGAAGCCCGTTGATCAAGCCCACGGTGGCCTCGCGCAACGCAACGCGCGGAATGTTGAGATCGGTGAGTTCCTTGGTGGCGAGTGCGCGCACCGTCACGGTCATCGTCTGTGTGCCGGCGTTGCCGCCCATCGAGGCGATGATGGGCATGAGTACGGCTAGCGCAACCATGTGCTCGATACTGGCCCCGAACAGATTGATGATCGATGCCGATATCATCGCGGTCAGCACATTGACGAACAGCCAGACGAAGCGAGGCGGCGCGATCTCACGCACGCTGTCGCTCAGGCGCTCATCGCCCACGCCTGCGAGAAGCTTGGCATCCTCTTCCGCTTCCTGCTCGATCACCTCGACCACGTCATCGGCCGTCACCACGCCGACGAGGCGGTCGTCCTTGTCCACGACAGGGGCAGCAATGAGACCGTAGCGCTCGAACTGGCGCGCTACGGCCTCCTGGTCCGCGGTGGCCAGAACCATGTGACGGTCGGGATCCATGAGGGCATCGACGCGGACATTGCGCTTGGTGCGCAGCAGCCGCGAAAGGTTGACGCTTCCGAGCAGGTGGAAGCCCGGGTCAACTACAAAAATCTCCGAGAAGGTATCGGGAAGATCCTCTGCGTCGCGTGCAAAATCGATGACCTGGCCCACCGTCCAGAAGGGGGGAACGGCCACGAAGTCCGCCTGCATGAGGCGGCCGGCGGTTTCGACGGGATAGAGTAGGTTACGCTCCACCGCGGCCCGCTCGCCGTGGGGAAGCTGATCGAGAATTTCTTTCTGGTCATCGGCCTCGAGGGTTTCGATGAGGTAGGCTGCGTCGTCGCTGTCGAGTTGGGTGACAGCCTTCGCCAGCACGTCGTTGGGCAGTGCCTCGGAGAGCTGGTCGCGGACCTTCTCGTCGACCTCCGTCAATACCTCGAAATCGAAGTCGGGCCCAAGCGCCTTGATGAAGTCCACGCGCTGGTCGGGTTCGAGCATCTCGATGAGATCGGCGAGTTCCGGATTCTCCAGATCCGCGACCAGCCGGCGCACTTCCTCGGCATTATTGTATTCCAGGGCCGCGGTGACCGCGCGCACGCATTCGGCGGTCGGCCCCGAGCCGCGAGTGGGCACATCGATCTCCTCAGGATCAGTCATCAGGGCGGACTCCGGGGGCAGCAGGCAGCGGCCGTCGCCGTCCGCCGGGGATGGATTACGCATTACGCTCGCGATGCACCGCCCTTTAGCATGCCGTTTGGACTGGTACAGCCTCGTGCGCGGATGCAACAACGCCCGACGAATGCATCGGGAAAGGAATTATTTACAGAAAATGTTAGCGGATCCGGCCTAGTAAAGTTCTGCTTGGTTGCAGCGCGGAATCTCTTTCCGCCATGTGACAAATCCTGCAACGAACAGGCATTGGTGCGGCGGGTTTGGGATGCGGCGGGTTTTGGCTTTGATCGCGGGAGGTTTCGCGCTGGCGCTGCTGGCCGGCGGCCCGGCTGCGTATGCTGCTTCCCCTGTCGAGCCATGTGCCACAAGGGCCGATGTGCTGGGGCTGTCGCGGATCGTGGAGGTGGATACGGCGGGCGGGCCTCTGTTCGGTCGCAGCGTCAGCGGGGGATATGAGTTTCTCGCCGACGGCGAAGTCGTTCTCACCTTCGATGACGGCCCATCGCGCTCGCACACTCGCGCGGTTCTGAAAGCTCTTGCGGACCATTGCACCAAGGCGACGTTTTTCATGGTCGGCCGGATGGCCGTCGCCGATCCGGCGATGGTGCGCGAGGTTGCCAGCCAGGGGCATACCGTCGGGACGCACACCTGGTCGCACGCCAAGCTCTCCGGGCTGGCGGCAGACAAGATGAAGGAAGAGATCGAGCTGGGGATCAGTGCCGTCGGACAGGCGCTCGAAGGTCCCGTCGCGCCATTCTTCCGCTTTCCCTATCTCGGGGTGACCCGTGAGGCCGGCGCGTATCTCAAATCGCGCGACATCGCGAGCTTCACCATCGACATCGACTCCCGCGACTTCCGCACGCGCGACGCCGCAACGGTGGAGAAGACGGTGATGTCTCAGCTCGCTGGGCGCCGCAAGGGCATCATCCTGTTCCATGACATCCAGCCGTCGACGGCCAAGGCGCTGCCGCACATCCTGACGACCTTGAAGGAACGTGGGTTCAAGGTGGTGCACCTCGTTCCCAAGGACTATGCTGCGACGCTGCCCGAGTTCGACGCGCGTGCCGCAAAGATCATTGCGCGCAAGGTAGCGGCTGCAAAGCAACCGCTTGCGGACCGCGCAGTGACGTGGACACAGTCGTCGACCGCCGAATCGGGTGCCGCTTCCGGCGAGGCCGGCCCGCGCGAAGTGCTTCCGTGGGCAACGCACAGAACCTCCCAGCCATCCGCGATCGAACCTACAAACCCGCCTGCAACCGTGCCATGGTATGAAAAACTGCTCACGCCTTGAGCTGAAGCGGGACACCGAATTAATCGAGGAGCAAACGTGATCCGCCGACTTTCACTTTCCGTCACCATGCTCCTCGCGGGCACCGCTGGTTTCGCTTTGGCCGATGAGCCGTGCGCCAATCCCAAGGGGGCCCTCGGCGTCTCGCGCATCGTCGAGATCGACACCAAGGCTGGCCCTCTCTACGGCGGCTTCACGAAATACGAAAAGGAACCGCGCTTTCTGGGTCCTAAAGAGGTGGTGCTGACCTTCGACGACGGTCCGATGCCGAAGTACACCAAGCCGATCCTCGATGCGCTCGACCGTTTCTGCACCAAGGCGACGTTCTTTTATGTCGGCCAGATGGCACAGGCCTATCCCGACATGGTCAAGGAAGTGATGGGCCGCGGGCACACGATGGGCACCCATACGTGGTCGCATCCGCTGAACCTGCGCGCGCTCACACTGGCAAAGGCCGAGGACCAGATCGAGCGCGGCTTCGCGGCCGTGGCCCTCGCCGCCGGCCAGCCGATCGCGCCATTTTTCCGCTTCCCGGGCCTCAGTGACTCCGGCCCCCTGCTCGCGCACCTGCAGGATCGGGGCATCGCGGCGTTCACCGTCGATGTCGTCTCCAACGACAGCTACATCGCGAGCCCGCAGCGGCTTGCGGCGCGCACAATCGAGCAGGTCGAGCATCGTAACGGCGGCATCATCCTGTTCCACGACATCAAGGCTTCCACCGCGGCCGCGCTGCCGACCATCCTCACCGAGCTGAAGAAGCGCGGCTATAAGGTGGTGCATATGCGCTCCAAGAGCGTATTCGAGCCTCTCCCTGCCCTCACTGCCGAGCTGGAGGCGCGGCGTGCGGGGAAGGGCGAAGACAAGACGGCAAGCGCGAAGGCGGCCGGCGGGAGCCCGAAGAAGCTCGTTCCGTTCTATGCACCGATCGCCACGGCCAACATCGAGACCGAAGCCGCGCCGGAAGTGACGGTGCTCGAGCCGGAGGCGCGCGAGCGTGTCCATGCCGGCGGGACGCACGCCACTGCCAGCACGCCGGTCACGTCCGACGGCGAGGCTGCCACGAGCGCTGCGGGCGGCGAGGCGAGTCCTGCGCGCAAGAAGCGCCATCGACATACCCGCGAGATGGATCCGTACAGCCTCACGGACGCCATTGGCGGACGCTGGTAGGAGGCGGCATGGCCCAGCGATGGGGTTGAAAGCCCGCTACGGTCATGTGCCTACAGTGGGGATGCCTGCCGCTGCAAGTGCGCTCCGTGCGGCGGCGAGGCTATCCTGCGGCGTTCCCGAAGCGTCGACTTCTACCCATTCCATATAACCCAGATCATAGTTCAGCTGCTCGCGGACGACGCGACGGTCGGCATCGGAAGCATCCCCCTGCCGGTGCTCGACGCGAGAGACGAGCGTAGCGGGAGGGGCGGTCAGCCACAGGCCGAGGAAATCGCAACCGACCTCCCGTGCGATGGCCTCCACCGTCTCACGCTCCTCCTGCTTGGCGAACACCGCATCGACGATAACCGCATGACCGGCGCACAGCGCACGGCGTGCCTTGTCCTCGACGATGCTGTAGACGCGCTGAGCCGTTCCGATGCGGTAGTGCTGGCGGTCGAGGCGCTGCGTCTCGGGCACGCCGAAAAGCCGCTTGCGCTCGACATCGCTGCGGATGTGTAAAGCACCCGGGGCTGGACCCACGTGTCCGGCCAGCATTGCCGCGAGGGTCGACTTGCCGGTACCTGAAAGGCCACCCACGGCGATCATCAATGGAGCGGGGGGCGCGAGGTAAGTCCCGGCGAGGGTCGCATATCGGACGATATCGGCGCGCACGGCCGCCTTCTCATCGCCAAGGAGTTGCTCAATCCGCGCCATGGCGACGACGGCGCGCACGCCCGCACGGCACGCGAGAAACAGCGGCAAGCATGCGAGCCCCTCGATTTCACCGCCGATGGGCTCGAAGGCCAAGTAGGCATTGAAGACGGCATTCGCGATCGAGCGATCACCGCGCGCATCGAGATCCATCAGCAGGAACGCGAGATCGTACAGCACATCGATCGTCCCCAGCGCCTCGCTGAATTCCAGGGCGTCGAAGGGAATCGGCTTGCCGCCGACGAGCACGATATTGCCCAGGTGAAGGTCACCGTGGCAGCGCCGGACACAACCGGCATTACCCCGCTCGGTGAGCTGCGCGGAGACACGCTCGAAGGCAGCGCGGATCGCAATGGCGGCATCGGGGTATTCATGGGAAAGAGCGGTGGAGAGCTGATCGACAACCGGCGCCATGATCTGCGCGCCTTCGCAGCGTTGCGCAATCGGGCTATCCTGATGGTAGCGTGCGACCATGTCTGCGAGCGCCTTTGCGAGATCGTCGTGAAGGCACCCCTGCTCCTCGCAGTGGCTCAGCACTGCTTCCTGGGGGAAGCGCCGCATGTGTACCGCCCATTCGACGACCTCACCCTCCCCGCCGAGCTGGAGGCGGCCATCTACGCGCACTATCGGCACCAGCCCCAGATAGAGGTTCGGCGCGTGGGGACGGTTGAGTTCCATTTCCCGTTCGGCCGCGGCGTGGCGCGCTTCGAACGTCGAGAAATCGACGAAGGGGAGACGGACTCGCTTGCGCAGCTTGTAGGCATTATCGCCGGCGAGGAACACGCGCGCGATGTGCGTCTCTACGACGTCGACCCTGTCCACCCCGTAGGTTGCCGGATCGCCGAGAAGAGCGCAGACATCGCGCTCCTCCTCGTCGGCAAAGGTGAACACTGAATCGCCCATCTGCTCACCTCGATATGGCGGGATCTATTGGTTTCGTGCGCTCCGACTCAGCGGTCGCGAGCTTAAACGCGCAAAACCGGTTGCGGCTCCCGTAAGCACCGCAACCGGCCAGCACACTTCATTGGCACGCTGGGCGAATGCCTCAGCTATCCCCGCGGCGCGAGAACTCGGTCTGCCCGCCCGTGCCTAGGATGCGTGCTTGCTCGATCCAGCTTTCGCGCTCGATGCGGCCCTTGAAATCGAGAATGTTGCTGATCCGCTCAACATCCGCGCTCGTCCAGTTCGCGATCTGCTCGTAGTAGCAAATACCGAGCTGGTTCAGCTTCTTCTCGATCAGCACGCCGATGCCGCGAATGCGCTTCAGGTCATCGAACTTGCCGTCGTGCCGCAGCGGGGCACCCACGGCGTCGGTGCCAAGCAGTGCCTCGGAGCGAACCGAGCGCAGCGGGTTGACGTCTGAGGCTGCGCCAGCGTGTTGGACGGATCGAGCCGGTGCTGCAGCTTCAGGCACAAAGGCGCCCGCGGGCAGGGTTTCGGTCGCGAAAGTAGGCGCTTCGGCTGGTGCAGCATCGACCTGCGCGAAGATATCGGAGACTGGCGCGGCCTCGGTAATTGCGGGCGCCACCGACGCGGCACCCTGCTCAGGTTCGCGGTTTGAGGTCGTATCGATCCGGCGCGCATAATAGGTCTCCCCGCCGGTTGCGAGCACGTGCGCCTGCCCGAGCCAGTTCTCCTCCGTGATGCGGTTGCCAAGTCGGAGCTGGCTCGCGACGGTTTCGACATCCGTGGCATTGAGGCTCGCGAGGTCCGCAAAATGGCGGATGCCCTGTTCGTTGAGATGGCGCTGGATGTCGGCATCGATGCCGCGAACCCGCGTGAGGTCGTCGCTCGGCCCCCGTGGCGCACCGCTGCGCGGCAGCGTTCCCGGTTCGGCGGGCTCCCCCACGCTCGGCATCGGCGCGGCGACAATCTCCGCTTCGGGCACGGCATCGTCGGGTACCGGCACACCGCTGTCGACGCGGCGGGAGTAATAGGTCTCTCCGCCCGTGGCGAGAATGTGTGCCTGGCCCAGCCAGTTCTGCGCCTCAATGCGGCCGATGGCTAGGCCGTGGCGGGCTTCAAGCTCCTCCACGTCCGCACGGGTGAGCGTCGCCAGGTCGTGGAAGCGCCAAATGCCATCTTTCTTCAACCGGTCGCGGAGGCCGGCGTCGATACCGCGGATACGGGCGAAGTCATCGCCCAGCTCTTCCGGCTCGGCGTCCGCCACGGGCGCAGCGACAACGGATTCCGGACCGGCGTCTACCATCACCGGTGCGGGGGGCGCGTGCTCGGAAGCGACGGCGGCCTCGGGCTCAGTAGGCGCTTCGGCGATGAACGGTGCGAGCGCCGGCGGCTCAATCTGGGGCTCGACGTGTTCTGCGACGGGATCAGCCGCCGGAGGGAGCGCCCCTGCAGCGGCTACGGCGGCAGCTGCGCGATCCTGCAGCAGCGTGTAGTAGGTGGTTTCGCCAGCGGCGAGCATACGCGCCTGGCCGATCCAGTTTTCCGCTACGATCCGGTTGTCGAGATCCAGCCGCTCGGACACGAACTGCACATCGGCTGAGTTGAACGAAGCCAGTTCATCGAAGCGCCGCACGCCCAGCTCATTGAGAGCGCTTTCGATCTCACCATCGATGCCACGGACGCGCTGTAAGTCATCGGCGGGCTCTGCAGAAGGCTGGCGCGGGAGGGTGCAGGCCACGGCGGGCTTTGCGGACGGCGGCGCCGGACGCGCGGGCGGGGGCACTGTGAAGGGCGGCACGGGATCGCCCCGGTCGGCGCGCAGTGCGTAATAGGTTTGCTGGCCGGAGGCGAGGACGCGAGCTTGACCTGTCCAGTTCTCCACTCCGATGTGCCCGGCAAGGCCGAGCTTTTTTTCGAGGGCGGACCAGTCCATCACATCCCCAAGATCGCTATAGCGATGGAAGCCGGCGTCGTTGAGCACCCTCTGGAAGTGGGCATTTATCGCGCGGATGCGGGTGAAGTCGTCGCCGGAAACGGTAGCGGCCGGCACCGCGGCAGCGGCGACAGGCGCAACGGGTGCCGGCGCGGCCGCCGGCGATGGCGCTGCGACGGGTGTCGGAGCGGGTGCTGGCTTAGGCGCGGGTGCCACCTTGATGAAGGTGGGACCGGTTTCCGGAGCGGGCGTCGGCGGGATGAAATCGCTAGCTGCGGTCGTGCGCGCCGGCGCAGCGGCGGCGGCCACGGCGACGGGCGCGACGGGTGCTGGCGCGGGTGTTGTCTGACCGCTGATGGCACGCTCGAAGCGATCGTCATCGGCAACAGCGCGGGGAGCCACTTCGATCCTGGGTTCGTCCGGCGCGGGCCTGTGGGGCGTGCTCGATACGATGGGGGCGGAAATTTCGCGGGCCCGCCCATAATAATATCGCCGCTTCAGGCCACAGGCGAAAACCGCCCCGAAAAAGAACGCCACCGCCAAGAGCAGAGTCGCCTGCCAGAGCAGCTCCGTCATAATTTCTACTCCCCCAACAAAATGCGCGCCAAAAACCCGCGCGCTACTCTTCCACCCTGGAACACGAAATCCACGCCACGACGAAGCCGACGGCAAATGCAGCGGCCATATACCAGCCGAGGTTAGCGACGAGATAGTCCATTGTGCGTCCCCTCCTTTCGTACCGGCGCCGGCGGTAAAGCACGCACCGTTACATCCACCTCGATGCGCCGGTTCCTGGCGCGGTTGGCCGCGGTCGTGTTCGGCGCCACGGGCCGTGTCTCGCCGTAGCCAACGGCGGCCAAGCGCTCCGCGTCAATGCCTTTGTCGACCAAGTAGGAAACGACAGTCCGTGCACGGCGCTTGGAAAGCGCCAAATTGCGTCGCGCAACCCCCGTTGCATCGGCGTGGCCAGCGATCCTCAGGGCAACGGTCGGGCATAATTCCAGCGCTACAATAAGGCGCTCTAGCACTGCTTTTCCGGAGCGATCGAGCCGTGCGTCGCCGCGAGCGAAATGCACTTCGACCTGCTTCGCTGCACTGCGGACGTCCTCCGTGCATGGCGCGTCCGGGTTGATGTTGCCCTGGGGTAACGCTGCCGTCTCAAAGCGCGGCGGCTGTTCTGGGTCAGTCTTGAGCGCAGTCGGCGGGGGGCTTGGCGGGACACTCGACAATGTTCCCTGCGGGCCCCCTCCGAGCACCCAGGAACTCGCCGCCGGGGCGATGGGCTCGAGCTCCGGCGGGGGGGGCGCTGGCGGAAGTGATGCGTCCACTGCAGCAGCTGCGCCGGGCCAATCGCTCGTGGTCTGCGCATCCGAGGACGGCGCTGACGGTTGGGGTTCAAGCTCGGGCGCTATTGCTTGGGGCGGCAGAACAGCGGCGCTCTTGGCTTCGCTGCCACCGCCTTCGTGCGGCGAACCGCTCTCCCCTTCTGCGGGCGATGGTTTGGCGACGGCACCTGCGTTTCCATGTGGAGGCGTCGTCATGGCATCGGCTACCGTCACGTCGTCCGCGGGCATTGCCCTATCCTCGGCGGCCGTTCCTCCCGAGGTTGCCAATGGGGGCGGCTCCGCGGCGCGCACTGACGTGACGCGCACGGTATGCGCCATCACATCGCCGGGCGCATCGCCATCGGCGCGGACGGCATCGGCTGCGGATGCTTCCACGGGAATCGCACGCACCAGGTGACGCGAGGCGATCAGCACTGGTTCACCGGAGGCGGCGGCAATGGCGAGCGCGCTGCGCGGGCCGCCATCGGTCAGCAGTGCATCCGGCGGACCGACCGCAGCTAAGGGAATTGGGACAAATTCTTCCAGTGGCCTCGATTTCGTCCCCGTCGACGAAGGCTGCAGCAGCGGGGGCGGCATCGGTGCCATATTCGATGATGCGGCGCGCACATCAACGACGCGCACGCCCCAGACACCGCGCACGAGGCCCGCGGCGATGTCGATTTCGCTTTCGCTGCTGGCGTGCCCGACAAGCAGGCCGTCACGCCCCGAAAAGGCGACGGACGCCCAATCGTGGCCCGCGGCGGACAATGCGGCAGCGCTGCGCTGCTGGAGGTCCTGCTCGATCGCGTCCGACTTGCCGTGGACGGCGAGCCAGCCCAGCATCGCAACCGGAATGAGCCCCCACAGCCACCGTGCCGGATGGCAACTCATGAACCCGTGGCCTCCCGCATTCGGCGCAGCCGACGAAGCGTTCGCGAGGCCCGGTCCCATCGGTTCCGTATCGCCCGCGCAGCGTGGGACGAACTTCGGCGACCGCCGCGGCGCTCGCCCCCGCGCCGCGGCAACTATAGCCAAGGCAAAGTGCCATTCCAAGCGTAGGGCGATGCTCACGCGGGATCAGAGGCCGGGAAAACTGTTTCAGTGCTGCTGCTTGCGCAGTGGCACCGGATCGGCCGACCGGCCCTCGGCGCGGATGGGCTCCCGGGTTTCCTCCGCGGCGGGAACAAGCTCTGGCTGGGGCGTGTCGGTACGGGCAAGCTCGGCTTCGCGCATGCGCAGATCCTCGTAGCGCTCAGCGATATAGCTTCGCGTCAGAGGCACGGTGTAAGCGCTGCGCGCGCATTGGAGCTGAAACACGCCGACATTCTGATAGCGAAACGCGGTCTCGCAGCACGCGAGATAGAACTCCCACATGCGGCAGAAGCGCTCGTCGTACAGCGCCCGCGCCTCTTCGCGCCGCGCCATAAACCGCTGACGCCAGCTGGCCAGTGTCTCGGCATAATGCATACGCAGGCATTCGACGTCGGTAACGAGGAGCCCCGCCCGCTCGATGGCGGGAACGATCTCCGACAGCGCGGGAAGCTGGCCACCGGGGAAGATGTACTTGTCGAGCCAAGGGTTCGGATACCAAGGACCGTCCATGTGGCCGATAGTGTGCAACACCATGACCCCGTCCGGCTTCAGAAGCTGGCGGCACTTGTTGAAGTACACCGGATAAAAGCGCGGCCCGACGTGCTCGAACATGCCGACCGATACGATGCGGTCGAAACTGCCTTCGACTGCGCGGTAATCCTGCAGGACGAAGCGCACGCTCTCTGACAGGTCCGCTTCCGCGGCACGCGCCCGGGCGATCTCGAGCTGCTCAGTGGAGAGTGTAATACCGAGTACCTGGCGCGCCCCCCCGACGCGCTTCAGGTAAAGGCCGAGGCCGCCCCATCCGCAGCCGATGTCGAGCACGCGGCTGCCGGGCTCGACCAGCAGCTTCGCCGTGACGAGCCGCTTCTTGGCAAGCTGCGCTTCCTCCAACGTACAATCCGGGCGCTCGAAATAGGCGCAGCTATATTGCTTGTCGGCATCGAGGAAGAGATCATAGAGTCGGTAGTCGAGATCGTAATGGTGGGCCACGTTGCGACGCGCGCGCCACGGGTTGTTGCGGCTGACGGCGCTGCGCGTGAGGAAACGCAGCTTGCCGAGCATTCGCACCGGCCAGGAGCGCTGCTCGCTGTCGGCGTCGCGCAGAACGAGGGTGAGGAAATCGTAGATGGTGCCCCGCTCGAGCACCACGCGGCCGTCCATGTAGAGCTCACCCAGCCGCAGTTCTGGATTAAGGGCAATGGCGCGCTCGGCGCCGGGGTCCATGAAACGGATGCGAACCTCTTCGCCGGACCCGTCGCCGTAGGTGCATTCGCGTCCTCGCGCCGTAATGACGGTGAGCGATCCGCGCTTCACTAGCCTTGAGAGTACTGCCGCGAGCACCTTTTCCATGGAAAAATCCACCGACGAGCGCTGACAGCCTAACGCCCGGCTCGCACCAAGCGCAAGGTACAGATGCGGGGTCAGCGTAGGCAGATTACGTTATGAGACACTAAATGCGGCTGCTTGATTTTGCAGCGAGGGGGCGCGGCCCATGGCGCGCGCAGTTCCTTGCGAGCTATCGGCACCGTCTAGATATATCGCGGGACGACGTGCTTCGACGCGAGCCGGCGCAGGTCTGCGACGGTGTGCACGATCCCGGGCATACCAGTGGTTCGATTGCGGTGGCGGGTGCCCTCCATCGGGTGCAGCCATCGCTCGACGTTGGTTCTGGGGAACTCCGCAGTGTGCATATTCATGCGCGGCGGGATTTCTATTGAACTCTGAAGTGCCACGGTTCGTTTCGTGGCACGTATGCACATTTGGCTTGTTGGCTTCCTCCGCGGGTGCGGGCGTCATCGCTGCCGTAGACTTTCATCCGATTCCATGCCGCCGGCCCGCCATCCACGCCAACATGGCCCATCATAGATGCGGGCGCAGGATGTCACCCCGAACCGGCCTCGGCCCGAAACTCTAATCACGGGCCCAGCGGACCCGTGATGGTTTTGTGTTTTCTCTTCGCTTGCTCACCAAGTGAGCTGAGCGCCTGCGCGGCCGCCAACCGTGGTTTCGCTTCCGCGCCGTCCGTAGCTCTGCTCCTCGAGGCTCACGCCGAAAGCACCGGAGACAGCCAGTCGTTCACCTGATCCGAACAGGTTCCGCCCGAGGACGCCTGTGGCGCTGAAGCCTAGTGCCACGTTTTCATTCCAGTAAGCGATGTTACCGGCGATGCCGAAGGTTTCGTTGCCCACGAGGTCGGGGTTGACCATGGCCATCGCAATCGCGACGCCGCCGTTGAGCTCGCTGAGGGCGCTGAAGATGGCGCCGCCATCGGAGGCCAGGTGTCCATTGGAGTCTGTCGTCACGACCTCGAGCGGTCCGGACTGGCGCGACAGGCTCTTGCCCGAAGTGATGCCCGGCGTCGTATATGTGGCCGAGCCGTCCTTCGCTCCGAGGCTCACCTCGTCGACGAACTCGCTCCGCGCGCCATAGCCGATCGCAGTCGAGCGTTCGTGCGTCACAGTGGAGTTCGAGCCGACGGCGATACCGTCGTTCGAGGTCACGGTCGCGTTGGCACCGGTTGCGAAGGAGTTCGTTGTGCCGGCGACCGACGCGTTGCGGCCGAAAGCGAACGAATTATTCGAGGAGCTGGCATTTGCATTGTCTCCGAACGCGGCCGAAGCTACGGCGTTATTTACGTTCGAGGCATTGCCGACTGCGAGCGAGTTGGTCGCACCTACACCGGTGTTGTTCGTGCCAACCCCGAGTGAGGCCTGGGCGCCGTTGAAGATGTTACCTGTACCAACAGCGAGCGAAGCGGTCGAGCCGTTGAGTTGATTGCCGATGCCAAACCCTGCGGAGCCGGCGGAGAGGTTTGCCTCGTTGCCGATGCCGCTCACCGTCGAACCGACCGAAAGGTTTGCTTCGTTCGCGATGCCGTTCGCCGAAGTACCAATGGTGAGGTTAGCCTCGTTGCCAACACCGTTCACCGAGGAGCCGACCGACAGGTTGGCACTGTTTGCAATTCCGTTCGCCGAGGTGCCAACGGTCAGATTGGCCTCGTTGGCGACACCATTGACAGCCGATCCTATCGACAGACTCGCGGTGTTGCCGGCGCCGTTCGCTGAAGTACCAACAGACTGGTTGGCCGTGTTCGCGACACCATTGACCGAGGAGCCTATCGACTCGTTGGCGGCGTTGTCGGACCCGTTAACCGAAGTGCCCACTGACTCGTTGGCCTGATTGTCCATGCCATTGACCGAGGTGCCAACGGACTCGTTGGCCTGATTGTCCATGCCATTGACCGAGGTGCCAACGGACTCGTTGGCGTCATTGGCGACACCATTGACCGACGATCCGACCGATTCATTGGCTTCGTTAGCCACACCATTCACAGAGGTCCCCACTGTGAGATTGGCTTCGTTGGCTACGCCACTCACGTTGGAGCCGACAGAAAAGTTTGCCGCGTTGCCGATGCCATTTGCGGACGTGCCGATGGTGAAGTTGCCCTGATTGGCGAAGCCCGACAGGCTGGAACCGATCGAGAAGTTGCCCGTGTTGCCAACGCCATTGGCCGTCGTGCCGATTGAGAAGTTGGCCTGATTGCCGATGCCGGACAGCGCCGATCCGAAGGAGAACGTTGCTGCGTTCCCTATACCCGCCAGACTTGAGCCGATGGACGCGTTAGCAACATTGTCGGTGCCAGAGAGCAACGATCCGATCGAAGCATTGGCTTCGTTGTTTTCACCCGTAGCAATCGAGCCTGTCGCCCCACTTAACGAATTGAAGTTGCCGCTAGCCAGTGTCCCCGCGGAGCCGGACAGATTGTTGGTATTGCCCACGCCCAGCGATCCCGCTGCGCCGCTTAGGTTATTGGCGTTGCCGACCGCTGACGAGTTTGCAGCATTCGTCAGATTGTTATTGGTGCCCGTTGCCGACGAGTCGTCGGCATCGCTCAGGTTGTTGCTATTACCCGTCGCACTCGAGCGCTCCGCGCGAGTGAGGTTGTTATCGGCGCCGGTAGCTGACGAGTCGTCAGCGTCGGTGACGTCGTTGTTATTACCTGTTGCGGTCGAGCGCTCCGCACGGGTGAGGTTGTTATTGGCACCCGTCGCTGAAGAGTCAGCGGCATCCGTCAAGTTGTTGTTGTTGCCCGCTGCAGTCGATCTCGCCGCACCCGTCAAGTTGTTGTTATCGCCCGTCGCCGCGGAATTGGTTGCGTTGTTCAAGGTGTTGTTGAGGCCCGTCGCCGACGAATTCTGCGCGTTCTGAAGGAAGTTCTGCTCACCCGTCGCCGACGAACGCGCCGCGCCCTCCAGGTTGTTGGCGTTACCCGTCGCGGACGAGTAGGTGGTGTCCATGAGCTTGTTCTGACTGCCCGTTGCCGAAGAACCCGTGGCGTCCGTCAGATCGTTCTGCCCGCCCGTCGCAGACGAGTAGGAAGCGCCCTGCAATACGTTGGCTTCGCCGGTCGCAGACGAGCTAGTAGAGCCGATCAAGTTGTTGCGGCTGCCCGTCGCGCCGGACGTTTTGGCACCGGTCAAATCGTTGGAATAGCCCGTCGCGGACGAATGCTCCGCGCTCGTCAGGTTGTTGTTATCTCCCGTCGCCGCGGAATTGGTTGCGTTGTTCAAGTTGTTGTTGAGGCCCGTCGCCGACGAATTCCGCGCGTTCTGAAGGAAGTTCTGCTCGCCCGTCGCGGACGAACGTGCGGCGCCTTCCAGATTGTTGGCGTTACCCGTCGCTGACGAATAGGTCGAATCCATCAGCTTGTTCTGGCTACCGGTCGCCGAAGAACCCGTCGCGTCCGTCAGATCGTTCTGTCCGCCCGTTGCGGACGAGTAGGAAGAGCGCTGCAATACGTTGGCTTCGCCGGTCGCAGATGAGCTGGTAGAGCCGATCAAATTGTTGCGGCTGCCCGTCGCGTCGGACGTTTTGGCATCGGTGAGGTCATTGAGGTATCCCGTTGCACTCGAGTCCTTAGCCCGCAGCAAAGTATTTGCGTCTCCCGTCGCGGACGACCTTTCAGTTCCGTTCAGGTTGTTGTTGAGGCCCGTGACAGACGAATTCTTGGCATCCTGGAGATAGTTCTGCGTGCCAACCGCCGATGATTGCTCCGCACGGCTCAAGTCGTTGCTGGCGCCGATCCCCGTCGAGCCAGTTGCGCCGCTCAAGTTGTTCTGACTTCCTACCGCCGCAGAGCTCGTAGCGCCCGTTATGTCATTCTGCGTTCCAACAGCCACGGAGTTGGTTCCGGCTCCGCCGTCGATATTCGTGGCGCCCACGCAAACGTTCGAAGGGCCCGTGCAAGCCGCCGAGGCCGGTTGCGAGATTGCGCTCAAAAACACCGCACCGACAGCGATTGCGCTTCCTGTGGTCCACAGGCGGTAGAGTTGCCGCCGAGAGTGAGCCGACGAAATAGCCCCGGTACGCATTACAAAACTCCCCACTCAACATCGCTCGCGCCGGAAGCAGCCGGCGGCGACAACGTGTTACTTTCCAGCGGTGGGATCAGCTCGGCGACTTGAAAAATAGATCGCCTGAAAAACCTGGATTCCCCCGACGCAAAACAAACGGTTCGATCTGGTATTGGCGGCGCTGGTCGAAATGCGAATTACACCGCGCACCGACTTTCAGCAGATAAGCCCAGCGCCAGGAGGCTCGACAAGCGAAATACGAGCACAACTCAGAGTTTCGGGATGCGCTGTGGCCCCCGCGTTACATGAGTCGCTCAGCTGCAACCCTTAAGCCTCTGACATCTCAGAAATTTGGACAAACGCTTGCGTCCAATCCAAGCACCAAACTGAACATCCGCCACGGCGTTCGAGCGCGGATTTGAGACGGCTCAGTTTGCCGGCGCCTTACTCTTCGCGGGTGTCGTTGCGGCCTGCGGAGCCTTGGCAGCGGGCGCTTTCGTCTTTTCTTTGGCCGCGGCTTTCGCCTGCGCAGCGGCCGCGGGGGGCGTCTGCATATCGACGATGATGGCCGAGAGCCGCCACTGATTATTGACGTGCTCGAAGCCCATGTCGAAAAGCACACGCTCGGGGCGGGTGTCTATATAACCGGTCAGCCGAAGCATGCCGTTCGGCTGCATGGTAGCTGGCCGCACAAGCTTCGGATCAAAAAAGAGGATCGGCGAAAAATCGATGCTGCGGTTGCGCAAGGTGGCGAAGATCTCGCCCAGGCGCGCATCGGTGTTGGATGCCTGGAACTGCGGCGTGGCCAAATCGCGCAACACGGAATAGTTGCCGGTCTGGTTCGCCTGACTGAGCGCAATCAGCGTCGTGCGGATCAGCATGTTGAGCTTGTAGGCGTCGGGCACCTGCGCAGGGGCTTCGGCGACGGCGATGGGCGTGACGGGCGGCGTTTGCGCCAGGAGCGGGGATACGGAGAGCACGTTCAATAGCACCGCCGGCACCAATGCGATCTGCGCTCTGCGCACTTGCCGCCCCCGCTTCGTCAGATGAGCTCATGTCCGGGGTATATGCGTTACATACTCCGGTCTGCGCAACGCACACGGCACAGCAGGATTAAGCGATTGCAGGAGCGTGGCCTTTTGAGGGCCGGATTTGCGAGCGGCTGGGGGCAATCCGCTCAATCCATCAGCGAACGCGATGCTTCTTGGCCCGATAGGGGGCGCGATAGGCGCGGCGGTCGCCGTGGTCGAGCCGTTCGCAGAACGCGCTGCGCGTTCCACTCAAACAGCCATAACGCTCCAACAGTTCAGCATCACGTGCATTCGTCGGGCCGCCGGCACGGGCATTGGCGCGCGCCGCCTCGACCTCCCAATAGGAGTCCGCGGAGACGGCCGTCGGCGCTACCAGCAAGAAGGCCGCTGTAACGAGCGCCATCGATGGGGCTGTTTTCATTCCAAACTCCTTACAGTGCATCCGTGAAAGAATGCGGGGTTCGGGCATTATCTAAGCAGCGCTGCGGGGATTGTCAGTCCCGCGGGCTCGAAAACCGACGCGAGGACGTAAACAAGATGGCTTCAATCGGAGGTGCTGGCTGCGCGCACACAGCGCCTCAAGAGATGGATACCGCGTTCAATCTGGCGCTCGTCGAGGCTGGCATAGCCCATGAGAAGGCCCACCATGTCTGGCCTCGGCGCGTTTGAATGGGGATCGAACAGGGGCGATACGGGATAGATGCCAAGCCCCATGGTGCGGGCGCGCTTTATGATTGTGTCTTCCATCGCCTGCGGCACGGTTTTCAACCAAATGACAATGTGCAATCCGGCGTCGGCGCCTTCTATGACGACCTGGTCGCCAAACTCATCTGCAAGTGCCTTGAGGAGCGTGGCGCGGCGTTGGCCATTTCTACGGCGCACGGCGCGAATGTGGCGCTCATAGACGCCGCTCTCAATGAGGCTCGCCAGCGCCTCCTGGTCGAACACCGGCGTATGCCGGTCCATCAGCTGCTTGGCGGCAGCGAACACATCGACAAGCTGGGGCGGCACGACGAGGTAGCCTATGCGCAGCGTCGGCGAGAGGGTCTTGGAGACGGTGCCGAGGTAGATAACGTTGCCAGCATCGCCTAACCCATAAAGCGGCGGGACAGGGTTGATATCGTAGCGATACTCGCTGTCGTAGTCGTCTTCGACCACGTAGGCGCTCGCGCGGCGCGCCCAGGCTAAAAGCTGATGCCGGCGGCTCATGGGCATCACCGCGCCCATGGGAAACTGGTGCGAGGGCGTCACATAGGCGAGCTGTGCCTTCGTCTTGCCGAGGCGCTCGGTATTGAGACCGCCGCTATCGACCTCGATGGAAATGGGACTCGCTCCCGTGGCAGCAAAGATCCTGCGCGCCATGGCATAGCAGGGATCTTCGATCACGAAGCGGTCGCCAGGATCCAGCAGGAGTCGTGCGCAAAGATCGAGCCCCTGCTGGGATCCATTGACGATGACGATCTGATCGAGTTCACAACGGAGCATGCGCGCGCGCCATAGATACCGTTGCAGCGCCGCGCGAAGCGGCCGCAATCCGCAGGGATGATCGTACGCCAGCGGCATGCCCCGCCGCGTGATGGCCGCGACGACAGCGCGCTTCCAGGCGAGCGTCGGAAAATCCGACGATGCGAGATCGCCGTAATGGAAATCGGCGATAATCTTGCGGGATGGCGCGCGCGCGCGAGGGGGGAAATCCGCCAGGCGCCGGCCATAGGCAGCGAGGCGTACCGGCCCCGGAGACGCCTGGGCATCGGCGCTCGGCGCCGGCTGCGCGACCGCGTAGGCAACGCGCGGGCGCGCGCCGGGGCGAATATCGATGAAACCCTCCGCTGCGAGCTGCTCGTAGGCCGCCGTCACAGTGGTCCGCGACACGGCGAGCTCAGCGGCGTGGGCGCGCGACGACGGCAACAGCCCGTCTTGTTCATACGCACCGCCGAGAATCCGATCGCGGATCGCCTCGTAGATCTGCCGGGCGCCCATGGCGGAATGCTTGCCCTTTCGCATTTCTAACTGGACCATCGTTATTCCCAGCAACTGGATGTTCTAGTTGTTCCAGTTTGCAGCTATCTCTATGGAAGGCAAGCGCAGCCAGGCGCAGCGGTGGTGAACTCTTCTGAACTCGGCGGCCGCGCTGACAACCGAGCAATGGATGTCATGTTTGCAGAGCTCGTTGAAACCGCCCCACCAGAGATTCTCGGCTCCGCGGCATCGGTGACGACCGTGCGGAAGTTCCGCTCCGCGCCGCGCCGCGTATATGCCGCCTGGACGGAGGCCGAGCTCCTTGCGCGCTGGCTGGTTCCCGAAAGCGATACCGTCACGTCCGCCATCAGCGAATGCCGGAAGGGCGGCCGCTTCCGACTATCGGCGCGGCATGCCAACGGGGAGCCGTATGTCCTAAGCGGCCGTTATGTCGAGCTCACGCAGGATCGTCTCATCGTGCTCTCGTGGTTCTACGAGGGGCCGATCGAGGCCTTGCGCAGCAAGCTTTCCATCGTCACCGCAGAGCTGCGCAGCATCGGCAGCGACACCACCGAATGCACCGTGACCCATGAGCGGATCGGATGATCGATTGCGCGGTGGCGGAGCAATGATCAAGCGCCGGCACTCACGGCAACCTCCCCAGCGGGTTGAGCCCCAACATCTTTCCCTTCCGGTGCGCTGATGCGCGAGAATAGCCCAGCGACGCGCCGACGTTCCTCTGCACTCTGCGGGATGAGATAGGCGCAAGCGACATAAATGGCGAGATTGACGGCGAGAGCGACGAGCCCGGACGTCAGCCCGTAGGCCCAGGGCAACGACATGGGCGAAAAATATTCGAGCACAATTGCCAGGGCAAAACCCACCGTCATACCGGCAATGGCCCCGACGTGATTTCCGCGCCGCCAGAAGAGGCCGAGGAATTGCGGAACCGCCAGCTGGATGACGCACTGATAGGCGAGGATCGCGATCGAAAAGAGCTTCGGCAGATCGAGACAGGCAAGCCAAGCCGAGAACAGGGTCAACAACACCATGCCGCCCTTCGCAATGACGATGAGCTGCTTGTGATCGAGTTCCCAGTAGTTGCCGATGAGGTCGTTCGCGAGCTGCGTGCCCGTCGCCTGGATATGGCCATCGATATTGCCCATGGAGGCAGCCATGACGACAACCCCGGCAAGAGCCAGCACCCAAAGACCTCCCGCTTCTTTGCTCACGATGAAAATGACCTCATCGGGCCGCTCGGCCACACCGGGAATTTGCGACCCGAGCATCCCGAACAGCAGAAGCGCAGCACCGAATGCGAGCGCGAGCGGTACAGCGAGCGCGGCAGATTTCTTGAGGCTGCGCACGCCGTCGGCCGTGTAAAGGCGCACGAAGATCGCGGGCCAGCACCAGCCTCCTATTGTGCCGGTGAGCAGCAAGCTGAAGACGAACAGCGGCCCCTCCGCTGAGCCGAGCGCAGGTATCGCGAGCATGCCGGGCTTGAGCGTGTCGAACGTGATGCCCTTCACGCTCACCATCCAATAGATCATGCCGGCGAGGACGATCGTTCCGCCCACGTAGGCGATGAGCCCCTGCGCCATGTCGGAGATGACGACGCCGCGCATACCCATCCACACCGTCCAGATCTGCCGCAGCCCGATAACCGCGACGCCGATCATGACCGCGCTGGAGAACGACAGGGTATGCAACGACATGTGCTGAAACAGGAAGCCGAGAGACAGCATCCCCATGATCAGCCACGGCAGCCCCGATACGATGCCGAGGACGGCACTGATCGGGCGCATGTGGCGCGATCCGAAGCGGAGGGCGAGGAGATCCGACTGCGTGCGGAGGTCGAAGGCCTTGCCCCACACCCAGACGGGCTTTGCCATCAGATACATCAGCACGACGGTGAGCATGGTGTAGGTGACGAAATAGAACGATAGCGCACCGACACTCGCCGCCATTCCGCCGAAGGCAGTTATGACCGCTCCGGGAAAGTAGGTATTGAGGAAGGACATCGCCTGGAAACGGGCATCGAACGAGCGCCCTCCGACCGCGTAATCGGAGAAGGTCCGATCCCTGATCCAGCTCATGGTCAGAATGGCGACGATGAACAGGAAGAACGCTGCGAGCGCACCGAAGGTAATGATCATTGATCGAAGTTCCCCTCGGCGACCTCGGCGAGGTAGGCGGCCGTAAGGCTCGTGCAGATGAAGAGCGCGACGGCAAGGAAATAGAAGATGGCAGCCGGCAATCCAAACACGCGGGTGTCTGCGGTGATCGACCAGTGCAGCGGCGGCGCCAGCGCCAGAAGTGCATCGAGAACGAACCAACAGTAGATCCACAACGGTATGCCGTTGCGGCCGTTCTGCCCGCTACCCATAGACACTCCCCCTCCCCAAACGGCGACGCTCCGGTGCGCCTCCCGTTACGCGCACCGGACCCGGCGCTCGATATGAGGCGCCGGATCTCCACTTGGTCTAGCCGCTGTTGGCGGGGAGCACTTGAATGAACGTGCTGGGGCAGGTGGAATGGCGGGCGGTGTCAAGCCGATCACACCGCGGCCCATGGTGGCGGGCCAGGAGCAATCCCAGAGCGACATACCCGTCCGCATGCGGGCGGAGCAGGGCCGATCTCGACTACACGTCGAATTCCGTCAGCCGGATAGCGGCAAGCTCAGCGGTCGAGTTCGCCGACATCTGCCGCGTCGAGGCTAAGAGGCCGCTTGCGATCCGCTAAGCTTGCAGCACGCGTTTGCGGCCGGCCAAGATCCATGTCGGCGGCTGTGCCCGGGGCGCAGCGCTCTTCTGGGCCGGTGGCGCAGCCGCAGAGGCGCTGCGTGCGCCCGGCTCGCGCCGCCTCAACGGGCTCGGATTTGCGGCAATCTCCACCCTGCTCCTTTACGCTGGCGATCTATTTCCCGGCGTCGCGTCACGTCGGGTCACCGCGAAACGGCCAGGAGGACCGCAAGAGTTGTATCGATCGCAAGTGCAGGTACCGTGGGGTGGTCGATCTCGCAACGGATTCTCGGGCTTTAGCGGAAGCAGTCCAGTGCGATTGCCGGTCATTTCCGGCCCTGCGCGATCTGCATCGCCTCAGGCATTCGCCGCAACAGCAGCATGGCGGCTACGCCAATAAACGGCCCAGGCGCAAGGATCAGGAACGACCATTGCCATCCGCCTAGAGCCGCTACCAAGTCGGGAATGATGCGGATTGCAACCACAGTCAGGGCGAAACCGAGCCCCAGCTGAAATGCGAGCGCAGTGCCAACGCTCGAAGACTCGCCCACCTCGGTCACGATAGCGGAAAACTGCGCGGAATCGCCGATCACGGTGATGCCCCAGACAATCGAAACGAGGAGGAATACCCAGATCGGGGCATCGAACGTAAAGCCGATAATCAGTGCACAGGTGCCGGAGAGGAGCATCATTCCGGCCGTCGTGAGTGTCCTTCCTACGCTGTCGGCGAGCAGCCCGCCGAGCACACAGCCCAAAACTCCTGACGCCACCACCACGAACGTGATGATCGATGCGTAGGAAATGTCGATTTGTTGATGGTTTAGCGCCGCTTGGGCAAATGCCAGAAACCACCCCCACATTGCGTACAATTCCCACATGTGGCCGAAGTACCCGATATTGGCCAACATCACGGGTCGATTACGTAGAACACGGCCGATTTGTCTCGGGTCGAAAGTGGCCCGCGCATACCGGTGCGGACCTTCCAGCGCATAGCGTCCCATCAGGAAGGCGCCGAAGAGGGTCATCGTCGACGTGGCCGCGACAACAACCTGCCAATTCAGATTGGACGTGATCGCCCGCAAAAGATGCGGAAATGCCGAGCCCAGCGTCAGCGCCCCGATTACGATGCCCAACGCCAATCCGCGGCCTTTGACGAACCACGTCGATATGACCTTGAGCGCGGGCGGATAGATGCCGGCAAGGGCAATGCCCGTTACGAAGCGGCAAGCGATCGCAGCTTCGCCCGAAGGAACAATGAGAAGGGCAAGATTAACAGCCGCTGCGACGCACGCGGAGCCCGCCATAAGCCAACGTGCCGGTACGATGTCGGGAATGTTTAAGAGGCTAGAGCCCAACGCTCCGACGACGAAGCCGATCTGCACGGCGTTTGTCAGCCATGCTGCGGCGGGGCCGTCTATTCCCCACGCCTGGCGCAATTCCGTGATGATGGCCGTGGCTGAAAACCACGTCGTCATCGACAGGACGATAGCGACGCTAAGTATTGCCAAAACCCGCCACTGGGACTCAGAAGCGGTTGCATCAGTGCGCATTAGCATCAATCGGAACTCGCCGAAGCAGAAGACCTTGGAGCGTTGAGTGGAGCGACATAGACAACGGCGGTTCCCACGAGGCATTCCTTGCCTTGGGCATCCAACACGCGCGTTTTCAGTTCACAGATCGGCTTGTCGTCCCTGACGGAGATCACTTCGACCTCGGCCGTGATCTCCTCATCGACGCCGACTGCGCTCAAAAAGCGCCAGTTGACGCCAAGAAAAACAGTTCCAGGCCCCGGCAGATCTTCGGCCACAATGGCGTTGAGGAGGCCCGATGTCACTCCACCCTGGACGATAATTTTGCCAAAGATGGAAGCCTCTGCGAGCTCGCGATCGTAATGTAACGGGTTGAAATCCCCGGTCATTTCAGAGAATCGTTGAATGTCACCCTGTGAGGTGCGCCGCGTTCTGCGTGCCACGGCACCCACAACCGGCTTGCCGTTTGGCACGCCGTCCCACGCCTGCATCGCAGCGTTGACCATACTATCCCCCAGCCGTTAGCTTAAGCGAGCGGCGACACGTCTGGACATGCGCGCTTACCAGCCGCTGCCGAAAATATTCTGGATCCGGTGATCGTGCGGGGCCCGTCGTGTGATCCACACGAAGCGATTTACACGAAGAAGTTTGCGGCGATACGTGAGCGTACGGCGGGGTAGCTTCCAGGCCGCGAGTTTCATTTCGAGCTGAAAGACGCAAATGGTGTCTTCCCTGGGCTGAGACGATTTTAACCCGGCTTGTGGCAGCCAAGGCGATTTTCATTTTTGCAGACCTGTGTTTTTATTAGCTTCGCGGTTCGTCGCCACCAGGGCCGCTGGATAGTTCGGGAGATCTCCTTGGCTCGTACCAAAGTTACATCGACGCAAAAAGATGCTCAGAGGCACGACGGGGATACATATACCGATAATGTATCGACCAGTCCACAAACAACGTTGACCAGCGGACTTGAGCAGAGCGGTAGAAGTGGGCGTGCCACTCCGGCGGCCGAACAACAGTACGAGCGCATCCAAAAAATCGCTGCTCAGCTGTTCGCTTCCAGCGGCTATCGTGCTGTAGGTGTTGCGGAAATCGGCGATGCGGTGGGATTGGGACGGGGCGCCCTCTACTATCACATCAGCAGCAAGGAAGAGCTGCTATTCAGCATCGTCGTACGGTACATTGAGGAATTGGTAATAAGCGGCAGGGAGGCGCTGGAAAACGAGCCCGATCCGCGCAAACGCATTCACCTGCTGAGCCGGCTACTCATGCAGTGTATCTTTACAAACCTGCCCGAAATGACCGTCTGTTTCCGCGAGGCGGACTGCCTGACCGGTCAACGGCATAGAATAGTTTCAGATCTGCACAAGGCCTACCAGGACATTTGGTCAGAAACCCTGCGCGAAGGCGAAAAAAAGGGAATTTTCCGGTCGCTTCCGAGTGTTGCTATCAAAGGCATCCTCGGAATGTACTTTTATAGTTTTCTCTGGCTCAAGCCGGGCGGCAAGCAATCTGCGAACGACATCGCTGACATCTTCGCCAAGATGGCACTGGCGATTGCCGAAGCCAAGGATTCCATCTGACGGCGGCGGCATAAGCCACCGCCATCGATCCCATTGGACGGCGTAGGCATCGGCATATAGTCGGCGTCGCGAAGAGCGGCGCGGCTTAGATCGAATGTCCCATGCGCATGCGCTTGGTCATCAGGTAGCGCTCGTTGTGTGGGTTCGAAGTGCCGGTGATCGAGATCCGCTCAACTACGCGTACGCCCAGGGACGTCAGCGCTTTATCTTTTGCAGGATTGTTGCAAAGCAGTCTCACCTCATTGAGACCGAGGTGGGTCAATGCTTGGGCCGCCAGCCGATAATCTCGCGCATCCACGGGCGCGCCAATCGCGATATTGGCGTCGACCGTGTCAAGCCCCTGCTCCTGCAGGGCATAGGTCTGCATCTTCTTGAACAGGCCTATGCCTCGACCTTCATGATACGGCAGATAAACGATGGCGCCCAACGATGAGGCGAGCACGATCTCGAGACATGACTGCAGTTGCTGATAGCAGTCGCAGCGGCGAGAATGGAAGATATCACCCGTCACGCAGCCGGAATGCAGCCGCACGATGGGCAACGCTCCGCCTGCGTTCGCACGGCGATGCACGAGCACCAGTAGTTGTTCTTCCTCACGCCGGCCCTGGAACGCATACGCACGAAGCTGAAACTCAGCGCCGCCGAACTCTATCGGCATCGTGGTTTCCACCACCTGGAACTCGGGCGCATCCGCAGTTCCAGCTGCCTTACCTGCCACGCGTGTTTCTGCAGAATTCATTTCTTTGCCCGTGAGGCTTTACCCGGACGATAGATAAGCCGATCGGGTCCAGGGTCCACGTAGAAGCCATCGGCGTTGGGCATTCTCACCTTCGGCAGGGATTGCGCATCCATTACCTCATTCTCACCGATGATCTTTCCGACGGAGAGAATGTAGGCGGAGAGCGCATAGACCTCATCTGCCGTCAGCGAGCCCGGCTCGTGGAAGGGCATCGTGCGCCAGATGTAGTCATAAAGCGTGGTGGCGTAGGGCCAATAGCTCTCGATCGTCTTCAATGGCTGCTTGGTTGCAAGCGAATTTGCGCCGCCCGCGAGCGGAGGAGCTCCGGTGTCGTAAATTCCCTCCAGTTTATCGCCGTGGCACATGGCGCACTTTTCGGCGTAAATCGCCGAGCCTTGCACTGCATTGCCGCTTCCGGCGGGAAGCCCTTCTCCATCGGGAAGAATGGCAAAGAACGCCGACAGCTCCGCATCGGTGACGGACGTGCCGATGTCGCTAGCGTCGCCGGCTTGCACCTGCGCGGAGAAGCCGAACAACACGGCGAGGAAAAAAACGAGAAGCGTCCTAGACGTGCACATTGGTCACGCTCCCGTCCGCGGCAACGGCCCAGCTTTGAATGGCGTTATAGTGATAGACGAAGTGCTCACCGCGCAGAGCGACGAGGTCTGAGCGCGTCGGCTGCACATATCCAGAATCTTCGATGCAGCGGCTCTGGAGGACTGCGGGCTTGCCGTCCCAATACCAGGGATAGCTGAAGCGGACCGTGCACATTGGCTCGGGGACATCATCGAGCCGCGCCGGCACCCAGTTTTTGCCGCCGTCGAGCGAGATGTCGACGGCTTGCACCCGGCCGCGACCGGTCCACGCGATCCCGCGGATCTGGTAATGTCCCGGCTTCGGCAACATCATCTCGCCCGATGGGAATGTGATGACCGATTTTGCATCCATCGCGTAATAGAACTGGCGCGCGCGACCATCAGGCATAAGGCCGGTATAGCGCCCCGTCTCTTCGCGCGTCATGAAGGGGCGGTCGCTGACTTGCAAGCGGCGCAGCCACTTGATCATCATGTTCCCCTCGTAACCGGGGAGCACCAAGCGCAGCGGATATCCCTGCTCGGGACGGAGCGCTTCTCCGTTCTGACCATATGCGATCAGGCCATCCGACAGCATTTTGTCGAGTGGGATGCTCCGGGTCATGACGGCCGCGTCAGCACCTTCGCCGAGAACCCAAGATGCGTTGTCTTTTAGACCAACATGACGCGCGAATGTTGCGAATGGAACGCCTGTCCATTCGGATGTGCTGAGCAACCCGTGCGTGACTTGGACGTTCTTACCCTTCGGCTTTGACCACTCATCGAGCGTGTTCCCCGAGCACTCGATGAAATACTTTCGCGTGATCGAGGGGAGCCGCTTGATATCAGCGACGGAGAACTTCTTCGGCTCGTCCACAAGGCCATGCACGTAGAGGTAATGCATAGCCGGGTCGATAGCCGGGATACCGCCGTGGTGGCGCTCGTAGTGCAGGCCCGAGGGCGTCAAATTTCCGATGGTGTCTGCGAGCGGCGTAAATGACCAGGAGGTCATGTCGTTGGGATTATCCGCGCGCATGCGCACCGCGGTCTCGAACTGCGAGCGCGTGCCGTATCCCCCATCTTCGAGCAGGGGGCGGCCCATGACTTTGGTGGCATCATCAGGAACGTCGTAGAGAACCGCGCCTGGCGGAGCCTTCGCCGGTGTCGCGGCGGCCAGTTGCCCGGGCATCGCGGTGATGGCTGCGGCGGATAACAACAGGCGACGGCGCGCAACGTCGACGTCGGGTTTCATGCCCTCTTTGCAGGGGCATTCTTCAACTTCTTCCTGAGCGCGCGCTGCTGTTTCACTACCTTGCGACACTGCTCGCTCCCGCTATGTATTTGACTGCGTGCTGAGACGGGCCCGTCCTACCGAAGCAAGGCGAGCCCCCTCAGCGTCTCTGGCCCGCTGAACCAGCTCAACCCGGCAGCTTGGCCGCCAAAACTTCGACCGACTCGATCTTAGGAGCGGCGCTGAGCAGCTCGCCGGCATGGGCCATCAGAGCGGCGGCTATCTCTCCGTTGAGATGAAGCTGGCGCCCCTCTTCCGTGGCGAAGGCATCAAAGATTCCGAAATCGCCGTGGCCGAACTTCAGTGCGAACCAAACCGGCGTCTCAGTCTCACGTTCCGCTGCGGGAAGCGCACCTTTCAGGAAGTTCTCCAGCGCTTCTTCCTGGCCTTCTTTCGCTACGAGCCTGACATACAGTCCACACTTTGCCATCTGCGAAATCCTTTTTAATAGAAACGTTCGACCATCGTGCCGAGCAATGCCGTCGTCAGAAACGGAGGACACTCATCTTCCTAGCGCCGGCAGTTCGTTGTGCGGATACGGTCGAGCGGAGCGCTAAGCTCCGCTCGACACGTTCCTAACCACTAGCCAGCGGCGGAGATTTTCGCGTCAGCGAAAGGCGACGGGAGAGTCCGATCCGCTACGCTTTCTTTGCCCGCATAGGCTCCGCGGTAGGCCGCGGCCGGATGTGAGCTCTCGACCATGCCATCGGCAGTGCCGATCATCTTGCGGCGGAACGTGCCCGGCTTGTAGTGATCCTGGGCGCGGCCACGCTTGCGCAGCTCCGGCACGACGAAATCGATGAAGTCGGTTACAGAACCAGGCGTCACTGCATACGCGAGGTTGAAGCCGTCGACGCCACCCTCATCGACCCAACGCTCGAGCTCGTCGGCGACCTTCTGAGGTCCACCGACCAGGACGGGGCCGAGACCGCCGATGCAGCGCTCGCGGATAACGTCGCGAACCGTCCACTTCTTCGCGTCGGTACCGTGCGTGAGAGATTCCAGTGTCGTACGAAGGCTGTCGTTGGCCATCGCCTGCAGCGGTTCGTTGGGATCGAGCTTCGAGAAGTCGATACCCGTCCAGCCACCATAGAGAGCCAGCATGCCCTCAGGGTTGGCGTAAGACAGGTACTCCTGATACTTGCGCTCGGCCGCTTCGTCGGAATCACCCGTGATGACCGTCAGAAGCATGAAGATCTTGATCGAGTCGCGGGCGCGGCCCTGTGCTTCCGCCTGGTTGCGGATGTCGTCGGTGATGGCGCGCGCCTGCTCAACGCTCGTGGTGAGGATGAACATGCCTTCGGCGTGACGCGACGCAAACTGCCGACCCCTGCCGGACGCGCCAGCCTGGAAGATCACCGGCGTGCGCTGCGGAGACGGTTCGCAGAGATGGAAGCCGGGAACCTTGTAATATTTTCCGTCGTGCTTGATCGGATGGACCTTGCTGCCATCCGTAAAGACGCCGCTGACCTTGTCGCGCTTTACCGCGCCGTCTTCCCACGAGCCTTCCCAAAGCTTGTACATGACTTCCATGTACTCATCGGCCATGTCGTAGCGCTCGTCGTGGGCGAGCTGCTTGTCCATGCCGATGTTGAGCGCGGCGCTATTGAGGTAGGACGACACGACGTTCCAGGCGACGCGGCCCTTGGTGAGGTGGTCCAACGTGGAAAGGCGGCGAGCCAAAAGGTAGGGCTGCTCGAATGTCAGCGCGGCAGTGACACCGAAGCCAACGTTCTTCGTGACGGCCGCCATCGCCGAGATTGCGCCGAAGGGATCGTTGACAGGCACCTGATCGGCATCACGCAGGGCCATTTCAGCAGAGCCGCGATAGACATCATAAACGCCGACGACGTCCGCGATGAACAAACAGTCGAAACAGCCACGCTCCAATTCAATGGCCAGGTTCGTCCAGTAGTCGAGATCATTGTATTTCGACGCCTGGCTGGAAGGATGACGCCACGTACCCGCGGACTGATGGCTCACGCAGGTCATGTCGAAGGCGTTTAGGACGATTCTTTTCTTCATCGCGTTTCCTCTTTTCATTCATTGAGGCAGCTCGTTTCCGACTGCCCCGCCATCGAGAGCGGTTCCAACCCGTTGCAATGCAATGCGCCCGCGGATCGTCGCGAACGTCAGCGACGCGCACCGTGCGGGTTGGATGGCTGCCGCACGCCGCAGGTTCGCCGAGGCGTCCTTGTTTTTGTACCGACCGATCCATATAACGCAGAGAGAAAAATAATTGCAAGCGTTTTGCTGGAAATATTCTTGCTATTGGAAGATTGGTGAGTAGCGCTTCGCGCTGGAATGGAGCGCGCTCACCGCGTCATCTGAAAAGAAGAGAAAAAAATGGCCTGCGGCCGAAAATGGGCTGCAGGCCGATAGGTATTGGCTGACTGTTTGACCGTTATCCACTCAGGTGAGCATCATCTACGCAGCCATGCCATCGGAAACCGTGGCGAGCAGGGCTCTGGCCGTAGCGCAATCGATCTCCATCTGCCGGACGAGCGCGTCGATGCCGTCGAACACCATTTCCTGGCGTTGGTAGGCGACGAATTCCACACGCACGAAGGACCCGTAGATAACCTTAGAGAAATCGAGGATATGCACTTCGAGCAGCGGGGCGCCGTTGTCGAACTGCGGACGTGTGCCGTAGCTCGCGACGCCGTTCAGCACTTGCCCGTCTAGATGGACGCGCACGGCATAGATTCCGAGAGCAAGGCTTACCTCGTGGGCGAAGGGAACGTTGGCCGTAGGGAATCCCAACTCGCGTCCGCGTTTGTATCCGTGAACGACGGGGCCGGTCACAGACCAATATCTTCCCAGAAGAGCCGCGGCAGTCTGGACATCGCCGGAGCCGAGGGCGGCAGAAATCCTTCGGCCAGATGGAACACCGTGGTCGCTTCCAACGAATATCGCTGGCAGGATCTCGACGGGCACGCTGTCTTGCTGTGCCCGCGCGGCGATATGGTTGGCCTTTCCGAACCCGCCCGGCCCGAACCTGAAGTTCGCGCTCATCGTGATCGACTTAGGCTCGAACTCCCTTACCAGCTCGCACAGCGCCGGGGCATCCAGCCAGCTCGCGTATTGGTCGAAGCCAAACGCAACCACTTCAACTCCGGCCTCGCGGAGCAGACGAACCCGTTCACTCTTATCGTGAACTGGAGGCGCTGAGCTCCCCTCGGTTGCGTCATCGAACAGGACGGCCACCACCGGCTCGCCTTCACCGCTCACCTTTTCTGCTGCCCGCCTCAGGAGGGCGCGATGGCCCAGGTGGACGCCATCGAAGCTGCTTAGGACGAGGTGCCCTCCCTTGAGATGGCTGGCGTTGGCTTTCAGGTCGCGAAACTGCCAAGCCATCGCAGCCGTCATGGCTGCAACTTGGCGAACATCGGGCTCAAACGCGATCATTGTCATGTGCCGCACCGCTCAAAGCTGTTCAATCAGGCCGTAGCGCGCATTGTAATAAACTAGAGGCGCACGGCGCTCGAAGCCGGTTCCGATCACCCTACCCACGAACAGCGTGTGCGTGCCAATGGGGATCTTCTTATAGACCTCGCACTCGAGGTGAGCGGCTGCGTTGGCAAGAAGAGGAATCCCACGCTCGCTAAGCCTGTAGGCTGCCGCCTCGAACTGATTGTCACTTTTGGTCGCGAAGTGTTCCGCCACGCTCTTTTGATCTTCGGAGAGCACGTTGATTGCGAACGCATCCTTCTGGTCGATATGCGGATGCGTCCTAGCGGACTGATTAACGGCAATCAGCACTGTCGGAGGGTCAGCGCAAACACTGCACACGGCGGTGGCCGTGAACCCGTGCAGCTTACCGCTTCCTTCCGTGGTGATGACAGTCACAGCGCCTGCAAGCTGGCGCATAACCGAACGAAACGCGTCGGCATCGACGTTAGGGTGGGACGGCGTGGATCCGTTAGCGCTTGCTGAATTCCAAGACATTGCAGTTTCCGTTTCCCCCATGTTCCCTGATGTTGGGTGAGTGTTTTTTAGTTGAGTGTTTCTTGGCCGATTACGGACAGTCCATAGCCCTCGATCCCGACGAGGGTCTGTTCGCGCCTCGAGAGCATGATCATATCGCGGACGCCGATATCGACTAGGATTTGCGCACCGATTCCGTATTCGCGAAGCTGCGGATCGGGCCGGGAATGAGGGCTGCTGCTCTGCACGCGCCGAGATAGCGCTGCCGGACGATTGTCATTCACAAGAACGATTGCGCCCCGGCCCCGACGCAGAATCTTGAACATGGCGTCGTGCAGCCCTTCGCCCTCTCGCGCGAGTAAAACATCGCTGACGAAATCCGAACGGTGCAGGCAGACCAGTACCGGTCCCGGCTCGGCGTCCTCGACGCGGGAGTCGACCTCGCCTTTGATCAGGACCACGTGCTCACCACCATCAACGGTGTCGCGGTAAACCATCATGCGCCATTCACCGAAGCTCGGGTGGTGGATCCACGACCACGCGACCTGCTTGACCAAGCGCTCATTGCGGAGCCGGTAGGCGATGAGATCTGCGATCGTGCCGAGCTTCATGTGATGCTGGCGGGCAAATTTCAGAAGATCCGGCAGACGCGCCATAGAGCCGTCTTCGTTCATCACCTCGCAGATCACACCCGAGGGGTTGAGGCCCGCAATGCGCGACACATCAACGGCAGCCTCGGTATGGCCGGCTCGCACGAGGACGCCACCTTCACGGGCGATCAACGGAAAGATGTGACCGGGTGTGACGATATCTTCAGGCTTGCTCTCGGGATTGATCGCGACCGCAATTGTGCGCGCCCTATCGGCCGCCGAAATTCCGGTCGTCACTCCCTTCCGCGCCTCGATGGAGAGCGTAAAGGCCGTCTGGAGTCCGGTGTCTACGCTCTGCGCCATGGCGCTGAGCTTGAGGTGCGTGACCCGCTGCGGTGTCAACGCGAGACAGATGAGGCCCCGCGCATAGCGAGCCATGAAGTTTACGTTTTCGCGGGTCGCGAATTGCGCAGGTACGACTATGTCACCCTCATTCTCTCGACCTTCGTCGTCTACGAGAATGAAGCAGCGCCCTGCCCGCGCTTCCTCGATAATTTCCTCAGCCGAGCTGATTTCGTCTGCGATTGGGTGCTTGGCCATGAAGTTCATGACTTTCTTTCCTCACCTGACAGGGCCTTCTGCGTGCGCCCTTGTCATCTTGCACTCTGTCGTCCGTCAATCAGTCATCTGATATTGTGATCCCTGTTGCTGCGCACTATACGATCGTGAACTTACCCATTGGGTCGGCGCGCTCCAACTCACGCACAAGAGGAATGACGCGTTCGCCGAAGAACTTCGTTTCCTCGTGGAAGTGAAGGAAGCAGCAGAGAACGAGGTCCACGCCGATCTTGCGCAGGTTGACGATGCGCTCGGCGATCTGCTCGGGGGTTCCGATCAGGTTTGTCCTGAAGCCGTCATTGTACTGGACCAAATCCCGGCTCGTGGAATTCACCCACATGCCGACCTTGTCCTTTGTGGACTGGCCGGCTTCCTTCACGGCTTCCTTGAACTGTTCTACGGCGGCAATATCCGCGCCGGCTATGATACGCTCGTACTCGGCCTGCGCTTCCGCCTCCGTCTCCCGCGCGATGACAAAGGCAGTGGCACCGAAACGGACCCGACGCCCTCGCTCGGCCGCGAGATTTGCAACGTTGTCGATTTGAAGCTGGTGCTGCTCGGGCGTGCCGCCGTTCATCAGGTACCAGTCACATACGGCAGCAGCCATGCGCTGCGCGGCTGTCGAATTCCCGCCTTGAAAAATTTCCGGCGTCGCACGGTCCGGCAGCGCGAGCGGCTTCGGCTTCACCGTGTAATCGCTGATCTGCCAATACTTGCCGCCGTAACTAAAGTTATCCTCCGTCCATACGCCGCGCAGGATGTCGACAAACTCCGTTGAGCGCACGTAGCGTTCGTCGTGCTCCCCCCACGGCACACCAAGCGCCTCGAATTCCTTGCGGAACCAGCCACTGTTGATCATGATCGACCATCTTCCGTCGAATATCTGATCTGCGGTGGCACCGTGCTTCGCTACGACGCCGGGATGAAATATGCCTGGAAGGATACCGCTAATGATGTTCATGCGCGTCGTATTCGCCAGCAGCGCGGCAGAGAAGATCAGCGAGTCGTGCTGGAATTCGGCGCCATAGTTGCCCATGAATCGCACTTGCGTGAGCGCGTATTCGAAGCCGGCAGCTTCGGCTATTCGCACCAGCTTGATATTATAATCGAGTCCCCAATCCGTCCTTTGCGGAACCTTACTCACGACGGAACCGCCACTGACATTGGAAATCCAGTGAGCGAACTTCATCGGCTGTTTGCGACCATGTTTAACCATGAGGGTGCAATTCCAGACCTCTGCTATGGGATGGGGGTCTCCCCCTAGTGATGCACACCTTCGACGACCGGCACGCGAACAGGCGTAAATGCAGCCACCACCTCATCAGCAACACGCTCAACGCGGCTGGCGAGGGATGGGCTCGACACGCGACCGTCCATTATTTCCTCGCTTTGGCCGAACAGCCCGGTGGTCATCGTATGCATCGAGAAAAAGCTCATGAGGGGGCGCAATTGATGCTCGATCACTAGCCCATGCAGCGCCGAGCCACCCGTTGCACACAGAACTGCCTTGCGATCACGCATAGCGTCCCGGTCGACAAGGTCGAAAAAATGCTTCAGGATGCCTGTGTAAGTTGCGCGGTAGACGGGCGTCCCCACGATAAGGAGATCGGCCCGCTCGGTGATACGTAGGAGCTCCTCTCCACGCACGGTGATGTCTGGCCGCGTGAGGCCGCTCATGAACTCGTGCCCCACATCCGCCAACGTGATCGAATAGGTGGTGAACTGCATTCTCGCGGCCACTGCGTCGGCGACCGCGTTGAGGAGGACGCCCGTGCGCGATGGCTTTGTCGGGCTGCCATTAATAACCACCAGAGTCCGCATTGAGCCGTTCCCTATTGACCCCTTGGCCACTTTTTTTATCGTCGATAGATTGTATCGATCGGTCCATCATGGCTCCAATTTATGATGGATGCAAGCGTCGATTTTGCACATTGAAACTTGCAGAACTGCTCTTTTGTTGAATTAACGCACGGGATAACCTCTTATTTGGCTACGCAAAAAAGATGACCCGAGAGACAGCTCTCGGGTCAAGTCTGGGAGTTAACTGCGCGTACGTTTGGCTCAGAAGTTTATGAAGGCGCCGAACACAACGGTCTGCATCGGCTTGGTGTCGACACCGGGCACGTGAACTTCGTGATCACGGTAGCGGAGCCAGACCGACATCGCAGCGGCATCGATTTCCTGAACGGCGCCTACACCCCAGAAGGTCGCGTAGGAGCCATCAATGACCCTCGACGTGTCGTCGGTAACGTCTGCTGGAGTGCCTCCGTCGTTCACGACATTCGCGCCATTGGTTCCGCGCAGATACTCGCCATACGGAATGGTGGCGCCGATCGACGTGAGATTGAGGCGAACACCGGTCTTGGCGTAGTAGGTATCCGTCGCCGGATTGTTCAGCGGATTGGCGGTCTGGTCGAGGTGTCCCCAACCGCCGATGGCGAACCAGCCTGACGGCATATGCTGTAGATAAAGTCCGGCCTGGGTGTACTCGAGCTTTCCGCCCAGCGGAGCGCCAAGAGACTCGTCGGTGGTTTCACCGTAGGTCACGATGCTGGCGACTTTGACGTCTCCAAGCGTATTGGCATAGCGGCCCGCGACGGCCCAAGCGTCGTCCTCACCCCAAGAAGCCGACATTGAGAAACCGCCGAATGCGGGAGAATCATAGCGCACGTTGTTACGAGGCAGTCCATCGCAGTCACCGGGACCACCACCCCAGCCGCGGCACGAAACGGCATTGCCCCAGGTGAGCGAGTCGCCGGCCGCGAAGTTACCGCGCACGTTGAAACCGAACACATCGTATGCCACCCAGTACGCGGCCGCGAGGGTGCCCGAGCTGTCGAGCGAGACGATTGCGTTGTCGTCCGAGGGCGACTGCAATCCGACGCTGAGCTTGCCGAGCCGCTCGCTCTTCAGGAACCAATAGGAGTAGAGAACCTGCGTCGCGTTCGGAGTTCCCGCGAGGGCTGCGGGACCGTGAGGTGTATTCTGGTTCGTCGTGTACACGTCGCTAGTGACGGCTTCGATGTGCAGAACGAAGCCCGCAGATACGTCCGGTGTAATCTGCGCCTTGCCGACGAAATTAAAGTTGCTCGCGAAGGCTGTGCCGAGGCCGGTGACATAGACGTTCGATTCGACGCCGTCGTCCCAGTACATTATCTGCTCGGCGACCCAGCCGGAGACCGTCAGCGATACCTTGCGATTACCCTTCCGCGCGGCAGTCTCTTCGAGTTCAGCCACACGCTCTTCGAGATCAGCACAGCAGCTGCCATTGAAATCGGCCGCAGCGGCTGGAAGCACAAACGCACACGACATCGCGCTGGCTAGCAACGCTATTCGGCCCTTACCCATTCGAATCATAGTGTTCCCCATCGAGTCGGTTTTGCTTGCGGGAAGCTATACTGACCATTCGGTACACGCATAGTGCGAAACTGCACCGCCGCTACACATTTTTTCCACTGGTTATGACCAGGCCCGCATTCTTGCTGCGTAGCTGCCTGTGGTGGTTAGGGCGAAGCGCCCGGCGCGTTGCCTGACCCGCACCGGGCGCCCGCAGCGTGGCTTGAGCAGGAGGTAGGCACTCAAGCTACGTCATCCCACTCCCCGGGTGTCTTTTGGCCCGCCCACAGATAGGGCTCTTGGAGACCGATTCCGAACACCAACGGGATCACGAGCGACCAGTTCACGCCCATGTACGCATACGTCAGAAGCTCCTCCATGCTGCCGAAGACGGGACCGACAAGCTTGAAGAGCAGACTGGCCACGACCACGTCCAGCACCAGGTAGAAGGCGCACGCGAGCAGCCCACCCCAAGGCATCCGGATCATCGAGAACGGCCAATTATGCGTAATGATCGGCATCGCATAGTTGATTGACGTCGCCGTGAAGAAGCACAGCAGCCAGAAGCTATCGTCGGTGAAGTGCCCCATCGACCAGAACGACGAGATGGGGGACTTGTCGAACTCCCAAAGTCCAACCGCGGCGGAGATCTGGAAGCACAGTGCGGCCATAGCGAAGAGCGTCGCCATCATGACCACCGCACGGCCCGGCTGCTGCAGACCGCGCGTCAGATAGGAGAGCGTACCGGTGCCCAGACCGACGAGCAGGAACGGGAACCACCACGCCGGCACCCACTTCACGGCCGAGTGCGTGATGAGGTACGTGAGACCAGTGAACAAGATCAGGTAGATGAAAAACTGCCGCCTAGGAGGCAGCTTTGCCGCTAGGAATCCGCCGCCGGCGAAACAGAAGAAGGCGAGCAGGAACCAAGTCGTACCCACCAGCGGAAAGATGCCGTCCGCGCCTGGGCCGATGAGGAAGATGAGCTTCGCGCTCCACCATCCCAAGATCCACGACGCCGCAACGACGAGGATGCCGCGCGTTGTGGTGTTTTGAATTCCATTGAACGGCCAGAATCCGCACACAACGAAGAAGCAGGCCCACCAGGCCGAAAAGATCTGCCAGCTCACGTTGTCGAGCCAGAAGGATTTGGCGATCTCTTCACCCTGCCAGGGGCCGATGGGATTGCTGATCACCCAAAGATTGACGAGGTAGCAGGAGACGATTGAGAGGCCGTAGATCCAGAGAAAACCCTTTACGGCCTCGCTGACTCTAAGCGGCGATACTGAAGGCGCTATTATTGTCGTTGTTGTCATTTCCCCCCCCTTACGGGTTTTGCTGTTTTAAATTTTCGAACCCCGCATTTCTTGAACACTTGCGCGCTAGAACGTTAATGTACCGAAAGGTCACTTCCTGGTGTATCGAGCGGTACAGCAAGCTCAAAAGGAAAGCAAGCGCTCTCAATCTCTGCCGATAAAAAACACAAAATTGCTGCGTTGCGGTGCGTTCGGCAGCACACGAAAGGGCGCCGTTCGGCCTTGGCTGACGTCCATCCCCAACCTAGAAAAACGACGTCATTTCCTGCCGTTACAGAAGCAATGTTCGCCATTTGAGTCGGTTGGAAACAGCAAGGCGATCCCCGTCCTCAAGGGCCTGCCTCCGGGCCGCAACGGTGATGCGCTGCGGAATTTGCCCCAACCCTCACTGCAAACCATGCTGGGAATGTCGAATCTGACAGCGTGCTAGATGGAAACAATGAAGATGCCGCATCCGCCGCTATTCGACGGTTCGTTTGCATTTCTCCTGTGCGGCCCAGCCGGGGCGCCCGGTAACGGTAACCATCTTCAAACTGCTCCACAGGGCGCTGTGTGCAGCGCACAGAATGAATTGGCAGCTGAGCGCAACATCGTTGGAGCGCGGCGAGGAGCGTCGCTTGCTCGATGGGCTCGCGGACGAAATCCCATGCAGAGGTGCGGGCACGGGAAGTCCGCGTCCGCACACCCTATAGCTTTGCGCTACTTGGCTCTCGGCGCACGCACCTGCGCCGCAATGTTCGTCGGTTATCGCGGAGACTGGAAGCTCGCCTCGAGCTTGAAAATGAGGATTGATCACAATCATGGCACGGCGAGAAGGACGCCTCGATGGGCATCACTCGCCGTGGGAACGCGCACTATGTGCGATCGTACAAACCGTCGCCACCGAGGATTGACAATGCTGCCATAACCGATCGCCTCTGGTTTCACGCTCCCTCGGAAAAGGCCATGCGCAGTCGCGCAGCACGGGGCACAACCGTAACGGTCGTTCCGCTAGCGCGATTTATCTGGGGCAGGTCGGAGGCGTCGCCACTGAGGCTCGGTAGTACCGGGGCGGGATTCTGGCGGAGCCGGAGGGATTCGAACCCTCGATACGCCTTTAAAAGCGTATAACGGTTTAGCAAACCGCCGCCTTCAGCCACTCGGCCACAGCTCCACAGGAGACGCCCTAATAGAGGCGAGGTGACAGGATTGCAAGCCGTGCTTGCGCCCCGCCCCCGCTATCCTTGATCTACGCCCGCTTCACCTCACCCCCGGGCGGATACGTCTTGACGCACTTTGCTTCGGGGCCCATCGTTCCGATGCCGCAATCACGGGACCGGCCAAGAAGATAAGCTCGAAAAAGGGGTGAACTCATGCGGGTGCGGTTGCTTGCCGTTCTCGTGCCGGGTGCACTTTTCACCCTGGCCGCAGGTGCAGCGGCGCAGGAATTCTGTGTCAGTTGCTCGGGTCCAGAGGCGAATTATCGCTGCCTCATCGGCGGCGAGGCGCCGGCCTCTGCTCGCTCGTCGCGGGGACAGTTCCTGTGCATTACCGAGCTTGCCAAGGCTGGCGGCCATGCGAGTTGCAGCGCCACGCGCGGCCAGGCGACGCCCTGCCCCGGAGAGACCCGCACAGTGATGTTCTCGCTGGCGGATCCGGGGGACGTTGCGGGGGGCGTAGCGGCGCCAAATTTGTCGCCGACGGGGTCTAACCGGGCGCCCGAGGCTACTACGCTGCCACCACCCGCGTTGGATCACACGTCCGCGGATGCTGCGCCGCTCGCTGCGGAGGATGCAGCTGCCGCCGAAGAAAAGAAAAGCGTCGTCGAGACCATTGCCAGCAAGACGGGGAAAGCGGTCAGCGACACCGGCAGGGCCGTGGGGAAGGCAATGAAGAAGTCGTGGGACTGCGTCGCGTCGCTATTCGGCAGCTGCTGAGCGATGGCCAGCGCGCCGTCGCCCTGCTAGCCGACAAGAGCATAGCCAAGCATAGCCAAGCGCGTGCTACCAAAGCGAGAGCGCAGCACATCACGCGTTATCAGCACGGACAGAACTATTGCCGTGCAATCCACTCGCGAGCAAGACGCTGTGCGCGGGAGACTTCGACCTTCGACATCTCACGAGAAATCTCGAAGCGATAGCGCCGCGCATCTTCATTGCCCCGCATGGCGGCAAGATTGAACCACTTGTGCGCCTCTACAAGATCAAGTTCCACATCCCGGCCTACGCAATACATAAGGCCGAGTTGGAAGAGAGCATCCGGCGCGGAGCCGTAATCTGTGCTCTCTTCAAGTCCGATTGATCCTAGCTCAAGCCGTGCCATTTTCTTTTTGCCCCGTACACCCAACCATTGCGGACACTGCCGCTCGGGAAACCATGGGGAAGGATGTCATCGAGGCTATGAAAACTGGTAAATCGATTGGGCGCGATAAATGAACGTGTTGTCGAGAATGCGCATCAATTCGGCGCAATCGGCTCGCTTCAGCGCAAACTGTAATTGCGCCTTCATGTTCATGGTTACCGGCGGCTAACCATACCTTGAAGAAGCGCGAGCCAAGCTTGTCCCGGCGCGCCCGCCGGTCGGTTGAGCCCTTTCCATGCGGCCTCGAATGGAGGCGCTAGACGGTGAGCACGATGGAGCCTGTGGTGCGGCGGCCTTCCAGGTCGCGGTGCGCCTGTGCTGCATCCCGCAGCGGGTAGGTACGGCTCGCGCCGACCTTGATCGCGCCCTTACCGATCATGTCGAACAACTCGGCGGCATTCGCGATGAGATCATCACGGCGCGCGACATACGTCATCAGTGTCGGACGCGTGGCGAATAGAGATCCCTTCGCGGACAGGATCTGCATGTCGAAAGGCGGGACCGGTCCCGACGCATTGCCGAAACTCACCCAAAGGCCCTTCGGCTTCAGGCAGTCGAGCGAAGTGGGAAATGTATCCTTGCCGACGCCGTCGTAGACGACATCGCAACCGGCCCCACCGGTAATCTCGCGCACGCGCGCGACATAATCCTCCCGCCCGTAGTCGATGACATGCGAGCACCCCGCCTCACGGGCGAGCTCGGCTTTTTCCGGCGAGCCGACGGTACCGATCATGGTCGCGCCCAGCGCCTTGGCCCACTGACACACGATGAGCCCCACGCCGCCCGCGGCTGCATGGTACAGCAGCGTCGTCTCAGGGCCGACCCGATAGGTTTCGCGCAGGAGATAGCGCGCCGTCATGCCCTGCAGCATCACGGAGGCTGCAGTGACGAAATCGATATTGTCCGGCAGCTTAACGAGCCGGTCCGCCGCAATGAGCCGCTCCTCGGCATAGCCGCCGAGGACGCCCGCGTAGGCGACCCGATCGCCGGCGGCGAGATCCGCCACGCCCGGCCCTACCGCCTCCACCGTGCCCGCCCCTTCCATGCCGATGATGGCCGGAAAGCCAGAGAGCGGATAAAGACCGCTGCGGTGGTAGACGTCGATGTAATTGAGGCCCACGGCCGCCTGGCGGAGGCGCACCTCACCGGGGCCGGGCACGCCGACCTCGACCGCCTCCCACGAAAAAACCTCAGGTCCACCCGTGGAGTGGATGCGAATTGCGTGCGCCATGTTCGGGCCTTTCGTAGCTGCGGGCGCCCTTTCGCCTTGACGCGGCCATGGAGGCCTTCTACGGGCTTTAACCGCGCGCCGACAAGGGACCGAGAATGACTCTCTACCGACGCCGGAGGTTTCCGGTTCTGCTCTTAATATTTGCCCCCATCGCGCCCGTCGGCTGTACCGGTCCCAATGTCACCACCGGAGCGAGCTCAGGGCTTACGTGCGTCGATGATTCGAGCGACTGCGTCGCCAAGCGCCAACGCACGCTAAAGTACCTAGTGGACGATCAGGATCGCGGCTGGGTGAAAGCCCATGCTCCGGCGGAGGCCTACGCATCGGGCGTGCGTCTCTTCGCTCTCAAGAGCAAAAAGAAAGATCTCAGCTGCGATGAGCTTGCCCACGGCAAGAACGAAGCCGACCGGGCACCCGGCGTGCTGCGCAGCGCCAATAACCTCACGCCGGCGCAAGTCTCGCGGGGCATGATGCTGGCGACGGAGGTTTCGCGCGAGCTGGGTGCAGAGATGAAGCGCCGCTGCCGGCGGGGTTGAGTTGCCATGCGGCATGACCACATGTCCCTCACCTGTAAAGCGACGAACCGTCACTTGCCGCTGCGATCACCCGGCCTACAGCGTCCGTCTCCGCTAGCGAGAATCATTCAATGACCGAAAGCCTCGTCGAGACGATCGTCTCCTTCGTCCGACAGGGGGAGAGCTGGGCAATCCCGATCGCCTTTCTCGTGGCATTCGGCGAATCGCTCTGTTTTCTGTCGATCATTTGGCCGGGCTGGGCAATTCTCACCGCACTTGCGTTTCTGCTCGCGGCGAGCGGCATCGGTTCTACGATCCTATTGCTGACGGTGCTCGCGGCGGGCCTCGGCGGCGTGGCGGGCTACACGATTTCCTACTGGGTGGGGTACTACTTCAAGGACAGCATCGGGAACGTGTGGCCATTCACGTCACATCCAACGCTTATCCCACGGGGCGAAGCCTTCTTTGAACAGCACGGCCTATGGAGCGTATTCCTCGGCCACTTCATTGGCCCCGTGCGTGCGGTCATCCCGGTTGTCGCCGGCATGTTCGCGATGCCGCAGGTGCCGTTCCAGGTCGCGAACGTCGCGAGCGCTTTCATCTGGGCCGTGTGGGTGATCCTGTGGCCCGTTCTATTTGTCGCCTATCAGGAGCCAATCTTCGCTTTCATGCGCGACTATGAGCTGGTGATCGCGTTTCTGATGCTCGCTATTGCCTTCGCCGGATCGATCGCGCTGCCGATGCTCGTCGTGCCGATGATGGTGCTGTTCGCGTTCGTCGGCGCGGTGCACCTCTATGCCGGGGGCTCGTTCTGGTGGATCTTTCTTGCAGGTGCCGCAGGCGCGTTCTGCGGCGATCTCTTCTTCTACCGCGAAGGCCAGCGCTCCGGGGGTGACTTCTCCGACGCGTGGTATGTCAACAATGGCGGCAGGGATATGCCGGGTGCGCGCGACATTGTGCGGAAGCAGGGTTTCATCAGCGTAATCACGAGCAAGGCACTCGGGATGCGCCGGGCGCTGGTGCCGATTGCGGCGGGCGTGGAGAAGATGCCGGTTGGCGCGTTCGCCGTTGCGAGCGCCGTAGCGTCGCTGCTTTGGGCGGGCGTTCTTCTGGCCCCGGGGCTGATTGTTCGTGCTGCTTCGGGATAAGACCTGCGGCTTAGAAAGGGCGGCGCTAGCGGACGGCGTCCTTCGTTATCACAGCGTAGATTGCATAGCCGCGGTAGAGCTGCACACGGCGCACGCGGTATCCCGGCAGGGCGGCGACGCGATCCAACTCGGCTGTGAGACCGTCGCGCGGCGTCACGGAGAAACGCGAGAGCCAGCCTCGCAGTGCGCGCTTGAACCTGAGCGGCAAACGGGCCTGGTCGCCGAAGTCGACGATCAGCAGCCGCCCGCCGGGCGCCAAGGCATCGAGTGCTTGCTGGAGCGCTTCATACCATGGCGGAATCATGGAGAGCGCGTAGGAAATGAAAATGCGGTCGAACCTGTCGACGCCGAAAAGCTGCGCGGCGGAGAAATTCGTTGCGTCGCCGGGCGCAATGGTAACCCGCTCGGTCAACCTGGCACGTGCAATTGATCCGCGCGCCGTTTCCAGCATCGCAGCGGAAATATCGAAGCCGTAAAAGTGGGCCCCGGGATAACGGCGTGCCGCCGCGATGAGGTTACGCCCCGTACCGCACGCAATCTCCAGCACGCGGCCCTGAGGTGGCGGCGCCAGCTCTGCAATCAGGCGATCACGCCCCAGCAGATAGTACTTGCGCGTCGCATCATAGACGTACCGCTGGTAGCGGTAGATCGCGTCCATGTGTGCGGCCGCCGACGCGGCGGGAGAGTGATCCACGCGCATATCCTCACGCGCTGAGCGTATAGAGATGGAAGCCGCCGTAGATCGAAGAGCGGTCGCGTTCGGTCAACTCGCGGCAGCGTGCGGCGTCGTACGCGAAGCGCGATAGAATGGCATCCGGCACGCGGCCCGGCAGGATCGTCTCCTCCCCGGCCGTACGGAAGATGACCCGGGCGCCGGGACGCGCGGTGCGCACGATCTCGCTCCACAGGGCGACGAGCTGTGCATCCGTCATCCAGTCCTGGGCATCGAGCAGCACATAGGCGTCCAGCGAGCCAGCGGGCCGGCTCGCCAGGTGCTCGGTGAAGGACGCATGCACCACGTTCATATAGCCGGTCCGGCGGCGCAGCTTCTCGAAAGCCTTGGGTTGCAGATAGGGCGGCAGCGGCGCCTCATCGCCCGTGGCGTAGCTGCGTCCAAACGCCTGCCAAGCGAAGTAGTTGTCCTTGAAATCGAAACCGCAGGCGAGCCGCTCGAGGCGTGCGCGCAGCACATCTGCCATGCTGGCTTCGCTGCCCTTCAAGGCTTCAAACTGTGAGGGGGGAATGCCGAGCCCGAACAGTGCAGAGGGCTTATCCAGCAGCCAGCGGATGTGGCGCTTTGCGAACAGAGGGGCCAGTTCGCTGTCGAACAGCGCCCGCTGCTGCTGGGGCGTCTCGGCAGCAAGGAGCCGGCGCGGGTTCTTGCCGTGAAGGCGCGCCAGCACATGGCCTGCGGCGATGAAACTGCCCAGTAGACCGTGACGGTAGAAGTTCGAAGCGAAGTACCCGATGCGGCGGCGACCGCGGCGGTCACGGGATTCCCAGTATTTGCGCGTGCTGGCGTCGAGGTTCTCGCGCAGGTAATCGAAATAGGCTTCGATGTTCTGGTTGCGGTTCGCTTCGACGAAAAAGGTGCGGAAAGCTGCATAGTCCGGCAGGTGGCGCACAGCCGCGAGCTTCAACCGGTTGAGCGCCACATGCGCCGGATTGAGATCCACCGCGGTGACGTTGATGGGCACGCTTGCCAGATAGCTTAGGACGTTGCAGCCGCCCGAGGCGATGGCGAGGAGATGCTCATCCTCCTTGAGGTTCAGGGCCTCGAGGTCGACGATGGGGTCCTCCCAGATCTGGGGATATACGAGGCCGCTGAAGGCCAGCGTGAATAGCCGCTCTTGGACGCCCCGCCGGGTGCTTGCCCGATGACGATGAACGGCCTGCCGCAGTCGCCGGTTGCGTCCGCGCCGCAGGGATGTCTCCCCCTCTGCGACAATGGCATCCTCGGTCAAGGCCATGCTTCTCCGTCCGTGCTTGGTGGGCCGTTTCGGGCCCATTACCTACAGCTCACACTGCAATCGGGCGTGCGGTTCGAGGGGTCCCGCTACGGGAGTCTTGTTTCAGTTTTATGTCACCCCGGGCTCGGGCTCTTGCGTCACAGGCGAAGATGACCTAGAGGAGCCGCTCCGCGCCTACGGGGCCATCCGGCTGCCGGCGCCCATCAAATTCCGGTTAAGGCCCATGAGCAGCACACGCAGCCTCCGCAACGTCGAGACCCGCAAGAAGAAGGCAAGCCGCGCAATTCCGCGTGCGAAGACCACGCGCAACCAGGGCAATACGGCTGCCGGCCGCAAGCGCCTGAAGAAGGAAGCGGGTCTGCGCCGCGGCGCGAAGGCCGCTGAGGCGTAAGCGCTGCCCAGTCCTCGATCGCGATAAGCGTTCTCGATATTCCGGCGCGTAATTGCGCGGATCGCATTCGGCTCTCACACGTTGGGCGTGCACAGGCGCGCGCCAAGCGTTAGGGAGCCGTAGCATGGTCAACGTTTACCTATTTATCGAACTCTTGCGCGCGGCGAACGCAGGCGATGTCGCCGGCAACTTGAAAGCGCTCCAGCTCGGCGAGTGCCGCTTTGCCAATGTGGTGGTGCTCGCTGACGATAAGCTCGTCGCCCAACTCGACTGCCCTACCGGCCAAAAGGCCAACTCCGTAATTCTGCAAGACATTTCGCCGGTGGAAGGCATCGTGCAAACGAATGTCATTGCGGCGGTGCGTCCGGTTCACAAGTAGTCTTTGGTCTATTGGATGGAGCCGCGGTTTATGCGGCCGGCATAAGGGCCCGTAAATCGTTCCGTGCCAGGATCGCCTTTGCCGACAGCGGGCATCGGCAGGCACTGCTTAACAAGATTGAAGAACCGCAAGCCCCGCCCTTCAAACCATCGGGACATGCTAGGAACCTATTCCCTCGCGCTCGTAGGGTTATCGTTCGTCGTAGCCGTAGCGGCCTCGTACGTCGCCTTTGCGCTTGCTGCCCACATTTCCTCCACCAAGGGTTGGGCCGGCGCCTATTGGCTCGCCGGCGGCGCCGTCGCCATGGGGGCGGGCATCTGGTCAATGCATTTCGTCGGCATGCTGGCCTACGAGCTGCCGATCGCCATGTCTTACAATTTTGCGATGACGCTCGCTTCGCTGGTGATTGCGGTCCTGGTGTCCGGCTTCGCGCTGCATCTGGTCGCGCGTTCGCGACCGAGCATAGCCAATCTTGCCGCGGGCGCGGCCATCATGGGAATCGGCATCGCATCCATGCACTACATGGGCATGGATGCGATGAACGTGGCGCCGCCGCCAACCCACAGTGGACGGCTCGTCGTCATCTCGCTTGCCATCGCCATCGCCGCTTCCGCGCTGGCACTCTCTCTGGCGTTCAGGCTCCGCAACGATGCCAGCGCGTCGATCATGTGGAAGCGCCTGCTTGCCGCGCTGGCCATGGGTGCTGGCATCTGCGCGATGCATTACACCGGCATGGCGGCTACCGAGTTCGCGCCCGGCACGATCTGCACATCCCCGAGCATGGAGATCAGTCAATTCTGGCTGGCGGTGCTCGTCGCAGGCATGACGCTGCTGTTCCTCGGCGCAACCATGCTGATCCTCACCATAGACGTACGTCTCGCCCACCAGCTCGACGAGGCCAACGCGCGCATCGCCGCGCTCGCGCGGGAAGACCCACTCACCGGCCTCGCCAATCGGCGCACCTTCATGGAGGCCCTCGAAGCGGCTTTTCAAAGTCGTTCACGCGACAAGACCGATTTCGCGGTGCTGTTCCTCGATCTCGATGGCTTTAAGGACGTCAACGACGGGCTGGGCCACGCCGCGGGCGACGCGCTGATCGTAAATATTGCCAACCGCTTGCGCGGAAACGTGCGCCAGGACGATATCGTTGCCAGGTTCGGCGGCGATGAGTTTGCCATCCTGCAACGGAACGTGCACGCGGCAACCGATGCCATGGCGTTAGCGGAGAAGCTCGGCGTGGCAATTTCGCGGCCGGTTCGTATCGGACATGAGGACGTGTCTGTAACGTCCAGCATCGGCATCGCACAGGCCACAGACGCGAGGACGACGCCGGCCGACCTCATGATTCGGGCTGATCTCGCGCTCTATCGCGCCAAGGACGATGGCCGCAACTGCTCACGCTTCCACAGTTCCGATCTCGACAGCCAGATGCGTACGCGCATGTTACTGGCGCGGGAGCTGCAAACAGCGATCGAGCGCGGCGAGATGGAGCTGCTGTATCAGCCTCAGGTGCAGATCGCTACGGGACGCATCATCGGCCTCGGGGCGCATCTGCAGTGGAACCATCCTGCGCGGGGCGTTATCAGCCCTTCGGTCTTTCTGCCCATCGCGGAGCGGACGGGAACGATCCCCGCCATCGCCACCTGGATGATGGACGAAGCCTGCCGGCAGATGCAGCAATGGGGTGCGCACGGTGTCGCCCCGGCGGTGCTTTCCGTCAGCGTCTACAATGGTCAACTGAAGACCGGCACGGAGCTTTTCAGCGATCTTGCCGTTTTCCTCGAACGTTACGACATTCCCGCTTCAAGCATCGAACTTGTTTTCGACGAGCCCGTCCTCATGCGCGCGACGGAGCGGTTTGCGCCTACACTGGATGCGCTGCGCCAGCGCGGCTTCCGTATGGCGATCGACAATTTCGGCATGGGTTATTCATCGATCAGCTACATCGCCGCCGCGCCGGTGCAGCGCCTCGGCATCCCCGCGTCGCTTGTCACGGGCGCTCTGGGCGAAGATCCTTGCGCGCGGGCCGTGCGGGCTATCGTGCAGATCGCGCGCGAGCTCGGTGCTGAAACGATCGCCGACGGAGTCCAGACGCAGGCCCAGGCCATGTTCTTGCTCGCCGCCGGATGTGAGCAGGCGCAGGGCGCTTTCTTCGGCCAATGCCTCTCGGCCATGGAAGCTACGCTGCTTTTGCGCGATGCCGCTGCGGCGCGGACAGAGCAGGAGGCGGCCCTACAAAGCGGCCGGAGTGGAAGACGCACGTCGGCGGCCTGACCGGCGCCGACGCGCATGGGATCGCTGCACCGGTCGCAGGGCGGCACTTGTTCGCTAGCATCCCGCGCCATACCTAAGCGACGTCGCCCCCACCTCCCCGAGGTCTTGCCGTGACGCGTATCGCGCCCTTCGTACCCGATCGCTTCACCTCCGCGATCCCGCACTACATCCACGGCCGCCCGCCCTACTCGGAACGCCTCGTGGAAAGGCTTGCGCACGAGGTGCGTCTGGCACCTCGTTCCCGTGTGCTCGATCTCGGCTGCGGGCCCGGCTCGCTTACGCTGCTGCTGGCGCGCCATTGCGACACAGTGATCGGCATCGATGCCGATCCGGCGATGATCGAAGCGGCCCGTAGCGCAGCGGGAGCCGCCGGTGTCCCGGTCGACTGGCGCGTCGGCTCCTCGTTCGATCTCGAGTCATCCCTCGCGCCGCTCGACCTCGTCACTATAGCGCGCGCGTTCCACTGGATGGACCGCGAGGCGACGCTGTGCACACTCGATACGCTGATCGCGCCCGGCGGGGCCATTGCACTCGTGAACACCGAGTTGCACGACTTGGGCGGGTTTCGCTGGCATGGAGCGTTCGAGGAAGCGCGCCGCGGACACGGGCGTTTCGATGATTTCTATCACTGGCGCAAGAGCGATGCGTACGAGTCGCACGCGAGTGTCCTCATGCGCAGTTCGTTCAGCGAAGTAGATCGGATCTCCGTGTTCGACGTACGCACGCCTGGCATCGATGAGCTCGTTGCGCGGGCGTTTTCGTTCTCGGCCAACTCTCCGTCGATGCTCGGGGCCGATGGGATCGCGGCCTATGAAACCGAACTCCGCGAACGCATGCTCGCTCTGTGTCCGGATGGGCTCTTTCCTGAGATCGTCGAGAGTGTCGCGATCATCGCACGCCGTCCGGAATGAGGCAGGGCGCGCGTGGCGGCTCGTTATCACGGGCGATAAAGGAATAACCGGAAAAGGTCGCTCGGCGAGTTGTAGAGTTCCTCTGCGGAGGAGAATCCGGCTTCCAGACCAAGCTCTGCCCAGCCGTAAACGGTTTCCTGCAGGTCGCACGTACGGATATGGTTCATGGCTTCGGCGTACTCATCCGCGCTTAGAGCCCTCCATTCGCGCCGGCCGACTTCGTCGATGCGTTCAAGATAAGCCTCGCGATCCTCCCCGCTGCGCCGCGTCGGCTCGTAAACGAGAAAGACGCCGTCGTCACGCATGCCTTCGCGTACTTCGCGCATGAAGGCGAGCTTACCTTCACTATCCAGGTGATGCAGTGACAGGCTGATCCAGACTACGTCCGCAGGTTCAGCTCGATCGCGCATAGCCGTCGTGAAGTCGGCCTCGTCGAGGATCACGGGCGCCTTGAGCGCCGACAGGTTCTGCTCCGCCATGCGGAGGGCGGGCCCGGAAAGGTCGACGCCGCGATAGCTTAGGACAGGGGTCTCGCGCAGTGTCGTGACGATACCGCTTGCATCACCGCAGGCGAGATCGAGGAAGTGGAAGGGACGTGCGAGATCGTCGGTCAGGAACGCTTTGAGAGCACGGCACGCTTGGCGATTTGAGAGATAATCGTGCTCGAGAAACTTGCGGTAGACCTCCCACTGGTTCTGGAAGATTTCCAGCGCCGCCGTCTCCGGCGTCTCTACAATCGAATGGTTCGCTTCCGCCATTTTTTCTCGCCCCATGCGGTGCTTTGCACACGCCTATCCATCATCATCAACGATCGCAAACAACGTCTCAAACGGCGTCTATCGCACCCCAGGCAATTATCTCAACTGCCACACATGCATGCGATCCTTCCTTAAACTCCCCCATTGTACGCAGTTCCACGTACTGCGCAGAAGGTGGTGGCATGAGACGTTCCGGTCTGATCGCACTATTGTTGATTCCGGTTTTCACTGCACCGGGGTCCGCGATGACCGTGCACCGCGCTCTCCCTACCCAGCAGCCCGATCCGCCACCACATCGACCGGTGGGGGACCCGGACGTGCCGCCCATCGGGATCGATTTCTACTTCGAGGTTGAAGGCGGCCACGAGGAGGCTTGGCCCTGGCCTCCGGTACCGATGCCGACTGGGAACTGAGCTGAGCGGCCAAGAGATCAGCCTGCGTAGCGGGGTCACGAAACGCGCTGAGCCTTACCGCTGCGGCCAGCGAGAAACGCTTCGACCTCAGTTGCCGCCATGGGGCACCCAACGTAAAAGCCTTGCGCCTCCGTGCAGCCTTCGGCAAGCACCAGTTCGAGTTGCTCGCCGGTCTCGACGCCTTCAGCCACCGTCTTGATGCCAAGGCTTTTCGATAGCGCTACGACCGAGCGCAGAATGGCAAATGCGCTGTTAGGGTTTTCGCCCAGACTGCTGATGAAGTGCTTGTCGATCTTGATTTTGTCGAAGCGCATCCGGGTCAAATAGCTGAGGGATGAGAATCCGGTGCCGAAGTCGTCGAGAGCGATGGCAATACCGAGATCCTGCAACCGGCCCAGCACTGCGGGCACCTCGGTGCCCTCCTGTATCAGCACCGATTCGGTGATTTCCAGTTCGAGGCGGGTCGGGGACAGTTCCGCGGCCCCGAGGGCCGAAATGACTTGCTGGCGCACGTGTCCGGAGCGGAACTGAGCGACTGAAAGATTGACTGCGACCCGCAACGGCCGTGGCCATCTCGCTGCTTCCTCGCAGGCCTTTCGCAGTGCCCACTCGCCGAGTTGCACGATAAGACCGCTATCCTCGGCGATGGGAATGAACTCAGTGGGCGAGATGAATCCTCGCTCAGGATGTCGCCAGCGCAGGAGTGCCTCAAAGCCCGCGATCTCCTTAAGTGCAAGATCGAGTTGCGGCTGGAAGTGTAGTTCGAACTGCCCCTCCCGGAGAGCCAAGCGCATATCCTGTTCGAGCTTGTTGCGAGCACGCATACGCTCGTCGAGCTTGCGCTCGAAGAAGCGGAAGTTGCCGGGGCCGTCTCTTTTCGCCCGTCCGAGTGCGAGATCGGCATTTTTTAGGAGTTCGTCAGGTGTCTCGCCATCCGCCGGGCCGACGGCGACGCCGGCACTGATCGTTATCGCCAACGGCTGATCATCGACATCGAAAGAGGGGCCGAGCACAGCCTGCACAGTTCTCACCAGGGCATCGGCCTCCGAGGCATCATCGACCATTTGCAGCACGGCAAATTCGTCATCGCCGATACGGGCGACTTCGAAGCGGCGCGTGAGCCTCTGTGCAACGCTCTGCAACAGCACGTCTCCGGTCGAAGGATCGTAGGTGTCATTGATCTCCTTAAATCGATCGATCTCGAACACGATGACGACGATGTTCCGGTCGTCCGGCAACTGAAGCAGCTCGTTTAGGCGCTCGCGCAACTGTACGCGATTGGGCAAGTCGGTGAGGGCGTCGTGTCGCGCTAAATGGGATAGCCGCGCCTCCATCCGGCGCAGGCGCGTCACGTCATCGTGCGTGGCAACCCATCCGCCGCCCTCCATCGGCTCGTGCGTGATGGCGATGATGCGGCCATCGCTCAGCTCGTGCAGGCGCGTATGGCGGGCGGCCTCACGCACCGCGGCGAGACGCTCATCGAGATAGGCAGACGGATCATCGCCGTCGTAGACACCAGACTCGATGCGGCTTGCCACAATCTTGCGGAACGGAGTTCCCGGCCGCCCCAAATCCTTTGAGAGGCCATACATTTCCAGGTAACGATTGTTGCAGACCAGAAGTTTCTGATCCTGATCGAACATGCACAGACCCTGGGACATCTTATTGAGCACCGTCGTGAACATGTTGTTCTGGGCGACGAGATCAGCCTCACGGCGGTCGAGGGCCGACAAAGCATCTTCAACCTGTTCACGCGCACGCAACGATGCCTGCAGGTGCTGGCGCGCCGCCTCCAGCGCCTCGCCATAGTCGGTGGCGTGTGCCGCGCGTCCGATGATGCGCCGAGCGCCAAAGGCGCCCAGTGCGAGCACGATGGTGAGTGCGAAAAGCGCAATCAGCCTCTGCACCTCGGCCGCCGGCAGGATGGAGAACGAGGTGAGATACTGCCGATAGTCGCGCGTGATGACGTGCAATCCATCGTTGGATGCGGCCGAGCCGATGAGCAGGCACCACCCCGCAACCGCGGCGATGCCGGCCACGACGATGGGTCGCGGATGGAAGCGCAGCGCACGCACTCCAACGAGAAGCAGAAGCATGAGGAAGGCCGGTGCCTTCAGAACGCCTCCCGCGGGATGGTCGAACGCGAACTGGTAGCTCCAGATCGCAGTCAAAACGATGCCGACGTCGATAACGCTGAGCACGTCGAGCTTGACACAGGGCAGCTTTGGCTTACTCGCCATCCACCAGCGCACGGCGGAACTGACGAGAAGCGCAGCAAGAGCAACCGCCAGCCAACCGTGAACATCGGACATGCCCTGTTGCAGGCCAAAGACATGCAGCATCGACATAGAAACTGCGATGCCGCCTTGCGCGAGGGCGATCGCCTTCTCGCCGCGCGCGTCTTCCTCCCTGAGACATTGTGTGAGACGTTCCGACGGCGAGTTGCGCCCCCGAGATGGCTCGGAGGCGCGCAAGGTGGCATCTGACTTCGGCGTCGCCGCGCCTTGCAACATTCGCTCCTCGAGCTTTGCCGCACACGAGTTGCGCGCGCCAGACCATCGAGGGCTTCAGCAAAGGCACACGCGCGGAGACGCACGTTGCCAGAGGGCCGTTACTATCCCTTTGTTTTTGGGGAGGCTTGCCCCCTCCAATAGTAAGGGAACAGAAGTTCAGTTAATGACCTATGATGCCCGGCGGGAGATCGTCCTATTGCCGGACACCCTCGACCTCCAGCCCGAGTTCGACGACCTCGCTTGCCGGGCCGAGATTGAAGTCGATACCGAAATCCTTGAGCCTGAAGCTCGTCGTTCCGGTGAAGCCTTCGCGATATTGCTTCCACGGATCGGGACCGCCGCCGACGCGCGTGGCGTCGATGGTGACTTCCTTGGTGACGCCGCGCAGGGTCAAGTTGCCGGTGATCTTGGCGGTCTCGCCATCCATCTTCACGGACGTGCTCTCGAATGTTGCCTTGGGAAAGTTTTCTGCGTCGAGGAAATCCTTGCCACGCAGGTGCTTGTCGCGCTCGGCATGGTTGGAGTTGACGCTGCTGGTATCGACCTCCACCTTCACTTTCGACGCCGCCGGGTTCGCCTCGTCAAACGAGAACGTGCCGTTGAAGGTATCGAAGCGACCTGTCAGCCAGCTGAAGCCCAAGTGCTTTATGCGGAAGTTGATCGCGGCGTGGCCCTTGGCCGTGTCGATCACATAGTCGGCGGCTTTCGCGGCGGGCGCCGAGAGCACCGCGGCCATGAGAGCGAGGGACGCAGGGGTAAGCTTCATTCGGGTAGCTCCTCAGGATGCCTTAGAGTCGTTGGACGATGAACCTGACCACATGCGCGAGAGGACGCCACTGCGGTCGTAGAACTGGTGCTTGAGCGCGGCTAGTGCGTGCACGATAACGAGGAAGATCGTGATGTGTGCGAGGATCTCGTGAATCTGGCCTGCGGGTTTTTCGAGGGCCTTGTCGTGCGTGAGCGGAGCGATGCTGAACCAATCGAAGACTGCGACGGGACGGCCGTCAGCCGTCGACATCAGATACCCACTCGCCATCAGGGCCAAGAGCAACGGGTAAAATCCCCAGTGCACGGTGCGCGCCGCTATGCGCTCCAACGCAGACAAATTTTCATCGCTCGGCTTATCGTTGGCGAGGCGCCATAGCAGACGTGCCGCCAGAACCAAGAGCAACACCATGCCAATGCTGCGGTGAAGGTCGGGCGCCGAGTGATAGTATGGGCTGTAGTAGTCGAGATCGACCATCCATAGTCCGAGTGCATACATGGCGACGATGGCGACCGCCATGGCCCAATGGATGATCCGCGTCGGCCAACCGTAGCCGCTCTTCGTATCACGGATAGTCATACGCGCTGATCCCCACCTGCACCGGTCCGTTCCTATGCCGGCCTCGCCCCGGGTCATGTAGTCAGCACTGAAGTAAGGTCAACGGGAGGCGCAGGGCAAAAATTCGCACCCTCGTCGCAATATCGCTGGCAATTACAATCTTTGCCGGGTGCTATTTGCACCAGCGGGAAGCCGTTTGCTTCTCCGGGAGTAACATGCGGCGCAATGCCGTGCGCCGATCCGCTGCCAAGGGCGCGCGCGTCCTGCGGCTATTACACATAGGCGCCGGACGCGGCGAACGCGTTCCCATCAAGGCGCGCGGCGTAGCAATCGTAGAGTGCTGCAAGACGCGCGCCTCCAAATTGCCGACAATCCGAAAGCGCTGCAGCCGCAGTGCTACGGTCCTCAGCGGTGAGCGCAGCAAGAAGCTTGGCGTGCGATGCGGCAAGGGCGATGAAAGCCTCCGAGCACGCCGTAGCTTCATCGCCGATGAGGGCATAAATACGCTCGGCGCGCTCCTTACCCCGCACCTTCACTGTGCCTAGCTCGAGGAATGCGAAGCTTTCGGCGGAGAGGCGCGTTCTTTCGCCGGTTATGATAGGTACGCCATAGTTTTTCGTCTCGCCTTCAAGGCGCGCGGCGATGTTCACGACGTCTCCGAGGATCGAATAATCGAAGCGCTGCGGCGAGCCCACGTTGCCAACGCAGCAATCGCCCGTGTTGAGTCCAATGCCGAGCGACACGTGCCGTGCCTGCTGACCTGCAGCCGCGGCTTCTGCTGCCCAGAGCCGGTTCATTTGCGCAAGCTGCTCCTGCATGCGTAGCGCCGCGCGACAGGCGTTCGCTGCGTGTGCCGGGTCGGTAAGGGGCGCGTTCCAGAAGGCCATCACGGCATCGCCGATGAATTTGTCGATGGTGCCGCGCTCTTCGAGGATAATCTCGGAAAGCGGCGTGAAGAGCCGATTGAGGAAGGCAATCAGCTCCTCTGCTGACAGTCCTTCAGCAAGGGTGGTGAAGCCGCGTATATCGGCGAACAGCAACGTCACCTCCCGCATCTCCCCGCCGAGCTTCAAGCTGTCATGGTTGCGCGCAAGCTCTTCGACGAGGGGCGCTGCGATGTAATGGCCGAAGGCGGACCGGACACGGGCGCGTTCGCGCTCTGTGGCGATGTAGCCGGTCAGCGAAGTAGCGAGATAGACCAGCAGCACCGCGAGCGAGGGATAGACAGGGTCAAGCAGGAATCCGCGTTCGGTATACGCCAACCAGGAGGCCGCAAAGACGAGCGCGATCGCCGCTATACCGACGGCCGCGGCGCCTGCTGCACCCATGCGCCCGGTCAACCGAGCAAGTGCAACACCTGCAAGCAGAAGGAAAGCCAGCTCGAGACCGGTTGCGAATGCCGGGCGGGTCAGGTGCTGTCCACTCAGCATCTGCTCCAGCGCCTGCGCATGCACCTCCACGCCTGGAACGGCGGGATCGAGCGGCGTTGCGCGTAAATCCAGCAGGCCAACAGCGCTCGTGCCAACCAGGATGTTGCGACCGGAAATCTCGTTTGCATCGATGCTGCCGTCGAGCACGCGGTGGGCGGAGATGTAACGCTGCGGATCATGGCGCGTAAACCGCAGCCAGAGCTGCCCATCGGAATCGGTTGGCAGCACCGTGCTGCCCACTCGCACATGCTCGATACCAGTGCGCTGACCGAACGCGGTAGTGCCGCTGCCGCCGGAGGAACGCACGAAGAGCGTCGATTCACCAAGCGCGAGGCGCAGCGTCTCAAGCGGCAGCGAGGGATAGAGCACACGGCCAATGGAGATCAGCAATGGCACGCGGCGCACAACCTGGTCGCGCTCCGGCAGCCAGTTCACTATGCCGAGCCCCTTTGCGGCCTCTGTGAGCACCGGCAAGCTTTGGACGGAGCCGGAAAAGTGCGGCACGAATTGCAACGGATCATCGCCCGCAATGGCGAAGCTGGCGCGCGGCTCGGGTGGAGCCTGCATGCTGAGCGTCTCTCCGGCAAGACCCAGCACGGAAGGCACCGATGCAATCGCTTCAGCGAGGCGTGCATCGTTCGTCGGCATATCGGCGGCGCCCGCCACTAGTGGGGCGAGTGCCGGCTCACGAGCGAAGAGCTTGCCGAACTCGGCGGGAGAAAGCCGATCGGGCTCGGCGAGGATGAGATCGAGTGTGACGGTGCGCGCCCCCGCAGCCTTGAGGCGGTCGACAAGGCTCGCAATCTGTGTGCGCGGCCACGGCCACTGGCCAAGTCGCGCAAGCGAAGCATTGTCGATATCGACGATGCGCACTGGATAAGTGCTGTCAGGCGTTCGAGGTGCAAGGTTGAGGTAGGTATCGAAAACCGCCAGGCGCATGCGCGCGACCAGCGCGGGATCGGCGATGCGGAGCGCCACGGCCGCCAGAAGCAGCACCGCAGCGAACAGAAAATGGACGGAGAGCGAACGCAGGCATTACCTCGCTTTGCGGCAGCTTGGGGCCGCGCCCGGATCATAGCGCCGCGCCGTCCTTCTGCCACCCAGCGCAATGGCCCGGCGCCCTATCGTTGCGGTCTCAGCGGATGGCGTCCGCCACCCAATCGACACAGCCGGCCGCGAGTTGCGCCGCCCCCTCCTCCATAACGAGGAAGTGGCCGCGGCCCTTTTGCTCGCGGAAAGTTGCATTGGTGTAGAGTCCGGAAACCGTGCGGCAGGTGGCCGTAGAGATCACTTTGTCCACCTCGCCGGCCACGACGAGCACGGGACACGTCACTTTATACGTGTCGACCGCGGTCGCACGCGCCACGTCAAACATCCAGAAGAATAGTTCGAACAGAGCCAGGCCCGACTCCGGGCTGAACATATCGAAGATGCGCCGCTGGCCGTCAGCGTCCAGGTTGGCGAGGGAGTCGCCCTTAGCGACCTCGAACGAGGGGTTGAGCGCCTTGTCCCAGAACGGAGAGGCCTGCATCAGCCCCTTGGCCAGCGTCATCTCGCCCGGCGTCGACGGCAGCACACCCCATGGCGGTGCGGGTGCCAGAAGCACGAGTGCGCGGGCAAGGCCCTGGGCGGCGAGTTGCTGGGCGATCAGGCCGCCCATCGAGTGCCCGAAGATTATTGGAGGCTCGGGAAATTGCTTCACGAACGCGGCCATGTCGCGGGTGTAATCGGCGATGCTCTGGCGGGCGAGCTGCGGATCCGGCGTGCGCGCGGGCCCGGGTGCGTGGAATGGCAGATCCGGCGCATGACATTCCCAGCCGCGCTGCGCGATCACGGGCATCATGTCGGCGAAACACCAGCCGCCGCAAAAGGCGCCGTGAATGAATACCGCAGTCTTGGCCATAGAATTCCCCCGTTTGCTGCGGGCGCAGCATGCCAAGAGAGGGTTACCATTTTTTGCGCCGGCTGCCGCGCAGCGCCCTGCGCGCTGCGAACCTAGAGCTTAGGGATGAAGACCGCGCGGTTCTCGCCGGCCCCATTCGCGTACCAGACAGGTTCGCCCATGGCCCGGGCACGCTTCAACAGCGCGGCGATCTGGCGGTCCTGGCCGAGGCCAAACTCAAAGCCGAGCCATCCGCCGGATTTCAAAAATGCAGGCGCCTCACTGATAAGCCGCATGTGCACCGCGATACCGTAGGGGCCGCCGTCAAACGCTTCACGCGGCTCATGCTGCAGAAGGTGAGAGCGGTCGCCTTCCAACAGACGGCTCGTGGATATGTATGGCGGGTTGGCTACGATCAGATCGACCGTGCCCTCGAGACCGGCCTCGGCCATAGGTGCGAAGAGGTCGCCCTGGAGGATGGTGACGCGAGCCCCGACGTGATGGCGATCGACGTTGAGGCGCGCGCTTGCAACGGCGCCGTCGGTCAGATCACTTGCCCAGACGTGGGCGTCATTTCGATGCTTAGCTAGCGCGATAGCAAGATTGCCCGAGCCGCAGCACATATCGATGCATCGCGGGGCGCCTGCGACATCGGCCAGAATTTCCTGTGCCGCGCGACCGAGAAGCTCGGTTTCTTCACGCGGACGCAAAACTGCGCCGGTGACTTCGAAGTCAATGCCTAGAAACGTGACAGGGTCCTGGGCTGTCGGGCCCGGCTGTAAACCAAATTGCATATTCCCCCACGACCGGAAAATCTCGCTGGCGGATAGGCCCCAAATCGGGGACCCGAGACACTGCAGCAGAGTTTACAGGTGCCGTCTGGAAAACGTTAAATTTTATATAAACATGATTTACCTGACCGCCGCAGAGGCGCGGCGCTGGCATAGGATCGAGCCTTCAGGCCTGGGCCGCGAAGGTGCGAGCTGCGACGGATGTAACCAAAGCGGGATGCGCTCAGGGCAGGTTCAATCGCCGCCCGGTCATGCTGCGGTAGATCCACTCGATGACGAATGCCGCCACGGCAATCAGCACCAGCGCCAGAATGGCTGCGGGCTGCTGCTGGTAGGTGTAGACGGCGAGGATCGCGAACATCACGAGGCACGTGATGAGCGACAGCCATACGATCACAGGGTTCGCGCCGGTCTGTTTCAATATCCGCAGATGCCCGCCGTTCACCGCCCCATAGAGCAGAAGGAAGGCGGCGCTGCCCATCATGGCGATGCCGGCAAGATCGAAGAACAGCATGACGACGATGACGAGTGCGGCAGTGAGCAGTAGCCCGCCCGTCGCCTGCTTCCATTCTATCTGCGAAAGACGCTGGGGAAGCTCGCCGTCGCGCGCGATCATGTAGCAGATGTTTGCCGAGCCGAAGAGCGTTGCGTTGATCGCGGAGGCGGTGGAGAGCAGCGCTGCGATCGCGATCAGGCGAAAGCCCGTTTCTCCAAGGAAGGGCTTTGCCGCTTCGGCCAGCGCGTAATCCTTGGTGCGCTCGATCTCGGCGTTCGACAGATTGCCCGTCACGGTGATGGACACGGCGAGATAAAGCAGGATCACCAGGATCACGGCGGTATAGAGCGCCCGCGGCAGCATCTTCTTCGGATCGCGCATGTCGGCCGCCGTGTTGGTGATGAGGCCGAAGCCTTCATAGCCGATGAAAAGCAGTCCCGCGCCAAACAGGACCGACTCCGGGCCCGGCCAGAGCGCCGGCGAGAGGTTCTCCGCCTTCACGAAGTAGAGCCCGATCGCCGAGAAGATGACGAGGATCGCCAGCTTGATGGCGACGATGATCGTTTCGCCGCGCCCCATGACTTTCGCACCGAAGGCGTTGACCAAAGTGACCAGCAGAACGGAGCCAATGGCCAGCGACTTCAACAACAGCGGCGAGGGCGTGGCGGTGATGAACGTCGCGGCATAGCTGCCGAACGCGGTGGCATAAAGCGCGAGCGAGATGATGTAGCCGGCCCACATGAAAAGATTGAGCCCGCCGACGAACACGCCGTCGCCGTATCCGACGACGAGGAAGCTTACGGCCCCGCCCGCCGACGGGTACGTCGATCCGAGCTTGGCATAGGAATAGGTGGAAAGCAGCGCGACGACGCCACCGGCGGCGAAAGCCATCCACATCGCGTTGCCGGCTGCCTGCGCGACAACGCCGAGGATGGAGAAGATTCCCGCGCCCACCATGCCGCCGATGCCGATGGACACGGCGGCCGCCATGCCGATCTGGCCGGCGCTCGATTCGGCTGACGCAGACTTGACCGAATTGACAGACATGGGGGCCTCGCAGGATTGCTTACGCCTGCGTGGCAACCGCGTTCGGGTTGCTTATGCGATCAGCCCGCTGACGCGACATAGGCTAGCGAACCCCCGTAACGATTTCCGTAATTCAGCGACGCTCGGCGCGCATGGCGACTTGCACCATGCGCCAGCTCATGACCGGTCTGTCAGAACAATCAGCGGGGGCGCGCCCCAGATTATTAAATCCCGAGCTTGGCCTTGAGGATTTCGTTCACGGCTTGCGGATTGGCCTTGCCGCCAGATGACTTCATCACCTGGCCGACGAACCAGCCGAGCATGGTGGGCTTCGCCTTCACCTGCTCCACCTTATCGGGGTTGGCTGCGATGATCTCGTCGACGGCCTTCTCGATGGCGCCGGTGTCGGTCACCTGCTTCATGCCGCGCTTTTCGACGATCTCGGCCGGGTCGCCGCCCTCGGTCCACACGATCTCAAACAGATCCTTGGCAATCTTGCCGGAGATCGTGCCGGAGCCGATGAGGTCTACGATGGCGCCGAGCTGCGCTGCCGTGACAGGTGAATCCGCGATGGACTTGCCTTCCTTGTTGAGGCGGCCGAACAGCTCGTTGATGACCCAGTTCGCGGCTACCTTGCCATCACGACCCTGGGCGACCGTTTCGAAATAGTCCGCGGACTCACGCTCGGCGACGAGCACGTTGGCGTCGTAATCCGATAGACCGAACTCCTGCATGAAGCGCTGCTTCTTGGCGTCGGGCAGCTCGGGCAGACTCGCTTCCAGCTCGCCGACAAAATCCATGGTCAGCTCAAGCGGGAGCAGATCGGGGTCGGGGAAATAGCGATAGTCGTGCGCTTCTTCCTTGGAGCGCATGGAGCGCGTCTCGCCCTTGCCGGGATCGAACAGGCGCGTCTCCTGGTCGATGGAACCGCCGGCCTCCAGGATGTCGATCTGGCGGCGCGCTTCCGTCTCGATCGCCTGGCCGATGAAGCGGATGGAGTTGACGTTCTTGATCTCGCAACGGGTGCCGAGCTTGTCACCGGGCTTGCGCACCGAGACGTTCACGTCCGCGCGCAGGTTGCCCTTCTCCATGTCGCCGTCGGACGTGCCGAGGTAGCGCAGAATGGTGCGCAGCTTCGTCACGTATGCCTGCGCCTGCTTGGAGGAACGCATGTCGGGCTTCGACACGATCTCCATTAGCGCCACGCCCGAGCGATTGAGATCGACGTAGGAATAATCTGGGTGCTGATCGTGGATCGACTTGCCGGCGTCCTGCTCGAGGTGCAGGCGCTCGATGCCGACGGTCATCGTCTCTCCGTCGACGTCGATCTCGATCTCGCCTTCGCCCACGATCGGCTGCTTATACTGGCTGATCTGGTAGCCCTGCGGCAGGTCGGGATAGAAGTAGTTCTTGCGGTCGAAGACGCTTCTGAGATTGATCTTGGCGTTGAGGCCGAGGCCGGTGCGCACGGCCTGCGCAATGCATTCGGCGTTGATCACCGGCAGCATGCCCGGCATGGCGGCGTCGATCAGCGACACGTGGCTGTTCGGCTCGGCGCCGAATGCGGTCGCGGCGCCGGAGAACAGCTTGGACTGCGAGGCCACCTGCGCGTGCACCTCGAGGCCGATGATGACCTCCCAGTCACCCGTGGCGCCTTCGATCAGATTCCTGGCTTTGCTGGCCTTCGCCGTGTCCTGCATGGGCATGCTCCTTGGAAGCGCCCTCGTTATCGCAGGGCGTCGCCCGGGGCAAGCGGAACGGGATTAGAAGCCAGGGTTGGCTCGTCTTCTTCGGATTCGAGGGGCTCGGGCGCGATTTTCAAGGGGTCGGCGTGGCGACGCGACTTACCCTCGAAATAACAGCCCTCTTCGAGCACAAGCTTGCGATGATAGATCTGGCCTTCAACGCTGCAGCCGGCACCGAGGATCAATTCACGTGCATAAATGGCGCCTGAGAACTCACCCAGCACGACGACCTTCTCGGCTACCACGAGGCCCTCGACTTCGCCACGCTCGGAAATCGTCAACTCGGTGCAGCGCACCTCGCCATCGATCAACCCTTCAATGCAGATCCGACCATCGAGCGACAGGGCTCCGATGATCGTCACGGCCCGATTGATTACGAGCGACCCCCGCGCGGACCGTGCCCGGTCTCGGCTCAATTCCGTCATACGCAGCACCCCTGGACGAATGTTTGCCTCGTCCCCGCTCGACTAGCGATGGCGCAGGTAAGTGGCGCTATTCGGGCAGAGCCAGGTCGGGGCTTATTTTGGCGACGGCGCGAGCCAATAGCCGATGCCCGCCCACACAAGGCCAATCAAAAACTGCATCAGCAGGAGCGCAGACTCTCCGCCCAGCGCGTGGACGGGCAGCAGTCCAACGGCCGCAGCGAGCCAATAGACCGCGAAGGCGCATAGCGATGCCGCAAACGCTGCAACGATGACCTTCTGCCATTGGTCCGCGCGCCGTCCCATCAGAAACGCAACCACGATCACCACCGGATTCAGGAGGGCAATCTTGATCAGCGTTGCGGGGTCGAACGAGACGATTTCCATTTGGGTTTCTCTACCGGCACAAGCTGAAAACGCCGTCGTTCAGGTTGTCGTTGCTGCCCGCCCGTGGGCCGACGCCGGGCCAGACATCATTGTCCGCCGCTGCCTTCGATCTGACGGCGCAGCTTTTCTTCCTCATATTGGACGAACCAGCCGATCATCTGCCGCCATAGCGCTTCTGTGAGTTCCGGCGGCAGGCCCCTCTCGCGCGCGTGGGCGCGCACCTTGTCGATCACCTGCTGGATGCGCCAAGGCACATAGGCTTCCTGCGGATTTGATTTGAGCTGCCAGGCCCGATCGACGAAGCCGAACCGCTCGGCGATGAGATCCACAAGTGCCGCATCGATGCGGTCGATCTCCTCGCGCACCTCGACCATGCTGGTGCATTCCTGCGGATGACGGCCGCTCATATTATTTGCTCCCGGCTTTACGTTTGCCGCCCTCGGATGCTGCTCCCGCCGTCCACCAGCGCTCCGCTACAGTGAAGCGTCCCGCAGCATCCTCGATCGCCTGCGCGGCGCGGAAAAGCGTCGCCTCATCGAACGGCTTGCCGATGAGCTGAAGCCCGAGCGGCGTGCCTTCCGCCGACAGCCCTGCTGGAACTGAGATGCCGGGCAGGCCCGCCATGTTCACCGTCACGGTGAAGATGTCCTCAAGGTACATCGCGAGCGGATCGCCAGTCTTCTCGCCGAAGCCGAAAGCGGGCGACGGCGTGGTGGGGGTCAGCACCAGGTCGACGGACTTCCACGCCTCATCGAAGTCGCGCTTGATGAGCGTGCGCACCTTCTGCGCCTTGAGGTAATAGGCGTCATAATAACCAGCGGAGAGCACGTAGGTGCCGATGAGAATGCGCCGGCGCACTTCCTTGCCAAAGCCCTCAGCGCGCGTGTTCTCGTAGGTCTCGACGAGATCCTTGCCGGGGACGCGTACGCCGTAGCGCACGCCGTCATAGCGGGCGAGGTTGGACGATGCTTCGGCGGGGGCCACGATGTAATAGGCCGGCAGAGCGTATTTCGTGTGGGGCAGGCTGATTTCATGAATCGAGGCGCCCGCCGCCTTCAGCCAAGCGATGCCCTCCTGCCAGAGCTTGTCGATCTCCGCCGACATGCCCTCCACGCGGTACTCCTTCGGCACGCCGACGCGCAGGCCCTTCACGCCCTGCGTCAGTGCCGCCTCGTAGTCCGGCACAGGCGTCTCGACGGACGTAGAATCCTTCGGATCGTGACTCGCCATCGAACGGAGCATGATGGCCGCATCGCGCACAGTCTTGGCGAGCGGGCCCGCCTGATCGAGCGAGGAGGCAAACGCCACGATTCCCCAGCGCGAGCAGCGGCCGTAGGTCGGCTTGATGCCGACGGTGCCGGTGAGGGCCGCCGGTTGACGGATGGAGCCGCCGGTGTCGGTGGCGGTTGCGCCGAGGCAGAGATCGGCGGCCACGGCGGCCGACGAGCCGCCAGAGGAGCCGCCCGGCACCAGCTTGTCGTCCTTCAGATTGCCGTCGGCGCCCTTGCGACGCCAGGGCGAGACCACGGGACCGAATGCGCTCGTCTCGTTCGAGGAACCCATCGCGAACTCGTCGCAATTGAGCTTGCCCAGCATCACCGCGCCGGCATTCCAAAGGTTGGCTCCGACGGTCGATTCATAGGTAGGCGTGAAATCACCGAGAATCTTCGAGCAGGCGGTCGTCCGCACGTCCTTGGTGCAGAACAAATCTTTATGGCCGAGCGGCAGGCCTTCGAGCGGGCGCACCTCACCCGACTTCAGACGCTTGTCGCTTTCCTTCGCCTGTTCCAACGCCAACTCGGGGGTCGGCAGCACATAGGCGTTGAGTTGCGGATTGGCGGCATCGATCGCGTCGATGAAGGCCTGCGTCAGTTCAGTCGCCGAGATTTCCTTCTTGCGGAGCTTGTCACGCGCCTCGGCGATGGTGAGCTTGGTCAGTTCGGTCACAGCTGCGCTACTCCACCACCTTCGGAACGACGAAATAATGGTCTTCGACCATCGGCGCGTTCTTGACGATCTCGTCGGCGATCTCGCCATCGTTGATCACGTCAGGGCGCTTCTTGAGCTCGATAGGCACGACGCGCGTCATCGGCTCGACCGATGCTGTATCGACCGAATTGAGCTGCTCCACCCAATTGAGAATGCCAGACAGCTCCGCCTCGAGGCCCTTCGCCTCCTCGTCGGAAATCCTGATACGCGCCAGGCGCGCGATGCGCCGGACCGTCGTCTCGTCGACCCGCATGGCTCCTCGCCGTTATGTTGAACGTCGATCGGAAGAAATCGCCCGCTCTCTTAGCCCCGTGCGGGAATACGCGCAACTTGGCCGTCAACGGTACGCACGCTTGGTACTATGACCGCCGCCATTGCGACAAAAATGGCCCGAGAATGTCGGAGGCATCGTCCGTCCACGGCGAGAGCCCCCCGGCATGGAAATCCTGCGCCCCATGGAGCGCGCGGTAGGGGTCCAGAGCCAGCGGGTCCTTGGCGAAAACCGCGATCGTGGACGTGCTCTGTGCATAGGAGCCCTCGGCCTCGTCATCGGAGACGATCAGCCCCTTTAGCTCCGGCACCAGGGGCAGCGTCGCACCGAGCACGCTGTCGAGGTCGAGGTAGCGATTTGAGATGTGCAGAACCACGACGCCGCCATCGGTGAGCTTACGGGCGTAGAGTTGCAGGGCCTCCGCCGTCATGAGGTGCACGGGCACCGCATCGGAGGTGAACGCATCGACGATGAGCAGGTCAAAGCTGTTGTCTTCTTCCTTGGTGAGCGTCAGGCGCGCATCGCCGATCACGGCATCGAGCTTGGGTTGGCAGTTCGCTAGGAAGGTGAAATGATTCGACTTCGATGCGATGTCGACCACGATTGGGTCGATCTCGAAGAAGCGCCAAGCCTCATGCCTGCGCGCGTAGCAGGCGAGCGAGCCCGCACCAAGACCGATGACGCCAAAGCGACCCGTATCGCCGACGGAGTCGAGGTGTGCCTGGGCGATCTTCACCGCGGCTGCCATGGGGCTGTCGGGGTAATAGTAGGTGCCGGGGGTCACGTCGGCGATAATCTTGCCCTTGGCGTCGCGAATGCGCTGTGCGCCGTGCAGCGTCGTGCCGTGGGTAAGGATGTTGAAGTCGCCCTCCTCGGAGAGGCTGACGCGATAGACGCCGTAGTAGCTGCGCTGCGCCTGCCCGCGCTTCACCGACGATGGCAGCATGACGATGACGGCGAAAATCATAAGCACCGCTGTCACCTGACGCGCACCGCGCCCCCAGAACAGCAGCGCCGCGATCGCGAACAGTAGTGCGATTACCGGCGTGATGCCCCATTCGCCGAAGGTGTAACCGTACGTGGCGGCGAGGAGCGGCCCGCGCAGGATGAGAAGAAGTCCTAAAGCGAAGACCCCCAACATCCAGCTCATCTCGCGGCGGAGCGAAACGTTCTGCCCGAAGATGCCGGGCCGGCAGGCGAGCGAGAGCGCGATGAGCAGCGGATATTCGAACACCTCGGAGAAAATCCGCGGGGCGACAAGGGCGGCGAAGAGCCCGCCGAGGACTCCGCCGAACGACATCCAAAGATAGAATTCCGTTAGGTGGTGAGCGCGCGGCCGGTTGAGAAACAGCGTACGGTGCGCCATCAGCGCCGCCAAGAAGAAGGCAGCGACGCCCGCACTGGCCGTCAGCACCCATTTATCGTGCTTGGTCTGCGCCAATTCCAATAGCGCGAAGATGACGGCGGCGAACTGCAATGGTCCAAGCAGCCACATCGGCAGTGGGATGCGCGTCTGGAACGCAAGCACGAATGTCGACAGGTAGAGCGCCAGCGGCAGTACCCATAACAGGGGCGCCGACGCGACATCGGTCGAGACGTGCGTAGTAAAGGCGGTAAGCAATGCCGCGGGCACGAGCGCGAGGCCGCACCATGCGGCGCGCTCGCGCCAGGTCGGCGGCGTGCTGGCATCCTCGGCGGCCAATTGCTCGGCAACCGCAATGCTCCCAGACCGGCGACGCACCAAAACAAAGCATGCGGCGATTGCCGCGATCAGCATGCAATAGAGAATTGCCCAGTAGTTGCTGAGCGCGGTGAGGCCGAACGCCGGCTCGAGCATGAATGGATACCCCAGGAGGGCGATGAGGCTGCCAAGATTCGAGGCGCCATAGAGAAAGTAGGGGTCTTTTGCGTGTGGGTGCCCCGAACGCGCGAACCATGCCTGCAGAAGCGGCGCGTTGGCGGCGACGGCGAAGAACGGCAGGCCCACGGCGACGGTGAACAGCCCGAGCTGCCAGAGGTAAGGATCGCCCGCGGGCGGCTCGCGCCAACTCTCCGGCAATCCGATCGGCAGCACGGTGAGGGCCAGCAACGCAACGGCGATATGGACAAATCCGGTGGAATCCGCCGGAACGTTGCGGATCAACAGATGTGCGTAAGTGTAGCCGGCGAGCAGCGCAGCCTGGAAGAACAGCAACGCCACCGCCCACACCGATGAGGAACCGCCGAGAACCGGCAGCACCATCTTCGCGAAGATGGGCTGGATCGCGAACAGCAGGAAGGCAGACAGGAAGGTCGTGGCAGCGAATAGCAGCAGCGTATTCGCTCTGCTCTGGGACTGCGGAAGGGCCGCATCGGGAGCAGATGGCACTGCGCCACCACCGACGGACATCTGCTTATCCTGCACGACTACCCCTGACATTTCCTACCGGCCAGAAACCGCCCTGCCGCAGCTAAGCGGCATACTACGGTGAAACTGGCGTTCCCAGGCCGGGGAGTATAAGGGAGCCGGGAGCGGCAACAACGGGCAGGCGACCCATATGGAAAATCTGACCGTCAGGCGCGAACCGGGGGGGACCACCGAAGACATCTCGGCCTTTGCAGCCGGCCTTGAGGGGCGCGTTCCCCTCATCGGTATCGATGCGGGCACCAAGACCCTGGGGCTTGCTCTATCGGATATCACACGCACGATTGCGTCTCCCCTCACGGTCATACGCCGGAAAAAATTCAAGGAAGACGCCGCCGAGCTTCTGCGCCTAGCGGCCGAACACCGCATCGGCGGCTTCGTTCTCGGCCTCCCTACTAACCTCGACGGCACTGCCGGCCCCCGCGTGCAGGCGACACGGGCTTTCGCGCGCAACGTAAACGCACTGAGCCCGCTGCCGATCCTGCTGTGGGACGAGCGCCTGTCGACGGCTGCGGCCGAGCGCACGCTGCTCGAAGCCGACACCAGCCGGCGACGGCGCGCGCAAGTCATCGACAAACTGGCGGCTACGATCATCTTGCAGGGCGCACTCGACCGCATGCGCACGCTCGTGCGCTGAAGCGGCGCGGCTCGGTTTCATTAACTCTCGGGCCCGATCACCCGCATGTTTGGAGCGATTACAAGCTGCCCGTCCAATGCGCGCCGCAATGGCCTGCAACTTTTCCATCACGCCATCGCTTTGGCTTCTGCCAGATGGCTCGGTGGATCATTATATGTCGCAGGCAACGAAACTTCTCGGTCGGCGCATCGAAATCCGCAGTGGCGCGCCGCTATCAGCCCTTTCGGACGAGCGGGAAAGTTACGCGGGACGCTTCACTTATTCCGCCCGGCGCGAAGTTCGCAAGCTGATGCGCTCTTCCCCGCGCCTTGCCGATCTCGCCATCGTTTTTCCCGGCGCGATGTACACTTTAGCAACGCGCCGTTGTTCCTCCGAGACGCGCGATGCCGCGATCAGCCTTGTCGAGGACGGGGCTCCGCTACGCGCAGTGGCGCGCACACTCGGTTTGCCGCTGTGGCTGCGCCGCCTTCCACCTGAAGCGTTCGAGGCCGCCGTTTGCGCCTTGCCGTCGAGTGAAAACTTCACGCGGCGCATCGCGACGCGCATGCCCGCTTCGCCGAGCCACTGCGCGCTGTGGCTGGAGTCGGTGGCCTTCGGCGTTCGTGCCTGCAGCGAGGATTTCGCGCTCTGGCTCGCGGACCAGCCAATCTACGGGGAAGGTGGAAATCCGGAGAAGATGTTCGGCGTTCTCGCCGCATATGCCTGGCACTCGCGCGCAACGCAAACGCGCCCGCACAGTCTCATCGTTGTGCCGTGGCGGCCGGAAATCGCATTCGATACCGCCCTTTGCGCAGCGAAAAGCTGGCTCAACCGGATGCGCCTCACCCTGCAACTGGGCCCCGGTGCCATCACCGATCCGTGGCTGTCGGGCGGCGTGGTGCGCGGCTACACCTTCGTGCCGCTGCTCGACCGCACGGAAATTCTTGCCGAGGCGCGGGCCATGCAGAACTGCGCCGATCAATATGCAGAGCGCCTCGCCAACGACCGCTGCCGCCTGTTCTCGATCCGGCGCGAACGCCAGCATGTGGCAACGCTGGAGATTGGCCCGCACGCGCGTGAAGCCGGTATGCTCGCGATTACGCAGCTCAAAGGACGGCACAATCTCGCGGCACCGCTCGATGTATGGCAGGCCGCCTATGCTTGGCTTGCGTCGCAGAGCGGATTGCGGCGCCTCCCGACGCGCATGTCGCCGGAACGTCAGTTTGACAACGAGGCTTGGACCCAGCTCATGGCGCCGTATCGTAAGCGCACGGGCGGTGCGTTATGGCTGCCGGAGGCGACAACGCAGACCATGTTCGACGAACTGAATGCGGAAATGTCCGAGCTTGCCCGCCGCGGCGGCGTCTCCTCGTGGCTCTTCACGTAACCCACGAAGGCATCCAGGCGCACGCCGTCCGTCAATTTTGATTGGGTGAAGCGCGCTCAATGATCCCCCTCACGTGGGCGTGCTCCAGTCCCTGGCCATAGGTCTGGCGGGGATCGCCGAAAATGCGCGTGGCGATGAAAGCGTCTGCAATGGCGGCGGGCGCGTGTGCACGCAAGATGGTCGCTGCGGCAAGCACCGCGAACCCTTCCACAAGGGTGCGGCCCCGAGCATCCAGAAGCTTCGGCTCCTGCAGCATACCTTCGATGCGTGCATGGGCCCGGCGCAAGTGCTGGTCGTCAGCGGCGCCGGCTGCAAGCTCGTCCATCACCACCTGCACCGCTGCCGGCTCGCGCTGGAGCACGCGGGCGACATCGAGCGTCATCACGTTACCGGAGCCTTCCCAGATGGAATTGACGGGCACCTCGCGATAAAGGCGCGCGAGCGGTGCTTCCTCGACATAGCCATTGCCGCCAAGGCACTCCATCGCCTCTCCTACCAGCGGCGGGGCGAGTTTGCACACCCAGTATTTCGTCACCGGCGTCATCAGACGGCGCCAGGCGCTGGCGCGTGGATCGTGGGCACGGTCGAAGGCGCGGGCCAGTCGGAACGCCAGCGCGGTGGCCGCCTCGACGTCCAGTGCCATATCGGCGAGCACCTGCTGCATCACCGGCTGATCGACGAGCTTCTTCTGGAACACCGTGCGGTGCTCGGCGTGGTGGATCGCATTAGCGAGAGCAGAGCGCATCAAGCCCGCGGATGACACAGCGCAGTCGAGGCGCGTGTGCGTTACCATCTCGATGATATTCGCTACGCCCCGCCCCTCCTCGCCGATCGCACGCGCATAGGCGCCGTGAAATTCGACCTCCGCGGAGGCATTGGAGCGGTTGCCGAGCTTGTCCTTCAGGCGCTGAAGATGGATCGCGTTCACCGAGCCGTCGGGCAAGAAGCGCGGCAATAGAAAACAGGTGAGACCGCCGGGCGCCTGGGCGAGCACCAGGAACGCATCCGACATGGGCGCGGACATGAACCACTTGTGCCCCGTGAGGCGATATTCCCTACCCGGGCCGCCGCCATCGACCGGCTCGGCGAGGGTGGTCGAAGCGCGCACGTCGGTGCCGCCCTGCTTCTCCGTCATTCCCATGCCGAGCGTGATCGCGGTCTTGGCGCCAACCGGGGCAAAGCTCGGGTCATAGCTGAACGGCAAAATCCTCGGGATCCACTCGGCGGCGATCTCGGGTTGCTGCAGCAGCACGGGCACTGCCGCACTCGTCATCGTGATGGGGCAGCAATGGCCTGCCTCCATCTGCGCGGCCATATAGAAGGCTCCCGCGCGGGCCACGTGAGCCCCCGGCCGGGGAACGGTGCCCCTCTTCGCCAGATGGCTCCACACGGAGCTATGCAGGCCTTCGGCGCAACTTGCGCTCATGAGCGCGTGATAAGCTGGATGGAACGTTACGGTGTCGCGGCGGTTGCCGAATCGGTCGTGCGTGGCCAGTTGCGGCTTATGCTCATTCGCGAGGCGCGCGCGCTCCTGCGCCTCAGCGCTTCCCGCTAGCAGCCCGAACGCCCCAAGCGTACGGACAGCATATCCGCCCCCTTCGCGCTCTATGGCTTCGCCGAGCGCGGCGTCGGACGTCAGGAGGTTCACGTCCTCGAAGGGAGGCGTCTGGTTGAGGACTTCATGTGTGCCGGTTGGTGCAGCCATTTCTGGAGTTTAGCGCGACACGGGCTGCGCGGTCGCTACCCGCCCTTAACGTATTCCCCAGCTCATGTGCGAGCGTCGCTTCAACGCAGTTGCCGAGGTCCCTGAGTCTACCTATACAAACGCCTTTGATGACCAATGCAGTAGCCAAAGTCGAGCCGCTTCACTTTCCGCACCGCCACCTCCTGACCGTGGAGGGGCTCGGCGCTCAAGAGATCAATTTTCTCCTCGACCTCGCCGACAGCAACGCGGACGCCAATCGTCAGGTTGGTAATCGCCGCGATGTGCTGCGCGGGCGCATGCTGATCAACCTCTTCTTCGAGAATTCGACCCGCACCCAGGCCTCGTTCGAGATGGCGGCCAAGCGCCTCGGCGCCGACGTCATGAACATGAACGTTTCAACCTCCTCGGTTTCGAAGGGCGAGACGCTCATCGACACCGCCGTGACACTCAATGCCATGCGGCCGGACATGATCGTGGTGCGACACCATTCGGCCGGCGCGGTGGAGCTTCTCGCACAAAAGGTGGACTGCTCGGTGATCAACGCGGGCGACGGCTCGCACCAGCACCCCACCCAGGCGCTGCTCGACGCCCTCACCATCCGCCGCGCCAAGGGGCGCGTCGGGGGGCTCACGGTTGCGATCTGCGGCGATATTCTGCACAGCCGGGTAGCGCGCTCCAATATCATGCTGCTCAACGCGCTCGGGGCGCGGGTGCGCATCGCGGCCCCTTCGACACTCCTTCCCCCCGCGCCGGAGCGCATGGGGGCCGAGGTTTTCACCGACATGTGGAAAGCGGTGGAGGGTGCGGACGTCGTCATGATGCTGCGCCTGCAGCGTGAGCGGATGGAAGGATCGTATGTGCCTTCGACGCGCGAATACTTCCATTTCTTCGGGCTCGACCACGAAAAACTCGCCCGCGCGAAGCCGGATGCCATCGTCATGCATCCAGGTCCGATGAACCGCGGCGTCGAGATCGCCTCCACCGTCGCCGACCATTCCTCTAGCGTCATCCGCGAGCAGGTGGAGATGGGCGTTGCCGTACGTATGGCAGTGCTCGAGGCGCTGGCCCGCAACTTGGCGAAGCGATGAACGCAACGAGCAGCACGACCAAACGCCCGGCCCGCGAGAGCAAATCCGCGACGGCCACCGCTTTCCTCAACGCGCGCATCGTCGATCCAGCCGCAAATCGGGACGAGCCCGGCGGGCTGGTGGTGCGCGACGGGCTCATCGCCGACGTCGGTCCGCACCTGCGGCGCAATTCGCCGGAAGGTGTCAATGTGATCGACTGCAAGGGCCGCGTTCTCGCGCCAGGACTGATCGACGCACAGGTCTTCACGGGCGAGCCGGGTTTCGAGCATCGCGAGACGTTGAAGACCGCCAGCCACGCGGCGGCGGCGGGCGGCGTCACCACAATTGTAGTGATGCCTGAGACGAACCCGGTCATCGATCAGGTTGCGCTCGTCGACTTCATCCAGCGGCGGGCCCGCGACAACGCCATCGTACACGTGCACACCATGGCGGCGATGACGAAGGGCCTCAAGGGCGAGGAGATGACCGAGATCGGCCTTCTGAAACGGGCCGGCGCCATCGCTTTTTCGAATGGCAAAACGTCAGTCGCCAACACACGCGTGATGCGCAACGTGCTGCTCTATGGACGCGACTTCGGCGCACTCATTGTCCACCACACCGAGGACCCTTATCTCGCGTCGAGCGGCGCGATGAACTCCGGCGAGATCGCCGCCCGCCTCGGCCTGCCGGGCACGCACAAAGCCTCCGAAACGATCATGCTCGAGCGCGACGTGCGTCTCGTGGAAATGACGCGCGGGCGTTATCACGCGGCGACGATCTCGAGCGCGGAAAGCCTCGATGTGATCCGGGCGGCGAAGGCGCGTAACCTGCCCGTCACGTGCGGCGTGTCAATCAACCATCTGACACTCAACGAAAACGACATCGGCCCCTATCGCACGTTCTTCAAGATACGGCCGCCGCTGCGCTCGGACGAGGATCGCGCCGCAATGGTGCGCGGTCTTGCGGCGGGCGACATCGACATCATCGTGTCGAGCCACGATCCGCAGGACGCCGACGACAAGCGGCGGCCATTTGCGGAGGCTACCGATGGCGCCGTTGGACTTGAAACGCTGCTACCGGCGGCGCTGCGGCTCTATCATTCCGGCGAGCTGCCGCTGATGAGTGTTCTGCGCGCGCTTACGATCAACCCGGCGAAGCTTTTGGGCCTACATTCGGGTCGCCTTGCCAAAGGCGCCGTCGCGGACATCATTCTCTTCGATCCCGACGAGCCGTGGGTCGTCAACAAGGACATGCTGCGTTCACGCTCGAAGAACTCTCCGTTCGACGAGAGCAAAATGCAAGGGCGGGTGTTGCGCACGCTCGTGGCGGGCGAGACAGTCTACCAGTATGCTCCCTAGCCGATTTGTGGCGCGGTCTAGCCGCCGCTTGAGGCTGCACGCCGGCGAGGTGCCGTTCAACGGCTAACGGCATTCTTATTTCGCTGTGCCGCTAATGGTGCGGGGGCTTTCGCCCAACGGCATCTGCTTGCGAAGAAGCAGTTGGGCTCGGCCCGGAAGAATTAGCGGGCCGCAGCATCCTGTGGCCTGCTACCCGCACACCGCCGGTTGCGGGCGCTACGTCCAGCAAGTACGCTGCCCCGCCGTGGAAAACAGGTTTCCACGAAGGAGCATCCGCTCGCCCATGGAAGTATTCCTAAATCCGTACACGCTGCTTGCAGTGGCGACTGGCTATCTACTCGGTTCGATCCCCTTCGGCCTGCTGCTGACGCGCGCGGCCGGGCTGGGTGACGTTCGCAATATCGGCTCCGGTAATATCGGAGCGACGAACGTGCTGCGCACGGGCCACAGGGGACTGGCAGCACTCACGCTGGTGCTCGACGCGCTGAAGGGCACTGCGGCCGTGCTGATCGGCCATTGGATCGGGGCATTCGGCGGTGTTGCAATTCTTGCCTCGCTACTGGCCGGGCTGGCTGCCTTCCTGGGCCATATCTTTCCCGTGTGGCTCGGCTTCCACGGCGGCAAGGGCGTCGCCACCTACATCGGCGTGCTGCTAGGAATCGACTGGCGCGCCGCGCTCGGTTTCTGTGGGGTTTGGCTGCTTGTCGCCGCCCTGACGCGCTATTCCTCGCTCTCGGCGCTCATTGCGGCGCTCGCCGTACCCATCGGCCTTGTCGCCTACGGCGACAGTGCCACGGGCGCGCTCGCGGCCATGCTTTCGCTCATGCTGATTTACAAGCACCGCGCTAATATTCGCCGGCTTGCCGCCGGTGAAGAACCGCGGATCGGTGCGAAGGCATGACGATGCATGCTGCCGCTGGGCGTTAGCGAACGTTATGGACAGCAGCGAACGCATCGCCGCGCTGCGGCTCGCCCGGTCGGAGAATGTTGGTCCCGTTACCTTCCGCGAGCTGCTTCGCCACTGCGGCAGCGCTGAAGCGGCGCTCGAACAGCTGCCGGAGCTTTCGCGCCGAGGCGGATACCGCGCCAATGTACGCATCTGTCCGCGCGCCGAGGCGGAAGCCGAGCTGCGACGCGCGCAGGACTTCGGCGCGCGGGTGCTCGTCGTGGGCGAACGGGATTATCCTATGACGCTCGCGGCGCTCGAAGCGCCGCCGCCTGTCATCTACGTAAAGGGCGATACGGCCCTTCTGCAGCGGCAGGGCGTCGCCATCGTTGGCGCACGGGCGTGCTCTGCTGCCGGCATCAAGCTTGGCAAGCACTTCGCCGCCGCGATCGGCCGCGGTGGCTTCGTCATCGTTTCGGGGCTAGCACGCGGCATCGACGCGGCGGCTCACGCGGCGGCAATCGAAACGGGCACCGTTGCGGTGCTCGGAGGCGGTATCGATATCGTGTACCCGCCCGAGCACGAACAATTGCAGCGCACAATCGGAGAGCGCGGATGTCTCGTTGCCGAAATGGCATTCGGCTTCACGCCGCGCGCGCAATCGTTTCCGCGGCGCAATCGAATCATCTCCGGGCTGTCGCTCGGCGTTCTCGTCGTGGAGGCCGCTCGCCGCTCCGGTAGTCTCGTCACGGCGCGCCTAGCCGCTGAGCAAGGGCGCGAGGTCTTTGCCGTTCCCGGGCACCCGCTCGATCCGCGCGCAGAGGGGACGAACCGCCTTTTGAAGTCGGGCGCAACGCTCGTCACGGAGCCGGACGACGTGCTTTCCGCGCTCGCGCCTCTGACCCGCACGTCCCTCCTCGGCTTGCGCGAAGACCCGGAAGGGGAGAACCGCGCTCCATCGTCCGCTCCGCCGACGCTCACGGACGATGGCCGGGGGCGCGTGCTTGCCGCCCTGGGCCCGGCTCCGATCGATATCGACACCCTTGTGCGCAGCACCGGGCTGTCGACCCGCTGTGTGCAGGTCGTCGTGCTCGAACTCGCCCTCGCCGGCCGAATCGAACGGCACGGAGGCGGACTGATCTCACTGGGGTTGGGAGACGCATAGATCGTTTCGACCGTCGGCTATCCGTACATCGCATTACGATGTATAGCGGGCACACTCACCCAGGACGGACCGCGTAATTTAGGGGCGGTGGTCGGCGTTGCGCTGGATATTTGCTTCGGTCAATGCCGCGGCAAGAATGGCGGAGAGAGTTTTTTGCCCCGAGCGATCGGCTAGCCCTTTCAGCTCGGAAATCAGGCCGCAAAGGTAGTCGAGGCTCTCACTCCCGCGCGCCGGGTCCCACTTTTTTGTCTCGCTACCGTTCGCCTTTTCTGGCCCAGACATCCCCACGCGTGCCCCATCCTTTGACAACCATAGATGGCAACAAAATAACATTCACAATCTGTGATAGCAAGGCCTGCATGCACCGCCGCGTGGCTCGGCGTTTGACACCGCCACATTCCTCTCCCATCTTCCCGGGCCGAAACGGACGCCGAACAGCGCCGGATGCCGAATCTGCTGGCCCGCGGCACGGTTCTCCCCATTTCCTCGCGGCGCCACGCCAGACTTGAAAGCCCTTAGATGAACGTCCTCATCGTAGAATCGGCTGCCAAAGCTAAGACGATCAATAAATATCTAGGCAGCAGTTATAAGGTTATTCCGTCGTTCGGTCATGTGCGCGACCTGCCGGCCAAAAATGGCTCGGTGGAGCCCGACAAAGACTTCGAAATGCACTGGGACATTGATTCCAAGTCTCAGAAAATCATCAAAGAAATCGCCGATGCGGTCAAAAAGGCCGACAAGCTCATCCTCGCCACCGACCCTGATCGCGAGGGCGAGGCGATCTCCTGGCACATCCTGCAAATCTTAGAACAGAAGAAGGCGCTTAAGAAGGGCATTGAGGTTGAACGCGTCGCGTTCAATGCCGTTACGAAGCAGGCGATACTTGCGGCGCTCAAAGAGCCACGCAAGATCGACACGCCGCTCGTCTCCGCCTACCTCGCCCGCCGGGCGCTCGACTATCTCGTCGGCTTTACGCTCTCACCGGTGCTATGGCGCAAGCTGCCAGGGGCGCGCTCCGCCGGTCGCGTGCAGTCGGTTGCGCTGCGGCTCGTGTGCGACCGCGAGCGGGAGATCGAGGTCTTCAAGACCGACGAGTACTGGACCATCGATGCCGTACTAGCGACGGACAAGGGCGATCAGTTCCCCGCGCGGCTCAACGCCATCAATGGCGAAACACTCAAGAAGCTCGACATCAAGACGGGCGCCGAGGCAAATGCCATCAAGGCCGCCATCGAAAATGGCGATTTCCGTGTGGTCTCGGTGGACAAGAAGGGGGTGAAGCGGAACCCCTACGCCCCGTTCGCCACTTCGACGTTGCAGATGGACGCTTCGCGCAAGCTCGGGTTCTCCGCGAAGCACACGATGCAGGTTGCCCAGCGCCTCTATGAGGGCGTTGACATCGGCGGCGAGACGGTCGGCCTCATCACCTATATGCGAACCGATGGCGTTACGATCGTCCCCGAGGCGGTCAGCGCCATTCGCGGACTGATTGCGCGAGAATACTCGCAGAAATACGTCGCCCCGTTCATCCGCGAATATAAGACGAAGGCGAAGAACGCCCAAGAGGCGCACGAAGCCATCCGCCCGACCGAGGTCTCGCGCCGGCCGCAGGATGTAGCGAAATACCTGGAACGTGATCAGGCGCGCCTTTACGAACTCGTGTGGAAGCGCGCAGTTGCGAGCCAGATGGCTTCAGCAGAGGTCGAGCAGACTACCGCCGACATCGAAGTGAAGGGCCGCGACGGCAAAAACTATACGCTGCGCGCGACCGGTTCGGTTATTCAGTTCGAAGGCTTCCTCAAGGTGTACGAGGAAGGTCGCGATGAGCGTATCCATGCCGCCAAAGGCAAGGACGATCCGGGCAGCGAAGAGGAGGATACCAGCCGCCGCCTGCCCGCGCTCGCCAAGGGCGACAAGGTCACGGATCGCTCCATCGACGCGGAGCAGCACTTTACGCAGCCTCCGCCACGCTATTCGGAAGCGACGCTCGTCAAGAAGATGGAGGAGCTGGGCATCGGCCGGCCTTCCACCTACGCTTCGACGCTCGCGGTGCTGCAGGAGCGCGAGTATGTTCGCGTCGACAAGAAGCGGCTCATTCCCGAGGACAAGGGCCGGCTCGTCATCGCGTTTCTCGAAGGCTTCTTCAAACGCTACGTAGAATACGATTTCACCGCCGATCTCGAGGACAAGCTCGACCTGATCTCGGACGGCCAGCTCGTTTGGAAAGACGTGCTTCGCGATTTCTGGCGTGAGTTCACCGGCTCGGTCGACGAGATCAAAGATCTGCGCGTCGGAGAAGTGCTCGAAGCGCTGAACGAGATCCTCGGGCCTCACATCTTCCCGGCGCGGGAGGACGGCTCGGATCCGCGTAGCTGCCCGTCGTGTAAGACAGGGCGGCTCAGCCTCAAGATTTCGGGCAAGTATGGCGCCTTCATTGGCTGCGGAAACTATCCGGAGTGCCGCTATACACGTCAGCTCAGCGACGTTTCGGGAAGCGGCGATACCGAGGCTGCAGGGCCAGACGGAAAGCTGCTCGGCTATGATCCGGATACCGGGCTTGCCGTGACGCTGCGCTCGGGCCGCTTTGGTCCTTACCTGCAGCTCGGCGAAGGCAGCGAAGATGAGAAGCCGCGGCGTTCGAGCATTCCGAAGGGTGTCGACGCAGGTTCGGTCGATCTCGAATATGCGCTGAAGCTGCTCTCGCTTCCGCGCGAGGTGGGCCTGCATCCCGAAACGGGCAAGATGATCACCGCCGGCCTTGGCCGCTACGGTCCGTTCGTTCTACATGATGGCATGTACGCCAACGTCGAGAGCATCGAGGAGGTGTTCTCGGTCGGCATCAACCGCGCGGTGGCTCTGCTGGCGGAGAAGGCTGCCGGGGGCAAGAGCCGGTTCCAGCGCGCCAAACCTGCCGTGCTGAAGGACCTCGGCGAACATCCCGATGGTGGCGGCAAGATCGAAGTGCTGTCGGGCCGCTATGGACCTTACGTGAAGCACGGGTCGACGAACGCGACGATCCCGAAGGGGAAAGACCCGGCGGCGCTGACCGTTGCCGAGGCCGTCGACCTCATTGCCGAGCGCGCTGCAAAGGGGCCTTCGAAAAAGAAAAAGCCTGTGCGCAAAGCCGCAGCCAAGGAAGCAGACGACACCAAGCCGGCCGCAAAGGCGAGCAAATCGACTAAAGCTAAGGCCTCGAAAGGCGCTGCTTCGAAAACGGCCAAGCCCACGAAGGGGCGCGCGGTCAAATCGAAAACTGCAATAGCGGACGCCGACAACTGATCTGCATGATCCCACGCCGGGCAAGCTGACCATGCCACGCAAACCGAAGGGCAACAGAAGCGGGCCCCCTAAGCGTGGTGGTCTTCCCGGAAGGGAAGAAATCCTCGATTACATCCGTTCCTCGCCCGGCAAGGTGGGCAAGCGCGAGATCGCGCGTGCCTTCGGCATCAAGGGTGGAGACCGTCTCGAGCTCAACAACCTGCTCGCGCGCATGTCAGAGGACGGCACGCTATCGGGTGACCGCAAGCATCTGCGCCGCAAGGGCGGCCTGCCCGCCGTCACCGTGCTGGAAGTGACCGGGCGCGACGATGACGGCGATCTCGTCGCCAGGCCAGCAGTCTGGGACGAGGAAGGAGAAGCACCGCTGGTGCTGATCGCGCCACGCTCTGCGCGGGGCCCGGAAATCGACATCGAGGCGAGCATCGGCGTCGGCGACCGTGTGCTGGCGCGTATCAGCGAACTCTCCGAACCTGAGGACGGGTATCGCTTCCAGGCATTCCCCATCAAGCGGCTGCCGCGCGAGAAGCGGCGCCTCATCGGGATCTATCGCGCAAGCAAGCGGGGCGGCGGCACGATCGAGCCGATCGACCGCAAGCAACTTCGGTCATGGTCAGTCCGCGGCGGCGATGAAGGCGATGCCAAAGACGGCGACCTCGTCCGCTTCGACCTTCCCCGAAAGGGCCGTCTGCACATTCCGCAGGCCCGTATTCTGGAATCGCTGGGCAACCCGGACGACCAGCGCCAGATCAGCCTCATTGCCGTGCACGCGCACGGCATCCCCGACGATTTCCCCGAGGGCGTCATCACGGAAGCGGAGGGCCTCGAGGAGCCGACGCTTTCAGGGCGCACTGATTTGCGGAACGTGCCGCTCGTCACCATCGACCCGCCGGACGCGCGTGACCATGACGACGCCGTCTATGCCGAGCGGGACGAAGATGCGGCAAATCCCGGCGGGTGGATTGTGCTGGTGGCCATTGCCGACGTCGCGCACTTCGTGCGGCCGGGCTCGCGCCTCGACCGCGAGGCGCAACTGCGCGGCAACTCGGTCTACTTTCCAGACCGCGTCGTGCCGATGCTGCCAGAGCGTATCTCCAACGATCTGTGCTCGCTGCGCGAAGGTGAGAACCGGGCGTGCCTCGCCGTGCGCATGGTATTCGACAAGGACGGCAGCAAGCGCAGCCATACCTTCATGCGCGCGATCATGCGTTCGGCTGCGAAGCTCAGCTATCAGGAAGCGCAGGCTGCCATCGACGGGCGCCCTTCCGACAAGGCGGGCCCGCTGCTGGAGCGCGTGCTACGGCCGCTGTGGGACGCCTATGGCGCGCTCGCGGCGGCGCGAGACAAGCGCGGTCCGCTCGATCTCGATCTGCCCGAGCGCAAGATCCTTCTCGATGAAAAAGGACACGTGAAGGATGTGGTCACGCCCGAGCGGCTCACCGCGCACCGGCTCATCGAAGAATTCATGATCCAGGCTAACGTCGCCGCCGCTGAAACCCTGGAGCAGAGGAAGACACCGGTCGTCTACCGCATCCACGACCAGCCCTCGAAGGAGAAGCTCGCCAGTCTGCGCGATTTTCTGGACACCATCGGCATGAAGCTGCCGCAGGCATCCAGCCTCAAGGCGTCAAACTTCAACGGCATTCTGGCGCAGGCAAAGACGCTGCCGGTCGTCGATCTCGTGAACGAGGTCGTGCTGCGCAGTCAAAGTCAGGCCGAATACAACATCGACAATATCGGACATTTCGGTCTCAACTTGCGCCGCTATGCGCACTTCACCTCACCGATCCGCCGTTACGCGGACCTCCTCGTGCATCGCGCGCTGGTGAAAGCGCAGCACCTCGGGGAGGGCGCCATCGATGCTATCGAGATCGGACGTCTGCGCGAGGTTGCGCAACAGATCTCAGATACAGAGCGCCGTGCGATGGCGGCCGAGCGCGAAACCGCGGACCGTCTCATCGCAATGCATCTCGCGGATCGTATCGGCGCAAAGTTCATCGGTCGCATCGCGGGCGTCACCCGTTCAGGATTGTTCGTGCGGCTGAAGGATACAGGCGCAGATGGCTTCGTGCCCGTCTCCTCCCTTTCCAATGATTTTTACAATCACGTCGAGGCGGAACACGCGCTCGTCGGCAAGCGCACCGGCGAAACTTTCCGGCTCGGCGATACGGTCGAGGTGCGTCTCATCGAGGTCGTCCCTTCGGCCGGTGCCCTACGATTCGAGATGTTAACTGAAGGCACGCGCGGGCGCGTTGCGGCACCACATGCAGGCATGCGCTTCAAGAACGCGCGTCCGCGTGGGCGTCGCAGGTGATCTTGTCTAGATGCCGCGGCCATTCGTCTATTGACCCAGATCAACCTCAGGCCCACGTTTGTGTTGCCGCGGAGCCCGTGAAGATGCTCCCGAGCGAGGCGAGGAAAGCCGATGACACAAACTCCAACGACATTCTCCGGAGCCACCGAGCAGCGCGACTGGGTGCAGGCTGTGCGCCGCGGCAGCGCCTGCAAGTGCCCCTCGTGTGGCCAGGGAAACCTTTTTCGACGCTATCTCAAGGTGGCCGACACCTGCCCTAAGTGCTCGGAGGAGCTTCACCATCACCGGGCGGACGACGCTCCTCCCTACTTCACCATCCTGATTGCCGGTCACTTCATTATCGCTGGGGTGATGATCGTCGAGGAGCAGTTCCAGCCGAGCTACTGGTTGCATCTGGCTCTCTGGTTCCCGCTGACGATGGGCATGTGTCTTTGGATGTTGCCACGGATCAAGGGCGCTCTGGTGGGCCTGCAGTGGGCCCTGCGGATGCATGGGTTTGGCGGTCACGACAGCGTGGACCCGGCTGAGCCGGCGCCCATCCCCGCCACGCCCAAAGAGGCGACGTTTTAAGCATAGTGCGACGCGGCCCTTGCTTGACAGCGGGGCCGCTGTGGCTATGTTGCCCGCTCTCCGCAGCCTGCGGACAGGTGCAAAAGTTCCCCGAAGGTTTCCCCATCATGGCCAAGCCCGTAACGCAGAAGATCAAGCTGCTGTCGACCGCCGGCACGGGGTTCTTTTACGTGACCAAGAAGAACCCTCGTACGAGCACCGAAAAGCTCGTTTTCAAGAAGTATGATCCCGTCGTGAAGAAGCACGTCGAGTTCAAGGAAACGAAGATCAAGTAAGACGGCGCGCGGGGCACACCCCGCGCCCGATTGCGGCCGTCCGCCATGGACGGCTAACGCACCGGCACGCCTCAAAAACTCGGATGGTTAAGAAATTGGTCAGGGAGACTTGACCAGGGCCCGCAACTCAACCCGGCAGCGGGGTAGTTAGTCCGAGAAAGCCACGGACCCTGGTCTAGTAACCAGGTGGTTCGTCAAAGAGGGCGTTGACTCCCCGCCTGGTGCCGTGGCTGGTCCGATGCAGCTTCTACGAGGAGGCCACTCTAGCCGCTGGGACCAACCACGATTATCCCGCCCTATCAGGAAATGCGGCGGACCTGATAGTGCGGAAATCGTAATATCTCGGATGGAACACAGCCGCCTGCTGGGCGCATCCGCTAATGGAATATTAACGTCTCCCTCGTCATTTCATAATCTGACAGAGGACTCTGGTTAACGCAAGTTGCGCTTGGACTGTGCTTAATTAACCACGCCGATTCGTGATGACAGAATCGGCAGCGCGATTGCATATCGAACGAGCCTCCGGCCGCGCCCCTCAACGCGCACGCGAATCTTAGCAATTTCGTTGTATTTGAATTAGATGAGCTACGCCGCAGTTGCTGCTACGCGGTTGCGTCCGCGGCGCTTTGCATCGAAGAGAGCAGTATCTGCACGCCGAAAGACGCTCTCGGGTGTGTCATCTTCGCACTCCAAGGTGGCGAGGCCTACGCTCGCCGTCAGCGGGATCCCGAGACCCGGCCGGACCGGGAAAGCGTCGGCCGCGATCGATACCCGCAAACGCTCGCCCACCTGATAGGCGCGCTCCATGTCCGTATCCGGCATGATGATGAGGAACTCCTCTCCACCGTAGCGGCAGGCGAGATCAATGCCGCGAGTGTTGCGGCGGAACCTGGCCGCGAACTCCCGCAACACCGCATCCCCTGCATCGTGCCCATAGGTGTCGTTCACCTGTTTGAAGTGATCGATGTCGGCGAGGAGAACTGACAGCGCGCGGCCGCTGCGGCGCGCCTCTTCGACTAGGGTCGACAGGTGCGTTTCCATGTAGCGACGGTTATGCAGCCCGGTGAGCGCATCGATAACGGACGCCTCGATGCTCTCCTCCAGGCGATTACGAAGATGATCAGAGTAGCGCTTGCGCTTCACTTGCGTCTTCACCCGCGCCAGCAACTCGTTCTCGTCGATGGGACGCATGATGTAGTCGTTGATGCCCATGTCGAGGCCCCGCAAGAGACGCGCCTCATTGCCGGGCTCCACCAACAGAATAATCGGCAGGTGGCGTGTGGCGTCCATGGAGCGAGTCTGGGAGCAAAGCCGCAACGCGTCGGCGTTCACGAGTGAAAGCGAAACGATCATGAGATCGAACTCTTCCTTCGCGAGCTCACGCAGCGCCTCTTCCGGTGTCGATGCCGCCGTCACTGAATGCACCGCCGACATCCAGCCCACTATGCGCGAGACGGTGCGCGTATCATCGTCGACGAGGAGAACCCGGCCGCTTTCTTCCGAAAGGGCCTTCAAAAGAGCAGCATCTTCGCTGATGCCCATCTGGCGCCCCGTGAGCGCGCGCATCAGCATCTCGTCAGTGAGCGTCTTGAGGCGTGCGAGGTTCTTCACGCGCGTTACAAGGGCGATTTCATCAACCGGTTTGGTGAGGAAATCGTCGGCGCCGCCTTCGAGCCCACGCACCTTGTCGGAGAACTGGTCGAGTGCGGTAACGAGCACCACCGGAATGTGATGCGTTCTCGGATCGGACTTTAAACGGCGGCATGCGGCAAAGCCGTCCATGCCCGGCATCATCACATCGAGCAGCACGACGTCGACGCGTTCGCGCGCACAGATGTCGAGAGCTTCTTGACCCGAGCTGGCCGTGAGAACGTCGAAGTACTCAGCGGAGAGCCGAGCTTCAAGAAGCTTCACATTCGCAAGGATATCGTCAACTACGAGGACTCGAGCGGTCATCTTCGCCACTACTCTACGAATTAAGCGCGCGGCTCACCGACGAAGCGCTGCACGGTCTCGAGAAAATTGCTCACTGAAATGGGCTTGGAGATATAGGCCTCGCATCCGCCGGAACGGATACGCTCCTCGTCTCCCTTCATTGCAAAGGCTGTGATGGCGACGACGGGGATATCCCGCAACTCGTCGTCCTCCTTGAGCCACTTGGTGACTTCCAATCCCGAAATTTCCGGAAGCTGGATGTCCATCAGGATCAGCGCGGGACGATGCTCGCGGGCAAGATCAATCGCTTCTAACCCATTGCGGGTCTGGATCGTCGCATAGCCGTGCGCAGCGAGAATATCGTGAAAGAGCTTCATATTGAGCTCGTTGTCTTCCACGATGAGCACAGTTTTTCCGGGCACCTGCCTCATCGGCATGCGCGGGCCCGCGGCACTGGTCTCCTGCATATTCATGGCGTTGCAGCTCGCACTCCCCGACCCTTTTTGCACCGATTCCTTTGGCTGGACCGGGCTTGAGTTTGCTAGTGAAGGCGTAACCAACAGTTAATGAATGGGGGCAGGCGGCGCATCTAATGTCGCCTGTCGTACATCTTTCGATCTTTAGGTGAATTCGAGGTTGAAGCGCATGCACAGTGACCGCGCCGAATCGATTGGGATCTCAGCTCTTCTCTTCCTTGCGGGCGATCCCCAACGCCTCGCACGCTTCTTAACTCTTACCGGAGTGGGCCCCGCCGAGCTGCGGGAGAACGCACGCAACCCGCAAATGCTGGCAGCCGTACTCGACCACCTGCTGCAAGACGAAAACATGCTGCTGGTCTTCTGCGCCTCAGACGGCATTCAGCCCAACGAGGTTGCCCCCGCCCAGCGCGAGTTGGCGAAAATGGCCGGCGAAATCGGTGATCCGGAGATAAGTGTTTAAGATCAGCGCTTGACCGGGGCAGAGCCGGTCGCCTTTGTCGCGCATTTTCCTTCCTCCAGGAAGGTCAGCTCCTTCAGCTCGCCGCGGATAGCGAAGTCGCCATAGTCGATATAAAGCCGTGAGGACACACCGTTCTCGTAGAAGCGGAACGACAGCTCGTAGGTCGGCATGACATCGTGGCGGCTGTGGCCAGGCTCGAAATAGCCAATGGCAATCGGCCAGGATACGACCGCGTCGAGCTTGTCGCCATTGGTGACGCTGGCCGGCACCTTGACGCTACCCGCCTCGGAACGCGGACCAATGACGGCACTCGTCTCGTAGAATTTCTCACCCTTGTCAGAGCCATCAAAGAGGTTGGCGGTGAACTGACTGTGACCAGCCCTGGCCGCTTCCACCAGCGCCATGGAGTGCTGGATGGGGAAATAGATATTGGACGGCAGTTTGACCGTCTTCTTCGAGGGCTTCGTCAGCTTCACCTCGGTGAACGAGGATCCGTTCCCCGGCCCCGCGCTGCCCTGTGCCGCCTCGGAAAGCTTCTGATTCTCATATTGGCTCGAGGAAAAACGAAGGCGGTGGGTTGCTACGTCCTCGAAGCTCGAGGTGCGCAGGTCGTTCACCTGGGAGACGCCATCCTGGTTGGTCATCCGGGTGACGAAGCGCATATTTTGCGCGTATTCGCCGCAACGGCTGCCGGTCATCTCGTAGACCATGCGCCCGGACATGTCGGCGACGCCCGAACCCGGCGTCGAGTGGTCGAAGGTGATGTCGTAGACGGCGCGATGGGGACGGAACTGCACCGCCCCGCCAGCGACCTGGGCGCGCAGGTCGGCCAGCGGCATGGCGAGCACCGCCACGCCCATGGCGCTGGCGACAAGAACCTTGACTAGGTGAAACATTCTTCCTCGCCGTCGTTTTTTGCTCCGCACCCTAACCCGGACAGGTTAAGCCGCGGAATACCCCCTGAGGGCCCTGCGCCCGCCATTGCCAAGAGCCGATCCGCCAGCCAAAAAGACGCTCAAGCTGAGGTGGCACGAGGCCGCCAAGCGTGAGGATAATGGAATGGACGATAAGATCGAGGCGCGGCTTGCGGCGCTTGGTATCGTGCTCCCGGATGCACCAAACCCCGTCGCCAACTACGTGCCTTCCTTCCTGGCTGGCAATCTTCTCTTTATCTCCGGCCAGGTTTCCAAGGCGGCGGATGGCAGCATCCTCAAGGGGCGCCTCGGCGACAACATGGCGGTAGCCCAGGGGCAGGAAGCCGCACGCCTCTGCGCCCTCGCCATCCTCGCCCAGACGCGCGCCGCCATTGGCCGCCTCGACCGTATCGCCCAGGTGGTGCGTCTCACTGGCTTCGTCAACTCTGCCCCCGACTTCACCGACCACCCGCAGGTCATAAACGGAGCCTCGGACGTCATGGTCGAGGTGCTGGGGGACAAGGGCCGGCACACCCGGGCGGCCGTAGGCGTCTCGAGCCTGCCCCTCGGCTGCGCCGTGGAGGTCGACGCGGTGATCATGATCGAGGGCTGACGCAGCCATGCGGGAGCGCGCGGCCTTCCTGAAGCCCATCGCGCACCGCGGCCTGCATAACGCTGCGCGCGGCATCGTTGAAAACACGGTTCCGGCGTTCGAAGCGGCCATCGCGAAGGGCTACGGTATCGAGTGCGACGTGCGTCCCGCGGGCTGTGGCACGCCCATGGTGTTCCACGATCTGAGGCTGGAACGGCTCATCGATGCTTCAGGCCCGATCGCGGCGCACGGTGCGCCCGCGCTTAAAGCCTTGCGTTATCGTGATGTCACCGGCCCGATGATCGATCTTGCAGAGTTGCTGGACCTCGTCCGCGGGCGGGTGCCGCTGCTCATCGAGATCAAGAGCGAGTGGGACGCGCCCAACGGACAGTTTCTACGCAACATCGCGGAGAAGGCATCAGCCTATGACGGACCGGTCGCGCTGATGTCATTCGACCCGTTAGTCATGGCGATGATGCGTGAGCTTGCTCCCGGTGTTCCGCGGGGCATCGTAGCGGAGCAGTTCGCTGCCGATTGCGAGTGGCGCGGTGTGCTTGGCCCGGAGCGCGCCTTTGCTCTGACGCACCTGCTTGAATCGGGGCCGGTCGAGCCCGATTTCTACGCCTACGATGTCAACGCCCTGCCGACAGCCGTTACCCGGTATGTGCGTGAGGTTGAAGGGAAGCCGTTATTCACATGGACTGTGCGTACCGCAGAGCAGCGTGAGACCGCGGCCCGGTGGGCCGACGCGCCGATCTTCGAGGGTTATGAACCCTGATAGACGACCGGCGATGTGCGAGACAGGCAAACATCGCGATGAGCAGCGAAAGGGCTGAACCGAAGGACAGTGGATCTGAGCGCGAGGCGGGATATGCCGCCGTCGCCACGGTGCTCGCGCGAATCGGCGACATCGATTCTGCCGAATGGGATGCGTGCGCCAATCCCGATGCATCGACCCTAAATCCATTCATCACACATGCGTTCCTCAAGGCACTGGAGGATTCCGGTTGCGTCGGCGAGCCGAAGACGGGCTGGCTGCCGCAGCACATCTGCCTTGCGGACGAGGCTGGCAATATCGCCGCCTGCGCGCCCTGCTATGTAAAGCTCAACAGTTCTGGCGAATACGTGTTCGACCATTCATGGGCGGCGGCCTATGAGCAGGCGGGCGGAGAATATTATCCGAAGCTGCAAATCGCCGTTCCCTTCACACCTGTGCCGGGGCGGCGCCTGCTGGTGCGACCGGGCCCGGATGCGGCGCGGTATGCGCGCACGCTTGCGGCAGCGGCGGTCGAGCTTTCGCGGCGCGTTGGCGCCTCGTCGGTGCACGCAACCTTCCTGCAGCAGGCCGAATGGGAGGCACTCGGTGCCCAGGGGTTCCTGCAGCGCACCGACCAGCAGTTCCATTGGACGAATGGCGGGTACAGAACGTTCGATGATTTCCTTTCATCGCTTGCGTCCCGCAAGCGTAAGGCGGTGCGGAAGGAGCGCAGCGAGGCCCTCGCAGGCGGCCTCGTCGTGGAACACGTCTCCGGCGCAGACATCACCGAAGCGCATTGGGATGCGTTCTTCGCCTTCTACATGGATACGGGGGGTCGCAAGTGGGGACGGCCTTACCTCAACCGGCGCTTCTTTTCCCTGCTCGGCGAGACAATGGCGGACCGCTGCCTGCTGATCATGGCCCGGCGCGGAGAGCGCTATATCGCCGGCGCGCTCAATCTCATTGGCGGCGACTGCCTCTACGGGCGCTATTGGGGCGCGGTGGAGGACCATCCGTGCTTGCATTTCGAGCTCTGCTACTATCAGGCCATCGAATACGCCATCACCCATGGGCTAGCGCGCGTGGAAGCGGGCGCACAGGGCGAACACAAGCTCGCGCGCGGCTACCTGCCGGTGCCGACCTACTCTGCGCATTTCATTGCCGATCCGGGGTTTCGCCGTGCGGTGGCGCGCTACCTCGAAGGCGAGCGGCGCGCAGTGGCCGAGAACGTCTCCGCGCTTGCCGAATATGCTCCCTATCGCAGAGGTAATGGCTCTTAGAGTGCGCCTGAAACGACGGGCAGCTTGACGGGGATGGCTGCGATCCGTTTAACAGGCTCGCTAGACGGAGGCCGACATGCCCTACGACGACAGCAATGTGTTCGCAAAGATCCTGCGCGACGAGATCCCTTCGCATCGGGTTTACGAGGACGAGAACGTGCTCGTCTTCATGGATGTCATGCCGCAAGCGCCCGGGCATACGCTGGTGGTGCCGAAGGCGCCCTCGCGCAATCTGCTGGATGCCGATCCGACAGCGATTGCCAAAGTGGTGCCGGTGCTACAGCGCACGGCGAAGGCGGTGAAGGAGGCTTTCAAGGCCGACGGCGTTACCGTCGTCCAATATAACGAGCCTGCTAGCGGGCAGACCGTCTTCCATCTGCACTTCCACGTCATCCCGCGGCACGAGGGCGTGCCGCTGATGCCCCATGGCCGCGATATGGAAAAGCCGGAAATTCTGGCTGCGCACGCGGAAAAGATCCGCAAGGCCCTCGGCAGCTAGGCTGTCGCCTGCTCCTGCAGCCCAACGCTTTCTGGGGGCTCATCCCGAACAGGCCTGATAGCGATCCCACCATACGCGGCTGCCCGTACGGACTGCGATAGCGCGTAGACACTCGCAGTCGCCATAGGGGCAGGCCGAGTTGTAATAGCGGATGGGCCCGCTGTTGTAGTAGCGTGGCGCGCTCCGATAGAGCTGTGGCCTATAGGTGCGCATCTTGCTGGCGCGGTGGTGGCGCCAATAGCCATCAGACATCGCCGGTGCGAAATATCCAGCAAGCGAAGCAACAGCCGCGGCGGCGGCAATCGCACCTATCACGCCTTTCATGGCACGCTTCTCCCTGACTTGATCGGCCGATGGCGGAATACCGCTCCGCGCATCTCCTCAGTCGACGTACCATTTTATCCCGATAGGATTAAGAGCTGCTGACCGCTTGCTGTACAGACCGGGCGATCACACCTCCGAGATATCCCTGTCTTTCGTTTCCGGCAAGAAAAGCAGGCCGATGACGAACGTACCGAGCGCCACTGCGATCGGATACCAGAGCCCCGCATAGATATTGCCAGCCCATGCGACGATGGCGGTTGCAAGCAGCGGAAGCATGCCGCCGAACCAGCCGTTGCCGATGTGATAAGGCAGCGACATCGACGTGTAGCGGATCTGGGTCGGGAAGAGTTCGACGAGGAACGCTGCGATCGGGCCGTAAACCATCGCCACGTAGATGAGGAACAGCGACAGGATCGCCAGCAGCGTGCGCCACTCGATCTTGTCCGGATCGGCGGCGACGGGCACGTAGACCGTGGCGCCGTCCTTCACCTCCGTCCTGAGGTTCGGATAGCCGGCGGCGATGAGCGCCGCGTTGTAGGCGTCGGCATTGTAAGGCGTCACCTCGGTGCCATTGATGCTCAGCACTACCGGGCCGCCAGCGCCGGCATCGAGCGTGGTGAACGAGAGCCCCTGTTTGATGATGTGGTCCTTGGCGCGGTCGCAGTCCGTGAACTTCGACCAGGGCCCTACGAAGATGTGGAAGTTGCATTGCTCCGCATCAACGCTGAGCGTGATGGCAGTGCGCTCCTGAAACGCGGCGAGATCGGGATTGGCAGCCTTCGCCATCATCTCGAACAACGGAAAATATGTGACTGCTGCAATGAGGCAGCCCGCGAGGATGATCTTGAGGCGGCCGATGCGGTCGCTCAGCCAGCCGAAGAAAATGAAGAACGGCGTGCCGATCAGCAGCGACACGGCGATCAGCACATAGGCGTAAAGCGGATCGACCTTCGCGGTGATGGTGAGGAAGAACAGTGCGTAGAACTGGCCCGTGTACCAGACGACGCCCTGCCCGGCGGTTGCTCCCAGAAGCGCAAGCAGCACGTATTTGTTGTTGGGGTAGCGCAGGAAACTATCGGTGATGGGCGACTTGGAGGATTTGCCTTCGGCCTTCATGCGCGCGAACACCGGGCTCTCGTTGAGCTTCAGCCGGATGTAAACGGAGAAGATCAGCAGCACGAGCGAAACGAGGAAGGCAACACGCCAGCCCCATTCGGCGAAGGTTTCCGCATCGAAGAAATAGAACCGGCACAGGCCGATGACGAGCAGCGCGAGGAAGAAGCCGAGCGTCGCGGTCGTCTGGATCCATGAGGTGGCGAAGCCGCGTTTTCCGGGACGCGCATGCTCCGCGACATAGGTCGCCGCGCCACCGTATTCGCCGCCGAGTGCAAGCCCCTGCAGCAGGCGCAGGGTGACGAGAAGGATCGGCGCCGCCCATCCGATGCCCGGAACGTCGAAGCCGAGGATTTTTGAATCGGAGAACGTCGGCAGCAGGCCGACTGCGAACGTCGAGATGCCCATCACGAGGATGGTGATGAGAAACGTGTATTTGCGCCCGACAAGGTCGCCGATGCGCCCGAATACGATGGCCCCGAACGGGCGCACGAGGAAGCCGGCGGCGTAGGTTGCGAATGCGGAAAGGAGCGCGGCGGTGTCGTTGCCCGGCGGGAAGAACAGCGCGGCGAAGAAGGGCGCGAGCGTTGCGTAGAGGTAGAAATCGTACCACTCGAATACGGTACCGAGGGACGAGGCGAAGATCACGCGCCGCTCTTCCCCCGAGATGCCCGTCTGCGGCTCGGCTACATTGCCCGCGTCCGCCATCGCCATGTGCGTTCCCCCGATCCCCTTCTTTGGGCCGCACTCTACGCACAGCGTCGCGCCATTGGAATTATGACTTTTCACCTATGCGATCAGGGGGATGCGATGCGGGCCGGACGGCAACATGCGCTGCGCGACCGAGCCGTAGTGGTGGGTCTGCGTAGCAGAGGTATCTGCTCGGGCGGAGGCAACAGTCAATGGCAGAGGCACCCCTCGGCTGCATCATCGGTGCGTCCGGGTGGCTCGATGCGGGCGCGACGCGCCATACGCAAGCCCGGCATCGCTTCTCCTTTCGTGACGTGCGCTCTTGCGGGGAATCCCCGCTTGCTGTCCACCATCTCGCACACGCGAGATGGCGCGAGTTGCGCCCCTTGACTTCCCTACCTACTGGTAGGTAGCATCGCGGCCATGGCTACACTCGACACGAAATCCGCCCTGCTCGCCGAAGCCGAGACGCTCGTGCGCACGATGGGCTATGCCGCTTTCAGCTACGCCGACCTGTCGGAGCGAGTTGGCATCCGCAAAGCCAGCATCCACCATCACTTCGCTACGAAGGAAGTGCTCGGCAACGCTTTAATCGACGGATATCTCGAACGCTTCTCGGCGCAATTGGAGGAATTGGGGGCGTCCGATGCTGAGACATCGCGCAAGCTGCTCGCCTATGGCGACTTCTTCGCGGGCAGCCTCGGTGACGGGCTGATGCCGCTGTGCGGCGCCCTGGCGGCGGACGCGGCCTATCTTCCACCATCGATGCAGCGGCGTGTGAAGAAATTCTTCGAGCTGCATCTCACTTGGCTCGAGGACATCCTGCGCGAGGGCGCCGCGCGGCGGCAGATCAAGCTGCAAAGCGGGGCGCATAAATCTGCGCTGCTGCTGCTCAGCACGCTCCAGGGCGCCAGTGTCGTCGCGTGGGCACTCAAAGATCCATCCGTCATCAAGCCGGTGTACCGGCAACTCGTAGAGACCATGACGAGGTAATGCATTTGCCCGCTGCACCTACCAACTAGAAGGATGGCGCCATGTGCACACCCGCCCAGTTGCAGATGATCACTCGGTCCGGCGAGGAGGAAACGGAAGCCATCGCACGCGTGCTGAAGCGCTCGGTTTCACGGCGCAGCGTATTGACTGGTGCGCTAGCGTTTTCCGTCTCGTCAATCGTAACCCGTGTCGCCGCCTCCGCTGCGACGAGCATGGATTTTGCGGAAGTCGCAGCGGGCGTCTTCGTGCATCAGGGGCGCTATGAGTTGCAGTCACCTCAGAACCGCGGCGACATGGCGAACGCGAGCTTCATCGTGGGCGACGATGCCGTCGCAGTCATCGACACGCTGGGCAGTGCGAAGGCGGGCGCCGATCTTCTCGCGGCCATCAGAGCCGTGACGGATAAGCCGATCCGTTACGTCATCAACACGCACATGCACCCGGACCACGTGCTCGGCAACGGTGCCTTCAAAGCCGACGGCACGGCGTTCGTCGGGCATCACAAGCTCGCACGCGGGCTTGCTGCGCGGGCCGACACATACCTTGCGAGCAGCAAAAACATGCTGGGTGATGACGCATTCGCCGGCAGTGAGATCGTGCTGCCGACGTTGTCCGTCGATGACAAGATGACCCTCGACCTCGGTGGTCGCGAAGTTGTCCTCGAAGCGCAGTCCGTTGCGCACACGGACAACGACCTGATCGTGACCGATGCGAAGACCGGAACGATTTTCCTCGGTGATCTTCTTTTCTCCGGCCACGTCCCGACACTCGACGGCTCGCTGCGGGGCTGGCTGTCGCTGATCGATCAATTGGAGCGGCATGCGCTGGCGCGCGTCGTGCCGGGGCATGGCCCGCACGCGATGCAGCTTCCCGCCGCGCTCGGCGATGAGAAGCGCTACTGGTCGACCGTTGCTGGCGATGTGCGGAAGCTGATCGCCGAGGGCCAGACGCTCAGCGAGGCGACCAAGACCGCCGGACAGTCCGAGCGGGGCAAGTGGGCGATGTTCGATCAGTATCACGTGCGCAACGTGACCGCTGCCTTCGCGGAACTCGAATGGGAATAGGCAAAATAAGATGGGACTCAGACGCGCGATGCACAAGTACTCATCACGGCCGATATTCGCCATAGCGGCGGGGGGGGGTGGGGCGTTGGTCGCGCTGTCTTTCTCGGCAAACGCCGCCGACGACGACATGTGGCCTTCACTGCAGAAGGAAGTCTACGGCACGCGTCCCATTATCGAGAACGACGGCGCGGTGCTCATCGATGCGCCGGAGCGCGCCGAGGATCCCGCGGTGGTGCCGATCACGATTCGCGTGCCGCCCTCGGTGAAGGGGCCGCTCAAATCGATGGCGCTCATCATCGATAAAAACCCGGCGCCCGTTGCGGCGGACATCACGTTTGGCCCGGCGGCGGGCGACGGCGGCGGCGAGCGCCGGATGACGACACGCGTGCGTATCGACACCTACTCCTATGTGCGCGCCGTCATCGAGACGGAGGACGGCGCGCTGCACATGGTGAAGACGTTCGTGAAGGCTTCAGGCGGTTGCTCTGCGCCGGCTTCCAAGGATGCCGACGGCGAGACCGCCGATCTCGGCAGAATGCAGGTGAGGAGCTTCGATCCGGCCCTTCCCACTACGCCGCTGCGCGAAGCGGTCATCATGATCAAGCATCCCAACACCAACGGCATGCAGATGGATCCGATCTCGCGCGGCTATATCCCGGCACGCTTCATCAAGGACATAGAGGTGAAGCGCGGTGACGATCTGGTGTTCCGCGCCAAGACGGGCATCTCCATCGCCGCTAACCCGCACTTCCGTTTCACCTATCGAAACACAGACGACAAGGGACTGTCGGTAACAGCGAACGACACCGAACCGACAACTTTCACAGGCGCAAGCGGCCAGGCGGCCGCCCTTTCTCAGTAGCTTACAAGGAGACACGCATGGCACTGCTCGACTGGACGAAATACCGGAACGCACTCGTGGGCCGCATCGGCGATCTCAGCAAGCTCACGCCTGACGCCGTCGGCGGCTACATGATGGCGAGCGGCGCCGGCGCGAAGACCGGGCATCTCGATGAGAAAACCCGTCAGCTGATTTCGCTGGCTGTCGCAGTGACGACCCGCTGCGATGGCTGCATTTCGGTGCACTCTCAGAAGGCCGTTGAGAACGGCGCCAGCAAGGAGGAGATCGCGGAGGCCCTGGGTGTCGCCATCGCGATGAACGCGGGTGCGGCGCTCGTCTATTCCGCGCGTGCGCTCGATGCGGTCGATGCAGCAGCGGCGGAAAGCAAGTAGGACGAGAATTGCCCACCGCCCATCCTCATCGCAAATAAAAGAAGCGCCGGAGACCCAAGTCTCCGGCGCTTTCGATTTTTTGCATTTGTGCCGAGGAACTAATCGTCTTTGCGGCGCGGCACGTTCGGAACCGTGCCACCTGACGATTTGCCGGACCGCTCCTTGCGCTCCTTCGGGGAGGGAAGCGCCTTACGCGGGGCTGCCGCATCGACGAGCACCGCCTGGGGCTCCTCGTCGTCCTCCTCCTCGTCCTCGGAGCGCTTCGCCTTCGGCCGCTTGGTGGGATCGGGCGCCAGGAACTCGAAGGCAAGCTTGCGTTCTTCGCCCTTGCCTTCCACCACGACCTTCACCGTACCACCGTGCTCGAGCTTGCCGAACAGCAGCTCGTCGGCGAGCGGTTTCTTGATGTGCTCCTGGATGACGCGCGCGAGCGGGCGGGCGCCGAACTTCTCGTCGTAGCCCTTCTCGGCCAACCAGCGCGTCGCGTCCTCTGACAGCTCGATCAGAACGCCACGGTCGGCGAGCTGTGCTTCGAGCTGGAAGATGAACTTCTCGACGACCTTGGTGATGACCTCCGGCGGCAGACCGGCGAAAGGCACGACGGCATCGAGACGGTTGCGGAACTCCGGCGTGAACATGCGATTGATCGCCTCGCTGTCGTCGCCTTCGCGCTTCGTCCGGTTGAAGCCCATCGGCGGCTTCGCAAGGTCGGAAGCGCCCGCGTTCGTCGTCATAATGAGGACGACGTTGCGGAAGTCGACCGATTTGCCGTTGTGGTCGGTCAGCTTGCCGTGATCCATCACCTGCAACAGGATGTTGTAGAGATCGGGATGCGCCTTCTCGATTTCATCGAGCAGCAGCACGCAGTGCGGATGCTGGTCGACGCCATCGGTCAGCAGGCCACCCTGGTCGAAGCCGACGTAGCCGGGAGGCGCACCGATGAGCCGCGAGACCGTGTGCTTCTCCATGTATTCCGACATGTCGAAACGCAACAGCTCGATGCCCATGAGGTCGGCAAGCTGCTTGGCGACTTCCGTCTTGCCGACGCCCGTGGGGCCGGAGAACAGATAGCAGCCGATCGGCTTTTCCGGCTCGCGCAGGCCCGCACGCGACAGCTTGATGGCTGAAGCGAGCGCCTCGATCGCCGCGTTCTGACCAAAGACAACGCGCTTCAAGTCCTTCTGGAGGTTCGACAGAACCTCGGCGTCGGACTTGGTCACGGTCTTCGGCGGGATACGCGCCATCGTAGCGATGGTCGCCTCGATCTCCTTGACGGTGATCTTCTTCTTGCGCTTGCCCTCAGGCACCAGCATCTGCGAAGCGCCCGTCTCGTCGATCACGTCGATCGCCTTGTCGGGCAGCTTGCGGTCGTGGATGTACTTCGCCGAAAGCTCCACCGCGGTGCGGATCGCATCGTTGGTGTACTTCAGCTTGTGGAAGTCCTCGAAGTAGGGCTTGAGGCCCTTGAGGATCGCCACGGAATCCTCGACCGACGGCTCCTTCACATCGATCTTCTGGAACCGCCGCACGAGGGCGCGATCCTTCTCGAAGTGCTGGCGATACTCCTTGTACGTGGTCGAGCCGATGCACCGCACACTGCCCGACTGAAGCGCAGGCTTCAGCAGATTCGAGGCATCCATCGCGCCGCCGGAGGTGGCGCCCGCACCGATGACGGTGTGGATCTCATCGATGAACAGTATCGAGCCGGGATAATTCTCGATCTCTTTCATCACCGCCTTGAGACGCTCCTCGAAGTCGCCGCGGTAGCGCGTGCCGGCGAGCAGCGCACCCATATCGAGCGCGAAGATCGTGGAATCCTGCAGCACCTCGGGCACCTCGCCCTTGATGATTTTGCGGGCGAGACCTTCCGCGATCGCGGTCTTACCGACGCCGGGATCACCGACGAGCAGCGGGTTGTTCTTCTGGCGGCGGCACAGCACCTGGATCGTGCGTAGCACCTCGGGCTCGCGCCCGATGAGCGGATCGATCTTGCCGTCACGTGCCTTGCGATTAAGGTTCACGCAGTAGGTGTTAAGCGCGTCCTGACCGGGCTTGCGCTCCTCGCCCTCCACGGCTTGATCTTCATCCACACCACGCACCGAGCGCGGCTCAGACATGCCGGGCCGCTTGGCGATGCCATGGCTGATATACTGAACCGCGTCGAAGCGCGTCATCTCCTGCTCCTGCAGGAAATAGGCCGCATGGCTCTCGCGCTCAGCGAAGATGGCAACGAGCACGTTAGCGCCCGTCACTTCTTCGCGTCCGGAAGATTGTACGTGCACGACCGCGCGATGGATCACGCGCTGGAAGCCGGTGGTCGGCTGCGCTTCCGTAGCGTCGCGCGAGACAAGCGCGGAGAGATCGTTGTCAAGATAGTTGGTGACGCGCGAGCGCAGCGTGTCGAGATCCACCGTGCAGGCGCGCATTACGGCTGCAGCGTCGCGATCATCGAGAAGAGCCAGCAACAGATGTTCGAGCGTCGCATATTCGTGGCTGCGCTCGTTGGCAGCTTCAAGGGCGCGGTGCAGGGCGCTTTCGAGGCTCTTCGAGAACGACGGCAAGGCTGACCTACTCTTTCTCCATGGTGCACTGAAGAGGATGACCGTTCTGTCGTGAAAAATCCATGACCTGCGTTACCTTAGTCTCGGCGACCTCGTAGGGATAAACTCCACAGATGCCGACCCCCTTATGGTGCACGTGAAGCATAATACGCGTCGCTTCATCTCGTCCCTTGGCGAAGAACTTTTCCAAGACCAGCACGACGAATTCCATCGGCGTGTAGTCGTCGTTCAACAGCAACACCTTGTAGAGGCTCGGCTTCTTCGTTTTCGGCCGAGTCTTGGTGGCGATTCCAGTGCGGCCATCCTCGTTGCCGCGATCCCGCCCAGGGGGTTCGCGGCCAGGAGGCTCGTCCTTTGCAGCCCTCGTTGCGACCGTCGGCTCCGTCGAAAGAAGCCCCAACGCTAGAGTATTCGCCATAAATGCCAAAGTCCGTCCCTGGGTCGCGCCCTGACGCCGGCCCGCTGCCTATCAAGCGCTCTCGCGCATCGCTCCTATAGACGATACGCAACGCCGCCCGTGGCTGTAAATGTCCCGTCAGCCCTACTCTCCAGCCTTCCCGGCAATTTACGGGACACGAGGCATAGGCCGCCAAGGTCTCCGGAAGCTTATGATGGGGAGGCAAGCGGACACAAAAAAGGCCCGGCCGGGGCCGAGCCTTGGTTTTTGATGCCGCAGCGGCAGAGATCAGGCCGTCAAGCGCCGTTCTGCAGGATCTTCTCGACCGGCTTATAGGCCTCCTTGGCCATAGAGGCGTACATGCCACCGATCTTGGACACCTGCTGCATATAGTCATCGTAGGCGCGCTTGGCATAGCTCGTCTGGATTTCGACGGCCTGCTCAACCGATTTCGAAGACATGAGCTTCTCGAGCGTAGCGGTGCTCTCTTCGAACGAGCGCTTCGTGTAATCGCTCATCTCGGCCGCGATCGCCTGCCAGTTCTTGTTCCACTCGCCCAGCAATTTCATAGCGCTGTCGACGTTGGTCTGACCCAGCTTCTGCATGTCCTCGAAATTCCTAATCATGGTGCCATCCGTGTTGAGACTGTCGAAACGACATAAACGCAGTGCCCCCGGGCCCCGATCAGGACCTCACTCGCGGCAATTTTTATACGCACTGCACAATTCTTCAAGTTATTTTCGCGCTGCAATATAAGCGCCGGTCCGGTCCCAGTTAACCTAACCGCAGGGCAAGTGCGGGTAGGGTGAACCAGCGGCAAAGAATTATGGGCGAACACCGAGTTCCTCGCGCATGAAGCGCCGCAAAGAGGCCCTAAAGCGGTGGTCCCTTATAGCCTCAACGGGCATATGGAAGCGCCTCGGGGGTTCGGCACCTTCACATACCTTTTGTTTCCATGCGCGGCTTGCTGCCTCGCGGGGATCGGTGAGATCGGCAGTTCATGTTGGGCGTACTAAAGCTGGCTTACCTCGGACGATGGCGCCAAGCCGTGTCAGTGGCGGCCATCCTGATCGCTGCGGCGATGGCCTTTGGAGTACCCGCGCAAGCTGATGGACCGCGTACTGCGTCGATGGTTGTCGATGCCAATACGGGCGCTGTCCTGCACAATTCCGGCGGCGACAAGAACGTCTATCCCGCTTCCCTCACCAAGATGATGACCCTCTACATGACGTTCGAGCTCATCGAGATGGGCCGGCTCAATTATGGGTCCAAAATAAAGATGACGGAGGCCGGCGCGGCGGTCGCCCCCTCCAAGCTCGGTCTTGATCCGGGGGAGGAACTCACGGTCCTCGAAGCCATCAAGGCTTTGGTGACCAAGTCCGCGAATGACGTGGCTGTTGCCCTCGCACAGCACATCGGCGGCACGGAATCCAACTTCGCACGGCTGATGACCCAGAAGGCGCGTCAGCTCGGCATGGCCAACACCACGTTCCGCAATGCATCCGGGCTGCCTGATCCCGATCAGACCACGACCGCGCGCGATATGATCACCCTCGGCCTGCGCCTGCAGGACGACTTCCCCAAACACTATCGGCTGTTCTCGACGCGCACATTCAGCTTCCGCGGCAAGAACTACCGCAACCACAACACGCTGCTGCACCGCTACGCAGGTACCGACGGTATCAAGACGGGATACACGCGTGCCTCGGGCTTCAACCTCGTCTCGTCGGTGCGACGCGACGGCAAGCACGTCGTCGCTGCCGTGTTCGGCGGCAAGACGGCAGCATCACGAAATGCAAAGATGCAGCAGATCATCAACAGTGCGCTGCCAAAGGCTTCTCGCAACGTGACGCGTAAGCCGGCGCTCGTTGCACGCGCTGCGCCCCAGCCGCAGCCGGCCACCCCGCCGCGCCAGGTTGCCGAGGCACCGCGGCAGCAGCCTTCGCCCTCCACACCGGCTGCCCGCGAACGGGGCGCCGATATTGCCGTCGCCAAGGTTCGCGCCGTACGCATCGATGCCGATTCTCAGGCGCCGCGTCCAAGCACGGGCAATGTGCAACCGCAGATCGCGGACCCTGCAGCTTCTAAACTGCCGGGGAGCGCAATCGCAACGGCCCAAGGCGAAGCCTTCCCGCGCTTCGTGCCAGAGACCGGTGCTCTGCGCCCCTCGACGCTCCAGGCCCAGGCTGCGCGTCTTGAGATGGACGAGCCAGCACCGCGGCCGCAGCCAGTCGCCGCCGTTCGCAGCGCTCCTTCCACTGCTCCGTCTGCACGCGCTGGCGCAAGGGGGCCATTCGAGATCCAGATCGGCGCATTCGGCGATGAGGCCGAGGCAGAACGTCGTATGTCCGCAGCGCGCCAACGGGCCGGTGGCATGCTCGACGGGTATAGAGCGGTCTCCCTGCCGGTGCAGAGCGGCGGCAGCAAGTTCTATCGCGCGCGCTTCCGCGGCTTCGACGCAACGGCGGCTAACGAGACCTGCTCGCGCCTGAAGAACCTCAAGATCGACTGCTTCGTCACCCGGGCCCAATAACGCTACACTGCGGCCACGCCGACTGGGTTATTCTTGCAGCGCCTCGAGGGCGACGTCCTTCGCTTCATTGATCTTCGCTGCGAGATACGTCGAGCCCCCACGGTCGGGGTGCAGCTTTTTCATCAGATCGCGGTGTGCTCGGCGCACAGCATCGCCATTGGCGCCCGCGCTGAGCCCGAGGATTTCCAGCGCCTCTTCCCGCGTCATGCGTCCGCCGGGCCCGCGGCTCATATCGGATTCCCCGCGCGCCATATCCTCGCGCCAGGTGGGGTGGATGCGATCGAGATAGGCCTCGATCAGCTGTGCCGAGCGGGGATCGGTATGGCGGCAGTCCTGCCAAAGGAGGGCGAGGTCAGCGGGGCCGAGAGAGGAGATATCGCGGCCCGCGAACATGCCCTTCAGTACGCGCCCATACATCGCGCCGGTGTCGTGGTCGAGCTCCATCTCGAGGTGATCGGTGGTGATGCGCGAAGTCTGTCCGGACGAGCGCGTACCGCCGCCGCCGAGCCAGGGAGGCGCGTTGCGTCCCCACAGGAGCCAGGAGCCGAGCATGGCGAGGGGCACTGCGATTGCCGCGCCGCCACGCAGAAACAGAAGGCCGGACATCAGCAGGACGACAATGCCGCCGCCGACACGCATGCGGCGCGCAACGGCTGCTGGGTTGGCCTGTGCGAAGCTCCGCATAGCCATGAGTCCCAGAGCAAGCGCGAGCAATCCAAGCGTGAGATAGACCATCAGGCGCCCGATGCTCCGGTGCCGAGTTGCGTCAGCAGAAGGCGCGCGCCGGTTCCGGCCTCGCCCTGGCCGCTGAGCGCAAGCAGCGCTTTACGGCCGCCGGCCGCGTAGACGGCAACGGCCGTCAGCAGATCGCGCAGTTGCCGCGCCGAGCCGCGGTCGAACCGGCAAAAGGCACCTTTCGTCAGGCGTGCGATCTCGCGGAAAGCGCGCGCAGCGGTCTCGTCGGCGCCTTCCTGAAACATGAACATCGGGACGCCGAGCAGCCCCAGCTCACCGGCGCGCGCACAGAGATGGTCTATGTCTTCCTCCATGCTGTCGCCGACATAGACGATCGCATTGACCTTGCCTCGACGGCTTTCGTCGAGCGCGTGAGTGAGAACGCGGCCAATCTGCGTTAGCCCGCCCTCGCACGCGACGGAGCGCATGAGACGGGCCAGCGCATCGGGGTCGCTCACCCACTTGGAAGCGCGGCATTCCGATGTGCCGCGGAAATAGATGAGCTGCACGTCGAGCCCGCCCACGGCCTTCACGGCGGCGAACATCTCGCTCTGCATCGCCAGCGCCATTTGCCAAGTGGGTGCGCGGCTCATGGTGGCGTCCATGGCGAAGAGGAGCCGCCCGCGCTCGCCGGTGGCGGGCGCCTCCACGGCTTTCATCTTCGCGATGAACTCGGCGACCTCGGCGTCGGAGGAGACTTCACGTGCGGGCACCTGACGCCCAGCACGGGTTGCGGGTGCGGATCCGGCGGCGGTGCCACCGGATTGCTCCCGGGTCGTGCTGGCAGGTTTGCGCGTGATCATCTCGAAGGCCGTTATACGCTTCCTGGAACACTGCCTTATCAGAACCGCAGCATGACGACCCACGGGCTCTCTCGCAACATCCCTGGGATGCCTCAGCGTCCAGGGACCGTGCCGGGGCCCAGCAGCTCCAGATTGCCGCCGGTTGCGGTGATATCGGTGGAACGCACCCGCTCCGCCGCATAGGCGCGCAGCGTATCGGGACCGCCGGCCTTCGGCCCGGTGCCGGACAGCCCTTCTCCGCCGAACGGCTGCACACCGACCACCGCACCGATCTGGTTGCGGTTGACATAGAGATTGCCGACGCGCGCATGCTCGGCGACGTAGTCGGCCACGCCTTCGAGGCGGCTGTGCAGCCCGAGGGTCAGCCCGTAGCCCGTGGCGTTGATCGCGTCGATGACCTTGGGAAGTGTGCCGCGGTCATAGCGCACCACATGCAGGATGGGTCCGAACACCTCGCCCCCAACAACATCGAGGCTGTCGATCTCAAAGGCGGCCGGCGTGACATAGCTTCCGGCGTGGCATGCCTCGGGCAGCATCAGGTCGACGAGCTGGCGCCCTTGCCGCTGCATACGAATCTTGTGCCCGTCGAGGAAGTCCTGGGCGTCCTCGTCGATGACTGGGCCAATGTCGGTCGCGTAGTCGAACGGATCACCCACATCGAGCATCTGGATGGCGCCGACGAGCATGTCGATCGTCACGTCGGCGACCTCTTCTTGAACGAATAGCACCCGCGCAGCCGAGCAGCGCTGGCCAGCACTGTTGAAGGCGGAGCGGACAGCATCGCGCACCACCTGCTCGGGCAGCGCACTCGAATCCGCGATCATCGCGTTGATGCCGCCGGTTTCAGCGATGAACGGCACGATGGCGCTGCGCCGGTCTGCAAGGGCGCGCTGGATGGCCCATGCGGTCGCGTTCGATCCCGTGAAGGAGATGCCTTTGATGCGCGTGTCCTTGACGAGCGCCTCGCCGAGGCGGCCGCTGCCGGTGAGGAACTGTAAAACGTCACCGGGCACGCCCGCCTCGTGCAGCAGGCGCGTTGCCATGAAGGCGGTAATGGGCGTCTGCTCGGCCGGTTTGGCGAGCACCGCATTGCCCGCGGCGAGGGCCGCGGCGACCTGCCCGGTAAAAATCGCGAGGGGAAAATTCCACGGCGAGATGCAGGCGAAGACGCCGCGCCCGCCGAGCGTCAGCGTGTTGCGCTCGCCCGTCGGCCCGCGTAGCTCCACGGGGCCGACGAACAGCCGGCGCGCCTGCACGGCGTAGTAGCGCAGATAATCCACGGCTTCGCGCACGTCGCCCTGGGCATCCTCCAGCGTCTTGCCCGCCTCGCGCACGATGATGGCCATCAGCCGCGCCTTATCGCGCTCGAAAAGATCGGCGGCGGCCGTGAGGATCTTCGCGCGTTCCTCGCCGCCGAGCTTATTCCAGGCGCCCGCGGCGGCTGTCGCACGGTCGATCGCGGTGTCGGCCTGGGCGAGTGTCGTCACGCGTACGGTGCCGATGCGCTCGCGCCGGTCGTGCGGGCAGGTGACGATGCTCGCCGCCTCCCCGCCGGTCTGGGCCTTGCCGCCGATGATGGGGCCTGCCTCGTAGACATCGTCGAGCGCGTCGCCCATCTCCGTGAACAGCGCATGGCGAACGGAAGCTTCGGTCAGCGCAAGACCACCCGCTGCCATCCGCTCCGGCATGAAGATCGCGCGCGGGGGAACGATTGTGGGCTGTGCCGCCTGCCCGGTGGTGCGCTCTGCCTCCGCCGTCTCTACCGGATCGCGGATGATGTCGGCGATGGGAGCCTCGCCGGCGGCCAGCCGGTTGACGAACGAGGTGTTGGAGCCATTCTCCAGCAGTCGGCGCACGAGATAGGCCAGCAGATCCTCGTGGCTGCCGACGGGCGCATAGATGCGGCATGGCCGGCGGATACCGCGCGTCCCCACCATCTCGTCATAGAGCGCATCGCCCATGCCGTGGAGGCGCTGGAACTCGATCGGCACCGGACCTGCGGCCACGTGCGCTGCCGCGATCGAATAGGCGTTGTGCGTGCCGAACTGCGGATAGAACGCCTTGGCGTCACTGATGAGCAGGCGCACGCACGCGAGATACGAGACATCCGTGTGGAGCTTGCGCGTGAAGACGGGATAGTCGGTTAGGGCGCGCTCCTGCGCCCATTTGATCTCGCTGTCCCAGTAGGCGCCCTTCACGAGGCGAACGGGGATGCGCTTGCCCGTGCGCTCTGCAAGCCGCCGCAGCCAGCGCAGCGTCGGGATCGCACGCTTGCCATAGGCCTGGACGGCAATGCCGAGGCCGTTCCAGTTGTCGAGCGCCGAGTGGGTGAGCGTTGCGGCGAAAATCTGCAGTGTCGGATCGAGCCGATCCTGCTCCTCGGCGTCGATGGTGATGGTGAGGCCGCGTGAGCGCGCAGCGCGGGCGAGCGTCAGCATGCGCGGCGCCAGCTCCGAAGCGAGGCGCTCCTCCTTGCCGGGCTCGAAGCGTGGATGTAGCGCAGAGAGCTTCACCGACAGGCCGGGGCGGCCATAGAGTGCGTCCGAATGGGCCACGCCGAAGGGGCCTGCCGCCTGCCCCACCGCATCGACCGCCGCGAGATAACGCTCGAAGTAGACGTCGGCGTCCTTCTGCGTGCGAGCCGCTTCGCCGAGCATATCGTAGGAGAGCAGATAACCCCTCGCCTGGTATTCCCCGGCACGGCTGATCGCGTCGGCGATGTTGCGTCCGAGAACGAACTGGTCGCCGAGAAGGCGCACTGCGCGACGTACCGCCTGCCGGATTACCGGCTCACCGGACCGGGCAATGAGCCGCTTCACGGCATCGAACGGATTGGCGCCCTGGGCCTCGCGCAACTTGACGATCTGGCCGGTGAGCATCAGCGCCCATGTCGAGGCATTGACGAAGAGGCTGTCGGAGTGGCCGCGGTGCTTCTCCCACTGGCCGTCGGCCAGCTTCTCGGCGATCAGCTCGTCCGCCGTCTCGGTGTCGGGGATCCGCAGCAGCGCCTCTGCGATGCACATGAGAATGACGCCTTCCTCGCTGGAAAGGCCGTACTCGCGCATGAAGGCATCGACGCCCGCCTGTCTGCCCTTGCCGCTGCGCGCTGCATCGGCGAGGCGGCGCGCCAGTTCCGCCGCGCGCCTGCGCTCGTCCCCGCTGAACACGGCGCGCTCGATGAGGCGGTCGACCAAGCGGTGCTCGTCAACGAGGTGGCCGGCAGCAATTTCATCGCGCGGGGGAACGAGCCGGGCCCGCGCCTCAATCTCGTCTTCCGCTTCGACTGGCTTCACTGCGACCATCGCGCCCTCTCGTTATGCCGCCGCTACGATTCGGCGAGCCAGTACTTTAGCAAATCGCGGGGAAGCGTGCTTGCGCTCCCGGGACGCGCATACACGGGCTTGACGGCCCCTTTAAGCCTCGCCAGACCTTGCAGCGGCGGATATGGGTTTGCGAGGCTTGACGGTGACCACACAATCAAAGGTCGTGCGTAGCGTTGCCGAATTACGCGATGAGATCCGCCAATGGCGGCAGAACGGCCTTACCGTTGCGCTCGTTCCCACCATGGGGGCGCTGCACCCTGGTCACCTCACGCTGGTACGGCGCGCGGCAGAGCTGGCTGACAGGACAGTGGTGTCGATCTTCGTCAATCCGAGCCAGTTCGCGCCGCACGAGGATCTGGCGCGGTATCCGCGCGATGAGGCGGGAGACGTTGGGAAACTTGCCGGGGAGCGCTGCGATCTCGTATGGGCACCGCGGCCAGCGGACATGTATCCGGAAGGCTTCGCCACGCGCATCCTTGCCGCCGGCGCCGCGCAGGGCCTGGAAAGCGATTTCCGGCCGCATTTTTTCGGCGGTGTGGCGACCGTCTGTGCGAAGCTGTTCGGCGCTGTGACGCCGGATGTCGCCGTCTTCGGCGAGAAAGACTACCAGCAGCTCTGTGTCATCCGGCAGATGGTGCGCGATCTCAATATGCCATTGCAGATCGTGGGGGTCGATACGGTGCGCGAGCCGGATGGCCTCGCGCTGTCCTCGCGCAATGTCTATCTTTCAGCGGATGAGCGTTCAGTCGCTCCCGCGCTCAACTGCGTGCTGCAGGAGGTTGCAGCCGCGGCGCAAGAAGTGCTGCATGCTAAGGCTGGACCCCGCAAGGCGCCCCGCCCGCGGCCGCTCGTGATCGACCCATCTGAGCCGGGGCCAGTCCAGGAACTTGCCGAGCTGACCGCAATATGCACAGCAGCAGCGGCGAAGCTCAATGCCGCCGGCTTCACGAAGGTCGATTACATCGCCGTGCGCGAGGCAGATACCTTGCGTCTCGTCGGCGAATTGGGGCCGCGTTCCTTGCGCGTGCTCGGTGCCGCGTGGCTCGGCTCGACGCGGTTGATCGATAACGTGCCGGGGTAGGATGCCAGCTACGCGGTGCGGCGCGCGGCAAGCAGAATGCCGGCAACGATGAGGGCTGTGCCGATGAGCTGGTAAAGCTCCGGCCGCTCATCTAGCAGCAGCACGGCGAACACCGTGCCGAATACCGGCACAAGGTAGACGGAAAGCCCGGCGGTGTTGGCGCCGAGCAGTTCGACGGCCCGATTATAGGCGCCGTATCCGATCGCGGAGGCGAACAGCGAAACATAGCCAATGGCCAACAGTGCCCGCACGCTCACAGGCATCTGCTGCACGAGCAGCGACTCTCCAATGTAGAACGGCAGCAACAGCATCGCACCCACAAGGAATATTGCGAAGAGAAAGCTCAGCCAGTGTACCGCCGGACGCAGGCGCAGCAACGCCGTATAGACCGCGTAGAGTATGCAGGCCACAAGCATCCAAAGATCGCCGACGTTGAACGCGAGGCCGGTGAGAACGCGCAGATCACCCTGGGTAATCAGCGTCGTCGCGCCCGCCAGCGAGAGTACCACCCCGGCTCCTTGCCGCGTCGTTATACGCTCCTTGAAAAGAAGAAACGTCGCGCCGACGATCAGCACCGGCACAGCCGCTTGCAGCATGAGAATGTTGAGCGCGGTCGTCGTGTGGGCGGCGATGTAGAGCGCGGCATTGAAGAAGGCGATGCCTAGCGCCGAGAACAGCACCATGATCGGCCAGGCGCGGATCATCGCCGGCGCGTCACGCCGCACGTGGGGCCAGGCGAAGGGCAGCACCAGGATCGCAGCCAGCATCCAGCGCCAGAAGGCGAGCCCGACCGGCGGCAACTCTCCGGCAAAAGCCCGTGCGACGATGGCGTTACCGCCCCACACGACGCCCGGCAGCACCATCAGAAGGTACGGCTTCAGCGTGCGCAGTGGCGGTGGAGCGATCGTTGCGGCGGATGCGGATTGCGAATCGGGCGACATTGCTCACCGGCGTACAGGCTCTGCGTTCTCCGGCGAGGCCTGAAGCGGGTGCTCGCGCGGCGGCGCTTATCTAACCTGCCGTCGCAGGGAAGGCGATCCCGTGCGGGTAAGAGCCGCGGACCGGCCACAAAAAGCGGAAGCGGGCGCTTCGCCCGTCTTCCGCATACATGCACCGCCGTCATGGCGATGGCTATGACTATGGCGAGATACGCCGCGCCCTAATCTCAAAACTTGAGGAACGGATCTGGCTGGGCATCGTGGAACGGCACGGTGTCGACGCCCGAAGGCAGCTTCACCGTGTGCATGTGCAGATCCTCTGCATCGGCGGAGCGAAGCACGTCGAGCGCTTTGCGTTCGCGCTCTTCATCGTCGGTGCGCACCCACAGCACGAGGCCGCCGTTCTGCAGGTGCTGCTCGATTTGATCAGCGTGTCGCCGCTCCATGCGCCGTGCAGCATAGAGGCCGACGCAGCCCGCCAGCGCACCGACACCCACCGCCGCGCCGGCTGTGGCGATGGCCGCAGCGCCTTCGAGAGCCGCGATCGCCGCCGCGCCTGCCCCACCAACGTAAACCGGAATGCCGGCGAGCGCGGCAAGGCCTTCGGTGCGCGAATCACTGGAAACATACGTGGCGCGCGGGGTCTCCGGGTTGTCGGCCAATACCTCGGCAGCGGGTATATTGGCACCGAACTTGTCACGCAGCGCCTTGTCGCTGCCCAGTACACTCAAGTCCTCGCGGTCGAAGCCGGAGCAGAGCAGGCCGTCGACAGCCCTCTGAAGCGCGGTGGCGGAGTGGAAGATTGCCGAAGCCTCGCGCGTTGTCTCATCGGTTTGATCGGCGCAGCGTCGAGCTTCCGTGGATGCCATGATGTTGCTCCTTTTACGCTCGTCGGTGGACGCAAATGCACGATGAGGCAGGATCCGCCGTAACCCCTAAGATTGCTTTGGTTCGGTTGCGCAAATTGTCGAAACTTGGTCGGAGCGGGTGCCCTCACAGCGGTGCCGCTCAGCCCGCGTTTTACCGCCACTGCAATGGTTTAGGGGGGCTTTTCAGGCTCCCTGGCGGCGGGAGGCTTGCCAAATCCGCCTCCCTCATGCGAGGTCTCGGCAACCACAAATAAGGGATTCGCCGCTCTCGGCCCTCGTCCCCGCTTTCCGTGCCGCGGTGCGCAGCTCGACGGGAAAGACGCATGGCTGGAGCCGTTCGCGACCTCTTCTCAACGATCGAAAGCTCAATGACCGAAAAGACGGCCCGTAGTCGCCGCACGACCGACGCCTCCGACGCCTACACGGCGGCCGACATCGAGGTCCTGGAAGGCCTCGAGCCGGTGCGCCGGCGCCCGGGCATGTACATCGGCGGTACGGACGAGAAGGCGCTGCACCACCTTTTCGCCGAGGTGATCGATAACTCGATGGACGAGGCCGTCGCCGGTCACGCCACGTGGATCGACGTTGAGCTGGAGAAGGATGGCTACCTTTCAGTGGCCGATAACGGCCGCGGCATTCCGATCGATCCGCACCCAAAGTTTAAGAACAAGAGCGCCCTCGAAGTCATCATGTGCACGCTGCATGCTGGCGGCAAATTCGAAGGCAAGGCCTATAACACCTCGGGCGGCCTGCACGGCGTGGGCGTGTCGGTCGTCAACGCGCTGTCGGATATTTGCGAGGTCGAGGTTGCGCGCAGCCAACAGCTGTATCGCATGACGTTCTCGCGCGGCACCCCGCAGGGCAAACTGGAAAAGCTCGGCCCGGTGATGAACCGGCGCGGCACCAAGGTGCGTTTTCACCCGGACGAGAAGATCTTCGGCAAGAACACGCATTTCAAACCGGCGCGCCTCTTCAAGATGGCGCGCTCCAAGGCATACCTTTTCGGCGGCGTGAAGATCCGCTGGAAGTGCGATCCCTCGCTCATCAGCGATGACACGCCTGCGGAGGCGGAATTCCATTTTCCGGGCGGCCTCAAGGACTATCTCTCATCCGAGATCGCCGGGCAGACGCTCGTCACCAAGGACCTTTTCGCCGGCAACATCCAGAAGGATGGCAAGCACGGCTCGGTGGAATGGGCGGTGGCGTGGGTTGCGGACGCCGACGGCTTCTCCCGCTCCTACTGCAACACCATTCCGACCGGCGAAGGCGGCACGCACGAGAACGGCCTGCGGTCGGCGCTCTCGAAGGGTCTGCGCGAGTTCGGCGACCGCATCGGCAACCGCAAGGCGGCACAGATCACGGCGGAAGACGTGATGGGCACGGCGGCCTCGATGCTGTCGGTGTTCATCCGCGAGCCGGAGTTCCAGGGCCAGACGAAGGACAAGCTGGCAACGCACGAGGCGACCCGCATCGTGGAATCTACGGTGAAGGACGCCTTCGATCACTGGCTCACGGAAAGCCCGCAGCAGGCGACCAAGCTGCTCGAGTGGTCGATCGACCAGGCCGAGGACCGCCTCAAGCGCCGGCGCGAAAAAGAGGTCGGCCGGCAGTCGGCGACGCGCAAGTTGCGCTTGCCCGGCAAGCTCGCCGACTGCACCATTCAGGCAGCGGCGGGGACTGAGATCTTCATCGTCGAGGGTGACTCGGCCGGCGGCTCGGCGAAAAGCGCACGCCAGCGCGAGACGCAGGCCGTGCTGCCTCTGCGCGGTAAAATTCTGAACGTCGCGAACGCCTCGTCGGCGAAGCTGGCGCAAAACCAACTACTCTCCGATCTCGTCCTTGCGCTCGGCGTCGGCACGGGGTCGAAGTACAAGGATGATGACCTGCGCTATGAGCGCGTCATCGTCATGACGGACGCAGACGTCGACGGAGCTCACATCGCCTCGCTGCTGATCACCTTTTTCTACCAGCAGATGCCGGAGCTGATCGAGAACGGTCATCTGTTCCTGGCTGTACCGCCGCTCTTCAAGCTGACGCACGGGGCAAAGTCCGTCTATGCGCGCGATGAGGCCCATCGCGCAGAGCTGATCGCCAAGGAGTTCAAACCGGGCGCGAAGGTTGAAATCGGCCGCTTCAAAGGCCTCGGTGAGATGAACGCCTCTCAGCTGAAGGAGACCACCATGGATCCGGCGCGGCGCACATTGCTGCGCGTCGAGATTGGAGACAGCGATCGCAGCGAGATCGGCGAAGCCGTCAACGCCTTGATGGGATCGAAGCCCGAGGCCCGCTTTCGCTTCATTCAAGAGCACGCAGCCTTCGCTCAGGATCTCGACATCTAATCTGCTCTGAATCTATTTTGGAAGCTGGAGGACGTCGGCGCCGATTTCCGGATCGACTTTGCGCTCCAGCTTACGATCGTGCACGATGACCGTGATTTCAGCGGAGCCGGTGCCAAACTTTTGCATCCAGCACGTGCCCGCCGATAGCATTGAATTTCCGGCGCGCCGCTACGGCGTGGAGATGCACTGACGGTTTGCTTTCCTTCCATCCGATGCTGCCCGTCATGCCGGCGACCTCGACATCGCGGAAAGTCTTGGGCGCAAACTCCTTCCTGTCGAAGTCATAGAAGCCGAACGTGACATCGCTGAAAAAGCCGATGCCGGTGAGACTTGCGCTCGGGATCTTTGCGGCCTCGGCCAGTTTTTCCAGACTGGCGATCACGTCGTCTCCGCTCCGCAACACCATGAGATAACCTGTTGGCGTCTTGACGTAGCGCGGCGGCTCTCGGGCTGCAGCTGAAGGCACGCTGGCGAGAATGGCCGTTATGCAGGCGCCGGTTAGAAACGCCGCCTTGGCCGTGTAGGTCCTCATCTGCAGCCTCTGGTCCAGTCGGAGGTGGTAGCGCCGGTATTGCACTAACGGGTCCCCATCGGCACAGATCATGCTCGAGCGTGGCGTCCATTTCCCTCAGGGCTGGGGTCGCGAAATCGCCCTATTGGCTCCCGCAAAAAACCGCAGCCGCGGATACCACTAGGCAGATTGATGAATTGAACGGCTTGACCACCGATGTAGATTGTATAGCCAGCCTAGCAATGATCGGCGCCGTCATCCCGGTGCTCTCCTGCCGATTTGAAGTGGATCCAATCGCGCTAATCGGAGTTTAGGAATTCTCTAGTTAGATCAGCGGTTAGGGCTTTCTAAGGGTTAAGATATGCTTTGTCAGTGCCGCCGAACTCCCCTCTTCTCCCTGGCGATGCTTGCTGCAGCAGCGGCGGCCACCGGATTTTTGACGGCCGCCGATGCCGCTCCCAGGCAGAGCCAGCAGGGCGCGGACGCGCAGGAGAAGGTCATCCGGCCTGGGTCTGCGCGGCTAGCCATCGTCTCGCTGGGTGATCAGCGTGTCACGATCTACGACGCGGATGGGCCTGTCACGCAGGGGCCGATCTCCAGCGGCGCTCCGCCGAATGACACACCGCCGGGCATCTACGCGATCCTGCAGAAAAACCGCGAGCACTACTCCAATCGCTACGACGATGCCGCGATGCCGTTTATGCAGCGCATCACGTGGACGGGCATCGCGCTGCACGGCGGCGCACTGCCTGGCTATCCGGCTTCGCACGGGTGCGTGCGGCTGCGTAACGACTTCGCCAGTCAGATCTTCGGGATGACCAAGCTCGGCATGCGCGTGATCGTCTCGCGCAACAATGTGGCTCCTTCGCCGATCTCGCATCCGAAGCTTTTCAAGCCGACTCCGTTCCGCGGCGATGTTGCCGTGCTGACGCCGGCCGCGATTACGATGCCGACGCCAACCCCGGAGGGCAAAGACACCCGCTATGATGGCGGCGGGCCCAACGATCCGCCGGAACTTGCCGCCCGCACGGCAGCGCTGCAGGCGCAGTTTGCGGCACGGTCGGCGGAACTCGCCGAGTTGGAAGCGCGCGCCACGAAGGCGCGGGATTATGCCAAGCAGAAAGCCCGTCAGAGCGCTGCAGCCGCCAAGTCGCTGCGCGGGGCCGAGCAGGCCGTTAAGCGCGCCACCGACAGCCTCGCCTACGCCGAGCGCATCCTTTCCAGAGCGAAGAAGCCTTCCGCCGTGAGCAAGGCGGAAGCTGCGAAGGAAAAGGCCGAGACGCGCCTTGCGGACGCAAAGGCTAAACTTGAGAAGGTGCAGGCTGAGACGCAGCCCACGCTGGAAGAGGCCAACCGCGCTGAGGAAGCAGCCAAGGCCGCGGAGGCGGAAAAGGATGCCGGCGCCGCTGCAGCTCGCGAGGCCGAGCGCAAGCTTTCGCCCGTGTCGGTGTTCGTCAGCCTCAAAACCATGAAGCTCTACGTTCGCCAGGACTTCGAGCCGGTCTTTGAGACCGACATCACCATCCGCGACCCCGACCAGCCGATTGGAACGCACACATTCACGGCCGTCGATTATAAGCCCGGTGGCCGCGAGATGCGCTGGAACGTCGTGTCCATCGCGGGTCGCCAGCCGGGCGAGCCGGAGAAGAGCAGCGGGATGAATCGTCATCCGCGCAACGCCACCGTGCCGGGCATTCCGACCGATGTCGATGCGGCGGCGGCCGCGCTCGACCGCGTCGAGATTCCGGCCGAGACGGTGGAGCGTATTTCGGAGCTCGTGCTTCCCGGCTCATCGCTCATCATTTCCGATGAAGCTGCACACCCCAAAGAGACCGGCAAGGCGACGGATTTCGTTGTCCTTCTCAGCGGCGAGCCGCAGGGCGGCATAATCCTGCGTCCGAAGCCGAAGCCTGAGTATTACGACGACGAAGGCTACTACGGCAGCCCGTTCGGCTGGGGCAACTTCGGTTACAGCCAGCCGCAGCAGCCCCGTGCCAAGCGCGGCCCATACTACAACAAGAGCCCGTTCCCCTGGTGGTGACCGGCTGCACTGAAATCAAAGGGGCCGCGGACAGATGCTCTGCCGCGGCCCCTTTTCTTTGGTCGTGCGCGCTTATGCGGTCGAGCTATCGGCGGCCCTCATGCGCTCTTCGCTTCTTGCGCGGCCATCGCCGCAGCCAGCTCACCAAGCTGATCGAGCCCTGAATTGGTGCCCTGCTCGAAACCGCGCGACACGTGCGAGTTGCGCATGGCGACGCTCTCGAACACGGTATGGATAGTGATCGTCGTATGGCCGCCGTGCTCATCGAAACTCACCGTGACGAGCATTCGGCCTGCCCCCTTCGTCTCGAAGCCGTTGTCGTAGACGATCTTCCGGTCGGGAATGATCTCGCGATAGGTGCCACCGAAAGGCGTATTCTGCCGCCCGCTCGGGCCTGTCATCGCGAAGCGAAATTTTCCGCCGACGCGGAAGTCCATCTCGCACAGCGTGACAGGCCATCCTACGGGGCCGAACCATCGCTTGATGTGTTCGGGCTTGGAGTAGGCCTCAAACAAAAGACGGGCGGGCGCATCGAAGACGCGCGTTATGGTCACCTCGCGTTCGCTCTCGCGCTCACTTGCCGGTGCGCTTGCGGGCATTGCGCTTCTCCTTTTGCTGCATGACCTTCACATAGTCGTCGAGCCGGTCGAGACTTTCGGCCCAGAACTGCTCGTAGTTGCCGAGCCAGCCAGCGGCTGCGGCCAGCGGCACTGCGTTGAGGCGCACGGGCCGGAACTGCGCGCTACGCCCGCGCGCCACGAGCCCTGCACCCTCGAGCACCTTCAGATGTTTGGAGATCGTCGGCTGACTGAAGCCGAATGGCTCGACGAGCTCACTCACCGTCGCCTCGCCTTCGGCGAGCCGCGCCAGGATCGCCCGCCGGGTTGGGTCGGAGAGAGCGGCGAACACACGGTCGAGACTATGGGAAATGGCGCCGTCGGCCACGTATTCCTCCTTGGCTATATAGCCAACAATGCATACAACGACGATCGTCGTCAAGCTGCGCTCGACTGCGATAGACCTCAGCACAACGTTGATGAAGGGTCAGGACGTCGAAGCCGCCAGCGGACAAGCTGCTAGGCCGTGGCATCCCCAGGATTGATGGGGGGCAATCCAGTCTCGCGCGGCGCTCTGCGCGCTGCGCGAATGCTCTACGTCACTCGCAAAGGTGAAGGTCAGGCAAGACCAAGCCCATCCGCCAATTTCCACGCCAAACAAACCACGCGTCCGCCCCGGCCGCTGCCGCGGGGTAAAAACTAGTTCGGGCGCCGAAGCGAGGCTTCCACCTCGCGGGCGATGGCCGCCGCATCAGCAATGTCCGCATACTCGATGGCGGCGTTGTCGACGTAGATCGCCTCTTTAGTCTTGGGCGCGTGCTCAGGTCCGAGAACGCTGAACGCCGTCGGCGTGCCCTCAGAGCTGTCGCCGCCGAAGAAGCCTTCTACGATGACACCCTTCTGCGCGTATTCGGGATCCCGGAGCAGCGCCTCGTGCAGCTTGGGCAGATTATAGTGGGGAACCGACGCCATCATGTGGTGCGGCAGGTGATAGTCCATGCCCCACGGAAACACCGCCCAGCGCATCAGCGGGCCCACGAGGAACACGCGCGTGTTCGTATAGCGGCCGCGGTCGGCGTTACCGTGCTGCACCCACTGGCGCAGGATCATGAAGAGCGGGAATGTCGTGAATAGCGGCAGCACCCACAACAGACCGAAGTAGGTCCATGCCAGTCCCCAGCCCGCAAGCTCAACAGTCGAAAGCGCGCCGTAGAGCAGCGCCATATAGGTGATGCGCTCGATCGCCATCTGCCGTAGCGGGCGCACGGGCGCGAGCCGGGTCGTCGGATAGCTGTCATCAGGCAAGCGCGCGAGGATAGCAACTACGAGCGCCCAAAGGGCGGGCAATACGATGGCCACGGCAAGCGTCTGTCCGTAATAGACGAGCGGAATGCAGATGGCCGGTGCACCGACCGCGAAGAGGATGCCGGCGCGGAGCGGGCGAGCGGAACCGGGATGATTGGGATCCGCATAGGGATTCTGTGCTGCACCGAGCGCGCTGTAGCGGGCCCGCGTGATCGTGTAGCGGAAAAGGTTCGGTAGCCAGAGCTGCTTCAGAAGCTTCCAGGCCACCTCGACGTGCGTAATGGGGAAGTCCAGCCAATGGTCGCTGTCGTGCAGCTGGCTGATATCGGGATCGCGCTCGGGGTCGTTGACGAACTGGTGGTGCGCGAGGTGGTGCAAACGGAAGTGATAGGTCGTGGTGTAGATCGGATAGGCGGCAAGCCAATCGGACACGAGTTCGTTGAGTTTACGACCGGCGAACAGCATGTAGTGCGTGCCTTCATGGATCGCGCCGCCGAACTGATGTTGCGCGGCGCCAATCGCGATGATCGCGAGCGCCAGCACCGGCGCCGATACCCACCATGACTGAACTCCCGCAGTCGCCGCGCTCCAGGCCCAGATACCCGCCGCAAGAGCCGCTGCAATCACGATGTATATGTGCGCCAGATACTTCCAGTTGGTGACGTTATCGCGCGCCTTAAGCGCGTGAACCTCAGCGGCGCTGTATCGATTCGCGCGCTCGGACTTCGAGACTGCACCGGACTTCTCCTGGGGCACTCCGGCCGCTCGGATGGCTACCATGATTTTGCTTCCAATTTCTGTGGGTCTACGGCGCGCCGAATCCCCCTCAACTTAGGCCCGCAAAGGATGAAACGCCCAGCCCCAACGGGCGAAATGCGTGCACGTCGTTGCATCGAGGTTACGCAGGAGGCTGCAATACGCGAATTCGATAGTTGCCCACTGTTCAATCAAAGCATTAGTAAGTGAATCAAGCGCTGTGATGCTTGTCCCGCTTCGGCAAGTAACACCGCCTGCAGTGTGCGTTCTTCTGCGAAGCACAAACAGTCATGGGGGACGGATACATGCGCACAAAGGCTCTTGCCGCGGAATTCATCGGAACGTTTGCACTCGTCGCCTCGATCTTGGGGGCGGCGCTGTTCTCGTTCCCGATCGCGGGCATCACGGGCGTGGCGCTTTCGCTCGGCTTCACCGTCATGGCGATGATCTTCGCCGTAGGACACATTTCCGGCGGACATTTCAATCCAGCCGTCACGCTCGGCCTTGTCGCCGGCGGACGCTTCGCGGCGGGTGAGGCGCTCGGCTACATCATCGCACAGTGCCTCGGCGGCATTGCAGCGGCCTTCACCTTCTATCTCATCGCTTCCGGCAAAAGCGGCGGCTTCGAGGTCGGCAATTTCGCTTCCAACATGTTCGGCGGCGATGGCTACTCGATGCTCTCGGCTTTCGTCATTGAAGTGGTGCTGACGGGCCTCTTCATCTTCATCATCATGGGGGCCACCTCCGACCGCGCTCCGGCCGGTTTTGCAGCTATCGCCATCGGCCTGGCGCTCGCTGCAACGCAGTTCATGGCCATCCCGGTCGATAACGCCTCTATCAACCCGGCGCGCAGCCTTGCGACCGCTGTGGTCGCCCTCGGCGAGCCACTGGCTCAGGTCTGGCTATTCTGGGTGGCGCCCATTCTGGGCGGCGTGATCGGAGGTCTCGTCGGACGCTGGCTGATCGACGATAACGACTGAAAAATCTCGCAAAGCTGAGATTTGAGCTTTCAAAACAGCAGGAAAAACCGCGGTTCAACGCCACATCCCGCGGTTTTTCTTGCGTTTCCCCTACTACTGTGTCAGCACACAAGCGGCTCGAGCGCAGGGGATGCTATTCGCTTCGTCCCTTTTCGAGACCCAGATTTTTTGTCTTAGGCCCTTTAGGCTATCTCAATACCCCTGCGCTCCGTCACCCGCTGCCGCCTAGGAGGCGTTGGCGCGGGCATGCATGGAACGCAGGACGGAGACGTTTACTTTTGGAAAATAAGACCTTCGCGGAGCTCGGCTTGAGCTCCAGGGTGTTGGCGGCTGTTGAAGCTGCCGGCTACACGGCGCCTACCCCCATACAGGCTGCCGCTATTCCCATCGCTGTCACAGGCCGGGATGTTCTTGGAATCGCGCAAACGGGCACTGGCAAAACAGCCTCGTTCGTCCTTCCGATGATCACCCGCCTCGAAACGGGCCGCGCTCGGGCCCGTATGCCCCGCTCACTCATTCTCGCGCCCACTCGCGAACTTGCCGCCCAGGTGGCGCAGAGTTTCGAAAAATACGGCGTCAGCAACAAGCTGAGCCTCGCCCTTCTCATCGGCGGCATGTCGATGGACGACCAAGTCAAGCGCCTCGACCGCGGCGTCGACGTGCTCATCGCAACTCCCGGCCGCCTCCTCGACCATTTCCAGCGCGGCCGCGTGATGCTGATGGGCGTCGAGATCCTCGTCATCGACGAAGCCGATCGCATGCTCGACATGGGCTTCATTCCGGACATCGAGAAGATCTGCAAACTTTTGCCGCCGCGCCGGCAGACTTTGTTCTTCTCGGCGACGATGCCGCCCGAGATTACGCGTCTCGTCAGCCAGTTCCTCAACAATCCCGAGCGCGTCGAAGTTGCCCCGCCAGCGACGACGGCGAAGACCATCACGCAGCAGTTCCGCTACTGCGCCGATGGCGAGGATTGGGCCAAACGCGAGGTGTTGCGCGAACAGATCCGCAGTCAGCACGTCAAGAACGCCATCATCTTCTGCAACCGCAAGGTCGACGTCGCGATCCTGCACAAGTCGCTTCAGAAGCACGGCTTTTCAGCCGGTGCCTTGCACGGCGACATGGACCAGAAGAGCCGCATGGAGACGCTGGACAAGTTCCGGTCCGGCGAACTGATGCTTCTAGCGGCGAGCGACGTTGCAGCACGCGGTCTCGACATCCCTGATGTGAGCCACGTGTTCAACTTCGATCTGCCCTGGCAGTCGGATGACTACGTGCACCGCATCGGCCGTACCGGACGGGCGGGCAAGGAAGGCCATTCTACTTCTCTGGTCACTATCGACGAGCTGAAGTCGCTGAAGGAAATCGAAAAGCTGCTTGGCGAACCGGTGAATTGGATCGGTGAGCCGCCCACGGACCAAGACTTTGCGGAAGCTGGAAAGAAGCGCCGGGGCCGCGGTGGACGTGGCGCTGCTCAGCGCGGTCGCGGCGGGCGCTCGGGTGCTTCAGCCCAGCAGGGCCGCTCCGATGAGAAAGCACGCAACAGCGGGGCTGGATCGAAGCGTGGTGGCGAACAGCGGCGGAACTCTGAGCAGCCGCGTGCGACTGCCGGCGAGCAAGCTCCACGTCCCCAGCACGGCGAGCAGCGTCAGCCACGCCGTGAAGAGCATGGCGGCGAAACACGGGCACCACGCGCTGCTCGCGGCGAACAGCGCACGGCGCAGACGGCTTCTCAGCAGCCGCGGCGCGAAGCGCGGCCGGCTCTGGCACAGGAAGCCCGCCCGCCTCAGCCCCGCGCCGTCCAGCCTCAAACGGGGAAGCAGCAGCGTTCGGAGCGTGGGCGCGAGCGTCAGCCAGAGGTGAGCCGTTCTTCGGGCTTTGCCGATAACGTGCCGGCATTCCTTCGCAAGCCAGTCCGTCGCCCCGCCAAAGTGGCCAGCGAATAAAAGCGGCAGGACATCAAGCCCGCGCGTCTATCGTGCGCGCGGGCTCAGCGTCCCCCCCAACGCGCTCAACCACACTGGCCGCAGGCCGCCCCGTCATCATACGACGGAGGACCCCGTTGCGCCTGACGAAGTGGTGATGGAGCGCCGCTCCAGCATGGACGATCACGAGTGCGATCAGGGCGTAAGCGAAATACTCGTGCGCTGTGCCGGCCAGCTTGTGATAGGTGCGCCCCTCGATAAGCTGCGGGACGGGGAAAAATCCAAGCATCTTCAGCTCTATAGGCTGCCGCATGGTGCCACTCACCAGCCAGCCGGTAATGAGCGTAGCAAACGATAATCCATAGAGCAGTCCATGACTGATCCGGGCGGACGCATGCTGCCAGCGGGGAATGCCTTCGGGTGCGGTGGGCGCGCGATTGAGCATCCACCAAAGGAGGCGCAGGAGCATCAGCGCCAGGACAGTGATCCCTATGGACGCGTGGATGGCAAAGAAGTAGGGCCGATCAGGACGCTCCGGCACTTCTTTCATCCATAGCCCGAACAGGAAGAGCCCGATAACGCCTAGCGCGACCATCCAATGCAACGCACGAGCAAGCCAACCCCAGGCGTCCTCGGTATTCTTCATCATAGCCGCCCCGATCCGTTCCTAGCCTAGCGCAACCAGGGGGCTGCTCCGATCTCAGAACGCGCTGCCCGGTTGCTTTAAAAATTCAATCTCGTCCGCGGTTGAGCTTCGCCCCAGGATCTCGTTGCGGTGGGGAAAGCGCCCGAAACGGGCGACCACGTCGCGGTGTGCTTCAGCATAGCGCGTGTATTCGGCATCACCCAGAACCTCGATCAACTCCACCGCTCGAAGCTGATCAGCCAGCGCCTCGCTGTGTTCGAATGGCAGATAGATGAAAATTCGCCGCTCTAGAGGAACGCGCTGATCGATATGGAGCGCAATCGCCAGTCGTGCGATGGCGCGGGCAAGCTCGTCATATGCGAAGGCCTGCGGTGTGCTGCGATAGACGTTTCGGGTGAATTGGTCGAGGACGATCAGACTGGCGAGGACGTGATCGGGGCTGGATATCGACTCTTCGATCGAGCGGCCATTGACCTCGCGGATCAGCGGCGCAAATCGAGTACGGATCTCTTCGCCGATGGCCGCGTCCTGTGCAAACCAACCGGGACGTCCCAGCTTGTCGAACCAGAAGGTCAGAACATCCGCCACCCAGGCGGGTTCGGAGGTCGAGTTAGTCATCAAGTCTCTGCCTCGTCTCTGCATGTCTGCTCACCCGTCATGGGGGTGATGTTGAGATCGAAGGCATATCCTGGCCGCCACTATCGGTCATCGGCTTTGTTCGCTCGACGTGAGTGCGCTGATGCGCAAGCGCACCGGTCAGCAAATCCTCACACGTCGATGAACACGTCGCGCGCAGCAGCAGTCAGGAAGACGGCTCCACTCACTCGGTGCGGGCGGACGAGTGCGTTTCGGCGGCCGGCACAAGGTTGACGCTTTCGCCGCAGCCGCAGGCGCCGCGCTGGTTCGGGTTATTGAACACGAACTGGCTGGAAAGCTTGTCGGTTTTGAAGTCCATCTCGGTACCAAGCAGGTACATGATGGCGGCTGGCTCGACGAGCAGAACGGCGCCGTCCTGCTCCACGACCTCCTCGTGCGCGCCTTTATCCTCGGCGACGGTCATGGTGTATTCCATACCCGCGCAGCCGCCCTTCTTGACGCCAATCCGCAGACCGAGCGCTTTCGGATTGGATTCCATCAGCGAGCGCACGCGGCGAACCGCGGCGTCGGTCAAGGTTACGACTTTTGGCATCATGCGCAGGGTAGGCATTGCGGTCATCCTGATATGCGTCAGACCCACATATAGTCAGCCTCGGGCGATTGCGAAACCGCTGTGTTTTGGAATTAGAACATGTTGAGGGCGAGACGCGCCTCGTCGGACATGCGGCTCATATCCCAAGGGGGATCGAACGTCATGGTGACGGTGGTATTGGCCACCCCCGGCACCGCGTTTACGGCGTTTTCTACCCATCTTGGCATCTCGCCCGCAACGGGGCAGCCGGGGGCTGTGAGCGTCATAGAGATGGCGACGTTACGGTCGTTGTCGACGTCCACCGTGTAGATCAGCCCCAGCTCGTAGATGTCGGCCGGTATTTCCGGGTCATAGACCGTCTTGAGGGCAGCGATGATGTCGCCAAGCAGCTGATCATCCGCCGCATCGGCCACCTCCACCATCGGCGTGCCTGCCACATCGAGCTTATCCGCATCTTGCCCCGGCTCCGCCGACGTTTGCGCATCGCGCGGGGTAACGAACGCGGCCTCCTCCGGCGAAAGCTCCGGCGTGCCGGCCGCTGGCTTTTCGGAAGATGTCACACCTGCTTCAGTCTCGATCGCTTTGCCATCCATGGCGATGCCCTCATGCGAACAGCTCGTGCGCACGCTCCAGCGCAGCGACGAGCGCATCCACTTCCTGTTTTGTGTTGTACATGGCGAAAGAAGCCCGCGCGACTGCGGTCACGCCAAGGCGCTCCATCAGCGGCTGCGCGCAGTGATGACCAGCGCGGACGGCGACGCCCGAACGGTCGACGATGGTGGCGATGTCATGGGCGTGCAGCCCTTCCATGGTGAAGGAGACGATTGCCCCCTTTCCGGGCGAGGTGCCGTAGATCTTCAGCCAGGGGAGATCGGCAAGGCGCGCGTGCGCATAGCTACGCAGCTCGCTTTCGTGTCGCGCGATATTCTCGCGCCCGACCTGCATCATGTAATTGAGCGCGGCGCCAAGGCCGATGGCCTCAACGATCGCCGGTGTGCCCGCCTCGAATTTGTGGGGCGGCTTGCCGTAGGTGATCGCATCGACCGAGACATGCTCGATCATACCGCCGCCACCCTGGTAAGGGCGCATAGCGTCGAGGTATGCCTTCTTGCCGTAAAGGACGCCGATGCCCGACGGGCCATAGGTCTTGTGACCGGTGAACACGTAGAAATCAGCGTCGAGCTCTTGCACATCGACGGGCAGATGCACCGCCGACTGGCTGCCGTCCACGAGAACGGGAATGCCACGGGCGTGCGCCAAGCGAATCACCTCGCGAACAGGCACCAGGGTACCTGTCACGTTCGACATCTGCGTGATGGCGACGATCTTGGTGCGCGGGGTGAGCAGCCGCTCGAATTCCTCCAGCAGAAATTCGCCACTGTCGGAGATGGGTGTCCACTTCAACACCGCCCCGCGCCGCTCACGCAGGAAGTGCCACGGCACAATGTTCGAGTGGTGCTCCATGATCGAGAGCACGATCTCGTCGCCTTCGACAAAATCGGAGCCGAAGGAATCGGCAACGAGATTGATCGCTGCAGTGGCGTTGCGCGTAAAGATGATCTCGTCGGCGCTTTCCGCGTTGAGGAAGCGCCGCACGGTTTCACGCGCTTCCTCGAAATGCTGGGTCGTCGTGTTCGAGAGGTAATGGAGACCGCGGTGAACGTTGGCGTACTCGAAGCGATTTACGTGATCCATCGTTTCGATCACCGAACGCGGCTTCTGGGCAGAGGCCGCATTGTCCAGATAGACAAGCGGCTTGCCATAGACCTCGCGATAGAGGATCGGGAAATCGGAGCGGATGGCGTCGACATCGAACGGCACCGCGGCGCCCCCCGATACGCGCGGGGCCTCACGTCGATCGCTCACTTCGCTCATTTCCCGTGTCCTCGTCTCCATGGGAAACCCTCCTAATCAGGCGGCGCCCTCCTGGGGCTCCTCCATGTGCAGCCAGTCGCGGGCGATTTCCGCCAGCGCTTCGCGCACGTCCTCGCGCTCGATCTTCTCCAGCGCCTCGCCGATGAACGATTTGATCAGCAGCGCCCGCGCTTGGTGCAAGGGAATGCCCCGCGAGCGGCAGTAGAACAGCAGATCCTCGTCGAGATCGGCGCTGGTGGAACCGTGACCGCAGACAACGTCGTCGGCGTAAATCTCGAGCTCGGGCTTGGAATCGAACTCACAATCCTGCGACAGCATCAGCACCTGGGCCATCTGCTTGCCGTCGGTCTTCTGAGCGTCCTTGCGCACGATCACCTTGCCCTGGAAGATACCGCGCGCGTGGTCGTCCAGCACGCCCTTGAACAGCTCCCGGCTGGTGCAGTGCGGCACGGCATGATCGACCACGAGGGTGGTGTCGATATGCTCGCCGTTGCGGGCGAGGAAGGTACCGGAAACGTCCAGATCGCCTCCCTTGCCTGCGAAGGTGACTGCCATCTCATTACGGGCAAGTGCAGTGCCCGCGGTGAAGTGGAAGCCGCGATACCCTGCGTCCGGGCCAAGCTCGACAAGCCAGTTTGCGAGATGCACACCGCCGCCAGCTTCGAGCGTCGCTTTGATGTGCGCGAGCCGTGCGCCCTTACCGACGACCACCTTGCTCGCCGTGTTGAGCTGATAGTCCTTCGCCGCAGACGGCAGCTTCAGGAACGCCTCGATCACCGTTGCCTCGGCACCCTCGCCGACGCGCACGACGTTGCGCGTGGTGGTGTAAGCACCGGACGCATCGGCACGCAGGGCGACGATCAGGAGGGGGCGATCGAGCGTCGCACCCGCCGCAATGTCGATAACGGCGCCGTCACCGGCATAGGCCGTGTTCAGCGCGACGATTGGGTTATCGTCGCTGCGGCTTGCATCCAGCAGCTCGATGGCACTCGTGTCGTTTTCGAGCAGGGTAGCGAGCGAAGCGACCGATACATCACCGTCGGCGACCAGCGCCGACAGATCCGGCGCATAGCGACCATCGACGAACACCACACGGTGCGCCGGGACGGCCGCAAGCGGGCCGAGCGCCGTCTCGACATCCTGTCGGGTAGGCAGCGGCGCCTTGCCCGAAGAAGCCGGCAGCAGCTCCTTCATCAGGTTGCGCAGGTCAGTGTATTTCCACTCCTCGACGCGCCGATGCGGCAGGCCCAAGGCGTTGAACCGACTGATGGCCTTGACGCGCAACTCGCGGATGTCCGCGCCGCCCGGCAGGGCCGCAGCCCTATCGGCGAATGCTTCGCTCAGCGTCTGCTCAGCCTTCGTTTTCAACACTGCTACGTTCATTTCGCGCCTCCCCGGCGCCTGTTGTGTGCGTGTATCGACCTTGGCACTTGCGCCGCCTCCGGCGGGCTGTGCGGCCGCGCGCAAGACATCTCCATCTGTACTATCGCGGTGCATGTCACGCGGCCTTCGTCTGATATTCCGCGTAGCCCGACTTCTCGAGCTCCTTTGCGAGCGAAGCGTCGCCGGATGTGCGGATCTGGCCGTCCACCATGACGTGAACCTTGTCGGGGACGATATAGTTCAGCAGCCGCTGGTAGTGGGTGATGACCAGCATAGAGCGATCCGGCGAGCGCATGGAGTTGACGCCCTCGGAGACAATGCGAAGCGCGTCAATATCGAGGCCGGAGTCCGTCTCATCGAGCACACAGAGCGAAGGCTCCAGCACTTCCATCTGCAGGATTTCGGAGCGCTTCTTTTCGCCGCCCGAAAAACCCACGTTGACCGGGCGCTTGAGCATCTCGGTATCGATGTTGAGCCGCTCTGCTTTCGACCTCACGAACTTCATGAATTCGGGCGTCGAAAGTTCGGCTTCACCGCGCGCTTTGCGCACCGCGTTGACGGCCGTGCGCAGGAACGTTAGCCCGGCGACGCCGGGGATCTCCATCGGATACTGGAAGGCGAGGAAGACACCCTTCGCCGCGCGCTCCTCCGGCTCCATCTCCAAGATGCTCTCGCCATTCCAGAGAATGTCGCCGCCCGTCACCTCGTAGTCGGGGCGCCCGGCAAGCACGTAGGCGAGGGTCGACTTACCCGAGCCGTTGGGGCCCATGATGGCGTGCACTTCGCCCTTGGGGACGGTCAGCGTCAGCCCCTTGAGGATCTCACGCTCCTCGTCGGCGATCTTCACATGCAGGTCTTTGATCTCAAGCATTCCAACCACTTTCTCTCTACGTTCGCCGAGCGCCGACTCGGTCTGACTTTCATCCAAATCTCTCCGCGGCCAGGGAGCCGCAGGCGTACGATGTCATTCCGTCAGCCGACGGAGCCTTCCAGCGAAATGCCGATCAGCTTCTGCGTCTCGGCCATGAATTCCATCGGGAGCTTCTGCAGCACGTCACGAACGAAGCCGTTCACGACCAGTGCAACCGCCTCTTCCTCGGACAGTCCGCGCTGGCGGCAATAGAACAGCATGTCGTCCGAAATCTTCGACGTCGTCGCTTCGTGCTCGAAATGGGCCGTCGCGTTCTTCGCCTCGATGTACGGCACGGTGTGCGCACCGCACTTATCGCCGATGAGCAGCGAGTCGCAGTTGGTGAAGTTGCGCGCCCCCGTTGCCTTGCGGTGCGCCGAGACGAGTCCACGGTAGGTGTTCTCGGAGAACCCGGCGGCGATGCCCTTGGAAATGATGCGGCTCGACGTGTTCTTGCCGAGGTGGATCATCTTGGTGCCGCTGTCGACCTGCTGATAACCGTTCGATACGGCGATCGAATAGAACTCGCCGCGCGAATTATCGCCACGCAGAATGCAACTCGGGTACTTCCAGGTGATCGCCGATCCGGTTTCCACCTGCGTCCAGGAGATCTTGGAATTGTGGCCGCGACAGTCGCCACGCTTGGTGACGAAGTTATAGATGCCGCCCTTGCCTTCCTTGTCGCCCGGATACCAGTTCTGCACCGTCGAGTACTTGATCTCGGCATCATCGAGCGCGATCAGCTCGACGACGGCAGCGTGGAGCTGGTTCTCATCGCGCGTCGGCGCCGTGCAGCCTTCGAGATAGGACACGAACGAGCCCTTGTCGGCGATGATGAGCGTACGCTCGAACTGGCCGGTGTCCTTCTCGTTGATACGGAAGTAGGTCGAGAGCTCCATCGGGCAGCGAACGCCCTCCGGCACATAGACGAACGAGCCGTCGGTGAACACCGCCGAGTTGAGCGCGGCGTAGAAGTTATCGCCCTGCGGCACGACCGAGCCGAGGTACTTTTTCACCAGCTCGGGATGCTCGCGCACGGCTTCCGAGATCGAGCAGAAGATGACGCCGGCCTTCGCCAGCTCTTCCTTGAAGGTCGTCACTACGGAGACGCTGTCGAACACGGCGTCCACGGCCACGCGTGCACCCTGGACGCCTGCGAGCACCTCCTGCTCCTTCAACGGGATGCCGAGCTTGGCATAGGTGGCGAGCAGCTCCGGATCGACTTCATCCAGGCTCTTGGGGCCTTCGGCTCCCTTCGGCGCGGCGTAGTAGTGCAGCTCCTGGAAATCGATCTTGGGATAGTTGACCTTCGCCCAGGTCGGCTCGGTCATGTTGAGCCAACGGCGGTAGGATTCGAGCCGCCATTCGAGCATCCATGCGGGCTCACCCTTTCGCTCCGAGATGAAGCGCACGATGTCCTCGGAGAGGCCCTTCGGTGCCTTCACCGTCTCGATCTTCGTCTCGAAGCCGTACTTGTACTGGTCAACGTCGATCTTACGGACCTGATCGATCGTCTCTTGTACCGCTGCCATTCCTCTACCCTTTCAACGTCCCAATCTTTGACATCACGCCGCGAGCGCCGTTCCGCCTGCTGCCTTCTGCCAAGCCGCCAGGAAAGCGGCGATATCGTCTACTGTCGTTCTGTAACCGAGGCTCACGCGCACCGCCGAAGCGGTGATGTCTGAGCCCAAACCCATTGCCGCGAGCACCGTGTTGGCGCCTATCTTGCCGGAGGTGCATGCGGCACCGGAGCTGATTGCCACGCCGTCGAGATCCATGCGGATGACGAGCGTTTCGGACGGCTTGCCCGCAATTGCAATGCACGTGGTATTGCCGATGCGCGGGGCACTTCGTCCGATGATGACGGCGTCAGGCGTCGCGGCCATGACACCGGCCTCAAGCGTTTCGCGCAGGGCTGTGATGCGCGCCGCCTCGGCCGCTTCATTTGCGACTTCCGCGGCGGCGGCGCCGAAACCGGCGATGCCAGCTACATTCTCCGTGCCGCCGCGCCGACGGCGTTCCTGGCCGCCACCCTTGATCAACGCGGGGAGGCTTAGGCCATCGCGGATAACGAGCGCACCGACGCCGCGCGGGCCGCCCAGCTTGTGGGCGGAAATCGTGAGCGTGTCGGCGCCAAGGGTCGCAAAGTTCAGCGGGACGCGGCCCGGTCCCTGAACGGCATCGACGTGCAGCGAAATGTTGAACTCGCGCGCCAGCTCGGCCGCCTCGGCGAGGGGCTGAATAACGCCCGTCTCGTTGTTGGCCATCATTACGCTGAGAAGCGTGCGGCCGTCGTTCGAACCTTCCGCGAGCGCAGCCTTTACCGCCGACAGATCGACGCGACCATCGGGGGTTGCGGGCAGCGTGATGATCTTCGCGCCGCAGGCCCGGGCGGGCGCCAGCACCGAATCGTGCTCGATGGCAGATACGCAGATCGTCTTCCAGCCAGCGTCGATGGCGCAGTTGTTGGCCTCCGTCGCGCCGCTGGTGAACACGATCTCGCTCGGCTTGGCGCCGATGAGGCCCGCAACCTGCTCGCGCGCCGTCTCGATGATGGCGTGCACGCGGCGGCCTTCCGTATGCACCGACGATGGGTTGCCGAATGCATCGTGGGCCGCGAGCATCGCGGCACGCGCCGCCGGCCGCAGGGGCGCTGACGCGTTATAATCAAGATAGGTGCGTTGCTGCGTCATCGGGCGGCGAACTCCGGCTCGCGCTGCGCTGGCGAAGCACCGGACAGCCCATTGGCCATCTTTCCGGCCGGGATCCCGTCGATCACCTCCTGGAGCGTGACGTTTGCCAGGAACGCCACGATATGGGCGCCGAGGGCGTGCCAGAGACCGTGCGTCAAGCAACGCCGGTCGCCGAGGCATCCTGCCTCACTGTCGAGGCAGCGAGTGAGCCGCGTTTCCTCTTCGACCGCTCGCATGATCTCATCGATATGGATTTCGCTCGCGGGCCGGGCCAGCGCGTAGCCACCAGAGCGTCCGCGCGCGCTTTCGACCAGCCCCGCGCGTCGCAAGCGCAGGAAGATCTGCTCAAGGTAAGCAAGAGAGAGTTCCTGCCGCTCGGAAATGGCAGAAAGCGGCATAGCGCCGTCCGCCCCGTATTTAGCGAGGTCGGCCATGGCCATCACCGCGTAACGCGCCTTGGTGTTTAGCTCCATGCCAAGTTCCTCCGGACCACGGCCCCGCTGGCGCTTTCTCTTGCAATCGACACGGGGCCGTGTGCTAAGAAGCGCCACCGTCAATGGGCTTGGACTGATCGTGATCAGCCCTCGTTCTTTCGAACGGTTCTAAAGTCTGTAGGAATATGAAAATTCCGAGCCCACAAGTCAAGGTTTGGGTGTGCCCAAATCCACGGCCTGTATGGGCTCCGCCGCGCGCTCCGGCGTCGACGGCCCATCCGCAGCCCCCTCGAGAACTGGAATTGCGATGCCCGAATTGATCATCAATGGGCCGGCGGGCCGTCTAGAAGCCCGCTACCATCATGAATCTGCGAACGATAGTCCCATCGCGCTGATCCTGCATCCGCACCCGCAGTTCGGCGGGACGATGAACAATCAAGTCGTCTACACGCTCTATCACACCTTCGTGGAGCGCGGCTTTTCGGTGCTGCGCTTCAACTTCCGCGGTGTCGGCCGCAGCCAGGGCATCTGGGACGGGGGACCGGGCGAACTTTCGGACGCCGCCTCCGCGCTCGACTGGTTGCAGATCGTCAAGCCGGACGCCAAGAGCTGCTGGATCGCGGGCGTCTCGTTCGGCACCTGGATCGCCATGCAGCTTCTGATGCGCCGCCCCGAGGTGGAGGGTTTCATCTGCGTTGCGCCCCCTTCGAACCTTTATGACTTCTCGTTCCTGGCGCCCTGCCCGTCCTCTGGCCTGATGATCAACGGTGACAAGGATCGCGTGGTGCCGTCCAACTCGGTCGCCGACCTGTCCCAGCGCCTCAAGACGCAGCGGGGCATCAAGATCACCCACCAGGTCATCCCCGGCGCGAACCACTTCTTCGAGAACAAGACCGAAGAGTTGAAGGAAGCCGTGGGCGCTTATGTCGATGCACGCATAGAGCAGGCCGAGATCGACCGCGCCAACGAGAAGGAGCGTGAGCGCGAGAAAGAGCGCGAACGTCAGCGCCAGCGGGAGGTCGAGCGCCAGGAGGATCCTGGCGATGTCGATGAAGGCGGCGATGACTGATAGGCGGCCTGCGTGATCAGAATGGCAGCGCTGATCATTGCAGTGCTGCTAGGATTGGCGGCCGCCGCCCTGGCGGCCGCATACTGGTATTCACTCGGCGTGCCCGGGAAAAGCTTCTCCGGGCCCGCAGTGCCCGTTACCGCAGAAGAGCGCGAGCTTGCGGCGCGTCTTCGCGGGCACGTGGAGGCTATCGCCAGCGAGCCGCACAATATCGCGCACTACCCAGCGCTGGAACGCTCGGCTGCTTACATCGAAAGCGCGCTCTCATCGCTCGGTTACGAGCCGCAATCGCAGACCTGGGAGGTCGGCGGCAAAGCGGTGCGCAACATCTCGGTCACGCTCGCTCCACCGAATGCTGCTGCGGACACGCCGAGTCTCGTCATCGGTGCGCACTATGATTCGTACGGCAACGCTCCGGGCGCGAACGATAACGGCAGCGGCTCGGCGGCCGTCATCGAACTGGCGCGACTCTTGAAGAATACGCCGCTCAACGACAAGCGCCTGAGGCTCGTGCTCTTCGTCAACGAGGAGCCGCCGTACGATCGCACGCCCGACATGGGCAGCTATCGCTACGCTAAGAGCCTCAAGGATGCGGGCGAAAAGCTCATCGGAATGATCTCGCTCGAAACGATCGGATCGTTCTCCGATGAGCCGGGATCACAGCGCTATCCGTTTCCCTTCAATCACGTCTTCCCGGACGTTGGAAACTTCGTTGCATTCGTGGCGCTGCCGGGCGGGCGGGCCTTCCTACACGGCGTGATCGGCAGCTTCCGCAGCCATACTCCGTTCCCGACCATCGGCGGCACGGCACCGGATTCCATTCCCGGCATCGGCTGGTCGGACCATTGGGCGTTTTTCAAGCTCGGCTATCCGGCGATCATGATCACCGATACGGCGCTGTTCCGGTACCCGCACTACCATACGCCGCAAGACAAGCCGGATAAGGTCGATTACGGCAAGCTGGCGCGCGTCACGCTGGGCATCGCGACGACCACCCGTGAACTGCTGCGCTGACCGGCTGCTATAGGTACTGATGCCGAACGCTTTACTCACTGAGAACTCAGCAGCACGCCGCCCGTCATGGGCGCCGGCGCGCCCGTCGTCTCGGGGAACGTGATCGGCAATCCGAGCGAGGAACGTACAGCGAGATAAGCCCACGCCTGCGCTTCGATTGAGTCGCCATCGAGGCCCAGCGCCTCCGCCGGCACGACGGCATTCTGAACGTTGGCCGCTATGAGACCCATCAGCGTCCTGTTCTTGCGCCCGCCCCCGCAGACGACCCATATGCGCGGCTCCTCAGGCATATGCTCGCGCGCGCGGCCCACCGCGGCAGCGGTGAACGCGGCAAGCGTTGCAGCTCCATCCTCCAGCGACAGGCCTTGCACTGGAGCGGCGGAGAACGCATTGCGGTCCAGGGATTTCGGCGGCGGCAAGCCGAAGTAATTATTGGTGAGCAGCGCCTGTAGCGCGTCGGCATCGCACGTGCCGCGCGCAGCAAGCGCACCGTCGGCATCGTGTGGGGCGCCGGATTTGTTCATCACCCAATCGTCGAGCAGAGCGTTGCCGGGACCGGTATCGAACGCAAGCATGCGCCCGTTCCGACCGATCCACGTCACATTGGCGACGCCCCCGATGTTGAGGAATGCGGCCGGCAGGTCCGGCACCCCGCAGGCGAGCGCCCGATGATATACGGGCACCAGCGGCGCCCCTTGGCCACCAGCGGCGACATCAGCGGCGCGCAAATCATAGACAACGTCGATGCCCGTCCGCTCGGCGAGCAAGTGGCCATCGCCGAGCTGCACCGTGATCCGCCGCGGGGTATCGTGCAGCACCGTCTGGCCATGGAAGCCGATGAGGTCGATGCGCCCCTTATCGATGCCGTTGGCGCGCAGGAAGCGCTCGACCGCCGCGGCGTTGAGCTCGGTCAGGGCCCGCTCCACATCGGCGAGGCATCCGGGGCGGGCGTCCCGGGCATTGAGGCCCTTAGCTTCCTCCATGGCAGCCCGCACGCGTACCTTGATCTCGGCCGGATAGGCATAGCTCGCGGCCGGACCCTGGCGCAGCGCGCGATCGCCGTCGGTATCGAGCAGGGCCACGTCGATGCCGTCCATAGACGTGCCGCTCATCAGCCCCAGCGCGCAGCGCACCTTGCCCATGATGTCCATCCCGTGCATGTTCCGCCCCGCCCGCCGGGAGCGCAACGGCCCACTTTGATAGCGAACCGATGACCCAATTCAAATCCGACTTTCTGAAGATTCTTACCGAACGCGGCTACATCCACCAATGTTCGGACCTTGCCGCCGTCGATGATCTCGCCGCCAAACGCGGCCTCGTGGCCTATGTCGGCTACGATTGCACGGCGCCCTCGCTGCACGTGGGGCATCTGCTATCCATCATGATGCTCCACTGGCTGCAGGAAACCGGCAACAAGCCTATCGCACTCATGGGCGGCGGGACAACGCGGGTGGGCGATCCGTCGGGGCGCGATGAGACGCGCAAAATGCTCACCTACGAGCAGATCGACGCGAACAAGGACTCCATCAAGACCACCTTCGACAAGTTCATCCGTTTCGGCTCCGGGTCGGGCGATGCGGTGATGGTGGACAACGCGGAGTGGCTCACCAAGCTCAATTATATCGAGATGCTGCGCGACGTCGGCCGTCACTTCTCGATCAACCGCATGTTGACGATGGACTCGGTGCGTCTGCGCCTGGAGCGTGAGCAGGAGCTCTCCTTCATCGAGTTCAACTACATGATCCTGCAATCCTACGACTACGTCGAGCTCGCGCGGCGCTACGGCACGAACCTGCAAATGGGCGGCTCTGACCAGTGGGGCAACATCGTCAACGGCATCGACCTGGGGCGGCGCATGGGCACGCACCAGCTCTATGCGCTTACCTGTCCGCTGCTGACGACATCGTCCGGCGCGAAGATGGGCAAGACGGCGGCGGGCGCCGTTTGGCTCAACGAGACGCAGCTTTCCGCCTACGACTACTGGCAATTCTGGCGCAACACGGAGGATGGCGACGTCGAGCGCTTTCTAAAGCTGTTCACGACGCTTCCGATGGACGAAATCGCGAAGCTCGCCGCGCTGCGGGGCGCGGAGATCAACGAGGCGAAGAAGAGGCTCGCCACCGAAGCGACCGCGCTGATGCACGGCCGGGAGAAGGCGGAAGCGGCGGCCGAGACCGCACGCAAAACCTTTGAGCAGGGCGCAACGGCGGAGGGCCTGCCTACGGTGGAAATTGCGACTGGCGACCTTGCCGGGGGCATCGGCGTGCTCGCAGCATTCGTGCAGGCGGGGCTCGTCAAATCGAACGGCGAAGCGCGCCGGCAGATTCAGGGCGGCGGGCTCAAGGTCAACGATGAGGCCGTATCCGACGAGAAGGCGCAGCTCACCGCGGCCAATGTCGGAGCGGATGGCGCCATCAAGCTGTCGCTCGGCAAAAAACGCCACGTGCTGCTGAAGCCGGTCTGAGACCACTCTCCGGCCTCGCGGCAGCAGGCGAGGCCCACGCGCGGGGCGGCGGAGATCAGCGCTTGCGTGTCGGCGGCGAGGTTGTCTGTGACGACCAGCCGTCGATGGTGTCGACGCCCACCACCGTGCCCGGTGCTTCGGTCGCCTCGATGGCCGTGCTGGAAGCGCGCACACTGTCTTCGCTGTCACTGATCAAGCCGCCGGCGCTGTCGCGGCGCTGCACCTTCGGATTGAAGGGCGTCATCTGGAAGATGTCGCGGAAGATGCCGGGTGCGAGCATCGACAGCGGATTGACGATGACCTCTGGCCGATCCATCGAACCCTGGATAGCGAAGGTCATGCCCGATATGCCCTCGCATTTGGGGCCGGTGATGATCTGCCCGAACAGCGGAATTTCGCATAGCGCGCTGTTGAGGCCCTGCAACGGCACGTAAGTGCCGCCGAGGTTCACGCGCCGCATGGTGAAATCGACCTTGCCGCGCAGCGATGCGCCGAGGAGCGGCCCGCGCAGCTGGGAATCGCTCATCACGAACTGGCCGTAGCCGACCGAGAACGGCACGCGCATGAGATTGAAATCGAACACCTCGCGCACGACGCGCTTGCCGTGGCGCGTGCTGGCGCCATCTATAGCGGGGCGGCCTTCGTCAGCGCTTCCGAACACCTCCGAGACGACAGGGTCGCCGAGGATGCGGAAGTTCTCCACCCAGAGGATGCCGGTCTTTTCTGCTGCGCCCTTGCCCTCAAGATTGACTTCGAGCCGCACGCGACCGCCCTGAATGTTGGGGTAGAAGTCGATGAGCTTGAAAGCCTGCCCGGCATCCGTCGAGTCGGCGAAGAGCTTGCGGCCTTGGCCAGCGTCGTTGCGCAGCACCACCGCAAGCGGCTTGCCGCCATCGAGCGTGCTTCGCACATCGAGAGCGGTGAGCTTCTCACCGCGCTTGGAGAGCTTCATCTTGAGGCCGCGCAGCGAGACTTCGCGATGTCCGATGACCGTGCCGATCTCTGCTTCGAGATCGATACCCTCGCGCGAATCCTTGGGCTTGGCTGCTGCGGGCTGCTCGGCGAGCTGGCCAAGCGAGAAAAGCGAGCGGAAAAAGTCGCGGCCGTCGAAGGTGGGGCCGCGCGCCGTAACCTTCCAGACATCGTTGCGGCCGAGCGTCCCCTGCACCTCCATGCGCGTCACGACGTTGAGGGAGAAGTCAGGGAAATAGAATTCGCGCAGGCGGTTTTCCGCGTCGATCGCGGCCCAACCTTCGATGGCGACGTCGTCGCCTGCAACCTTGAAGTTCTGCAGCTCGGTTTTGTATGTTTTGCCGCGGGCGATATCAAACTGCAGACTCGCGGCGCGCCCCGGCGGCTTGCGCCAGGCGACGTTGCTGATGATGAGGTCTGCGTTCGTGAGGTCCGCGTGCAGATGGACGGAAGGCTCCTGTCCTTCCCCGGGGGCCATCCCCACCGTCAGCTCGATCGGCACCTCGCCCTGCACCATGTCATTGATGTCGAGCCCGAGCTGGGTGCGGTCGGTGTTGTCGAGGGTTGCCTTGAGGCGCAGGGGCGGCTGCATTTCGAGCGGCGCGTCGAAGATCCGCTGCCATGCGAGCTTGGCGAGAACGCCGTTGACGAGCATCTGGCCGTTGGCCCCTGCCGCTTTCTCCGTGATGTCGATGTCGAAGCTCGCGCTCTGAACCTGATAGGTGCCGAGGAACTGCTTGACGCGCCCATCGGTGATGCGCGCCTTGCCTTCCACTTTCACCGAGCTCGCCGGGAGATCGGCAAGCAGCGGCAGACCGATCTTGAACTTGGCGTCGACCTTGCCCTCGATGCCCTCGCGCGGCAGCCCGGTCTCTTCGAGGATCGTCAGCGGGGAGCGCTCGAGCAGCTCGATCACAGCGCCGAGGGCCGGCTGCGATGCAAAGACGATTTCGCCGGTTGGCACGTCGCTCATGATGTCGACGGCGGTGAAGCGTCCCGCCTGCAACGGCACGCCATGGCCCGGGGCGAGAACGATCGTCGCCTCGGGAATATTCACTTCCAGACCATCGTTCTCGATGCGCGTCGTTGCACGGGGCGCAGCGATGGGGGGCAGATCGTCGAGCACGCGCATCTTCAAATCGGCCGCGTCCATGGAGAACGAGAGCTGATGCTCCTGCGGGCCGACATCCTTCTCGGGGGATACATGCTCGCCGCTAAGAAACCGGAAGCGGCCGCCCAGGATCTGGGCGGCGTCCATCCGCTCACCCACCCATTCGCGCGCGCCGGGCGCAATCGCCTTTGGCCACAGCGCCTTCAACGTGTTGAGGGACATGGGACCGAACCCGCCTTCGAGGCGGGTGCTCGCGGGCTCTACTCCCGTGACGAGGTTACCGTTGAGCGAAATGTCTGCTCCCCCGGCGCGCAGACGGAACTCCGCCAGCTCCACCTCACCCCGGTGCGGCAGCACGCGGCCACTGGCGCGCCAACCTTCCAAGGAAACAGGCGGGACATTGAACTCCTTCGATGCGAACGTGCCCTCATCGGAGGTAAGGTTGAACGTCCAGGCTGGATGTTCTGCTTCGCCCTGCTCCGCAGCCGCGGTGCCGGAGATTGTCACCCGGCTACCGCGCCAACTCAGTGTGGAAGGTGCGAGTGTCAGACGCTCTGCGGTGCCGTTGTAGGCAAGCTTGATCGTTCCGCCATCAACCTCCAGCGGCGCCTCGGGCAGCGCGGGCAGGCGCAGGCTGCCATGGCCGAGGTCGACGGAGAGTGTCGCGCTCCGCACGTCGCCATCACTCGTTAGCTCCAAAGTGGCGTTGCCATCGACGGGTAGATCGATCGCCTGCAACAGGCTGAGCTGGGGCAAGGTGCCGGAGATGGAGCGCGGCACGAGATCAGTCACCGACATCTTGATCGCAAGCGTGCGGCTCCGCTCCGATTCATCGGTCTCGAATGTGAGCTGCCACGGCTTGCCGTCCGCCGCCACCACACTGGCACGGCCGGAGATGACGCTGCGCGTGCGCGCGTGCGACAGTCCAATGACGAGGCTCGGCACACGCCATTCGGCGGTGCGGCCATCATAATCAAACATGAGCGTTGCATTGCGCAGGCCGAACTCGCGCAAATAGGATGTGGCGTCGAGGCGCTGGCGGGCGCGCGAGGACATATCCGTCACGACGCGGGCGAGGTCGATGCGCTTCAGCGGGCCTGCCGCCTCGCGCGTCGCCGAGGGCTGCACTGGCGTTTCGGCAGGCCGCGCGATGGGAGTGGGTTCTGGCGCCGCGACCGGCTGCGCCGTTACCTCCTCGCTCCCCTCATTCGGGGGCACGGCCTTTGAAAAGCTCAAGGCAAGGCCGCCGCTCTCCGAATAGAAAAGAAATAGCCGCGGTTCGATAAGCTCGATGCGCGCTGGAACGATGCGCATCGACCACAGCGCCGACGCGCTCAGCTCGACGGCGGCCGAAGGGGCCGAAGCGACGACATCGCCATCGGCCTCATGCACGCGGACATTGCGCAGGCGGAATTCCAGGCCTCCGGCCTCCGAAAGGCTGACGACGGCATCATCGATGCGCACCTCGTTTCCCTGCAGCTCGGCATTGATTCCGCGCTCGATGGGAGCGACGAGAAAACTGAGCGAGATAGGCCCGTGGCGCAGACGCACGTATCCAAGGCCGGCCACCAACAGCGACAGCATCAGGACCGGCGCGAGAATGAACACCGTGCGGCCGACGCCATGCAGGACGTTGTCACAGGCAACGGCAGCGGTCGTCACCCCGCGCCTTAGGGTTGAAATCTCCTGGTCGTGGTGGCCAGACGGTCTCGTTGGTCTTCCGGTTGTTTGCAAAACCTGGCCCCTCGACGGTTTCGAGACCTAGTCCCGACGCAAACAGAATTCGGCGCTGAATAGCCGCCACGAAACAGCATGCCAACGCGACCGGCAGCCCCGATGCCGGGCCGCGGCCTCACATAGCAGGTCGCGCCCTTGCCCGGCGCATGGCGCGGGGCTAAGCCTCAGGCGCAGCGAGCAATGTTGTCGTGCGGCGGCATTTCACGTGCACGGGGAAAAGCGACAAAAGAAAGGCATCTCGATGGCGATCGAAGCGGGTATGACAGCGCCGGATTTCGCGTTGCCGGACGGTGACGAGAAAGTCGTTTCGCTCCGCGAGCTGCGCGGCAAACCGATCGTCATCTACTTCTATCCGAAGGACGACACTGCAGGTTGCACTGCCGAGGCGAAGGACTTCACGTGTCTCATCGAAGAATTCGACGCCGCGGGGGCGATCCTGCTGGGAATTTCTCCCGACGGTCCCGCCAGCCACCGCAAATTCATCGACAAGCATGGGCTCGGCGTCCGCCTGCTGTCGGACGAAGAACACCATGTCGCGGAGGCCTACGGCGTGTGGGTCGAGAAATCAATGTACGGTCGCAAATTCATGGGTGTCGAACGTGCCACATTCCTGATCAATAGAGCGGGTAAGGTCGCCGACGTCTGGCGCAAGGTGCGTGTGCCGGGCCACGCCGAGGACGTGCTCGCGGCTGTGCGCACGCTAAAAGGTTAAGCATCGCCGCCGGTTACGATGCACACAATTTGTGCGGGAGTGGGCGTCGCCGGCGATGACCCACATCGGGATGTGTGCTTAGATGGCCTGAGGAGGGGGGAACCTCAGCGGAAAGCAACGGCAGCATTGCGCCGTCGCGCTTCCTGAAGCTCAAGCTTCCGCCCCAACGGTTGCCGATCGTTGCGTTAGAGCAGAGGTGGTACGCATATGTTGCCGAATTTCAAAAGATCCGAGACCGAGCCGCCAAAGATCAATCCAAGTTTCGGCACCACAACACCGCCACCGGCCCCCTCAGCGGCACCGCGCACGCTGGGTCTTGCCCGCTCCAACGACCGCAACGCGCCTTCCGTGATCGGGCCTGATCTCACGATCAACGGCAATCTCGTCACCAAGGGCGAGGTTCAGATCGACGGCGAGATCCAAGGCGATATCCAGGGCACCTACGTCGTTATCGGCGAGAAGGCACGGATCACCGGCGGCATCGTCGCCGAGGAAGTCGTCGTACGCGGGCACGTCATGGGCTCGGTGCGCGGCAAGCGCGTGATGCTGCAATCTTCCAGCCACGTCGAGGGGGACATCTTCCATCAGGCGCTGGCCATCGAGCAGGGCGCATTCTTCGAGGGCAAGTCGCGCCGCTCGGAGGATCCGACTGCCGATGCTCAGTCGAAGCCTGATATCCCGTCGCTCAATGGCGCAGACAGTGCCATTCCGCTCTAATTCCTGAGCCGGCGCCCGGCGCCGCAGGCAAAGCACAGCGATCGCAGCCCCGGGCTCCCGCCCGGGGTTTTGTTTTGTTGCGCGGACAAAGCTGTGCGCACCGGCGCGTTGCCCTCGCTGCGGATCCGCCCATTAACGCGACATCCGGGCGGCGCCCTTCGCGAAACGGCTCCGCGCATCAGCAGAGGAACTCCAACCCGCGTCAGGCGGCGGCGCGGGCGTCCTCCCATGCCGATAGCGTGATCCGGTTGCCGCCAAGATCGGCGAATGCGCGCTCACGGCAGGTCAGCACCAGCACCTGATGGTGCTGCGCCGCACGGCGCAGGGCATTGAAGACGCGGCCGATGCGCTCGTCGCTGGCATAGACCAACGGATCGTCGAGCATGACGGGCGCGGGCGTGCCGGCATCGGCGAGCAGGCGCGCGAAGGCAAGGCGCACCAACAGCGCAAGCTGTTCCTGTGTACCGTCGCTGAGGCGGACAAGATCCTCCCTCGCCGCTCCCCGTTGCAGGGTCTGCGGGGCAAGATCGTCGCCGAGCATGACCTGCGCCTCGGGCAGCACGAGTTGCAGATAGGGATCGAGCCGCGCAATCACCGGCCGTGTGAAACGGTCGCGCGTCCGCTGCGCAGCACCCTCCAACTCGCGCATCAGGAGCTGTAGCGCTGCGGCCTCCTCCGCGAGGTCACGGCAGCGGTGGCCGGCGGAAGCAAGCCTGTCGCTCAACTCGGCGACGCGCGTGGCGACGTCATCGGCGCTGTCGACCCGGAGCGCGCTTTCAAGGCCGGCTACGTCTTCCCGCAGCTTGGCGATGCGGCGGTCTGCTTCCTCGCATGCTGACGCGGCCGCGTGCGCCGCACGCTGCAGCTGCGCAAGGCGCATCTCGTCCGGGGCTTTCTCGCGCCAAGCAGTCGCCTCGCGCACCGCCGCGTTGAGTGCGCTCTGCGCGGCTTCGACGGAAACCGTCATTTCGTTTCGCGCCGTCTCTCTGCGGGCAGGAGGTCCGAGCGTCTCGGTGAGCTTTGCAGCGCGGTCCGACGCCCCGGCCAGACGCTCGCGCAGAACGGAAAGGGCGCTACTCGCCTGCTTTTCGGCTTTTTCCGCGGTGGCAAGCCGCTCTTCCGCGGCATCGAGCGCGCGCATAAGCTCTTCGGCGCTCTCATCGGAGGGTTCGTGAGTCCCATCGGCGCCGATGCCGGCCTTTTCGGCAAGCCGCGACGCCTCGGCAGCCCAATCGTCGTGGGTACGCTCGAGGCGGTCGACGCCCTCCGGCGCAAGGGCCCTGAGTTCAGCGCGTGAGGCCTTCAACTCGCGCTCGGCATCGTGACGGGCGGCCAATAGCGATTTGGCATCGTCGAGGGAGGCAACGCCCATATCGCCCAGAAGACGGGCGAACTTGCCACGCTCATCGGCGAGCGCGGCTTCGTCGCGCGCAACATCCCGGGATTGGCCGGGAGCCACCGTGATGCTGCCAATGCCTTCGATAGTGATCGTGAGCGCCTGTGTCGGGTTGAGGGTCGTTCCATCCGTGAGCGTTTGGCCCTCCGAAGTGATCTTGCCGACGCCTGAGGGCAGCAGAGCGATGGACACGCGCGGCGCTGCGGTCGACAGCCGCGCCTCGAGGCGCTCGATGCTTACGGCCGCGCGCTCGGCCATCTCGACGGCTGCGGGATCGGCTCGGTTTCCGTCGATGAGGGCCTGAGCAGCGGCGCAGGCCGCGTGTGCAGCCCTCGCCGACTGAAGGCGCTGCGCCAGATGATGGCGCCGCTCGGCGGCCTCGTGGGCTTTCCGAG